>Ga0307470_10000047_pt1 | contig 87332 bp, 88 predicted proteins | sample atmos_gasesAM3C__FD_204565 | JGI IMG/M metagenome (GOLD analysis project Ga0307470, IMG submission 204565) | Hardwood forest soil microbial communities from Morgan-Monroe State Forest, Indiana, United States - atmos_gasesAM3C_05 | ecosystem: Environmental > Terrestrial > Soil > Temperate forest... | reverse complement strand
CACCATCTTCACTGCCTCATCCCGAAACTCGGGAGAAAACTTCCTGCGCCGTTCCGGCATTTCCCATCCTCCATTCCGGATCGCACCTTATTAGGTCCGCTGTCCGGAAACTGGGAGGCACGCCAAGATCCACCGCCGGCCCGGAGGCCCCCACCAGCCGATTTTAGGTTCTCTCCATATTCCCACACGGCCAGCAGCGCACCGTAAACCTCGAACAGCGCAGCCCACGGCCAAGGCTTCGCACCGAAGCGACAGCCCACCAGTGAGGGGGCAATGCGTGCACGTGCGGGCATCTCTGCTGTCTCGACGCGCGTCACTGTCTGGGCGCGAGTCCCAGGGGCACACTCCGCCGCTGATCAGAGAAAACTGCTGGGCTACGTGAGCAACGAACGCGTCACCACGGCGACGATTATGCCGCCACTTCCCTTAGTTTGCGGTCATCGTACGGATTTGAGGACCCACGTGGCGTGTTTCTCTCCTGTGGGCCCGATCCGACGTGACCACGGCGCCGCGTCGGCGACCACGGTCGCACCGACGCTGTTCGGCACCTGGCACCTCCTGCCGGAGCAGAGCGGGACGTCCTTCGCCGGCAGGACATGCCGGCGGAGGACTCGTGTCCTGGCCGCACCACCGGCAAAGGCTGATCGTCTAGGTCTCCGCCAGTCCGGTTCCTCCCGACCGCACCGGGACCACCGCCCTTTCGAGCGGGACGGCTCCTCGCCGAACCTCGTCCTAGCGAGCCGGATGTGCCAACTACAGCGAAGACGCCGGATCAGACCCGAAGGACAGAACCATGCCCGATGAAACCCAAAACGGCGACGGGCACCGGCCATTTCGCCACGCCGTGCCCCGCGCCAGCGGAGACATGCCCAAGACCGGACCAAGCACGGGAGTCCGATGATCACCGTCCACGACCGGACCGCGATACGGGCCGGCCAAGAACAGGGGGCGAGCGTCACCGAGCTGCTGCGGGTGGCCAGTGAAGGCGACCGGTCGGCATGGGAAGAAATCGTGCGCCGCTACAACAGCCTCGTCTGGGCGAAGGTACGCTCCTACCGGCTGCAACACGCCGACACCTGCGACGCGGTCCAGATGACGTGGCTGCGGCTGGCCGAGAACCACCACAAGATACAGGACCCGGAACGCCTGGGTGGGTGGCTGGCCACCACCGCGCAGCGTGAATGCCTGCAGATCCTGCGGCGACCGAAGCACTCGTCATACTCCGCCGAGGCGATGCCGGAGCCCGCCGATCCGGCCGCCGACCCAGACCAGTGGCTCATCGACGCGGACACCGCGCAAGCACTGCGCACCCTCATCGACGAGCTCCCGCCGCGTTGGCGGACCCTCATACAGGAGCTGTTCACCGACAGCCCCCGGTCCTACGCCGAGGTGGCCCGCACCACCGGCATCCCAACCGGCAGCATCGGACCGACCCGCGCCCGCGCCCTCCAGCAGCTCCGGCAGATGATCAACGAGCGTGGGCTGAGCGTGGCTTGCTGAGAGCCGACGGACCTGAGAAAGATCGCTATGGCCGTTCGACACCCTCCGCCCGGCCTTCTACCGCACGACGCCGGAACCTAGGCGGGTGAGGTGCGGGCACAAGGACATCCTTCCCGGTAGCCGAAGCCACCTCAGGTCGGGTGTCCGGGCTACGGGGCCCGCTACCACCGGCTGCACCGCCGCTTCGGCCTGAGTCTCTCACCTCATCATGGCCGCGATGTTTGCGAGCCTACGGTCAGGCACACGGCTCCGGCGCCATTCGGAGTTCACCGCGACGTGTGACGGTCCCAGCCCGGTCTGGCGGGTGAGGATGGCGGGAAGGCGGTCGGGTGCCTGCCCGGCCGGGCGCGGGAGGAGTGGGTCAGATGCGGTCAGATGTGGCGCTGGACGCGATCCCCTATCTGGATGTGCTGGATCCAGGCTTCCAGCCGCACTCGGCGGAGGTCGCCGCGGCTCGGGAGGCAAGCTGGTACGCCCGGACCTCGATGGGGTACGCGATACTGCGGTACGAGCAGGCCAGCGCGGTGCTCGGGGATCGCCGGTTCCGCCAGACGGTGGCCTTGATGCTGACCGCCCGCGGCATCACCGGCGGCCCGCTGTTCGACTGGCTGACCTCGACCATCATCGGCACGGAGGGCGCGGACCACCTCCGGCTGCGCCGGCTGACCAGCCGGGCGTTCACCCCACGGGCGGTGGACACCCTGCGTCCGCTCATGCGGTCGGTGGTCGAGGAGCTCCTCGATCGGTTCACCGAGTCCGGGCAGTGCGAGTTCATGGCCGACTTCGCCGACCCGTACCCGGCCCGGATCATCTGCGAGATGCTCGGCGTCCCGGCCGAGCAGCAGCACACGTTCCGGGGCTGGGCCAACGACCTCGGCATGGTGTTCAGCCCAGACATCGTCGAGAACCGCGACCGGATCGAGGTGGCGCTGGCCGGGCTGTACCGCTCCGTCGACGTCCTGATCGAGCACCGGCGCGGCCGTCCCGGCCCGGACCTGTTGTCCGCGCTGATCGCAGCGGAGGAGGCCGGCGACCGGTTGACCACTGCGGAGCTGCGGCTGATGGTCAGCGCCCTGCTGTTCGGCGGCCAGGACACGACGCGGAACCAGCTCGGGCTGGCCATGGCCACGTTCATCGCCCACCCCGGCCAGTGGCAGCGGCTCGCCGAGCAGCCGGAGCTGGCCGGGCAGGCCGTCGAGGAGCTGTTCCGGGTAGCCCCGAGCGCCCCTGCCAACGGGCGGGTGGCCGTCGAGCCCGTCACGCTCCACGGGCTGGACATCCCGCCTGGCACCGTCCTGCACGTGATCACCGCCGCGGCGAACACCGACCCGGAGGTCTTCGGCGACGGCGGGTTCGACATCACCGTCCCCCGCCCGGCGCCGCAGCTCACCTTCGGCGGCGGGCTGCACTACTGCCTCGGCGCCCCGCTCGCCCGCGCCGAGATCGCCGAGGCGCTGCCCATCCTGGCCCGGCGGCTCCCCGCTCCCCGGAGCGCCGGGCCGGCGCAATGGCGGCCTGCCATGGGCATCACCGGGCCGCGCCGGCTGCCCATCCGCTTCGGTCAACCGGCCACCGACTCGTCCACGAGCGGCATCTGAGCCACAGCGGTACGTCGCCAAGGGCGACCAACCGGTCCAGGTCAGCGCGACCCGTCAACCCGCCTGGATCCGCTCCACGAGTCGATCCAGACATGGCAGAACGGCCCGGCTCCGCGAGGGAGCCGGGCCGGCAGGGTGATGCGATCAGGCGGTGGTGCCGGAGGTGATGGCGATGCGCTGGGCCTCCTGGCCCGCGTAGGCCCCGGTCACCCGGACGTTCAGCACGCCCGCGTCGTAGGAGGCGCTGACCGCCTCGGCGGTCACGTGGCGAGGCAGCCTGAACGACCGCCGGAACGAGCCGTACCGGACCTCGCGCAGGCTGCGGCCGTCGCGCTCCTCGGTGCGCTCGTTGCGGCGCTCACCGCGGATGACCAGCCGGTTGTCGGCCAGCTCGACCGTGACGTCCTTGTCGACGTCCACGCCGGGCAGCTCGACCCGGACCACCGCGTCCTCTCCGTCCCGGACGATCTCGGCCACCGGGGTGAAGCCCACCGACCGGGTCGCCACCGGGGCGAAGGCGTTGCGGACCAGGGCGTCGAGCTCCGCGAACGGGTCGCGCCTGGTCCACAGGGCAAGGGTGCTCATGTTTGTCTCCTCAGGGATCCCTCATGCCGGCAGTGCACAGCCGACATGGCACATAACTTGCGCCGGGTCGACTCAATTCCCGGTCGGCTCGGCTTCTCGAACCCAGTTGCGCATGGACGCCGCCGCGGACCACCCGCACTCAGAGCCGTTCACCCGCGTGGGCCGGTGCCGGGATGGTGTTGCCCGGCGGAGCGAGCGGGCATTGCCAGGTGGCGTTGTAGCGGCAGGAGGGGTGGTAGAGGAAGTTGAGGTCGATGACCAGGCTGCCGGGTTGGCCACCGAGGTCGGCGCCCTTGGCGGTGTCGAGCGCGTAGCGTCCCCCGCCGTAGCTGGTCGAGCCCGCCGAGCCGTCGCGCAGCGGAAGGAACAGCCCGCCAGCGTACTGCTCCAGCCACCAGACATCGACGGTGGCCGCCAGCGGCGGAGGTAGCTCAACCCGGCCAGCCAGGACCAGGCTTGTGGTGCCGTCCGCGCCGGTAGGGATACGCAGGCGCACCGGTTCGATCGCGGCCAGCAGCGGCAGCTCCCAGCGCAGGCCCGGGTCGTATGGCCAGTACGGCAGGCCGCTCTCGCGCAGCGGGTCGTCCTGCGGCAGCGGGCTTTGCGGGTGGCTCTGGAACAGATCGTCGCGGCCTTCCCGCCACAGCGCATGGCCCTGCTCGGGGTCGGCCTCGGCGCGTACGGCCGCGTACAGCTCCGCGACGCGCCGACGCCAGTCCGTCAGCTCCAGCCGCTCGCGGCACCAGCCCAACCGGGTCACCAGCGGTACCAGCGGGCCCCTTCGCCGGCGCGGAGCAGGAAGCCGAGCGCCCAGAGCGCGAGCACCACCAAGGCGACATACCACAGCACATGCAGGGCGAACCCGGCTCCGCCAAGTAGCACCACCAGCAGCAGGACCAACAGGACTAGAGACATACCTCACACCTCGTTCGGACGTTCCGGGACACGGCTGAACAGACAAATCGACCAGCCTGCGGACCGATGTGGGTTCAGGCCATGGCCCCAGGCGTGTACCTGAGCAGCTCGCGCAGGATGGCGAGCTGGTCGACGCTGACGGCGTACACCTCCCGTAGGTCGGCACGGCGTGTCGTGCCGACCTCACCTCCATGGTGTTGCAACAGCAGCAGCGCCACCGTCGCGGCATGCCCGGCAGCCGCCAGGACCGGGTCGCCCGCGGGGCTGGTATCGGCCGCGGCCACGGCAGCGAGCAGGCCGTTGGCCCACCAGGTCGGTCCGTCCGGGGTCGGATCCACCGGGCTGAGCAGGTCATCCGCCAGCGTGGCTGGCAGGGCTGTGGGAGCGGTCATCGGGCCTCCCGGCAGTTCGACGCGTCGGGGCTGCACTGGCTGCTACGCCTCTGGCTGTTATGCCCCGCCGGGCCGACTTTGTACCCCCGGATCGTCGAGAGTCCTCAGAAGTTTTCTGGTGTCGGCTGGCGTCGCTGGGGTAAACGGCGAGAGTCCGATCGCAGGGAGAACCACCGAGGAGCTGACTCCGAGATGACCCATACGAAGAATGAAGACCTCGTGGAGCTGTTGGTGACCGACCACCGTGAGGTGGAGGAGATGTTTGGTCTGCTGGAGAAGATCTCCGGCGTTGCCAGCGACGAGGCCAGGACGCTGGCCGAGCGGGTGGTGATCGAGCTGGTGCGGCATTCGGTCGCGGAGGAGGCGTACCTGTACCCGACGGTTCGCGCCCGGGTGCCGGACGGCGAGGCCTTGGCGGACCGGGAGATCGCCGAGCACGCCGAAGCCGAGAAGGTCATGAAGAAGCTGGAAAAGCTGGAGCCGGCCGATGCGGAGTTCTGGCCCACTCTGCAGACTCTGATGGCCGACATTCGGCACCATGTGGCGGAGGAGGAGCACGAGCTGTTCCCCAAGCTGCGTCAGGCGGTGCCTGAAGACCTGCTGGCCGAGCTGGGAGACAAGGCGCGGCTGGCAAAGAAGGTCGCGCCGACCCGCCCGCACCCCAGCGCACCGGACTCCCCGCCGTGGAACAAGATTCTCGCTCCCGGTGCGGGACTGGTGGACCGGCTGCGAGACGCACTGTCCGGTCGCGGCAAGCCGAGCTGACCAAGGCGCTCCGAGCTGAACCAGCTCTACCGTCGCGTGGGCCGGGAGCGGTCGACCGCTCCCGGCCCACGTCGCCTACTGGGTCGCCTGCTGGTAGGCGGCCTCGGTGTCCGCGGCAACCCGCGGCCAGGAGTAACGCGCCCGGGCCCGGTCGGCCCCGCCGACCCGGTATCCGGCCAGCCGGGTCGGGTCGGAGAGCAGCCGGCGGAGGGCGGCGGCCAGCGCATCCGGGTCCCGCGGCCGTACCAGCTCGCCGGTTGCGCCCTCAACGACGGTGTCGGCCAGCCCGCCAGTCGCCGCGGCGACCACCGGCACCCCGCAGGCCATCGCCTCCAGCGCGACCATCCCGAATAGCGTGTGCCGCGGCGCGCTGACGGCGACGTCGGCACTGCGCAGCAGCGCGGGGAGCTCCGAACGGCCGACATGTCCGACCAGCCGAACCCGGTCGGCGACGCCGTTTCGCCCGGCGTCGTGGCGCAGCCGGCGGGCCTCCGGATGGGCTGGCAGCTCGGCCGCACCAGGACCACCCACGATCAGCAGCTCGGCGTCCGGCACCCCACGCAGTGCTCGGATGGCGAGGTCGAAGCCGTTGTCCGGGGTGAGCCGGCCGGCCGTTACCAGCCGCGGCCGGCTGGCGCGCGCCGCGACCGGTCCGTCCGGCCGGAACAGGTCGACGTCGACGCCGTACGGCACGACCGTCACCGACGTCCGGGACACCCCCATCCGGTACAGCTCCTCGGCCTCCGCCTGTGAGGTGGCGAGCACTCTGGCAACGCTCCTGCTGATCGCCGTCTCCAGCCGGATCCGCGGCGGGCTGGCTGTGGGCCTCTCCCTTTCGCGGCCGGTCCTGCCCCAGTTGATGGAGCCTAGGGCGTGGAAAGTCTGTAGTACGGGAACGCCGAGCTGCCGGGTGCCGGCCAGCGCGGCCAGCCCCGAGGGCCAGAAGTGCGCGTGCACCACATCCGGCGGGTCGGCCGACCACTCCTGCTCGAGCAGGGCCGCGAAGGCCGGGATCTGTCGCAGCAGCTCGTCCTGCGAAAGCGTGGAAGGCGGCCCGGCCGGAAGTCGCACCACCTCCGCCCCGGAGCACAGGGACTCCCGCGGCGGGCTCCCTGGCGAGTCCTGCCGGGTGTAGACGCGGACCTGGTGGCCGCGCTCGGCCAGCGCCTGCGCTAGCTCGGCAACCTGCGCGTGCCGGCTGCTGACGGCTGTTCCGCCGGCTATGAGGCTGACATGTTCGGATACCAGAGCAATCTGCATCGGCCGCAACCTCCGTCGACATCACTGGCGAACGGTCGGTGTACCTGGCATGTTCAGGCACACACCGGAGGTTCCGCCGAGCATCCGGCCGGTAACCATCCGGCCCCCGCGGGCTGGTCTCTTACTACTTCTTTGACCGTTTCCAGCCGTCGCGAAACTCGGGCGCCCTTCCCTCGTGCGTCAGCGGACGGTGACATCAGCGGACGAGCAGGCAGATATCGGCGCTTGCGAGCGACCAGCCCGCCTGCGATCCAGCGTGGCGGGACGGGGGTCCGGAGGCGACGAAAGTCCGGGCGGTGTGGGGCACCTGACCGACCGCCCCGTGGCCGTGGCCGTGGCCAACCCTCAGCGTCCACCGCACGGGGGAGGCTGCCCGTTCGTCGAGTTGCCTACGCTCTGTCTCGTCGTAGGCAACCCGAGGGGAGCGCGGTGACTGTTCCGCTTCGCGCTGTCGTCTTCGACGTCGACGGCACGCTGGCCGAGACCGAGCGGGACGGTCACCGGGTCGCGTTCAACGAGGCGTTCGTCCGGCACGGCCTGCCGTACCGCTGGAGTGTCGCGCAGTACGGCGAGCTGCTCGGCGTCACTGGCGGCGTACGGCGGCTCGCCGGGTTCCTGGCCCGGTGCGGCCACCCCGGCGACGTCAACGCCCTGGCGACAGCGGTGCACCGCACCAAGACGGCGCTGTTCCTCGACTGGGTGGCGCACGGCGAGCCGCGGCCCCGGCAGGGCGTGAGCGAGCTGCTGGCCAACCTCGCCGTCGCCGGGATCTCGCTCGGGGTGGCCACCACCGGCGGCCGCTCCTGGGTTGTGCCGCTGCTGGACCGGCTGTTCCCGTCCATCCGGTTCGAGGTCGTGGTGACAGGGGACGACGTACGCCGGCTCAAGCCGGAACCGGACGTGTACCTGCGGGCGTTGCGGGAGCTGGGTCGGCCGGCGGCCCAGGCGCTGGCGGTCGAGGACTCGGCGCTGGGGCTGCGGGCCGCCCGGGCGGCCGGGCTGGCCTGCCTGGTGGTGCCCAGCCCCTACACGGCGGGCCAGGACTTTGCCGGCGCCGCGGCGGTCCTGCCCGGCTTCCGTACGGCCACGGGCGAATGTCTCTCCGCCGCGGACTGCCGCCGTTTCCACTCCGCCGGCTGAGGAATGCCTCCTGCCTGTGATGCACTGTAGGTCGCAGCACCCGGGCTCCTCAGCGCTCCACTGGGCCATCCGGTTCGGCTCCCTATGGTGCGGCAAAGGGGCTGATATCCTTGCCTGATGACTATTCGCGACTGTACGGTTCGCGACTGCGCAGAGCGTGATGTCGGCATTCTTGAGGAACATCTGCCGTCGGGTGGGACTAATGTGCACGCCGCGCTCTTCGCCCGCCACGAGCGCGGCGAGATCAGCTATCTGGTCGCATGGCGTGGGGGTCGGCCGGCAGGCGTATGCGCGATAAGCTGGGCCGGCGGCCCTGACCTGGCGGTTCGTGCTGCGTTGCGCGAGTGTCCGATGATCGCCAACCTGAGTGTTTTACCGTCGCTACGGCGTCAGGGAACCGGCACTGCCCTGCTTCGTGCGGCCGAGCACCGGATCAGTGAACGAGGAGGTGCCCGCGTTGCTCTGGGCGTAGCCGAGGACAATGTTGCGGCCGGCCGGCTTTACGCCCGGCTCGGCTACGTCAGCTCCGGGCTTCGCTCGGTCTCCCGGTACAGCTTTCCCGATGACAACGGCGTTATGCGGGAGATCGTCGAGCACGACGTCATAGTGGTGAAAGACATTTCGACTTGTTGACCTGGAGCTGGTCGGGTCACGTGACGGCCGGCACCAGGCCGCCCAGCAGGCAGCTTGGCGAGGACGCGACGGAGCTGAGCCCGTGTGTGGCAGCGGGAGCGGGTCGCGGCCAAGCCCACCAGCTCGATCGAGCCGCGCGGGCAGCTCCCTGCCCAGGTCCGCAGGACGCCGGCACGACCCTCTTCTCGGCGAGGCTGGGCAACCCGGCAGCCTCCGCCGCTGTCCATCCGGGGTGACCGCCAATGCCAGCGCCTGCCCCGATATGGCGCCGGTATGGCGTTCCGCGATGCGCCCGACGTCCCGGATCCGGATATTCAGAGGCTTCGCGCGGCGGGCCGACGTATTGTGTGGACTCATGGTCCGAGACTTCGACAAGATTTTCGCTGGTGGCGCGCGCTACGCCGACGCCGGCTCCGCCCGGGCAACCCGGACAACCGGGGCAGGCCGCCGATGACCGAGACCGGGCTGGACCTCGGCGAGCGGCAGACTGTGGCGGCCAGGGCGGTCGACATCACCAAGGTGTACGGCACGGGCGAGACGGCCGTGCACGCGCTGGCCGGTGTGACGGCGAGCTTCCCGAGCGGGCGTTTCACCGCCGTGATGGGGCCGAGCGGCTCCGGCAAGTCCACCCTGATGCACTGCCTGGCCGGCCTGGACCGAACGACCAGCGGCCAGGTCTGGATCGGCGAGACCGAGCTGAGCCAGCTCAACGACCGCCAGCTCACCCTGCTCCGCCGGCACAAGGTCGGCTTCATCTTCCAGGCGTTCAACCTGCTGCCGACGTTGAACGCGGCGGAGAACATCGGGCTGCCACTGGCCATCGCCGGCCAGAAGCCGGACCAGGCGTGGTACGACAAGGTGATCGACGCGGTCGGGCTGCGGCCTCGCCTCCGCCACCGGCCGGCCGAGCTGTCCGGCGGGGAGCAGCAGCGGGTCGCGGGCGCGCGGGCGCTGGTGTCCCGGCCGACGATCATCTTCGCCGACGAGCCGACCGGGAACCTCGACTCACGTTCCGGCGCGCAGATGCTCGGCTTTATGCGCCGCTCGGTTGACGAGTTCGGCCAGACGATCGTGATGGTCACCCACGACCCGAGCGCGGCGGCGTACGCCGACCGGGTGCTGTTCCTCGCCGACGGCCGGATCGTGGACGAGATGGCGGACCCCACCGCCGAGCGGGTGCTCGACTACATGAAGCGGCTCGGGGCCTGATCCGCATGTGGAAGGTGACACTCAAAGGCCTGGCCGCGCACAAGCTCCGGCTGGCGATGACCGCCCTGGCCATCGTCCTCGGTGTGGGTTTCGTCGCCGGCACGTACGTCCTCACCGACACCATCAACAAGACCTTCACCGACCTGTTCACGCAGACCACCAAGGGTGTCGACGTCGCGATCCGCACCAAGGAGACGTTCTCCGTCCAGGGCAACCCGCAGCGCGCGCCGCTGCCGGCCGCGCTGCTCGACCAGGTCAGGGGGATCAACGGGGTCCGGGTCGCGGAAGGCAACGTTGGCGGCTACGCCCAGTTCGTCGGTCGCTCGGGCAAGCCGGTGACCACCGGCGGGGCACCCACGCTGGGCGTCTCGGTCGGCTCCGCGCCGGAGCTGCAGCAGGCGCTGACCCTGCGGGAGGGGCGGCTGCCGGCCGGCCCGGACGACGTGGCGGTGGACGCGGCCACCGCCCGCAAGCAGGGCTTCCACATCGGTGACCGGGTCAAGATCCTGTTCCAGGGGCCGCCGCGGGAGTTCACCGTCGTCGGCGTGCTTGGCTTCGGCCAGGCGGACAACCTGGCCGGTGCCACGCTGGCCGGGTTCGACCTCGCTACCGCGCAGCAGGTGCTCAACCGGGTCGGCACGTACGACGAGATCGACATCGTCGCCGCCTCGGGCGTGTCCCCGGAGACGCTGCGTGACCAGGTGCGGGCCGTGGTGGATCCCCGGTACGAGGTGCTCACCGGCACCGAGCTGGCCGCGGACCAGGCCAAGGCGGTCGGGCAGTTCACCAAGTTCATCAACTACGCGCTGCTCGCGTTCGCCTTCGTCGCGTTGTTCGTCGGGTCGTTCATCATCGTCAACACCTTCTCGATCATCCTGGCCCAGCGGACCCGGGAGCTCGCGCTGCTGCGCTGCCTGGGCGCGCTGCGCCGGCAAGTGCTCCGGTCCGTCCTCGTCGAGGCGTTGATCGTCGGCCTGATCGCGTCCGTCATCGGGCTGGGCGTCGGCGTCGCCGTCGCCATCGGGTTGAAGGCGGTGTTCAAGGCCGTCGGCGCGGACCTGCCCTCGACCACCCTGGAGATCCAGCCGCGGACGATCGTCGTCGCGCTGCTGGTCGGGGTGGTCGTGACGGTGACCGCGTCGCTGTTGCCGGCGCTGCGTGCCACCCGGGTGTCGCCGGTCGCGGCACTGCAGCAGGAGGCGGTGGCGCCGCCCGCGAGGGCTGGCCGGCGGCGGACGATCATCGGCGCGCTGGTCACCCTGGCCGGCGTCGGGCTGCTGCTGACCGGGCTGTTCGCCGACCAGGGCAACCGGCTGGCCAACGTCGCCTCCGGTGCGGTGGTGATCTTCCTGGGGGTCGGCATTCTCAGCCCGCTGGTGGCCCGGCCGCTGGCCCGGCTGCTGGGCTGGCCGTTCGCCCACTGGGCCGGCGAGGCGGGCAAGCTGGCCCGCGACAACGCGATGCGCAGCCCGCGTCGTACCGCCTCGACCGCTGCCGCGCTGATGATCGGCCTGGCTCTGGTCAGCTTGGTGACGATCTTCGCGGCGTCAGTGAAGGCGTCGGTCCACAAGGTGCTCGACCAGACCATCGCCGCCGACTACATCCTCAGCGGACCGTCGAACGGCGGCGGTCAGGGGTTCAGTCCGGAGGTCGTCACCCGGCTGTCCCAGCAGCCCGAGGTCGACTCGGCGACCGGCGTCCGCATCAACGTCTTCAAGCTCGATGGCAAGACGCAGCAGGTCGCCGGGGTCGACCCGATCTCCTACGGCAGGACCGTCCGCACCGACACCACCTCCGGCAGCCTGTCCGACCTGACCTCCGGCGGCATCGCGGTCCGGGAGAACACCGCGTCCGACCACGGCTGGAAGGTGGGTGACACGATCGTGATGGAGTTCCCGGTCGGCGGCACCCAGGCTGAGCCGATCCGGGCGATCTACGAGGACAACCAGCTCAACGGCCCGTTCCTGCTGGCGCTGCCGGACTACGAGCGGCACTACGCCGACCAGTTGGACACGGTGGCGCTGGTCAAGGCCAGGTCGGGCGTTGCGCCGGACGTCTCCCGGGCCGCTGTCGACCGGGTGGTCGCAGACTTCCCGAGCGTGCAGGTCAAGGACCAGGCCGAGTACAAGCAGCAGCAGTCCCAGCAGATCGACCAGGTGCTGCTGCTGTTCTACGTGCTGCTCGCGCTGGCCGTGATCATCGCGGTGATCGGCATCATCAACACGCTGGCGCTGTCGGTGCTGGAGCGGATCCGCGAGCTCGGCCTGCTGCGGGCGCTGGGGATGACCAAGCGGCAGCTCCGCGCGATGGTCCGCTGGGAGGCGGTGATCATCGCAGTGCTCGGCGCGGTTCTCGGGCTGGCGGTCGGCGGGTTCTTCGGCTGGACGCTGGTCCGCGCGCTGCACAGCCAGGGGATCACGGAGTTCGCGGTGCCGATTCCGACGCTGGTCGGCTTCGTGGTCGCCGCCGCGCTGGCCGGCGTGCTCGCTGCGGTCTTCCCGGCCCGGCGAGCCTCGAAGATCGACGTGCTGCGGGCGATCACGACCGAGTGAGCTGCCCCTGGCTGCCCGTGTGGTCACCTCAACGCCGAGTGGTGACCTCTTGGGGTCGCGAGGCAACGAGAGGTCACCACAACGCCGAGAGGTCACCACACGTGGGTGGCAGGCACCGTGTGGTCACCTCAACGCCGAGAGGTGACCACACTGGGGAGCGGCCCGACTCAGGGCAGGCCGGCTTCGGCGCGTAGGAGGGTGGCGAGCACGGTCGGGTCGGCGTCCGGGCAGCCGCGGGCGGCGAACCAGCCGGCCACGTTGGCGGCGTCGCGATCCAGGAACGACGGCCCGAGCGGGTTGGCGATCACGTCTACGACCTGTGGCAGGTCGATCATCACCAGCCGCTCGCCGTGCACCAGCAGGTTGTACGGCGACAGGTCGCCGTGGGTCAGCCCGGACCGCGCCAGCAGCACTAGCATGTCCACAAGCTGCGACCATAACGAGCCGAAGTCCCGGTCGCGGACCTGGGCCAGCCGGGGCGCCGCCGTACCGTCCGGCTCGCCGATGAACTCCAGCAGCAGCTCCGTGCCGAGAACCTGCACCGGGTAGGGCACCGCCGCGCCGAGCAGCCACAGCTTCCGCAGCGCCTCGAACTCGGCATTGGCCCACTGCCCGGCGATCACCTGGCGGCCGAACGCCGTCCGGTTCGCCATCGCCCGCGTCTCCCGGGACCGGCGCACCCGGCGGCCCTCCAGGTACCCGGCGTCGCGGTGGAACATCCGGTGCTCGCCGTCCCGGTACCGCTTGGCGGCCAGCAGGCAGGACCGGTCGGTGCCCGGCACGCCCCGTTCGAGCAGGTATACGTCGGCTTCCTTGCCGGTCTTCAGCACGCCGCGCTCGACGTCCACCGCGGCCAGGTCGATGACCAGCCAGTCGGGGTACGGCGCCGGGCCCCGCTCGCCGGCCGCCGACTGGTCCCAGGTCGACCAGCGGTCGCCGCCGGCGGGGGAGCTGTCGTCGGACACGTCGAGCTCGACGTGCTGAGCGCGGGTCTTGGCGTACGTCGGCTCATCGTCATCGAACCGAGGCTTACGGTGTCGCACGGTGGGTGTGCTCCTCAGGAGTGGCTGCCCACCGGCGCGGAGTAGGTCAGCCGGCGGGCGGGAACGGGCGGAACGCGGGCAGCGTCAGGACCACGTCGGTCATCGAGGCCACCCCCTCTCGCTCCGCCGGACATGCCGGCACCGGGACAGGCACACCCTGCCGTACGCCGCCGGCCGTCGGCAACGCATTTACCGCCGCGGAGGCTGGGGCGGAGTGCCGGAGCCGGAGCGGCCGGAGCTCCCTGGAGTCGATCTTGACCCGACCGTGAACATTCGGCGACGAGGGGGCCGGCCTGCTCGCCCTGGTCAAGCCGAGGCCGTACGTGCAGGCGGAGCTCCCCCTCGGTGGCCTGCCGAACCGGGTGAGCCCGAGCCGGGACGGCACCCGAGAGGCGGCGCTGTCGGCGATCGGCGCGCCGCTGCGGGCGCACCGGCTCGCCCTGCCGTCGGCGTACGACCCGCGGTTCCAGTCCGACGTGCGGGCCTGGCTGACGGCGGTGGCCGAGGTGCTGCGGCCGCTGCGGCACCCGGCCGGGCCGGTGGCCGCGGTCCAGGTCGGCAACGAAGGCGGCTACGGCGAGACCGCGCTGCCGATCGACGCACTGGACTACTCCCTCGCCGGGCTGGCGGCCTTCGCCGGGCGTCGTCGGAGGGGGCAACGGCGGCAGGGGCAACGGTGGCGGGAACGACCGCGGCAGGGGCTACGGCGGGCGGGGAGCCGGTGCACCGGGTGGCGCCGACCGGCTGGCCGGTGACCGGCGACCGGGCTGGGCTGCGCCCGCTGCTGGACTGGGGCGAGTGGGTCGCTGGGTCGCTCGCCGCCGCGGTCCGCGGCTTCACCGCCGTCCTCGACCTCGACCTTCCGGCGCTGGTCAACTTCGCCCCACCGCGGGACGACGGCGCCCCGCCGCGCCCGGCCGCCCGGTACGACGCCGGGCTGGCCCGGGTCCAGCCAGAACGCCTCAGCGGTCCGCATCCTGCCGGCCCGCGTCCTGCCGGCCCGCATTACGGCTACACCGGCGGTGCCGGCGACGTACGCACCGACGACGCCGCCCTGGTCGACCACGTGCTGGCCGCCAGCCGGGGCCGCGGCCCGAACCTGGCCGAGAGCTGGTCGCTGAGCTGGGCGGACCCGGCCTGCTGCTACCCGGTCGTGCCGGTGTACACACGCTGCTCGGGCTGGCGTGCGGCGGCACCGGGCTGGCGTCTATCCGGCCTGCGGCATCGACCAGTGGGCCGGCCACCTCGTCGTCGACCGGGACTACCTGGCCGAGACGACCGGCGATCCGGCGTGGCTCGACCCGCCGTACGGCGACGCCGCGCCGATCGACGTGCACGGCCGGCCCGGGCCGGCGTACGACGCGCTGCGGGTGCTGACCTGCTACCTGGCGGCCGAGGGCGCGGACCTGGTCCGGGCCGGACCGGAGCCCGGGCTGCGCTGGGGGTCTACCCGCCGTACCACGCGCTGCGGGCCTGGGCGCCGCCGCCGGGCGCGGCGGCCGGCGGGCACCGGGTGCCACCGTCGGCGAGCCGCACGCTGGTGCCGTTCGTCCGGTACTGCCTGCGCCGGAGCATCCCGTTCGAGCTGCTCCCGCTCCAGGCCAGTGAGCTGGCTGGCCCGCTCGTCGTACCGGGCGGCTTCTTCCTGGACGCGGCGACGCAACGGAAGCTGGCGGGGTACGTGCGCGCCGGTGGCCGGCTGCTGGTGCTGGGGGAGCTGCCGAAGCTGGACGCGCCTGGCTGGGCTGGTGGAGCCGCCCGGGCCGGCTGGATCGGCTGGGCCGGCTGGGCTGCGGGGCAGCCGGGCCGGCGGTGCCGACGAGCGGTGGCTGGAGCTGCGCCGGGTCGGGCCGCACGAGGGGAGCGCCTTCGTGTTCTTGTTCAGCCGCTGCGACCAGCCGCACCGGGCGGTCACCCGGGTGGGGCGCACGACCTCACTGTGGACCTGGCGCCACGCGGCTGCGCCGTCGTCCACGGCCGGGCCGGGCGGCTGCGGTCCTGCTACGTCAAGGGGGTCAACGAGCAGGCCGGGACGGGTGCGCCGCCGTACGTGCGGTACGGCCGGGACCTGGTGACGACGGGCCGGCCGGCCGACCTGACGGCGCTGCCCGGGCTCGCCGGCTTCGTCCTGCGCACCGCGCCCTGACCACCTTTGGCTGCTCTCTTCCCGACAAGAGCCCGCTACAGGAACCGGTCACCGGCCAGCACTGCGGCGCCGACCGCACCGGCCTCCTCGCCGCAGCGGGCCAGCCTCACCGGCGCCGGCCCGCCCTGCTCCCGGAACGGCCACTGCCGGGCCAGCGCCGAGGTCACCGCCGGCAGCAGGAAGTCCGCCGCCGCGTGGGCGGTCCCGCCGGTGAGCAGCACGAGGTCTGGGTCCAGGGTCGCGGCGAGGCACGCCAGCGCCCGGCCGATCCGCGTGCCGGCGTCGGCCAGCAGGCCGGTGGCCACCGGGTCGGCAGCCCGGGCGGCGACCACCACATGCCGGCTGGTGATCGTGTCGGTCGCGCCGTCCACCAGCGCGGCGAGGTACGGCGCCCGTCCGGCCGCCGCCGCCAGCCGCGCCTGCCGGGCGATCCCCGTGCCGCTGGCGTACTGCTCCAGGCAGCCCACGCTGCCGCACCCGCACGGCATGTCGTCCGCGCCCACCGGCAGGTGGCCGAGCTCCGCCGCACCGCCCCGGCCGCCGATCACGACCTGCCCGTCCAGCACGATGCCGCCGCCGATGCCGGTGCCGATGGTGAGCACCACCAGGGCCGCGGCACCGACCCCGGCCCCGTGCCGGGCCTCGGCCAGCGCGGCCGCGTTCGCGTCGTTCTCCAGCACGACCGGCAGCCCGGTGCGGCGCGCCAGGTCGGCCCCGACCGGCCGGTCGACGATGGGCAGGTTGACCGCCTTGACCACCCGCTCGCGGGGCCGGTCCAGCGGCCCGGCGACGGCCACGCCCAGCCCGGCGACCGGACGGCCCGCCCCGGCCGCGACCGTGGCGCACTCGGCCACCGCCGCCGCGATGCTGGCCAGCACGTCCTCGTAGTCGGTGGCCTGGTGCTCGTGCCAGACTCGGTGCAGCGGGGTGCCGGCCCGGTCCGACAGCAGGGCGGCCAACTTCGTCCCGCCGAGGTCGATGCCCACCACCAGCGGGGAGCTGTCCATCGCAGGGCTCGCCACGGCGGTCATTGTCCATGATCGGAGCCCGGAGACATATGATCCGCTGGGTGATGCTCAGGGGTAGGTCGAACGGCCGCACCGCGCGGCGCCGCTCCGGCCAGCCCGGCAACCCCCGGCAGCGCCCGGCAGCGCCCCGGCGCGTCGACGACCGCGCGGGTACACACCGGCCGGCCGGAGGCTCGCGGCAGGTGGCCGTCTCGGGTCCGAGCGGCGTCGCACGTCATGGCCAGCCGCAGTCCCGTGACCGGTACCACTGTTGCGGAGCACGACGTCTTCCTCAGTGATGCGCGGGCTGATCTGGGTGCGGTGCTGGAGTTGGAGGGGGCGCTGCGGGCGGTTGGCCTGCGGGTTTTCCGGGACAGTGAGTGTGTCGACGAGTTCGACGGGATCTCGCCCGGGATCGTCGCCGGGTTGGCGTCGTCGAGGGTGTTGCTCGCTTACTATTCGGCGGTCCATCCGACTCGGTCAGCCTGCCAGTGGGAGCTGACGATGGCGTTTCTGGTGGCGCAGCGGGAGGGCGATCCGCTGCGGGTTGCCGGATGACCCGGACCTGACGGCCGTTGTCCGGTACTGTGCGCCTCTCTGACGTTGATGATCTACCGCGAGCGATGGACGGGGGTAGGGGTGCGTCGTGGGTGGGGTGTTCATCAACTACCGGGGCGAGGACAGCCACAGCTATGCCGCAATGCTGCACATGGAGCTGTCTCGGCGCGTCGGTACTGGGCTGGTGTTCCTGGACAGTGCGTCGATACCGGCCGGGGCGGACTTCTCTGTTCATCTGCTGAACCGGGTACGGCGGGCCAGCGTGCTGCTGGCGGTAGTTGGATCCGGCTGGCTTACCGCGACCAACCCTTCGGGTGGACGGCGTATCGACGACCCGGAGGACTGGGTCCGCCGTGAGCTGGTCGAGGCGTTCGCCGCGGGAGTGACGGTGATCCCAGTGCTGACCGACGAAGGCACCCTGCCCACCGAGGCTGAGCTGCCCGACGACATTGCCGCCTTCAGCCGCTGCCAGTACCGACGGCTGCGGCACCGTGACGCTCCCGTCGACCTGGCTCGGATCTTCAGGGACCTGGCCGCACTGGATCCTGACCTGGCCGCCGCGACACGAAGGCCATCTGACCCGCCCCAGCACCTGCACGCGAGAGTGCGGCTCGTCGGGCTCGGTACGGCGAGCGGTTTCCTTGCGGTCGCGCTCATCATCGCAGCAATGATCATTGCGGTGGTGATCCTCGCGGTGGTGACCAACCGTCCGAGCAACAACCCCCCTGCCGCCGGTGTTGCGCCGAGCTCGGACCGTTCGTACTGGCACACCGGGGGACACTGTCCGGAGACTGGCGCGATGTGCTTCTACAACAATCGTAACTTCAACGATCTGCTCGGTTGGTTTACGCCGCCGTCCTGCTCGGGCACCTATCCCATGCTCTGGCCGTTCGCGGTCGAGTCCATCAGAAATCGGACCGGTTGTGGTGTCTACCTGCTGTCCTGCCCAGGTGACTGCTGGAAGGAATGGATGCGCCCGAGTTCCGAGGACGGAACCATCGACCCGCTGAACGCGGTCGATCGGATCCGCCTGGGCGGGTAGCGGCCCTCGAATGTGCGGTGCGCGGCGCCGGACGGTTTCCTGGTCGTTCCTCGCCGTTTCGTGCTCCCCGTCTCGCGCGTGGGCCGGGAAACCCCGCTTCGGGCACGTGCGCGCCGCGCCCTGTTCGGGGCAGAGGTCATTACTTAAGGAGAAGCTGTCCTAACAGGCTGGGCAGGACCGCATCTGCGCAGTTCAGAGGGTATGTGGCACGTCTATAAGCCTATTTTTCCCCTCAGTATCGCAGGCAGGTTTCGGTGGAGCCGAGCCTGTTTGAGGGGGAGTCGCGAACAAGAGTCTTCTGCACCGCGTCGCTTCTTGTCGGGGTCATGCTGTGTGTCTTCTGCTCGGTGTCGGGCTCGGTGTCGGGCTCGGCAGGCGGGCGTCATCCGGACCGGCTAAAACGTGCCGCGCTGGCGCCGAGGCCGTTACGGGTTGGCGCGGAAATGGCCAGATCATGTCCCGCCCGTGTGTTCAATGTCCTATCTGTGTGTTTAATGTCTCGTCCGTGTGTTCAATGTCCAGTCTGACGGTGGCTGACCCGGAAATCGGTCTGTAACCGATCGGCGTAGCCTGCCAACCTTGTTGTCGGGGGAGCGCATCGGCGCCGCGAAGGTCAGCAAATGCTGGCTCACGCGGGACCAGCGATGCGTGGCCGGACCGGTGTCGCACGATCATCATGGAGGCCGAGATGAGTTATAACGGGACGTGCACCGACCCCATCGGCTGGCGGGTGAGCAGCTACTGCTCGACGGCCAACTCCGGTTGTGTCGCGGTGTCAGCGCGCGAGAATGTCGTGACCGTTCGCGACGACAAGGACCCCGCGGGTCCGGTGCTGCGGTTCACCACCGCGGAGTGGCGGGTGTTCGTGCTTGGCATGAAGGCCGGAGAGTTCGACGTCTAGTTCGACGTCTAGGGGCGGTGGCTCATGAGAGTGCCGTGGCCCGATCCTCGATCAAGATTGTCGAACGTTCCGTCGTAAGGGCCTGTTTTGCCAGGTCGGTGAAGAGGTCGACGTAGAGGCTGACCTCGTCCGGCCGCTCTAGGTAGATGTTCCGGCTGGGCTGCTCCAGGTAGACGACCCGCTGATCGTCAGGCTCGGCGAACTCGAATAGTACGAACGGCGCTCCCATCGCGGCGTACTGCCCTTTCGTGAACGGTAACACCTGAATAGTCACGTGCGGTAGCTGACCGATCGCAAGGAGGTGACGAAGCTGACTGGCCATGACCTGTGGCCCGCCGACGAGGCGGTGCAGCACCGCCTCGTCGATCACCACGTGGAACGTCGGCGGCTCGGTGCCGAGCAGCAGGCTCCGCCGCCGCATCCGCAGCTCGATCCGGCGCCGGGCCACCGTACCGGCGCCGTCCGATGCCGTCGTGGCGTCCAGGCCCGCGCCGATCAACGCCGTCGCGTACCCCTCGGTCTGCAGCAGGCCGGGCACCAGCACGACGCTGTACTCGTGGATCGCCGCGGCCCCGTGCTGGAGCCCGAAGAACCGGGCTGAGTCGCGCGGCATGATGTCGGCGTAGGCGAACCACCACGGCTTCTGCCGGGCTTGGCGGACGAGATCCAGCAGATCGTTCCGGGCACCGCCGGTGACGCCGTACAGGTCGAGCATCTCGCGCACGTCCTGGACCCGCGCGCCGACCGCACCGGTCTCCACCCGGCTGATCTTCCCGGCCGAGCACTCCAGCGCCTGGGCGACCTCCTGGATGGTCCGGCCGGAGGAGGTCCGGAGCCGGCGCAGCTCCACGGCCAGCCGACGACGACCGACGGCCGGCGCCGCGTCCTGTTCCATTGGCGGCTCCCTCGTCCGTCCTGGTGACCCGTCCGGGTGAACACGCGGTGACGGTGCCATCAGAGGTCACCGAGCACAACGCAGCACGCGCGCCGGTGCGGGTGGTGGTCACGGCATCGTGGTCGGTGCCGCCACGATAGTCCATCTTGCCAAATGCACGTGCACATCGTACGTTCGCCGGGATCGTACGTGCGGGGACGGTGGATTCGGTACGGCGGGTCCGGCCCGCCGCCGGAGGGGCATCCACCGCTCGCCGTCGTCGCCCGGCGATCGTCGACTCACGGGGTGTTGATCTTCGGCAGGTGCTGATCTTCGGCCGCCTCGCGGGCTTGGTGATCGTCGGGGACGGCGCGGCCAAGCGGCACTACGACCTAGCCCCCAGCCTGGCCAAGACGGGCCGGGGCCTTGCTGCGGATGAGCGACCGGCGGCCGCTGGCACCAGCCCGGAAATGGACGGCGAGTAGGCAGGCGACCGCTCCCGGCCGGGAGCCCGAAAACAACCAGAGCCGTACCCACAAAGCCGAGCAGCACGAGGCCGAGGAGCGGCGTCGGGAGGGTTGCTCGGTGCTGTCGGGTTGCTCGGCGCCGCAGGGTTGCTCGGTGCGTTTCCAGGCTTTTGCCCGGGTCGCCGTTCAACAGGGACGCCCGGCATTCCCTATGCGGCCGAACTAGCTGCCCGATCGGGCCGATTCTGGCGTACTCGTCCGATATTGGGTTGTGCCGGTGTCAAGAACCTGTGGATGGTGTTCGAGTACTGGGGGACGGGGAGGGTACTAATGAGCGGCGGTAGGAGGGCGAGCCACGCCCGAGCCAGGTCGAAGGCGAAAGCCCGGTCGACCAGAAAAGTCCGGTCGACGGCGGTAGCCCGGTCAACGACGGTCCGGGTCACCGTGCTGGCACTGGTCGCGCTGGTGCCGGGTACGGTCGGGTCTGCCGAGGCGCCGCGAGCGTTCGGGGTGCTACGAGCCGCGTCGTTTGACATCCCCGTGACCTCGCCGGTCGGCCTGGACGACCCCGGCTGGCAGGCCGAGTCGCCGAGCGTGCTGCGCCAGCAGCTCACCTCCCTGCCGGGCATGCGGTCGCTGCGGGGCTCGAGCACCCTGCCGTTCCACCTGGCCGCCGCGGCCGACGTGACCGGCCCTGCGACCGCGCAGGGCCGGCTGATCGCCGCCCTGCTCAAGGCCGCCAGGAGCACCCTCGGCGGGCTGACCTCCGCCCCGGCCGCGCAGGAGGCGCTGACCTACGCGCTGGCCCAGATCGGCCGCCCGTACCTGTGGGGGGCCACCGGCCCCGAGTTCTTCGACTGCTCCGGCCTCATCCAGCAGGCCTACCTGCACGCGGGCGTCGACATCCCGCGCACCTCGCGGGAGCAGGCCCGCATCGGCATCCCGGTGCCGCTCGCCGACCTGCTCCCCGGTGACCTGCTCTTCTACGCCTACGACCTGGGCAACGCCGACACCATCCACCACGTCACCATGTACGCCGGAGGCGGGATGGTCGTGCACGCCCCGGAGGCCGGCGACGTCGTCCACCTGAGCCCGGTGTGGCTGGACCAGTACATCGGCGCGGTGCGCCCGGTGCCCGCGGTGGGCGCCGGTCCCGGTGGCCCTACCGGTCCAGGCCTACCGCTCACCTCGCGTCGGCTACCGACGGGTCACACGACACTGACCCACGGACCGAGCGGGGCGCCGTCCCCCACCCCGTCGCCGGGCGGCAGGCACACCCCGGCCGCGCCACCGACCAGCCCGTCACCCTCGCCCAGCCCGACCGCCCTGGTCCCCGCGGTGACCTCGCTCGTCCCGAAGCTGGTCTGCGTCCTGCTCTGCTGAGCAGCCCGCGGTGCCGGCAGCCCGCGGTGCCGGCACCCCACGGCGCCGGCAGGTCCGATGGCCCGACCAACGGGACCGTCGACCTGCCGGCGCCGTGCTGCCAACGGCGCTGCTGGCTGGGAGTATGTGGGCGGATCCGGGGCGACTGGTCGAGGTGGCCGTTCCGGACGGACGGCAGATGCTGGCCGAACTTGGCCGACGTGCCGCCCGCGCTCCGGTGGCTGCCGTCCCCCGCCGATCTACTCCGGGACTGGTCCACCTGACCCTGCTCCATCCAGCTCGTACCACGAGAGCTCCCGGGTCGGCTCGTCCGCGTACCAGGCGTGCGTGCCCGCCGCGAGATCCTTGAGCCGACGGCGGGCGGAGTCGCTGTTACGCGACGAGAACGCCGACAGGAAATGACAGGAACCCTGTGGTATTCGCTGGTCATCCGCCCAGCCGAGAAATGCGCGACGGCGGTGCTCGTCGATCGGACCGTCGCTGGCGACCGCTTCGATGATCCAGAAAGCAGGTGGCGTCGCGGCGATGTCGACGATCACCGCGTCCGGGAGCAGCGTGCTCGGGTCCAGGCTGATGCCGAGCGCCTTCATGATTGCGGCGTCGGCCAGGTAGACCTTGTCTCCAGGCTCGGAGATGGTGAGGACGATCGGGTCACCGAGCCGGACGGGTGCCCATTCCTCGATGACGCCCTTGAGGATCAATGACGCGGTGCTTGCTTCCAGCGACCTGACCTGGCCACCCGGCAGCACGACCTGAGTCGCATATGCTTGGCGGTCCCGCTCGTGGACCATGTGAATACGTAGTCGATCGCCTGGGCTCATTCGGTCGGTCCGCCAAGCGTCAATCGCAATGGCGAGCGGTTCGCCGTCCAGCTCCGGATCGAACAGATCCGCGAACGACGCGGTCAACGCCCAACGAGGCTTGCCGCTGGTGGTCGGCACACCCGGTCGGAGTCGGACCGCCCCGTTCCGGAGCCAGGCGGGGAAGGTCTCGTCCCGTAGCGTCTCCCGCGTGTTGTCGGCGTACCACGGGTCGAAACGGACCTCCCAGCATGTCAGCAGGTCGCTGACCTGCCTCTTTCCGTGGCCCGCCGCCGCGCGCCACGCAGCCCGGTCAGCGTCGCTGGTCCGGCCGTAGGCCTCGTCGGACATCCACAGGCAGGTTGTGGGTCTGGCCCAGACCGCGTCGTGGAACAGCGGTGCGTCGTCAGGGACGACGGCGTCGACATAGAGCATCGCCGCCACCGCGGTCGCGGCGAGCGGGTTGGCCAGCACCGGGTCGAACGCGGCACGTGGGAAGATCCGCTTGAGGCGGACGTGACACTCCGTGCGAGCCGGGAGCGGTCGGAACGTCATCGGATGGCTGGCTGGTAGGCGGTGGCGACGGCGGCGTCAAGGGCAGGGCCATGCAGGTGGCCCCAGCAGCGGAGGACCGACGGCGCGGGAAAGGGCAGGGACCCCAGCTCGTATGCGCTCACCGCGACCGATCCGGACACGCAACGCATCAGCCGGTCCATCGTCCCCGTGGCCAGCACCCGGGCGAGCGTGGCGCGGGACAGCAACGGGTCGGGACGGGTCGGCCGGAGCACGTTGACGTGGTTCTCCACGACCACAGCTCCGCCCCATTCTGCCAAGCCCTCCGGGGTGAGCTCGATCGCGACGAGCCGGCGCGCCTGCTCCGGGGCGGTGGTGCGTTGCACCAGGACCGCCGGCTCACCCAGGGTCATCACTGTACGGTCGGCGGGGTCCCGCAGCCGCAGGTAGCGCAGCGCGTCGCGGGCCGGGTCGCGGTGCAGCCGTCCGCCGTCCATGTCGGCCGCCCACAGCACAGGCACCCGCCCGCCGCCCGGCCGCCCGGACAGGTCCGCGCGGCGCCGGTTCCACACCAGGGGACCGGTGGAGACCTTCCATCCCGCGGTCGCCAGGGTCAGCGGCATGGCCGCCGCCGCTGCTGCCACGGGCGCGTCCTCCCGCCGGCGTGGCAGCAGCCAGGGACGGTCGCCGGCCGGTCGCTCGACCGTGGCGACGTCGCTGAGCTGCCTGTTCACGCAGGTGACGGCGGTGCGCGGGGATCGTCGGCGGCTGAAGGTGGCCAGGCAGGTCTCCTGCAGGACGCCGGCGAAAACCCCGTCGCGATCGCCGACGAACGACACCTCCCGCAGCGGCGCCTCGGCGGCGAGCACCGCGCGCAGGTTAGCGAAGTACCGCCCGGACGTGAACGAGGTCGGCACCAGTGCCGCGACGACGCCCTGATCGTCGAGGCAGTCCAGGGCGGCGGCGAGGAACAGGCTGTAGAGGTTGGCGTGCCCGAACAGGACCGGAGCGAAGCGGTCCCGATCCTCCGCCGACAGCCGCACCCTCCCGTACGGCGGGTTCATCACTACCACCCGGACGGCGGCCTGAGCGGGGGCCAGACCGTCGCCTGCCCGGGCGAGCGCGGGCAGCGGGCGGCGACGCCGGGCCGGCGTCGCCGCCAGCAGCGGCAGCGCCTCGGCCGCCAGGACGATGTTCGCCAGCCACACGGCCGCCGGGTCGGCGTCGACACCCTCGACGAGACGGGGCAGGCCAGCGAGCACGGCCTCCGGGTCGGCGCCAGCGTGCGCGGCAAGCTGCTCCCGCAGCGCCGGCAGCAGCAGCGCGCCGGCCCCGCAGGCCGGGTCCCGGACCAGGCCGGGCAGCGGTCGCGCTGGGCATGCCCAGCCGAGACTCCGGCGGACCATGTGCCACAGGTGCTCGGCGAGCAGTGGCGGGGTGTAGTGCCGGCCGTGCCGGGCCCGCACCTGTGGGGTGAGTGCGGTCAGGTAGGCGGCGCCCAGCTCGTGCCCGCTGGCACCGACGACCGGCCTCGTGCCCGGCCCACCGGCCAGCACACCCGGTGGCGGTACGGCGTCGAGCGCCTGGGTGACCTCCAGCCACCGCCCGGTCAGCCCGACGGCCCGGGCTCGGGCGTGCCACCACCCCGGAACGGCGGCCAGCACCGCGGCCGCTGCCGCGCCCGGCTCACCGGTCGGGTCAGGCCCGCCCACGTCCGCGCGGGAGCCGCGCGCGCCGAGGGGGCGGGCGAGCACCGGGGGCGCTGGCTCCGGCAGGGCGGCGGCGGTCACCCTCACCCGTCCCTTCGGGGCTCGGCGGCGGGACGCCGCGGTCGACTCGCCCATAGCTCGGCTCACCATGGCTCAGGGAGCGTCCCACACAGCTCCGACAGGAACGGTGCCGACGCTCGGCCGAGGTATCACCAGGCCTGACGGCTGCTCAGGTATGAGAAAGGTCCATTTGCGTTGTTCGGGGGAAACTAAATGACGACCATTACCACCACCAGCGAGCTTGCCCAGCGGACGAAGATCCGTGCCTTCCAGGCCGGCCCACGGCATGTGCTGATCGTGGCCGAGGGCGAGCTGCCGACGCCCGGCTTCGACGTCGACATCGAGCAGAGCCCGCTGAAGATCTTCCCGCCGCAGTTCAACCTGCTGCGCCGCCCGCGGCCGGGCATCTTCCCGCAGGTCGTGACGCCGTACCGACACGCGGAGCGGGTCCCTTTCCCGGCCGGTCAGGAGATCGTGACGGTCCACCACGCCGAGGGCAGCGACCGGGTCCCGATCGAGGAGTGCGGGCCGGAGCTCGCGGCGTACGTCCAGGCCGTGAACGGCGCGGGAACGACCGGCGATGTCGATGAGGCGACCGGGTTCTCCAAGAACCTGAGCTTCGACGAGGCGTTCGCCGACGCGCTGGCCAACCTGCCGCCGTTCAGCTCACCGGTCGCGGACGCGCTGGCCCGGGTCGAGGTCCTTGAGATCGGCGGCCTGTTTGGCGGCTTTGCCGGCTTCCACGACCTGTTCGTCAAGGTCCGCCGGACCCACGACTGAGGTCCGCCGAGCCCCTGGCCCCGACCCGCCGTGGGCTAGGGGCTCGCCGGGACCCGCCAGGTGAGGGTGGTGCCGGCGCCGGGCTGGCTGTCGACGGTGAGCGTGCCGTTGTGCTGCTCGGCGCGCTCGGTCAGGTTGGTCAGGCCGCTGCGCCGGGTCTGCTCACCGTCGACGCCGATCCCGTCGTCGGTCACCACCAGCTCCAGGATGCCGGTGGCCGCGTCTATCCTGACGATGACCTCCGCGGTGCCGGCCCGGGCGTGCCGGCCGACGTTGGCGAGGGCCTCCCGCAGCGTGGCGATCAGATCGCCCCGGACCGGGTCGGCGGTGAGCGAGTCGATCGGACCTTCGAGCCGGACGTGCGGCTCGAAGCCGAGGGTGGCCCGGGCATCGGTCGCGGTGGTGATGACCTGTGCCCGCAGGCTGGTCGAGGTCGACGTCGCCGAGGGCTGGTGCTGCAGCGAGAAGATGGTGCGGCGCACCTCGGCGATGGTCTCGTCCAGATCGCCGACAAAGCCGGCCAGCCGGCTGGCCACGTCGTCCTGGCTGACCAGCCGGGAGGCGCCCTGCAGGCCGAGCCCGATCGCGAACAGCCGCTGGATGACCAGGTCGTGCAGGTCGCGGGCGATCCGGTCGCGGTCCTCGAACACGGCCAGCCGCTCCCTGTCCTCCTGGGCGCGGGCGAACTCCAGCGCCAGCGCGGCATGCGCGGCGAAGGCCGTGATCATGCGCAGGTCGTGCTCGGTGAACGGCATCTCCCCGGCCGCCTTGGCGACGGTGAGCACGCCGAGCACATGGCTGCCGGCGCTGAGCGGGACCAGCACTGTGGGGCCGAACTCCTTGTGCGAGACCGGTGACTCCGGCTCGTCCGGGCCAGGGTTGGCGGCCGGGTCCAGGATGAGCTGCGGCCGGCCCGAGGTGAAGACCTGCCCGGCCGTCGTACCCACGATGGGCGCCGCGAAGCCGGTCAGCCGGTCCGCGACGGGCCCGTCGGCGACCTGGACGACGAGGTGGCCCGGCCGCTCGCCGGCCAGCGCCAGGCTGGCGAGCTGAGCGTCCGCGATCGCCCTGGCCCGGTCGACCACGATCTGCAGCGTCTTGCGGGCGTGGCCGCCGCTGAGCAGGGCGCCGGTCAGCTCCGTGGACGCCTCCAGCCACAGCTCCCGGCGGTGCGTCTGCTCGAACAGCCGGGCGTTCTCGACGGCGACCGCCGCGGCGGCGGCGAGCGCGATGACGATCTCCTGGTCCTCCTCGGTGAAGTCGATGTCGTCGGCCTTCTCGGTGAGGTAGAGGTTGCCGAACACCTCGCCCCGGACCCGGATCGGGACACCCAGGAAGCTGCGCATGGGCGGGTGGTTGGGCGGGAAGCCGAAGGACCGGGCGTGCTCGGTCAGGTCGCGCAGCCGCAGCGGCCGCGGCTGGTCGATCAGCAGCCCGAGGATGCCCTTGCCGGTGGGCAGCTCGCCGATGTGCTCGCGGGTCTCGTCGTCGACGCCGACATGGATGAACTCCACCAGCTTGCGGTCCGGGCCGATCACGCCGAGCGCCGCGTACCGGGCGCCGACCAGCTCGGCCGAGGAGTGCACGATCCGCAGCAGCACGTCGGGCAGGGACAGGTCGCTGGCCACCGACACGACGGCGTCCAGCAGCCTGTGCAGCCGGGACTCCGCGCCAATCAGGCCGTTGGCCCGATCGACCAGCTCCTCAAGCAGGGTCTGCAGCCGCAGCCGGCCCAGGTCGGGGATAAGCCCCTCGCCCTGTGGATGGTGAAAAGAATGCCTTGCATCCCTGCTATCCCATGCGTGCCCCGTGTGCTCTGGGTGCCCTGCCGACTCGTCCACGTTCACTCCCGGGACTCTGGCTCGGCTCCAGGCTAACGCCCGGGTATGCCTTCGGTGAGGTGATCCGGCGGGCTGTAGGTGGCACCGTTCGGGATCGAGCCAAGCAGGCGTACGTACCGGCCGGCCGGTTACCGGATCGTTCCTCGGGCGGCATCGTTCCTTGGACGGCGCCAGCGCGTTATGACCTCGGTTGGCATGGACGGGACCTTGGTCCCTAGCCCTGGGTTGCGGACGAAAGCGACGCTAGCCGCATGACTTTCGACAACCCACCGACGGCCGCCGCGGTCGAGGCCTGGGGAACCAGGGAGGCCGGGGATGCCGGGGCGCTCGACGATGCCGTGGTAGTCGGCATCGACAACACCGTGTCCGCCGAGCGGGCGGTGGTCTGGGCAGCGCACGAGGCGGCGCTACGGGGCGCCATCCTGGTGGTCTGCCACGCCTACCGGAAGCTGGGCCCGCCAGCCAACCAGCTGGTCGAGAACGCGCGCCGCGACACCGCCTGGCGGCTGGTGCGGCATGGTGCCGCGCTGGCCCGGGAGGCCGAGCCCGGCCTGCACGTCGTACCGCTGGCGATCGAGGGACCGGTGCGCCGGGGCCTGTGCGAGGCGGTCGAGCGGCCCGGCCTGCTCGTGGTGGGCTGCCGGCATCGTGGCAGTGTGGCCGCGCTGCTGCTCGGCTCCACCGGGGCCGAGCCCGCCAGCCGGACGCCGTACCCGGTCGCGGTGGTGCGGGACGCGCACGACCCTGGCTGGCACCTGTTCGGCGGGCACATCGTGGTCGGGGTGGACGGGCAGTGCCGGTCCCGGGCGGCGGTGGCGTACGCCTTCGCGGAGGCGTCTCGGCGTAGCGTCCCGCTGGTCGCCGTACATGCCGGGCTGCTCGGCCCGGAGAGCTCCCGGCCGGACGAGAGGTCCGGTGAGCCGTACGGGGACCGGCCGGCCAGCGCCTGGAACGTGCTGGAGGCAGCGGTCGAGCCGCACCGGGCGATATGGCCGGGGGTTCGGGTCACGCTCACGCTGCGCGACGGGGTGCCGGCGGCGAAGGGGCTGCTGGGTGCGGCCCAGGGCGCGGCGCTGCTCGTCGTCGGCACGGTCGGCTACGGGCGTGTCGGCGAGGCGGCCGGCAGGTCGATCAGCCGGGCCGCTGTGACGGCGGCGCCTTGCCCGGTCATAGTGGTGCCGGCGGCCGCGGCGCTGCCCGCCGCGCTGGCGATGGAGGGCGGACCGCGATGATCCGGGTGTTCCTGCTCGATGACCACGAGGTGGTACGCCGCGGGCTGATGCAGCTACTGAACGACGAGCCGGACATCGAGGTCGTCGGCGAGGCGGCCAACGCGGCTCAAGCCCGGGCCAGGATCCCTGCGCTGCGGCCGGACGTGGCAGTGCTGGACGTGCGGCTGCCGGACGGCGACGGGGTGAGCGTGTGCCGGGACGTGCGGTCCAGCATGGACTCGCCTCCGGCATGCCTGATGCTCACGTCGTACTCCGAGGACGAGGCGCTGTTCGAGGCGATCATGGCCGGCGCGGCGGGCTACCTGCTCAAGCAGGTCACGGGCAGCGACCTGGTCGGGTCGGTGCGCCGGCTGGCCGCGGGGGAGTCGCTGCTCGACCCGAAGGTGACGGCCACCGTGCTGGACCGGCTGCGCCGCGGGCCGGAGCGGGAGGACCCACGCTACGCGACGCTGTCCGAGCAGGAGCGCAAGATCTTGGACCTGATCGCCGAGGGCCTGACCAACCGCCAGATCGCGCAGCGGATGTACCTCGCCGAGAAGACCGTGAAGAACTACGTCTCCGGGATGCTCCGCAAGCTCGGCATGGAGCGCCGTACCGAGGCCGCGGTCTACGCCGCGCAGCGGGCCCAGCACGACCACCCGCACTAGACCGTTGTGGTCACCTCTCGGCGTTGTGGTCACCTCTCGTTGTCCGGCCGGCCCGTGTGGTGACCTACGCACGTTGTGGTGACCTCTTGTTGTCCGGCCGGCCCGTGTGGTGACCTACGCAGGTCGGCCACTGGGGGACCACGCCGGGTCTCAACCTCATCTGGCCGCGAGCTGGCACTCGACCAAGTTCGTCGACCCCGCCCGGACGGCGCCGTGCTGCCGATCCTGCATCTCAACGGCTACAAGATCGCCAACCCTGAGCGTGCTGGCGCGCATCCCGTACGCCGAGCTGGAGCAGATGCTGCGCGGGAACGGCTACCGGCCGTACCTGGTCGCGGGCAACGACCCGGCCCAGGTGCATCAGCAGATGGCGACCGTGCTGGACGAGGTGCTGGACGCGATCGCCCGGATCCAGCGGGTCGCCCGGTCCGGGCAGGTCACCGGCCGCCCGACCTGGCCGCTCATCGTGCTGCGCACCCCCAAGGGCTGGACCGGCCACTGTGGACGGGCTGAAGATCGAGGGAACCTGGGCGCACCAGGTGCCGCTCGCCGCCGTCCGGGAGAACCCCGGGCACCTGGCCGAGCTGGAGCGGTGGATGCGGTCATACCGGCCGGCAGCGCTGTTCGACGGCGCCGGCAGCCCGAGTGCTGTGGGACAACCCGGACCGGTTCCGGCTGGTCGGACCGGACGAGACGGCGTCCAACCGGCTGGCCGCTGTCTTCGAGGTGACCGACCGGGCCTGGAACGCCGGTGCTCTTCGCGTTTCATGGCCACCCGTGGCTGGTCCACCGGCTGACGTACCGTCGGCGCGGGCATCCGCACCTGCACGTGCGCGGGTACAAGGAGGAGGGCACCACCACGCCGTTCGACATGGTCATGCTGAACGACCTGGACCGGTTCCACCTGGTCATGGACGTGATCGACCGGGTGCCTGGGCTCGGCGTGCGGGCCGCGTCGCTCCGGCAGCGAATGGTGGACGAGCGGCTGCGCTGCCGGACGTACACCCGAGAGTACGGCGAGGACGCCCCGGACATCCGCGACTGGACCTGGCCCTAGACCGCGCCGTGTCTGGCTGAGGTCAACGCTCCCATGGCAATCTCTGGCGACCTTGACGCGACAGGTCGCGGCCGGCGCGGGCGAGGAGGCGGCGGTAAAGGGTCAGGTGCGCGGTGGCGGCGGCGTCCCAGGTGTGCCGGGCGGCCAACGCCCGGCCAGCCTGCCGGCGGGCATGGTCCGGCCCGACCACCGCCCGTACCAGGGCCTCGGCCAGCCCAGCCGGGCCACCCGGGCCGGCCGCGAAGAACCGGGCCGCCGGGCCGAACACCTCGCGCAGCACCGGCAGGTCCCGCACCACGACCGGGACACCGGCCGCCAGTGCCTCCATCGCGGCCAGCCCGAACCCCTCCTTCGTCGACGGGAAGGCGAACGCCGCCGCGCCCGCGACCAGCGCCGGCAGCGCGTCGTGGTCCACCGGCCCGAGCACCTCGGGCCGCACGCCCAGCTCGGCGGCCCGGGCGTCCACCGCGGCCCGGTACGCCCGGTAGTCGAACAGCGTCTCCCCGCCCGCGATCACCAGCCGTACGTCGGGCAGCCGGTGCCGGACCGCGGCCATCGCCTCGATCAGGTCGAGGGTGCCCTTGCGCGGCTCGATCCCACCGACAGCGAGCACGTACCGGCCGTGCCGGGCCTGCCACGAGCGCCGGGCCGCGACGGCGTCCGGGGTGTCGCCGGCCGCGGCGGCGAACCGGTCCGCCCGTACGCCGTTCGGGATCACGGTGGCCCGGATGCCCCAGCCGGCGGCCAGCTCGGCGGCCACCGCGGCCGACACGCAGACGTGCGCGACCGGCTGGACGATCGCGCGCTCGTGGCATTCGGCCAGCTCCGGCGTGCTGAAGTCGTCCAGGTGGTGCACGGTCCGGACGCACCGGTCCACGGCGTTGGCGCTGATGCAGTCCTGCGCGTGTACGACGTCGTACGCCGCGGCCGGCGGCCGGTCGAACGCCGCGCGCAGCACCGCGATCGAGCGCAGGATTCGCGGCCCGACCGCCTCGCAGGGTGCGTCGGGCTCGCCGGATATGTCGGGCTCGCTGGATGCGTTGGGTACATCCGGTGCGTTAGGAAACGGTACGACCCGTAACGTAACGGCAGGATCGACCGGTCGGAAGAAGCCCTGGTCGCCGCCCCGGCCGAGGGCCCAGACCGTGATGTTCTGGCCGGCCCGCGCCAGCGCCTCGGCCAGCTCCAGGGTGTGCACCACCCCGCCGCGCGGGCGGGTCGAGTAGCTGAGCAGCGCGACCCGCAGCGGCGGCCCCGTCGAGGCTGGCCTGGTCAAGGCTGGCCCGGTCAGGCGTGCCCCCGGTAGCTGGCCGGCTTGCGTTCGGTGAGGTGGTGCAGCACCCGGCGGGCCCGGGCGACCTCCGCCGCGACGTCGACCTGGGCGATGGCCAGCCCGGCCTTGGACCACGTCCGGGCCAGCACCTCACCACCCGGCCCGACCACCTTGGCCTGGCCGAGGTACCGCAGCCCACCGCTGCTGCCGGTCTGGTTGGCCGAGGCGAGCACCACCTGGTTCTCCGCCGCGCGGGCCAGGTCGTAGATGTCGAACAGCCGGGCCTGCCGGTCCTGGGCGGTGCGCGGAGAGCGGTTGGTCAGGCTGGCCGGCCAGGCTGACAGGCAGGCGACGATCTCGGCGCCGTCCAGGGCCAGGCTGCGCGCCGACTCGGGGAACGTCTTGTCGTAGTCGATCAGCATCCCGACCCGGCCGACCGGCGTGTCGAACGCGGCGAACTGGTCGCCCGGCTCGTACACCGCCATCTCGCCGACCGGCTGGTGCACCTTGCGGTGCCGGCCGAGGACGCCGTCGCCGTTGACGCAGACCGCCGCGTTGTACCGCTTGCCGCCGTCGGCCTCGCAGTACCCGACGCATACGACGGCTTCGCCGGCCAGCGTGACCAGCCGCTGGATCTCCGGGCCGTCCGGGTCGAGGGCCGGCGGCACCGCCTCCGGGTCCGGATGCCGCAGGTCGGACAGGTAGCCGCCGAGCGCGGCATCGGGCAGCACCACCAGCGCGGCGTCGCCGGCCCGGGCGTGGCCGATGATCGCCTCGATCCGGCTGAACGACGCCTCCAGGTCACGGCCGAAGTGCGCGGCCGCCGCCGCGATCCCGATCGTCGCCACGCCGGTCAGCGTCCCACACTCGACGTCCTCGACTCGGCCGCCACCACACCGGCCTCGGCCGCCGCCGCGGAGACGATCTCCACCAGCTCGTCCCGGCCCGGCGCGGCACCGACCGGAGCCGGCCGCCAGCCCGAGTCCAGCACCGCCCGGGTCCGGCGCACCACCTCCGGGTCGGCCAGCACCTCGTCCGGCAGCGCCAGCAGGTTCTGCAGGGCGGTGAACGCCGACCACACCACCGGGTCACGCTGCGCCGCCAGGCTCGCCTCGGCGTTGCTGACCTGCTCCCGGCCGCCGATGTCGTACGCCAGCCCCAGATCGTACGTTCGCCCCCGGTCGTACGCTCGCCCGGCGTCGGCTGGCGCGGCCGGGCGCCACCGCCGCAGCCGGTGCCGGTCCTGCGCGATCGAGTCGTGGTACCACGGCTCCAGCTCGGCCCGCAGTGCGGCGGCCATGCCCAGCGCGACGGCCTCGCGGTCCCCGGCGTGGGTGTCCACCACCGCCGCCAGCCTGGCCGCCGTGGCGATGGCCAACGCGGTGCCGCGGGTGTGCGCCGGGTTGGTGATGCACGCGCTGTCACCGACCGAGACGATCCCGAGCGCGGCCGGCGGCCCGTCGTCCGGGCCGAGCTGGCGCAGCCGGTTGCTCAGGCCGGCCATCGCGCTGACCCCGGACAGCGGCTGGCTGGCCCGCGGGTCCACCCAGTCGGCCACCACGGGCATGGTCGCGGCGGCGGCGTCGAACGCGGCGTCCATCCGCAGCCCGCGCAGGGCGGCGTCCTCCGGCAGTACGCCGAAGGTCACCGAGAAGGCGCCGTTGTCGGCCGGGAAGACCAGGCAGGAGTACCGGTCGTACGAGCCGCCCGCCGTGTAGCCGCGGATCAGCCCCTCGGGCGCGTGCCCGCCGTGCTCCTCGGGGCCGTTGTCGTGGAGCTGGTAGAAGCGGGAGTAGTAGGTGATGCCGCAGGCGGCGAGCTGCTCGGCCGGCAGCTCGGCGCCCGCGTCGGCCAGCCAGCCGGGCACCGGCGAGCGCCGACCGGCCGCGTCGACGACCAGGTCGGCCGCTGCCTCGGAGCCGTCGTCCAGGTGTACGCCCATCACCCGCACCGGGTGCCAGCACAGCGGCTCCAGCCACAAGCCGCTGACCCCGAGGCCGGCCCGGACCGTCACGCCCGGCTCGGCGGCCAGCGCCCGGCGCAGGGTCCACTCGACCACCGAACGGCGGCCGGCCAGCACCACCAGCCGGTCGTCGGCGGGCACCGGCCCGGTCAGTGACGGCGGCGGGACGGCGGCCAGCCGGACCTCCCGGACGCCCGCCGCCAGCAGCGCGGCCAGCACGTCCGGGGCCTCGGCCGCGAGCACCTGCCGGCAGCGGGCCAGGAAGGCGTGCGAGTGCCGGGCCTGCGGGGTGGCCGGGCGCCACCACGAGCCGGCCGGCCCGGTGGGCGGCGCCGTACCGTCCCGCTCGAAGACCTGCACGCGGTGTCCCCGCCGGGCCAGGAACAGCGCCGTGGCAAGGCCGGCCACGCTGCCGCCGACCACCGCGACCCGCAGCGACCCCCGACAGGTCACCACAAGGGCTCCGTTGACAACGAGAGGTCACCACAACGCCGGTAGGTCACCACAGCGCCTCCGGGAGCAACGTGAGGTCACCACAACGCCGAGAGGTGACCACAGCGGGGGTGGGGGTGGAGGTGGGGCCGTAGGCGTCCGGGCGGCGGGAGCGCAGGTAGCCCATCGTCCGCCGAGCCAGCAGCAGCGACTCGGCGACGTCGAGCTCGGCCACCGCCATGCCCGCGCCGACGCCCGTGCTGGCCAGCACCTCGCCGCCCGGGTCGACCACCTTGGCGCGGCCGACGAAGCGCAGCGAGCCGAACGTACCGCTCTGGTTCGCTGACACCCACACGAGCTGGTTCTCCAGCGCGCGGGCCTGGTCGAACAGGTCGAACCGGTGGGTCCAGCGGTCCAGCGCCAGGTCGGCCGCGGGCTCGGTCCGGCTGCCCGGCCAGGCCGACAGGCAGACGCCGATCTCGGCGCCATCCAGGGCCAGCGTCCGGGCCGCCTCCGGAAAGGCCTTGTCGTAGCAGATCAGCATGCCCAGCTTGCCGACCGGCGTGTCGAAGGTGGCGAACCGGTCGCCCGCCGCGTAGGCGGCCGGCTCGGCCAGCGGCTGGTGCACCTTGCGGTGCCGGCCCAGGACGCCGTCGCCGGTCACGCAGACGGCGCTGTTGTACCGCAGCTCGCCGTCCCGCTCGCAGTAGCCGGCGCAGACGACGAGGTCGCCGGCCAGCGCGGCCAGCCTGCGGATCTCCGGGCCGTCCGGATCGAGCGCGGGCGGCGGCTCCGCCGAACCATCCATGGTGGACAGATAGCCGCCCAGGCAGGCTTCGGGCAGCGCGAGCAGCCGCACGCCGCGCTCCCGTGCCTCGTCGACAAGCTGCCCGACCAGCGCGAGGTCCGCCGCCAGGTCCCGGGTGAACGGCGCCGCCACCGCCGCGATCCGGGTCACCGTCGGTGTCGCCGTCATGCCGCCCCCAGCCCGGTGACCGGGCCGGTGAGCACCGGGGTGCGGACGCCGTCCGGCCAGACCAACCAGACGCCCGAGCCGGCGACGAGCCGACCGCAGGCCGCGCTGACCGCCGGGCCGGCGGCCGGAGCCGGGGTGCCCAGCGCCGCCGCGGTGAGCATGGCGAAGCCGGGGAAGCAGGTCAGCCAGTCACCCGCCGTCGTACCGGCCGGGCGGGGTACGGCGGCCACGTCGAGCTCCGCGCCGCAGCCGCTGGCCTCGGCCAGCATCCCCAGGGTGCCGACCAGGCCGGCCATCGACACGTCCTTGGCCGCCGCCGGCCGGGCGGCCCTGGACGGGCTCGACGGGCTCGACGGGCCCGCCACCACGCAGTCGAGCATGGCCCGCAGCTCGGCGGTGCTCCGGTAGGTGGTGGAGTCCCACTGCCGGCCGGTGTGGCCGGGCCGCCAGCGTCCGCCGAGGTCGGCGGTGAGCCGCACCTCGTCGCCGGGCCGCCCGCCGCCCCCGGGCACCGGGTCGGTGGCCCGGCCGAGCGCGGTGACGGTCAGCGCGGCCGGTACCCCGAGCTGGGTGTGCCCGCCGAGCAGCGGCACGCCGTACGCCGCGGCGGCCTTGCGCAGCCCGGCCAGCACCCGGCTGGCGAACGAGGCGTCCCGGGCGCCCAGCCCGTCCAGCAGCCCGACCGGCCGGGCACCCATCGCGGCCAGGTCGTTGAGGTTGACCAGCACACCGCACCAGCCGGCCCACTCCGGCTCACGCTCCACCATCGAGGGCAGGATCGAGTCGCACGCCGCCACCAGGTCCGAGCCCGGCACCGGCGCCGCGTCGTCCCCGACGAAGCCGGGGCCACCGGGCCGGATGTCGCGCAGCAGCGGACCGAGGCAGGACTTGGTGGCCGCGGCCAGGGCGGCGACGCGGTCGATCGGCCAGCGCATCAGCACGTGCGGTGCCCCGGCGACGGTGGCCGGGCCGACCCGCCGCCAGCCCCAGCGGGTGAAGGCGGCCTCGGCCCGAGCCTGCACGGTCGCCTCGAAACGGAGCACGCCGGCCGCCTCGGCCCGGGCACAGGCCGCCCGGACCAGCGCGGCGCCTACGCCCATGCCGCCCATGCCCATGCCGCCCATGGCGCTGGATCCGGCGCTCGCCCGCCGGGCCGCCGGCTCGACCACCAGCCGGCCGCCGCGCCACCAGCCCACATCGTGGCCGCTCGGGTCGGCCGGGCCGAGCCGCACCCCGCCAACCACGGCGCCGTCCCGGTCCCGGGCCACCAGCACCTCGGTCCGCGGGTCGGCGTCCACCTCGTCGGCGTCGTCGCCGTCGAACAGCCCCTGCTCCGTCACGAAGACCCGGCGCCGTAGCGCGCGGTACGCCGCCAGGGTGCCCGAGTCCGAGGTCGGCTCGATCCGGTACCACGGCCGTTGGCCGAGCCGCTCCACGCTGCGCCGGTCACCGAGCAGCGCCAGGATGTCCACCGGAGCCGCAACCTCCGCCGGCGCGTTCGCTGCAGCCGCCACCGCGCTCACCCGCCCGCCGCGGCCAGCGCGCCGCACGCGCCACACGCGGCGCAGCCGGCCCGCTGGTCGACGCCGGTCATGCCGGCCGCGCGCAGCAGTGCGGCCACGCCCTCGGTGACCCGCCGGACCAGCGCGGCGGGCGGGGAAGGCAGCCGGTCACGCGCCGCCAGGGTGCCGGCCATCGGCCGCATCGGCACCATGAACGGGTAAACCCCCCGCTCGATCAGCCGCCCGGCCCCGGCGACCAGCTCGTCCGGGTCCTCGCCAAGCCCAACCAGCAGGTACGTCGACACCCGGTTGCGGCCGAAGACCCGCACCGCCTCGTCCCACGCCCGCTCGTAGGCCGCCAGCGGGACCGTCGCCTTGCCCGGCGTCCAGCGCCGCCGTACCGCGTCGTCCAGCGACTCGACGTGGATGCCGATGGCGACCGCGCCGGCTGCCCGCAGCTCGGCGAGCACGGCCAGGTCGGCCGGCGGCTCGCACTGCACCTGGACCGGCAGGCCGGGCACCGCCGCCAGCACCGCCCGGACGCACCGGGCCAGGTGCCGGGCGCCACGGTCCCGGCCGGCGGTGGTGCCGGTGGTCAGCACCATCTGCCGGACGCCGTCCAGCCGGACCGCCGCCTCGGCCACCTCGGCGAGCTGGGCCGGCGTCTTGACCGCGGTGGTGGCCCCGGCGCGCAGCGACTCCTCGATCGCGCAGAACCGGCAGCGCTGGTCCTCGGCGTACCGCACGCAGGTCTGTACGACGGTGCTGGCCAGGACGTCGGCGCCGTGCAGCCGGGCCAGCCGCTCGTACCGGACGCCGTCCGCCGTCACCAGGTCGTAGAAGCGCGGCCGGCGGACCAGCTCCACCGCCAGGCCGGCGTCGGCACCCTCGAACAGCAGCCGGCCGTCGCGCACCGTGTACGGGCTGGCCGGGTCCAGCGGCAGCGCGGCGTTGCGGCCGTCGACGAGCAGGTGCCCGTCGTCGCTCGGACCGGCCCCGCCGCGGCGGCGGACCGGGGCGTCCAGCCGGACGCCCCGGATGGCCACGTCGACCCGGGTCCGCAGCCGATCTGCGGCGATGTCGTCTGAGAGGGCGGGCATGGGGGACGCCGCTCAGAACATGTAGGTCGAGTTGATGATTGCACCCTTGCGGGCGTAGTGGATCAACGCGTCCTGCACGTCCAGCGGGTGGGTGGGGATGACCCCGTCGATCAGGTCCTCCTCGCGGGCACCGTGCAGGGACAGCCCGAACCGGCAGCAGTAGACCTTGCCGCCCTCGGCGATGAAGGTCTTGAGCTGCTCGTTGATGTTCAGCTCGCCAGGGAACGCCGCGTTGCCGGTCGTCGGGAAGCCGCGGGTGGCCAGGCAGTTCAGCGAGCCGGGGCCGTAGAAGTAGATGGCCGCCTCGAAGCCCTTCCGCAGCGCCCGGGTGGCCTGCAGGATCGCCACGAAGCTCACCGACGACTCGTGCGCGATGCCGTGGACGAGGGTGAAGTAGCTCTCGCCGTTCTCCGCCTGGTAGTCGGGGAAGACCTTGGTGGCGCCGTACAGGTTGGAGCCCTCAGGCAGCGAGGGGTGCGGGATCTCGGCCAGGCTCTGCTGCTCGGTGCTGGTGAGTGCGGGGTCGGTGGGTGCGGTGTCAGTAAGTGCGGGGGCTTCGGTCACGTCGGTCATGTCGGGCTCCTCAGTGGGTGGGTTGGGACGGGTGGTCAGCCGTAGAGGGTCTCGGCGGTCTGGTGGAAGACGTGCCGGGCCAGCTCGCCGTCACCGACCGCCTCCCGCAGCCGGGCTAGCTCGCCGGCGTGGTCGCCCCACGGCTCGTCGCTGGCGAACAGCAGCCGGTCGTGACCGATGCCACGCCGGTCGATCTCGGCAGCCAGCCAGCGGGCGGCGAAGCCGACGGCCCAGCTCGGGTCGGTGTAGACCCGCTTGCCGGCGGCGATCCAGTCGAAGAACCGGCCGCCGATCAGCTTCATGTGCCCGCTGACACCACCGCCGAGGTGCACCAGGTGTACGGCGACCGCGTCGGCGTACCACTCGACGAGGTGGCCGACCTCGTCGACGTCGGAGGCGCCGCCGGGGGAGGTGTGCACGTGTACCACCAGGTCGCGCTCGCGGGCGACGGCGAAGATCCGGTCGAGCAGCGGCCGGCAGGCCGGGTCGGTGGGTCGGCCGCCGAGCAGGAAGCTGAGCTTGAGCGCCCGGACGCCCGGTTCGCCGGCGAGGGTGAGGGCGGCCTCGGTGCGGGCGGCGTCCTCCGGCCGGGCCGAGACCCACAGGCCGGCCCGGATCCGGTCGTCCACCGCGGCTGCCTCCAGGCACAGCTCGTTCAGCCGGAAGGCAAGGTCAGGGTCTGGTACGCCGTAGTTGGGCAGGACCAGAGCGCGGTCGGTGCCCTCGGCGTCGAGGTCGGCCAGCAGCCCGGCCACGGTGGCGCGAGCGGTCGTGTCGGCCTGGATCGGCGGGCCGCCGTAGAAGGGGTACGCCGGCAGCGCGCCGAGGTGGCGGTGTGCGTCGAACAATCCTGCCATGCCGCCAAGTTCAGGGGGCGTGTGTTTCGTTGTGGTCAAATCCGGACTAAGAACGCGTCAACGAACGGCTCAGACCTCCGGGACGATCCGTCTCCGGGACGATCTTTCGCCGGTGGCGTGCCGGCTGGTGCGGTGCCGGCTGGTGCGCCGCTGTCGGCGCTCAGCTCGGTGCTGCCCTCGGTGCTTCTGGCGCGCACCTTTCGTTGCCCCAAGGTGCGTAGTCGGACATGCGCCCGGCGGTGAGACTGATGGGTGTCTAGTTCCGGCGCATGTCGGCCACCCTGGAGTATGAGATCCGGATCGCCAAGGTGGGCGGGGTTGAGCGGCCGGATGACCAGTCGGCCTATGTCCTCACCAAGATGGGGCTCAACCCAGGCAGCACGTACACCGATCCGAGCGTGCCGCTGGTCTTCTACCCGCGCTGATCGCGACCGGTGGTTTGACGCGACGTCGGAGGTAGGCGTTATTCTTTCGCGGTCCGCTGGCTCGCCTTGCATTTTTGTGCTCCCCTCGGTTGGAAGGCACGCCGACGGGGGGCGGGGGTGCCTGGCTCGGTTTGCCCCCCGGCTCGCTTTTGCTTGGTGGTTCCTTTGGTCGGAAATTAGTTCCGCTTTTTCTCGCTTTGGGGTTGAACTGTCGGGCCGCGTCGGGGAAATAGAACACGTGTTCGATCCCATCTCTCCTGACAAAGCGCTGGCCGCGGTGTTCGCGGCCGGTGTCGACGGGCTGGACGCTGACCAGTGCCTGGACGCCATTCACGATCTGGAGCGGGTGCCGGCGGTGGTGGAGGCGCGGAAGGCCCGGCTGTTGGCGCGGTTCGCGCTGGTGCGGGTGGGGGAGCCGCTGGCGGAGCTCGCCACTGAGGAGGTCGCGCTCGAGCTGAACATCACCAGCAACTCCGCCGAGTGCCGGATGGTGTTCGCCGAGGCGCTGGTCGAGCGGCTGCCCGGCACCCTGGCGGCGTTGGAGCGGGGGTGAGGACGGCGCCGCGGCTCCGTCAGGCCCTCCGCCGCGCCGTCCTCACCCTCGACCCAGACGCCGTGCAGGCCCGGCACGCCAAGGCCAAGGCCGCGCGGAAGATTGTGGAGTACCCGGTCGAGGGACGGCATGGCCCAGCTCTGCGCCACCATTACAGCCCCGACGCCACGGCCATCTACCAGCGCCTCGACACCATAGCTCGGATGTGCCGGGACGACAGAACAATGGACCAGCGCCGCGCCGATGTCTTCGTGGACCTGCTGCTCGGAAAGGCCTGCTACGACACACCCGCCACGGCAGCGACCGTGCTGGTCACCGTCGCCGCGACGACGTTGGCGGGAATGGACGACAAGCCCGGCGAGCTCGCTGGGTACGGCCCGATATCCGCAGCCATGGCCCGCGAGCTCGCCACGGGGCACCTGGCGGCGGCTGCTCACCGACCCAGCCACCGGCGCCCTTCTCGAGTACGGCCGCACCACCTACCGGCCACCCGCCGCGCTCGCCGGCTTCGTAAGAGCGCGGGACAAGACCTGCCGGTTCCCCGGATGCCGCAAGCCCGCCAAGCAATGCGACATCGACCACCTCACGCCATTCCGCAAGGACCCACCCACGAGACCAACCTCGGCACCCTCTGCCGCCGGCACCACCGCCTCAAGCACACCCACGGCTGGACCGTCGTACGAGACACAGACGGCACCTTCCGCTGGAGAAGCCCCACTGGCCGGTAGTACGAACAAGACCCGAACCCTACGACGACACCGACGACCCCTGACTTACCGGACCGCGCCCTCCCCGGGGAGCGGAATGTGCAGCAACGGGACCAGGTCGAGCGCGATGGGGTGCAGGCGTCCGATCCGGGCGAGGGTCTCGGCCCATTCCTCGGCCCGCTCCGGGGCGATGTAGCGGGCCTCTGTCAGCACGGCCTGGGCCTGGTCCTCGTCACCCTCGGCGGCGAGGACCACGGCGAAGAAGAACGCAGCGGTGGCGGCACCGGTCGAGGTGCTGACCGCGGTGAACGCGATGGCCACGGCCGGGCCGAGCGCGCTCAGGTCGGGCAGAGTGGCCAGCCTGGCCAGCAGGTCATAGAACTGCGCCGGATCGTCCAGTGCGTCGAGCACTGGCTCGTGCTGGCCGAGCAGGGCCAGCGTCCGCAGCGCGCTGCCTTCCTGAGCCCGGCCGGTCTGGTCCCGTTCGGCCAGCTCCTCCAGGGCGGCGCCGACGATGTCGCTGCACAGGTCATCGGTGTGCTCGGTGAGTAAGCGGCGTTGCCCGGCCAGGTCGGCATCGGCGAACTCCTGCGCGAGCAGCATCAGCATCATTGGCTGGTACGCCGCCTCCACGCCGTCCTCCCGGGCGGTCTCGCGGAGCATCCGGAACCGCTCGGCCTCGTCGGCGGGCACCTCCCGCAGCGCCTCCTCGACGGCCGAGTCCGCCGCCGGGGCCAGCAGCTCCGGGTGGCCGGCGAGGTAGTCACGCTCCTGCGTGTACGACGGAGCCGCCAGCCAGCGGCGGGCGGCCTCAAGCAGATCGGCGTCGATGACCCACCAGCTTAACGACGGATCCGCGCCAGCCAAGCCCCCTGCCGGGGGGTAACCGGTCACGCCAGGCTGCTCTGGACACGCCGGGCTGCTCTGGACACGCCGGGTTGCGCTGGACAGGCCGGGTCAGGCCCGGTCCCGCCTAGCCGGGGCGAGCACCCGGCCGACCCGCTCGACCAGCAGGGTGACCTCGTAGCCGACCTGCTCCAGGTCCGCGGTGTGCTGCGCGAGCGCGACGAGGCAGGCCCTCTCGTCGATTGGCGCCACCAGCAGGTAGCCGGCCGACATCTCGACCACTGTCTGCAACACGCCACCGCCGCCGAACATCTCGGCGGCGCCCTGCGCCAGGCTGGACAGCCCCGCGGTGACCGCGCTGAGGTGCGCGGCCCGCTGGGACGGCAACGCCGAGGTGGCCGCGAGCGTCAGGCCGTCCGAGGACAGCGCGACCGCGTGGCTCAGCCCCGGCACCCGGGCTATGAGGTCGTCGAGCAGCCAGCCGATCTGTTCCGGGGCGGTTGAGCCAGCCGTCATCACCAGACCTCCCGGTCGAGGGTCACCCTGTCCGTCCGGCCCCGCGTGACGCCACGGCGCAGCGCCGACAGCGACCGCCGTACCTCCTGCGGCCGATCATGCCAGCCTGTCGGGTACGACCCCGGCAGCGGCGTGGCGTTCCCCGGGAACAGCCGAGCGCCAGCGACACCAGCCTGCCGGACGGTGGCCGGGGAGATCATCGGAGGCGCGGGCGGCGCATCCCCGGGCTGGTCCGACACGGGCTGCCAGTACTGCATCCGGCTCGCCCGGACCGGCTTGTCGAACGGCTGCACCCGCACCGCCACGCCGCTCGGGCCACCGGCCGGCCGGCCCGGCGCGCTGAGGTCCGCCGGGGTCAGCAGGATCTGGGGCGGCAGCACGACCTCGGCACGGGTGCCGGTCGGCATCCGGATCAGCCGGGCCGCCACCCCGTGCCGGGCCGCCAGCCGGCCGACCACGAACAGCCCCAGCCGCCGGTCCGCGGCCACCTCCACCGACGCTGCCCGGCTGAGCCGTTCGTTCAGCGCGGCCACCTCCTCCGCGGCAACCCCGATCCCCGAGTCGTCGATCTCCAGCACGGCGCGCCGCTCGCCCACCGGCCACACCCGCACCGCTACCATGGTGCCTGGCGCGGAGAACTGGGCGGCGTTGTCCAGCAGCTCGGCCAGCAGGTGGGCCAGGTCGTCGACCGCGTCGCCCGTCACCAGCAGGCCAGGGTCGACCCGCTCGACCCGGATCCGGGTGTACTGCGCCACCTCGGACTGCGCACCGCGCACCACCTCCAGCAGCGGTATTGGCCGCTCCCGCGGCCGGGACACCCGGGCGCCGGCCAGCACCAGCAGGTTTTCGTCGTTGCGCCGCATCCGGGTGGCCAGGTGGTCGAGCCGGAACAGGTCCGCCAGCCGGTCCGGGTCCTGCTCGGCCGCCTCCAGCCTGTCCACCTGGGCGATCAGCCGGTTGACCATCACCCGGCTGCGGCGGGACAGGTTGACCACCGTCGCGGACACCTGCCGGCGTAGCGCCGCCTGCTCCAGCGCGATCCGCACCGCCTCCCGGTGCATGGTGTCAAACGCCGCGCCGAGCTGGCCGAGCTCGTTGTCCGGCCGCGGCCGGGTGGGCTGTTCGGGCGGTGGGGGTGGCATCAGCTCCTCAGGCCGCGCTGGCCGGTCCGGCAGGACGGCGTCCGGGTCGCGCAACCGCCGCACCGCCGCCGGCAGCCGTTCGTGCGCCGTGTGCAGGATCTCGGCCCGCAGCCGGGACAGTGGCCGGACGATGGTCCGGCCGATCAGCACCGAGACGCCGAGTGTTGCCAGCAGCGCTGCCGCGACCAGCGCCGAGTCGACGACCGCCGCCCGGACCGCGTCGTCCCGCACCGACCCGGCCAGCTCGATCACAGCGCGGGACAGCGTCCCCTCCGCCGTTCCCATCTGGTCCAGCTTGGCCATCATCGCCGTCGACCACTGCGTCGGGTCGACCCCGAGCCGGCTCGGGTCGCCGCGGGCGACTGCGCTCTCCAGCCGGATCGCCTGCTCAACCTGCGGGCCGCTCACCGTGGTCGCTGCCACCTCACGCTGGTCGCGGGTCGCCAGCGCGACGAACTGCCGGTACTGCGCCCACTGGTTGGCCAGCGCACCGAGGTACGACCGGTAGGGTCCTGGGCCGAACGCCCGCTGCCGCAGGAAGCCGTCCACCAGCGCCAGCTCCTGGGCGGCGTACTCCCGCATCCGGCTGAACGCCGCCAGCGCGCGTACCCGCTGGACCACCGCGCCGTCCAGGCTGCCGGTCGCGACGCTTTCGCCCAGGGTGAGCAGCCGGTCCACCACGTCGGTGTAGCGGAGCTGGCTCTCTGTCACCCCGAGCCGCTGTTGCAGCACGTCCTGGCGGATGCCGGGGATCCGGCCGAGCTGGTCGGCGAGCTGGACCAGCCCGGCGGTCACCGCGGCCGGGAGCTCGCCGAGACCGGACTCCTCGGTGCGGAGCCGGGCGATGGCCTGGTCGGTGCGGCTCGCCTGCTGGCTTACCGCCGACCTGGCCGCCGCCAGGTCGGTCGGTGGCGGGCCGGCCGGCGTGGAGCCGGTCGCCGGGGGCTGGGTCGCCGCGACGCTCGCGCCGAGCCAGCTCGCGGCGGCGTCCCGCTCACGCTGCACCTCGTGCGCCAGGTCCGACAGCACCGTGCCGAAGCGGGCCAGCCGCTCCACCGCCGCTGCCGACGACGCGGACCGCGCCAGGCTGCCCGCCATCACCCCGGCCAGGCCGAGGATCGCCAGCACCGGCAGCAGCAGCACCAGGGCGACCTTGGTGCGGATCTTGGCCCGGGCCAGCGGCCCGGGCGGCCCGTCGCGCTCCGACCCGCGAGGCAATGCCGGCTGCGCTGGTCGAGTCACCAATCGTCTCCGAAACCTGGTGGACCTGGTGGACTTGGTGGACCTGGCGAAACCTGACGGAGCCAGGTCGCGGCAATGCGTCATCCGTCGCGTCATCCGTCAGGGGATGCGGGGATTCAACCATGATTGTCACGGCACCCGGAAGCCGCTAAAGTACGCGACCGACCTGCCGCGAAAGCCCGAGGAGCCGCATGCCCCACCCGGCCCGGGCACGTCTGGCCGGCGTCCTCACCCTGAGCCTGGTGAGCGTACCGAGCCTGCTGGGCGCCGTTGGCTGCGCCCGCACCACGTTGGCCGATTCCGGTGGGGTATGTGCGGTCGACGGGCTGCACCTCGTCAGGCCGGGCCGGCTGGTCATCGCCACCGAGAGGCCGGCGTCCGAGCCGTGGTTCACCAACGACGACCCGGCCAACGGGCAGGGTTTCGAGGCAGCGGTCGCCTATGCCGTGGCCGAGCGGCTCGGCTTCCGGCGCGACGACGTGACCTGGGTCGGTGCGCCGTCAGATCCCACGTCCATGCCGGGCCGCAGGAACTTCGATTTCGACATCGACCAGGTCGCGATTACGGCCGAACGCAGCCGCGCGGTCACCTTCAGCGACAGTTATTACACGGTGAACCAGGCCGTCGTGGCGATGGCAAGCTCCCGCATCGCGCCCGCCGGCACGATTGTGGAGCTGCGCAAGGCCCGGCTGGGCGCGCAGGCCGGTACCACCTCGCTCGCCGTTATCCAGCAGGTGGTCCGGCCGGTCATCGCCCCGACCGTCCTGCCCGACACCAGCGCGGCGGAGCAGGCCCTGCGGTCGGGCCGGGTGGACGGCATCGTGGTCGACCTGCCGACGGCCTTCCAGCTCACCTCGACCAAGATCGAGGGTGCCAAGATCGTCGGCCAGCTTGAGTCCGCGGATGCCGCCGCCGAGCAGCTCGGGCTGGTGTTCGAGAAGGACAACCCCCTCGTCGGCTGCGTCAACCAGGCGCTCGCCGAGCTGCGCAACACCGGCGAGCTGCAGCGCCTCGAAGACACCTGGCTGGCCGACAGCGTCGGCGCTCCCCACCTGCCGTGAAAGCTGCCAGCGGACGGACCACCCCAAGCCGCTCGTGACTCGGACGGTCGCGTTTACGACACAGCACGGGGTGGGTCAGGAAGGCATGGAGACCGGCTGGAGCGGGCTGTCCAGCAGGATCTCGCCGCGCCGCGAGACGATCACGTGGTTGGCGCGGATCTCGTACGTATACACGCCGTTGCGGGCGAGGTAGCCCGTGGCGGTGCTCTCCGCCGGGAGCGAGATGTGGTATTCGTCAGAGGCTGGCTTGCCCTTCACCTGACCGTCGTAGTGGATCTGCCCGTCGGCCGTCCGGCAGAGGGTGATCAGGAACTTCGGCGTCTCGTACGCCGCGACGAGGGTTGCGCTGCCGGAGACCGCGGCGGCGACCCGGTCCGGGCAGGCGTGCGCTCCACCCGATGACGGCGGACCGCCGGGTGTGGCAAGGTGCCCGGCGGCCGGCAGGCCCCAGCGCAGGGCGCAGTACCCGAGCAGCAGGAGCACCACGAGGCGGCTGAGCCGGCGCGGTCGGTGGATCCGGAGGAGATCGGTCGCCGGGACCGCCCGCGGGGGTGGTGCTGCCGGTCGTGCCGGAGGCGGTGTCGGTTGTGGGGGAGCCGGCACGGCAGGCACCGGGTCTGGTCTCGTTGCGCGCCGGACCTGGCTGGTCGTGCGGGGGTTCGCCGCGGTCGGGCTGGTGGCCGGGCGATGGCAGCGCCGACAGGCCGGGGCGCGGGCCGGGTTGTTGGTGTCGCATTGTGCGCAGGCCCAGGTCTGGTTGGTCACGGGCGTGCCCTACGGGATCGCGGCGGTTGCGAGCGCGTGGTTCAGGATCGGCTCGATCTCGGACCACTTGGCGATCGGCGCGGAGACGTAGATGATGTACATCTGGCCGTTGGCGAGCCAGTACCGGCTGCGGGCGTGTTTGGGCAGCCCTTTCTTCCAGAAGGTGAACTCCCAGTCCACGGCCTGCTGGCTGCCCAGGTAGGACACGGTCCGCAGGTGGACGCGGTGGTAGTGGTCCTGGATGTTGGGGTTGCCGCGCTCCCCGCCGAGCGCGTAGTCCATCAGCGGTAGGTTGGGCGGCGCGATGGCTCCGTAGCGCAGGAAGACGGTGGCGTCCGCTGGATCGGGGGCCTCGACGGTGCCGTTTGCCGAGCCAGTGCCGGGCTGCCAGCCGGCGGGGATGTCGAGGGTCAGCCCGCCTGGTCCACTGGTCCGCTGGTAGCCGCCGGGTTGGCCGTCGGGCGTGGTGGGGGGATCGATGGGGGGCGCTGTCGTCGGCGGGTAGGTCGGGTCGGTTGGCGCCGTCGCGCTCGGTCCGGCCCCGGGCGTACGCCCGGCCTGGGCCGGACCGCTGTGCGCGGCGGTCAGGCCAATCATGGTCAGCGCGAGCAGCACCACGGCGCCGCCGACCAGGCTGGCCACCGGACCGCTGCGTCGCCTGCTGGGCGCCGGTCCGGCTGGAGGCGGGGGTAGTGCCCCGGCGACGTAGTCGTACGGGGCAGGTGGGTAGCCCCCGCCAGGCGGCCCGAAGACGGGCGCGGCCGCAGGCTGGGGCGGTGGTGGCGGCAGGTTCTGGCCGATCTGGTCGGCCACCTCAGGGTCGGCCACCTCAGCCCTGGTCGACGTCGTGCTCCTCGCGGGCCCGCCGCACCTGCGGCAGGCCATGGTCTCGGCCCGGTTGTTGGTGTTGCAGCCGGCACAGGCCCAGGTCGGCTCGAGCATGACAACCCCCTCTTCTGGTGCTTCCAGGTGGTGAGGTCATCGCCCGGGCGCATGGCCGGGCTCGTCGTACGTCGGCGCCCGCGCCGTCCCCGGAGGCTCCGGCGCGAGAATCTCCGCGCTGCTCGCCAGCGGGCGGAAGCTCAGCCATGCGTCGTTGTCGGGGACCCGGGCGAACCGCAGCCGTGGCAGCGGTGTTCTCGTGTGCTGGCCAGGCGGTGCGGCATCGGTGGGACGCTCGCCGCTTCGGTCCTCGGCCCAGCCACCTGCTGGATCGTCGCCCCGCTGCCGGACGGTGTTCCGGCCGCGCGCCTCGTCCGGGCCGGTCGTCGGTTCGGCCAGCATCGAGGCAAACGCGTCGACGACGAGGCGCTGGTCGTGGCTGGCCGGCGCCGCGTGCCGCGGTGCCCGGGTCGGCTGCGCCTCAGCGTGGCGAGGCTCTGGTGTGTGCGGGTACGGCTGCGGCCGTGTCGGAGGTGCTGCCTGCTGCGGCGAACTGGCGTCCCGGTCGGCGATCCCGGCCCGCAGCGCCGCGGCGACCTTGTCCAGCGCGGCTCGGCATGCCACCGGGAAGGACAGCGAGACCATGATGGAGGCAAGGCCGGGTGGGGGTGAGGCTGGCCGCCCGAGCTCGATCACGAGGTCGAGGCGAAGGTCGGTGCCGCCGTCCAAGCTGGGCGTCTCGGCGATCTCGGCGGCCAGGCAGGACTCCACCGGTACGTCGAGCCGCCCGCCCGCCGGTCCGGCGACCAAGACGCGGTCCTGATGCCAGACCAGTGTCCCGGTGTATCCCTCCAGAAAGCCGGTGTGGTCAGCGGGGGCACCGCAGCGTGGGTCCCAGGACCGCTGCCGGACCCAGCCGGTGGGTCGGCCCCGGTGGTCCCGCCAGCGTTCCTCGTAGATGCCGTCCGGGTCGGCATACCAGCCCGGCTCCGGATCGTCCCAGGCAGGGGGGGTCACAGGCTGTTGGCGATCGTGTTGATGATCTCATCCATCTCCCACTCCTCCAGGCCCTCGCCGGCCTCGGAGGGGAAGTAGAGGGTGTTGTTCCAGTCGTCGGCGATCTGCGCCCACGGCGGCTCCTCCGGCGCGAAGAGCAGCAACCGCTTGGCGGAGTTCTCCATCACCGCGCCCTGGCTGTGCGGCACACCCCACTGCTCGAACAGCTCGGTGATTGATCTCGGCATGGACCGCGGGTAGGAGTAGGCGCGTGTCTGCGCTGGCGATCCCAGTGGGTGTGCCGGTGCGTCGGTGAACAGCACGATCACGTGCCGTCGCCGGTCCAGCCCGCGCTCCCACGGCGCCTGCACGGCCAGCGCCAGCGCCTCCAGGCCCGACTCCGGGATGTCGCCGCCGCCGGTTGGCCGCAGGCCGCGCACGAACCGCTCGAACTGCGTCGCCTGGTCGGGGAAGAGGAGGAAGTCGGTGGCCTCGATGGCGTCGTCGGGATGGTCGCCGAAGTCGCGGAAGGCGATGACCTTCAGCCGGAGCTGGCTGATGGCCTTGCCCTTCTCACCCATCACGGTGTTGAGCCGCTGGTGGAAGGACAACGCGCTCTCCTTCACCTGGTCCAGGATCGCCCCCATGCTCCCCGTGGCATCGATGCACAGCACGATGTCCACGGCGTACTTGAGGTTTCCGCTGTACTGGCTCTGCTGCGAGTTCATCCTTCGTCCTTCTCCGGTGGCCGTTTCGGTGATCGCGGTGCGCGGCCGTCCAGGTTGATGCGCAGCCGGGTGGGTCGATCGCCGCCCGCGGCCGTGGGTTGGGGACCGGTCGCGGGCTGGGGACCGGTCGCGGGCTGAGGAGCGGCCGTGGGCTGGGGCGGTGCGCTGCGGCTGGTGCCGTTCGGGCTGGCCCGGACCCGGCCGGGTCGCCGCACCGCGGGATCCGCCTTCAGGGCCAGCGCGGAGCGGTCGTCAAGCAGGCGGAGCACCTTGTTGACCTTCGGTCGGTCGGCTGGCGCCACCGCGACCAGGGCGCGCACGGCGTCGGCCAGGCGGTCGTCCAGCCGGGGGTCGAGCTGGAGCTCGGCTCCGGCGTTGACTGCCTCCCCGGGTGAGGTGTGGCTGGGGTCGTGGTCGGGCAGGGCGCCGGTCAGGTAGGTGTGCAGCATCAGGCCGAAGGCGAACAGGTCGACCGCGGTGGTCAGCGCGTCGCCCCCGATCGCCGGGTCGCCGCGCAGGTAGCGGAACCACTCCGGCGCGCCGTACTTGTGGTCGCCGCCGATCAGGTCGTGCTCCGGCGGCTCTCCGGAGACGTAGGCGTCATCGAAGTCGATCAGCTTGGCGGTGTAGAGGTCGCTGTCCGGCGGCCGGTGCAGCAACACGTTCTGCGGCTTGAGGTCGCCGTGCACGATGTCCAGCCGGTGCAGCAGCCGCAGGCTGTCGCCGAGGGTGCCGAGCAGCACGCTCTTCTGGTGTGGCGTCAGCCGGTGCGGCGCCGCGAGGTTGGCCGGGTAGAGCCGGTTGGTGACCTTGTAGTAGCGGGTGCCCTCGCAGAAGAAGTCGACGGCCGTCACCAGGTTGCCGGCGTCCAGGTCGGTCGGGTCGATTCGCCTGATGACCGACCTGTGCCTGCGCTCGAAGGCGGCGCACTGCGCGTGCTGCAGTCGCTTGGTCTCCGGTGTGGCCATCGACTCCGGTCGCGGTCGCTTCGGCTCCAGGAACTCCTTCACGAAGTACTCCCGGCCGTTCCGCTGGGCGAACGCCCACACGCATTTGCCTGCGCCGTCATTCGTCGGCTTGCTGGTGATGAGGTAGTCGCGCAGCAGGCTGCCCTGTTTCACAGCGGTCCCTCTCCAGAACGTCCTTGCGACCAGCCCACCTCAGGCTTGACCGGCAGCCGCTGCTCGTAGCCGCGCCGGTACCGGGCCCACGAGCTCTCGCGGGCCGCGACGAGTTCGGCCCGCTCGCCGTCGGCCGCGTGCCGCACCGGCCTCCAGTAGGCGTCGGCCACGTGCGCGGCCCTGCGGGCGTACCGCTGGCGCAGGTCTGCGAACCCGTCGAAACCCACGCCGAGCAGTACGAGTGAGGCGTCGTCAGCGGTGTAGGAGCGGACTGACTCGACCAGCAGCTCGGTCCAGCGGGCGGCGGTCTCGGCATGGACCAGCGTCCCGAGCAGCACGTGCTCGAAGTCGGCTGGCGACCGCACGTACCCGAAGAAGCCGTCCGTCGCGCACAGCAGCAGGCCCGGCCCGGTGATCTCGCCGTGCGCCGCGTTGACCCGGAACTCGCGGTCCGCCGCCAGCAGGTTGGTCATCGGCGGGTCCTCGACCAGCGCCACCAGCGCGTCGTCGACATCGGTGTCGTCCCGGCTGAGCTGTTGTAGGCCGGCGGCCGGGTCGAGCAGGTAGCAGCGCGAGTCTCCGGCCCACAGCACCCGCCACGCCGTCCGGTCGGCGGCGACCCAGTAGTCCAGCGCGGCGAGGGTGGTCGGCAGCTCCCGCCGCATGGTTCCGATGATCTTGCGTCGGTCCGGTGCCCGCATCTGGCCGAGCCGGGTCGCCAGGTGGTCACGTAGCCCGTCCGGGTCGCGCCGCCGCGATCCCTCCGTGGTGTCGTGGAACCATTCCTCGGTCGCTGCCCGGGCGGCCCGTGACCCCGCCCAGGCGCCGGTTCGCTCCACGCCCTGGTCGGACCGGCCGGCGCTGGCCGCACCCGCCCCGCCGGCCCCGTCGAACACCGCCAGCAGGCCGTAGCCACTGTCCCGGTGGTGTAGCAGCAGCGGCTCGGCGTCCTCTCCCAGCCCGGCCCGCTTCTCGGTCCAGACGCCGAGGGCCAGCAGCGGGTGTCCCCGCGCGTCGTGGTACCAGTGGTGCCATACGGCGCTGCACGTCCCCTCGACCGCGTCGATCCGCACCCGCTGCGCCTCTCTACTCGTGCTCCCCGGCGGCGGGATCGCGCCGGGCCGGTTGTTCGGGCGCGGGCTGGCCGTTCTGTCTGCCGCGGACCCGGCTGGCCCGCCGGCCGCCGTCATCCGCGTCGTTGCGGCCGCTGGCCCGCCCGCCGTCATCCCGGCCGTTCCGGTCTGGGTCACGGCCGTCGCGGCCAGCCCGGTCCGGGTCCGGACGGGAGTCCGGTAGTGGCCCGCCCTGGTCGGCTCGGGCGCCATCGCCGTCAGGGCTCGGACGGTCGGAGCCGCCGGACGAGCTACGGGTGAGAGAGCCGCTGAGCCGGGAACGCCGGCCACCCCGCTCCGGTGGACCGATCGCACCGGGCTCCGGCATGAACCGGCTGGACAGCCGCCGCAACTGCTCGCGGGTCTCGAAGGACTCGGTCTTCTCGCCCGAGGAGGACACGATCTCCATGGCCCGCAGGATCTGGAAGACCTCCAGCTCCTTCGCGTCGGCCTCCATGCCGAGCAGCGCGTCCGGATCGCCGCCGTGCTTGGTCAGCCACTGGGCCACCAGCTCGTCGCGGCCGGCGGCCACCACCTCGCTCATCGGCTTGCGACGCATCTCCTCCAACCGGATCTCGCGGCTCGTGTCGTGGTAGGCGGCACTGCCGGCGATCGCGTCACCGCCGACGGCCAGCTCCACGAGGTAACCCCCGAGGCGGAACGCGCGGTCGCCGCCGAAGCTCTGCAGCGCCTGGTTGAGCGCGCGTTCGGTGGCGCTGAGCTCGGCGATGTCGTACTGCTGCGCGATCGGGCGCATGATCGCCACCAGCGGGTTGCGCAGTGCCGCCGTCACGTCCCTGATGCCGGTGCAGGCAACCAGCGCGGGGTCCTCCGCCCGGCAGGTGAAGGTCACCGCGGTCTCGAAGAGGAACGCCGGATCCCGGCTGGGCAGCCACTCCTCCAGCCGGAGCCGGTACGGCTTCAGGTCGACGAGGTAGGAACGCCGGTAGTGGCCAAGGCGGGCATCCGGTACCCGCTCGCCCGCGTTGATCACGAGCGGGTTACCCGCGCCCGGCTCCAGCACCAGCGCCGTTCCCAGGCCGGGTGGGGGGAGCGAGCCGAAGACCCGGAACCTGGGCAGCTCGCGGAGATCGAGGATTGGGTCGTAGGTGTTGGTGTTGGCCATGGGTTGCTCCCGTTGTCGGCTGACCTGCTCATTGCGGCCAACTGGCGTCGGCCAGGGCCTTAAGGATCTGGTCGGCCGCCTCGGACGGATCGTCTTCGTCCTCCGCCCAGCCGCACAGATAGGAGTCGAGCCGGTTCGCGCTCCGCTGGTCCCGGTCGGCGACACCGGCCAGGACGTCCTCGACCCGGTGGTAGGCCGTCCAGTCGTCGTCGACGACGCGGAGCCATTCCCGCAGCGCCGCCCGGGCGTTGTCCTGGACGGTCCGGTTGTCCAGCGCCCGGCCCCACAGCTCCGGCAGCTCGTCCGGATGCCGACCCGCCTCGGCGAGCAGGATCGGCCAGGCTGGCACTGCCACGTCGTCATCGTCCGGATCGACGGCGTCCGAGCGGCTGGCGGTGCGCGGCTGCCGCGCCGCGTACACGAACGCCACCAGGCCCATGACCTCCAGCGAGTCGCCGCTGCCCGGCTCAGTCCAGTCCAGCAGCGCACGCAACACCTCGGCGGACCGGCCGCCCTCGACGAGCAGGTGGACGGCCAGTGCCACGGGGTGCATCAGGGCCCAGTCCTCGGTCCTCAGCAGCGTGCGCAGGACCCGCAGTGCGCGGTCGGGTTCCCCGACCCCGAGTGGACCACCCGCTGCCAGCGCGGCCGTCATACGCAGGTTTCGGCTCGCTCCCCACCCAGAGCTGTCGTCGGCCCACCGCCGCAGCAGCGCCCAGACCTGCCTCGAGTACGGTGGCACCTCGTCGACCACGATTCCGAGTGCCATCGCGGCGGTCCGCCGCAGGGCGGACGAGCGGCTGCCTGCCCATGGCACCAGCAGCCGGTGCAGGGTGTGCTGGTAGTCATCGGCGGCGAGAACGCCGGCTGCCATTCCCGCCCGCGCGCTCACCTCGATGTCCGGATGCCCGACCAGCCCGCGAAGCCAGTCCACCAGCACCGGGCGTATGCCGTCGAGCGCCTTCCAGGCGTAGCCGAGGACCACCAGCCACAGGTCGGAGTCGCGGAAACGCACCGTCTCGGGGTGCACTGAACCGTCCGTGGACCGGACCGGATCGGTCACCTCGATCCACGGCTGCTCGGTTTCCAGGGCGCGCCGGAAGCGCGGGCGGGGCGGGTTTTTCTCCTCCTCTGTCAGCGCCCGCCACAGCTCGACCGCCGCGTCGGACAGGGTGAGGTAACTACTGTCGTTGAGGACCGCGGTGGCGATGGCGAAGGCAACCTGGCCGGGCTCGGTGTGGTGGTCGAACCAGTCCCGCACCTGGCCGCCGCGATTCCGGAGCCCGTCCAGCACGGTGGTGAGGTTCCCGCCCTCGTTGAGCGCCTTGGCGGTCAAGGTCGCGACCCGGACGGCGAACCGCGGCCACGGCTGTTCCGCCATCAGCTCGGCGACGCCGGACTCGACCAGCCGGCAATCCAACTCTGCGACGGTCAGGGATGTGCCCGCCGCCAGCACACGCCGCCGGACGATCTCGGTCAGGTCGGGCTTGCCGAGATGTTCCACGACGAAGTCGGCCCGGCGGGTCACGGTGGCCAGTTGGCTGTGCAGCGGTCCGGTGATGATCACCATGAAGCTGCTGGCCGCGCTGAGGGCGGCGCTGGTGCGGGTGAGCCAGGCGTCCTTGAGGTCGTCCAGACTTGCCGACTGGCGCGGGTCCGATGCGGTCGTCCTCGGGTCGGCGACCACGTAGCCGGCGCCCTCGGCCGGTACCGCCCAGGCTTTGTCGTCGAACACGCCGCCGGGTGCAAGCTCGAAGAGGACCGGCTCACCGTCACTGGCGGCCAGCGCCTGCCGCAGCAGGACGAGCGCCGCGGTCTCCCGCCCGGTGCCGTCGGCTGCTGCCAACACAAGCAGGTGCCGCTGCTCAAGGACAGCCAGTGCGTCGTCGAACCCGGGCGGCTCGATGTAGGCGGTGGTGTAGTCGGCCAGGTGGGCCGAGTCGACGGGCACCGGCCCGGCGTTCGGCCGTACCCGGCCGGGCTCCGCCACGCCGAGGTTGACGTTGCCGTCGACGCTAATGCCGGCGTTGAAGACGTTCAGCGTGCCGACGGATGCCTGTTGCCCGCGCCGCCGGCGCCGTTCGGCGTAGATCTCCGCGGACCGGGCCGCGTCGAGCCGTTCGTCGCTCTCGCCCAACAGAGCGGAGAGCGCGTCCTTCTCACTGACCGAGTCGTCCGGCGGCGAGAGCGGGTCGGTGTGGTGCTGGTCGTTCTTCGGCTCGCTGTCGGCCGTCCGGCCGGTGCGGTCACCGGTCTTGTCGGTATCGGCTCCGGGTCGGGTCGATCCGTCCTTGTCCCTGTGGCTGTCGTCCGGTCCGGCTTTTTCTGCCATCTCCCTCTCGCTGCCCCGTCGGTCAGTGGATGTTGTCGGTCAGTGGATGTTCAGGTCGTGATGGACCTCGACCTTGTCGTTGAAGACCGTTCCGATCGTCTCGGCCTGAATGGAGACCCTGCGTTCGGCAGGTCCGGGCGGGGTCGGTGGTGGGGCGTCGGCAAGCCGTTCTGGGCCGGCGGGGGGCCACGCGTCATCCGCTGGTATGGGAGGTTCCGGATAACCTGGTACTCGCACCCAGGCACGGACCCGCTCACCGCGGACCGGAACGGCGATCGGCCGGTAGTGTGCCGGCTCGATCGAGCGGTGCCGGTGCCGGACGACGGCCTGGTAGAACTCGTCCGACACGACGATCACGCAATGGGCGCGGGCGGCTGACGCCAGGGTTGCCTTGACGGCCGCCGCCTCGACCAGCCGAAACGTCCGGGTCAGCGCCTCGCCGCCCCAGCCGTGCTGGTCGCGCTCCACCTCCCCGCTGTGCAGCGCGATCCGGAGCCGCAGCCATTCCAGTGGCGGGTTGTGCTGGTTGTGGGCGGCCACCGCATCGGCCAGCCGGTCGAGCAGCGGGTCGACCAGATCGATTTTGGGCACCCTCGCGTCGAGCAGCATCAGAACTCCGTCGCCGCGGTCCTCCCGAACCCGTCGTGCTGCCGGAATCGAGGAGCGCAGAAGGGCGTCGTCCACGATGTCGTACAGCGACCTCCGCAGCGCCATCAGATGCCCGTCCGGCCGGACGCTGGAACTCTCCACGTCGACGACGAGCACGCTGCGGTGCTGATATTTGGGGTGCGACCCTGCGGTCATCGGCGGCCCTCTCCCACCGGGTGTGGCCGGTCGGCCGAGCCTCGGCCGACCGGTCCGGCCGGCGGCGATGGGATGGATCGGTGGACGGCTGGCATCGTGCTCCCCCCGTTGGACTCAGCGCACCCGCCCTGCCAGCCTCGGCGCTGGCTGGCCGTCGGACAAGGCAAGTTTCCGGACAACATCGGGGCAGAATCGCCGCGCCCCAGGGCGAGCTGCCAGATCGGTGCCAAATCCTGGCCACCCGTTGTCGCGCGACCGGCCGGGGACACATGATGGTCCCGGCCGGCCCGGGTGCCCGGGCCGGCCGGCAGTGTCAACGTCACCTCATCTCTGGTGCCGGTACGATCTTTCTGGCACCTCGTGCGAGTCGGTGCTGGGGCGGCAGGAGCTACTGGCGACCAACCTGAGTGCTCCTGCCGTCACCGCGGCCACAAGGTCAGCAAGCTGACCAGGATGACAATGATGGCGTGTGGCTCCACTGGGACACCTCCTTTCCGTGCTCCGGTCCGCGCGGCGGCCGGGGCGACCCGTTCCAGTGGGTTGCCAGGCTGGAGCTCGGGGCCCCGCTCGCCCGTCCACCGTGGTCGGCGTAAACACCCAGAAAGAATCCGGCGGCGAAACCCAGAAACAATGCGATGAAGGCCAGCTTCAGTGCGGCCGACAGGGCGCAGTAGGCATGCAGGATGAACCCCCTCCATTCTGATTTCGGCCCGAGTGTGAACTCGTCTTCCCGACTCGGTTTCTGACTTTCTCGACACGGGTAACGTAGCTCCGCGCCGGGTCGCCCTCTACGTCAAATGACGCGCTCCGGCAGGTTGGTCGAGAAAGCCTGAGTCAGCGGGAGTCGGCGGCCAGCAGCCGGCGCAGGGCGTCGATGTCGTGCACCACGATCCGGCCGCGCCCGGTCGAGATCGCGCCATCGTGGCGCAGCTCTTCGAGGACACGGGTGACCGAGACCAGTGCCGCCGGCACGGCGTCCGCGAGGTCCTGCTGGGTGAGCCGGAGGACCACTGGCTGATCGCGTGCCACGGGGTCGCGCTCAGCCAGCTCGAGCAGGGAGCGGATCGTCCGCTGCCGGATGTCGGTGCGATGCCCGGCACGGTGCGTGTCGCTGTCACGCAACCGGGCCACCGCGCTTTCCAGCACCAGCCAAGCGATCTGCGGCCTGCTCCGGCAGAGGTCGGCAAACCTGGATGGCGCGACCACCAGGGCAGCGGTCGGCTCGATGACGCTGACGGTGGCGGACATCGTCCGACCGTCGACCGCGGAAATCTCACCGATGAGATCACCGGGCCCGCGCCTGGCGAGTACGGTCCGGTGCCCGGCAGGATCGTCGCGGTAGACCTCCACGCCACCGGAGTAGATGACGAAGACCCCGGCTGGCTCGTGTCCCTCGCGGCACAGCAGCCAGCCTCGAGCGAACGATCGGACCGTGCCCGTGGCGTACAGGGCCAGGCGGTCAGCGGCGGCGAGCGATCCCCAGAAGGTCGCCGCCGCTTGCGGCAGCGGGTCGCGCCACCGGTCGCCCTGGCTCATTCGCACTCCTTGCCGGGTCTCTCGGGGAGTGGTCCCGACGCGCGTGTCGCGCTCGATACGTTACGCGACGTTCAAATCGGAGGTTTCGCCTCCTATGAACCTTTCGTTCTTTTTTGTGGGTCGGGTGCGCAGGGTCGCCGCTCGTGCCACCCCTTTGCCGGCGCTCGCAGCAGGTCGATCGAAGGGTTCTGGCCAGCTCAGCACAGTGCCCCGGCCGGGAGCCGGCCGGGGCACGCTGCAAGCTGAGGTTAGACTGAGGTGCGGTTCCGGCCGGACACCGCGCGCCAGATCAGCAGGACGATGATCGCGCCGATCACCGAGCCGAGGATGCCGGCGAACGTCAGGTCGAACCGGTTCCCGCTGTGCTTGAAGATCAGGTTGCCGAGGAAGCCGCCCACGAGCGAGCCGACGACCCCGAGAACGATCGTGCCGAGGATGCCCATGGGGTCCCGGCCCGGTACCAGCAGCCGCGCGAGCGCGCCGGCGATGAGCCCAATGATCAACAGCCAGATGATGAACATGACTATTCCCTTCGTCCGTACCGCTTCCGACGAGCGAGCGGGTCTCACGCGACGAGATACCCAGGTCACCACCGGCTGACACCGGGCGGGCCCGCGACGGCGGCACCTTCGGCCCGCTGCCAGCGGCCTCCTGGCCGGGGTTTATCCTCCAGCGAGGAGATGAGCCGTACGGCGCCCCGCCGTACCCACGTCGCCGTACCCACGTCCGACCCCGGCCAGGAGGACATTCTGTGACAGTCGCTCCAGCCCCCATCGTCAGCCGCCCCTACCCGCCGCGGCCGACGACGAAGGGGTCGGTCTTCCTCAGCGTGCTGCGTACGACCGACCACAAGGTGATCGGGCGGATGTACCTCGTCACGTCGTTCGGCTTCTTCCTCGCCGGCGGCCTGATGGCGCTGCTGATGCGCGGCGAGCTGGCCCGCCCTGGGCTGCAGTTCTTGTCGCAGGAGCAGTTCAACCAGCTCTTCACGATGCACGGCACGATCATGCTGCTGCTGTTCGCGACGCCGCTGGTCTTCGCCTTCGCCAACCTGGTGCTTCCGCTGCAGATCGGCTCACCGGACGTCAGCTTCCCCCGGCTGAACGCGTTCTCATACTGGTTATTCTTGTTCGGCGGGCTGATCGTGCTGGCCGGCTTCCTGACCCCGGGTGGGGCGGCCGACTTCGGCTGGTTCGCCTACGCCCCGCTGAACAACGCGGTCAACTCGCCCGGCGCGGGCGGCGACCTGTGGATCGTCGGGCTGATTGTCAGTGGTCTCGGCACCATCCTGGGCGGGGTCAACATGGTCACCACGGTGATCACGCTGCGGGCGCCCGGCATGACCATGTTCCGCATGCCGATCTTCACCTGGAACATCCTCGTCACCAGTGTCCTGGTGCTGCTGGCCTTCCCGATCCTCACCGCGGCGCTGGCCGCGCTGCTGGCCGACCGGCACCTGCACGCGCAGGTGTTCGAGTCGGCGAACGGCGGCGCGATGCTATGGCAGCACCTGTTCTGGTTCTTTGGCCATCCCGAGGTCTACATCGTGGCGCTGCCCTTCTTCGGCATCGTCACCGAGGTCCTCCCGGTGTTCAGCCGCAAGCCGCTGTTTGGCTACAAGGGCCTGGTCTTCGCCACGTTGAGCATCGGGGCGCTGTCGATGACGGTGTGGGCGCATCACATGTTCGCGACCGGTGCGGTGCTGCTGCCGTTCTTCAGCTTCCTGTCCTTCCTCATCGCGGTGCCGACCGGGATCAAGTTCTTCAACTGGATCGGCACGATGTGGCGGGGGGCGTTGACATTTGAGACGCCGATGCTGTTCGCGCTCGGCTTCCTTGTCACCTTCCTGTTCGGCGGCCTGTCCGGCGTGCTGCTGGCCAGCCCGCCGGTCGACTTCCACGTGTCCGACACGTACTTCGTGGTGGCGCATTTCCACTATGTGCTCTTCGGCACGATCGTCTTCGCGGCATACTCCGGGATCTACTTCTGGTTCCCGAAGTTCACCGGGCGCTTCCTGGACGAAAAGCTTGGGAAGCTGCACTTCTGGGGCACCGTGATCGGCTTCCACACCACGTTCCTGGTCCAGCACTGGCTGGGTAACGAGGGCATGCCGCGGCGGTACGCGGACTACCTGCCCACCGACGGTTTCACCACGCTCAACACCATCTCGTCGATCGGTGCCTTTGTCCTCGGCGCGTCGACGCTGCCGTTCCTGTGGAACGTCTACAAGTCCTACCGGTACGGCGAGGTCACCACCGCCGACGACCCGTGGGGCCACGGCAACTCGCTGGAGTGGGCCACGTCCTCACCGCCGCCGCGGCACAACTTCGTCTCGTTGCCCCGGATCAGGTCCGAGCGACCGGCGTTCGAGCTGCACCACCCGCACATGGCCGAGCGGCTGCAACTGGAAGCGCATGCCGGTCGGCGGCAGCATTAGAGGCGTGCGCTAGCCGCACCAGCACAGTCCGGCGTCAACGTCGCGGAGGCAGGAACCGGTCCGCGACGCTGGCGACTGATCATGACCTGGGAGGACGCGCCGGCAAGGGAGGAGCACGACTCCGTCATGGAGCCGCACAGCGTCCTGGTGACCGTCACCGGCCGAGACCGGCCTGGCGTGACCTCCGCACTCTTCGCCGCGTTGGCCGGTCATGACGTCGAGGTGCTCGACGTCGAACAGGTGGTGATCCGGGGCCGGCTGGTGCTGGGCGTGCTGGTCGCGCTGCACGGCGAGCCCGGCTCGCTGCGTCGGGTCGTGAACGCCTGCTGCGACGCGCTCGGGATGGAGTCGGAGGTGCTGGTCGCCGACCCGCCGCTACGTGAGCCTGGCGTCCGGGTACGCCGCTCCGACCGGCACCACGTGATCGTGCTGGGCCGCCCGCTGCGGGCCGGCGCGGTGGGCGAGGTGGCCCACCGGATCGCCGACCTGGGTGGCAACATCGACACGATCTCCCGGCTGTCCCACTACCCGGTCACCAGCCTGGAGCTGATGGTCTCCGGCGCGGACCCCGGCACGCTGCGCAGCGCGCTGGTCACCGCGGCCACCGAGACCGGCATCGACATCGCGGTCGAGCGGGCCGGGCTGCACCGCCGCGCCAAGCGGCTGCTGGTGCTCGACGTCGACTCCACGCTGATCCGCGGCGAGGTGATCGAGATGCTCGCCGCGTACGCCGGCTGTGCCGCCGAGGTGAGCGCGGTGACCGCGCGGGCGATGGCCGGTGAGATGGACTTCGCCGAGTCGTTGCGGGCCAGGGTGGCGCTGCTCGCCGGCCTGCCGGCCGACACGCTGGAGTCGGTGCGGTCCACGATCGAGCTCGGTCTCGGCGCCCGGACCCTGGTCCGCACGCTGAAGCGGATGGGCTACCGGATCGGCATCGTCAGCGGCGGCTTCAGCCAGGTGGTCGACGGGCTGGCCGCCGACCTCGGCCTCGACTTCGCGGCGGCGAACACCCTGGAGATCGCCGATGGCGTGCTCACCGGCCGGGTGGTCGGGGAGGTGCTGGACCGGGCCGGCAAGGCCAGGGCGCTGGTGCGGTTCGCCGAGCAGTACGGCGTACCGCTGTCGCAAACCGTCGCGGTGGGTGACGGCGCCAACGACATCGACATGCTCAACTCGGCCGGCCTGGGCATCGCCTTCAACGCCAAGCCGGTGGTGCAGGCGGCGGCTGACACCGCGCTGTCCCAGCCGTACCTGGATGCGATCCTGTTCATCCTCGGTATCTCCCGGGACGAGGTGGAGGCCGCTGACGCCGAGGACCTGGCCGCCGGTGGCGTGATCCCTCCCGACTGACACCTCTTGCCGGGTGACCCTTGTCACGAAGATCCAGCACGACACGCCGACGCGTCCCGCTGGACTTTGCGACATGCGTGGGGCTGGGCGGGTCAGGCTACGACCGGGGCGCCGACCAGGGCCACCCCGGCCGCGGCCAGCTCGGTCAGTGCCCGGGCCGTGGTGGCGGCCGTGACGCCCGCGGTCAGGTCGAGCCGGACCACGGTGTCGAAGCCGGCCCGGACGGCGTCCAGCGCCGTTGCCTTCACGCAGTGGTCGGTGGCGATGCCGCACACCTCGACGGCGGTGACCCCGTGCCCGCGCAGCCAGTCGGCCAGCCCGACCCCGTCGGCGGCAGAGCTTTCGAAGCCGCTGTACGCCGCGGTGTGCTCGCCCTTGTCGAAGACCGCCTCGATCCGGCTGGTGTCAAGCGCCGGGTGCAGCTCGACGCCAGCGGTGCCGGCGACGCAGTGCCGTGGCCAGGTCGCCACGTAGTCGGGGGAGTCGGCGAAGTGCTGGCCCGGGTCGATGTGGTGGTCCCGCGTGGCCACGGCGTGGTCGTAGCCGCCGTCGGCCAGCCGCCGGCTGATCCGCCCGGCCACCTCGGCCCCACCCGCGACGGCGAGGTTGCCGCCCTCGCAGAAGTCGTTCTGCACGTCCACGACGATCACCGCGCTGCTCACCTGCCCCATTCTGCCCCTGCCGGCCCCACCTCCGTCCCGTCCCGCTCTGTCCCCGTCCCCTCTCCCTCGTACCTCAAGAGGTCACCACACGGTGCCAGCAGACCCCAAGAGGTCACCACAACGCCGAGTGGTCACCACACGGGCGTCACAGGCAACGAGAGGTCACCACAACACCGAGTGGTCACCACACGGGGGAGGCTCGGGAAGGTGCTCAGGGCAGGTACATCGTGGGGATGGCCGGCTCGCCACGGGACAGCTTCAGCCCCTCCCAGGGGACGGTGACCAAGGCCTGCCGCAGGTGCTCGCGGGCGTTGGTTAGGCCCGGCAGGCCGGCGAGCACGGCGCCGTTCTCGACCAGCGGTCGCTGCAGTGCCCGGTCACCAGCCCCGGCCGGTGGCCCGGCGCCACGCCCGAGCACCTCCTCCACCGCCGTGCCGGTCGGTTTATGCCGGCGTACGGCGACCTTCCGCCCGCCCTGCGTGCCCTTGTGCTCCGAGCGCTTGGCCACCGGCCGCCCCTCAACCTCGACCAGCTTGTAGATCAGCTCGGCCGTCGGCGCACCGGAGCCGGTGACCACCGCGGTGCCGGCACCATAGGCGTCTACCGGGGCGGCGGCCAGCGCGGCGATCGAGTGCTCATCCAGGTCGCCGGAGAGCACGATCCGGGTCGAGGTCGCACCCAGCTCGTCCAGCAGCGCGCGGGTCTGCTGGGCTAGGACGCCGAGGTCCCCGGAGTCGATCCGGATCGCTCCCAGCGACGGCCCAGCCACCTCGATCGCCGTCCGGACGCCCTGGCTGATGTCATAGGTGTCGACCAGCAGCGTGGTGCCCAGGCCGAGCGCGTCCACCTGGGACCGGAAGGCGTCCGCCTCGCTGTCGTGCACCAGGGTGAACGCGTGCGCCGCCGTACCCAGCGTGGGGATGCCGTGCTCCCGGCCGGCGCGCAGGTTCGAGGTGCCGGCGAACCCGGCCAGGTAGGCAGCCCGGGCCGCGGCCACCGCCGCATCCTCGTGGGTCCGCCGGGAGCCCATCTCGATCAGTGGCCGGCCGGCCGCGGCGGTGACCATCCGGGCGGCGGCCGAGGCGACCGCGCAGTCGTAGTTGAGGACCGACAGCACCAGCGTCTCCAGCAGCACCGCCTCGGCGAAGATCCCCTCCACGGTCAGCACCGGCGAGCCCGGGAAGTACAGCTCGCCCTCGGCGTACCCGCTCACCCGGCCGGTGAACCGGTAGCCGGCCAGCCAGTCCCGGGTCGGCCGGTCGATCACCCCGGTACCGGCCAGGTAGTCGAGCTGGTCGCCGTCGAACCGGTACGCCTCGATCGCCTCCAGCAGCCGCCCGGTGCCGGCCACCACGCCGTACCGCCGGCCGTCCGGCAGCCGGCGTGCGAACGTCTCGAACACGCAGCGCCGCTCCGCCGTACCGTCCCGCAGCGCGGCCGCCAGCATGGTCAGCTCGTAGTGGTCGGTGCACAGCGCGGTCGAGGTCACGGTGGCGCAGCCTACGTCGAGCTGCGCGGGGCCGCGTCCGGCAGGCTCGGCGGCTCGGCGGCGGGCGTGTCACCATGGTGGGCATGGCGGGAACGCTTGCTCCGCAACGCACCGAACAGACCGAGCAGAACGCTTGGGTCGATCCGGACCGGCCGTGGATCACCCTGGTGTGGAACGACCCGATCAACCTGATGTCCTATGTTGTGTACGTCTTCCAGGACCTGTTCGGGTACACCCGGGAGAAGGCGACGGCGCTGATGCTCGACGTGCACTACAAGGGCCGGGCGGTGGTCTCCAGCGGCCGGCGGGAACAGATGGAGCACGACGTCAGCCGGCTGCATGGCGCCGGCCTGTGGGCGACCCTGCAGCAGCCGTAGCCATGGACTGGGTGGGCCGGCGTGCCGGCGGCATCGTGATGCGGTTCGACCCGGCGGACGCGCAGGTGCTGCGTGAGCTGGTGGTTGCGGTGCGGGACATGGTGGCCGGTGGCCTGCCCATCGCGGGGTCCACGGATCCGTTGGAGCTGCTGCTCGGCCCCGGCGGCGTCGGCCCCGTGGGCGTGCCGGACGGCCAGCCGGTGGACCCTGCGCTGGCCCGGCTGTTGCCGGACGGGTACCGCGACGACCCGGACTCGGCGGGCGAGTTCCGCCGGCTGACCGAGTCCTCGCTGCGCCGGCACAAGAGCGAGACCGCCCAGCGGGTCCTCGACACCCTTCCGGCGGCCGGCGGGCGGGTCTGCCTGGACGGCGACACGACCCGGGCCTGGCTGTCGGCGTTGAACGACGTCCGGCTGGTCATCGGCACCCGGCTGGACGTGACCGAGGACATGGACGCGCCTGAGCCCGACGACCCGGCCGCGCCCGGCTACGAACTCTACCGCTGGCTCACCCTGCTCCAGGAGCTGCTGGTGGAAGCCACCGTGGGCGGGTCCCCCTACGACTGACCACGGCTGTGGTCACCTCTCGGCGTTGTGGTGACCTCTTGTTGCCGGGGACCAACGTGTGGTGACCACAACGCCCATTGGTCACCACACGGGCGCTGGAGACCACGAGAGGTCACCACACGGCGCATAGGTGACCACACGTTGTACGGAGACCACAAGAGGTCACCACACGGCGTTGTGGTCACCACACGGACGGCGGGAGCGGCGCAGGCCGGCGGCGGTGCGCGGCGGGCGCGATACCCTTGCACCCGTGCTGACGATCGACCAGGCGACGTACGACGCCATAGTCGCCCATGCCCGCCGGGACCACCCGGACGAGGCGTGTGGGGTCGTCGCCGGGCCCGCCGGGTCCGACCGGCCGGAGCGCTTCATCGCGATGACGAACGCCGAGCGGTCCCCGACGTTCCACCGGTTCGACTCCGCCGAGCACCTGCGCGTCTGGCGGGAGATGGACGACCGGGACGAGGAGCCGGTGGTCCTCTACCACTCCCACACCGCGACCGAGGCATACCCGTCGCGCACCGACATCTCCATAGCCGCGGAGCCGGGCGCACACTACGTGGTGGTGTCGACCCGTGACCCGGCGACGGTGGAGCTCCGGTCGTTCCGGATCGTCGACGGCGTCGTCCGCGAGGAGGAGGTCGAGGTGGTCGAGCGCTACCTGCTCGGGCACACCCCGGCCGCCACGGTCTACGACTGACCAGCCACGACACCGGCCGACCGCCGGGCCGGCGGAGCCCGTCGCATCGATCCCGCACCGCCCATCGTCTCCAGCCCACGCCTGCCAGCCCGATCCACGAAGGACAACCGACCCATGGCCATCGAGGTCCGCATCCCGACCATCCTGCGCACCTACACCGCCGGCGCGAAGGCCGTCGAGGCGTCCGGGGAGACGCTCGCCGCGCTCGTCGACGACCTGGACAGCAGGCACCCCGGCCTGAAGGGCCGGCTGGTCACCGACAACGGCGCGCTGCACCGGTTCGTCAACGTCTACGTCAACGACGAGGACGTCCGGTTCACCGGCTCGCTCGGCACCACCCTGAGCGACGGCGACTCGGTCACCATCCTGCCGGCCGTGGCCGGCGGCTGACCGCCCTCCCGATGGCTCGCTTCGCGTCGCTGGTCGACTCCGTCGGCGGCACCCCGCTGGTCGGGCTGCCCCGGCTGTCTCCGTCGGCTGAGGTACGGCTGTGGGCGAAGCTGGAGGACCGCAACCCGACCGGCTCGATCAAGGACCGGGCCGCGCTGTACATGGTGCACCAGGCGGAGAAGGACGGCCTGCTCCAGCCGGGCTGCACGATCCTGGAGCCCACCAGCGGCAACACCGGCATATCGCTGGCCATGCTGGCCAGGCTGCGCGGCTACACGCTGATCTGCGTGATGCCGGAGAACACCTCAGTCGAACGCCGCCAGCTTCTGCAGATGTACGGCGCCCAGATCCGGCTCTCGGCGGCCACCGGCGGGTCCAACGAAGCGGTCCGGGTAGCCAAGGTGCTGGCCACGGAGAACCCCGACTGGGTGATGCTCTACCAGTACGGCAACCCGGCCAACTCCCAGGCGCACTACGAGACGACCGGCCCGGAGCTGCTGCGCGACCTGCCCTCGATCACCCACTTCGTCGCCGGGCTGGGCACCACCGGCACGCTGATGGGGGTCGGCCGGTACCTGCGCGAGCAGGCGCCGGGCGTGCAGATCGTGGCCGCCGAGCCCCGCTACGGCGACACGGTCTACGGCCTGCGCAACATCGACGAGGGCTTCGTCCCTGAGCTGTACGACGACTCGGTGCTCACCGCCCGCTTCTCGGTCACCAGTGGCGACGCGCTACGGCGTACCCGCCAGCTCGTGGAGTCGGAGGGGATCTTCGCCGGCATCTCCACCGGCGCGATCCTGCACGCCGCGATGGCCATGGCCGAGCGGGCGGTGGCCGCCGGCCGGCCGGCCGACATCGCCTTCGTGGTGGCCGACGCGGGCTGGAAGTATCTCTCGACCGGTGCGTACGCCCCTGACCTCGACGCCGCCGAGCGGGCCCTCGAAGGCCAGCTCTGGGCGTGACGGGGATGAGCCTTCGGCCGCCGCCGACCGCGCCGATCGGGATCTTCGACTCCGGCGTCGGTGGGCTGACCGTGGCCCGGTCCGTGATCGACCAGCTCCCGGCCGAGCAGATCCGCTACGTCGGGGACACCGCCCATGCGCCGTACGGGCCGAAGCCGATCGCCGAGGTCCGCCGGCACTCCCTCGACGTCTGCGACCACCTCGTCGGGTCCGGCGTGAAGCTGCTGGTCATCGCCTGCAACAGCGCCAGCGCGGCCTGCCTGCGCGATGCCCGCGAGCGCTACGACGTCCCGGTGGTCGAGGTGATCCTGCCGGCCGTACGGCGGGCCGTCGCGGCGACCCGGACCGGCCGGGTCGGCGTGATCGGGACGGTCGCGACGATCACCAGCCGGGCGTACGAGGACGCGTTCGCCGCCGCGCCGGACGTGACCGTGGACGCCGTGGCCTGCCCGCGGTTCGTCGACTTCGTGGAACGCGGCCTGACCAGCGGGCGGCAGGTCCTCGGCTTGGCCCAGGGGTATCTCGACCCGCTGCTGGCCGACGGGGTCGACACGCTGGTGCTTGGCTGCACGCACTACCCCATGCTGACCGGGGTGATCAGCCTGGTCATGGGCGACGGCGTCACGCTGGTGTCCAGCGCCGAGGAGACCGCCAAGGACGTCTACCAGGTGCTGACCCGGACCGACACGCTGCGGCCGGCCGACGCCGGGCCGCCCCGGCACCAGTTCGCCGCCACCGGCGACCCGGAGGCGTTCCGGCGGCTGGGCCGGCGTTTCCTCGGGCCGGTCATTGCCGCGGTCGAGGGCCTGGCAGGCTATGACGACATTGGCCTCCTGGCGGAGACCCGTGCGAAGGGGTGAGCATGCGACTGACCGTGATCGGCTGTTCGGGTAGCTTTCCCGGGCCGGCGTCGCCCTGCTCGTCGTACCTGGTTGAGGCGGACGGGTTCCGGGTGCTGCTCGACCTGGGTAACGGCGCGTTGGGGGCGCTGCAGCGGCACGCCGGGCTGCTCGACATTGACGCGATCGTGCTGTCCCACCTGCACGGCGACCACTGCCTGGACGTGTGCCCCTACGTCGTGGTCCGGCGGTACAGCCCGGCGGGGGTGCCACCGCGGATCCCGGTGCTCGGGCCGCGTGGCACCCATGGGCGGCTGGCCGCGGCGTACGAGCCGACCAGCACCGAGGGGCTGACCGACGTGTTCGGGTTCGGCGCGCTGCAGCCGGGGGAGCGTGAGCTGGGGCCGTTCACGCTGCGGACGGACCGGGTGAACCATCCGGTGGAGACCTTCGCGCTGCGGCTGGAGGCGGGCGGCCGGGCGCTGACGTACTCCGGTGACACCGGCGTGTCGGAGTCGCTGGTGCGGCTGGCCGCCGGGTCCGACGTGCTCCTGTGCGAGGCGTCGTTCGAGGACGGGACACGGACCCCGCCGGACCTGCACCTGACCGGCCGGGAGGCCGGTGAGCACGCGGCCAAGGCGGAGGTCGGCCGGCTGCTGGTCACCCACATCCCGCCCTGGGCGAACGCCGAGAAGATCGTCACGGCCGCCGCCGAGGGCTACGCCGGGCCGACCGAGCAGGTCCACCCCGACACGTCGTACGACATCTGACCCGGCACCTGCCGCCCCGGCGACTTGCCGCCACAAGGTCGCCAGGAACGGCCGTCGTCGTGGTGACCTTCCGGCGACGGGTCGCGGGGACGGCGTCACTAGGCTGGCGGGCATGACGCGACCCGACGACCGTGCCCCCGACCAGCTACGGCCGGTCAGCATCATCCGTGGCTGGCAGCGCTGGGCCGAGGGCTCGGCCCTGATCGACTTCGGCAACACCCGGGTGCTCTGCGCGGCCAGCGTGACCGAGGGGGTGCCGCGCTGGCGCAAGGGCAGCGGCCTGGGCTGGGTCACCGCGGAGTACTCGATGCTGCCGCGCGCCACCCACACCCGCAACGACCGGGAGTCGGTCCGCGGCCGGCTGGGCGGCCGTACGCACGAGATCAGCCGGCTGATCGGCCGCTCGCTGCGGGCCTGCGTCGACCTGTCCGCACTGGGGGAGAACACCATAGCGATCGACTGCGACGTGCTGCAGGCCGATGGCGGCACCCGGACGGCGGCAGTCACCGGCGCCTACGTCGCCCTGGCCGACGCGGTGGAGTGGCTGCGCCGCAGGGGCGCGCTGTCCGCCACCGGGCAGTCCGGCGCCAGCCTGCCGCTGCCCACCTCGGTCGCCGCGGTCAGCGTGGGCGTTGTCGCCGGCCAGCCGCGGCTGGACCTCTGCTACGAGGAGGACGCACAGGCCGAGACCGACATGAACGTCGTCTGCACCGCGGCGGGGACGTTCGTCGAGGTGCAGGGGACGGCGGAGGGCGCGGCGTTCGACCGGGCCACCCTGGACCGGCTGCTCGACCTCGCGGTGAGTGGCTGTGCCGAGCTGACCAAGCACCAGCAGCAGGCGCTGTCGGCATGAACCGGCTGCTGCTTGCCTCGCGCAACGCGAAGAAGCTGGCGGAGCTGCGCCGTATCCTCGCCGGGGTGGTGCAGGTCGAGCTGGTCGGCCTGGACGACGTGCCACCGTACGACGAGGTGCCCGAGTCCGGCGCGACGTTCGCCGCGAACGCCCTGCTCAAGGCGCGCGAGGCGGCCCGGCACACCGGACTGCCCGCCGTGGCGGACGACTCGGGCCTCGCCGTCGACGCGCTGAACGGCATGCCTGGGGTGCTGTCCGCCCGCTGGGCCGGCCGCGACCGGGATGACCTGGCCAACCTGCGGCTCGTCCTGGATCAGGTCGCGGACGTGCCGGATGACCGGCGCGGGGCAGCGTTCGTCTGCGCGGCGGCGCTGGTGCTCCCGGACGGGACCGAGCATGTGGTCGAGGGTCGGATGGCCGGCTCGCTGTTGCGTGCACCGCGTGGGGACGGTGGCTTCGGTTACGACCCGATCTTCGTGCCTTCCGGTGAGACCCGTACTGCCGCGGAGCTGCCGCCGGCCGAGAAGGACGCGATCAGCCACCGGGGCCGGGCGCTGCGGGCGCTCGGCGTCCATCTCGCCACCGTCCTGCCGCGACAGCCCACCGTGGACCTGGACGCCGCCCGCGCGGGATGTTGCCCTACCTGGCCCTCGACACCGACTTCGGACTAGTGGTCACCCTGTTGGGTCCCGATCGACGGGTTTGATCGATTTCCTGGCGGCGCTGTACGTCGATCGGGCTGCCGTTCGAGCCAGACCATACGCCGGCCAACAGAGAGCCCGTCGAGTACGCGATCTGAGCAACCGCAGCCGACATGTTCGGCGATATACCCAGGGATATGACGATATACCCAGGATATCCAGGCCAGGGATATCCAGTGGACTGGCGGGAACCCCGCGACACACTGTTCCGGACCCACCCGCAAAGCCCGCTGCCGCGTCAGCTGGCAATGCCCGCTCGCCCGCGGGCAACACCATCCCGGCACCGATCCATGCGAGTGAACGACTCTGCGGGGTAAGTGGTCCGCGGACGACGGACGCCTCTGTGGGGGAACACCTAGATCAGGCCGAGCCGGCGCAGCTCCTCCTTGTCCCAGGGCAGGCCGGGGGTGTCGGTGAACAGTGCGTGGTAGACGCGGACCTCGCCGGGCTCTGTGTTGTAGAGGGCTAGCTCGACCGGCCGCTCCAGCTCCTCCTGCCGCAGCGGGCGCAGCCCGGCGCGGGTGAGCTGGTACATCAGCCACCGCTCGTACTCGTCCAGGTCCGGGGTGGTCTGCGTCAGGATCTCGTCCCAGGCCTGGCCGACCCGGGCGAACACCGCGTACGGACCCACCACAGACAGCCCCAGCGACCAGCTCCGGTCGTCCCGGGACAGCGCCAGCACGAAGGCGTGGTCGTCGTTCGGGTCGGTCGTCTCCTCGACCTCGAACTGGCTCGCGATCGACTCCACCAGCTGCTGGTACAGCTGCTGGTCCAGCCGCTCGGCGACCTGTCCGAAGTGGGGCCGGTCCAGCGAGCCGTACGTGCGCGTGATCTCATCCAGAATGTCGTCCACTGACCTCACCTGCTCATCGCTCAGGAGGCGGTTTCCGGCCCGCTCGGGTGGCCGTGCACCTCTCCTTTGTTGTCCATGTGCACCCGGACCCGGCTCTGGGTGCCGCCTTTCGGGCCGACGCCGACAGGATGGCCGAAGTCGTGCTCCCGCTTCCTCGGGTCGCCCTTGACCGGCTTGCCTTTGTACCAGGCCTCGTAGGTGTACTTGTTTGCTGACCGCTCGTCGTGGAAGTACGAGGTCGGTTTTCCATCGGCCAGCCGTCTTTTGTACTGCGGCGTACCAAAGATGTGGCCTTGTTGCTGCTGGCTGACCCGGCGGATCGGGTCTGGTTTTGGTGGCGTTGGCGCCTGCGGTGTCTTCGGCCTCGGCTTGGGTTTGCGAAACTTCACATCCGCGCCCAGCTTCTTAAACAGCCCACGGGCGGCCTTGCGAGCGTACTTCGCCTCCTGTCGGGCGGCCCGAGCACGGCCGCGCTTGCCCCTACCCATCGAGCAGCGTCTGCAGGGCCAGGTTGATCAGCTCGTTGATCAGCAGGCCGGTGATCTGCTTGAAGATCGGGATCTCCAGCAGCGACGCGCCGAACGTCGGCCCCGCGGTCGCGATAGCCTGCGCGATCTCGATCGCCAGTATGGTGAGCTGCACGATCACGTTGATCTTCAGGGCCAGCACCACCCCGGCCGCGACCATCAGCCCGATCCCGATGAGGGTGGCGCCATCCGCGCCGTCGCGCAGGTTGCCGGCCGGTGCCTCGTGGTCGGTCCATGCTCCCTGGAAGGCGGTGACCGCGTCGCCGTAGTTGGCCTGCCACACCGACTGTGCAGCCAGGTCGGCGTCCTGCACCGCGGTGGCCAGCGTGCCGGCGTACCGGGTCCACACGTTGCCGAGATCGAACAGCTTCTCCTCGTCCGCCTCCGGCCAGGTGTAGCCGAGCATGGACAGCAGCCAGACCAGCTCGCCCGGAAGTTGCATGCCCACGCTACGGCACTGTGCCGGGGTCGATCGCGTCAAAGGCCGCCTTGTTGGACTGCTCAGCGGTGTCGTAGGTGTCCGCCATGGTGTCCAGGTCCCGGGCGTAGCTGATCAGCTCACCCAGGTTGGCGGAGTACGAGTCGAGCGCCATCTCGTAGATCGCCTCGTAGCAGGAGCTGATCGCCATGCCGATGCCGTCCGAGCCGCACGCTTGCTGGTAGGTGGTGGCCTCCTGCTCCAGTGCGGCCAGGTCGGCATCCATCCGTTCGACCGCCGCCTCAAGCTTGTCCGCCGCGGTTCGCAGGCGCTCCGGGTCGACGTCCAGGTCGGTCATGGCGGTCAGCTCTGCCGGCCGAGCTGGGCCATCGCCTCGGAGATGCCCTGGGTGAACGCGGCCATCCGGCGTACGCCGTCTTCCTGCACCTGGCGTAGCTGCTCGGCCAACACCGCGGAGTCCGCCACGGCCTCGGGCCCGGCCTGCGCGGCCGCCGCCGTAGCCACCTGGTCCAGCGCGGCGTTCACCGCGGTCACCAGGTGCGCCGCGAGCTCCTCTGAGCTCATCCGCATCACCCGCGGGTCCAGCTCCACCCGCTCCAGCCGACCGCGGGTCGCCGTCGCGCGCACCCTGCCGTCCGCGCTTTCCCCGGCACCAGTGACCGGCTCGAGGTCAGCCTCGGACGGCTGCCCGGACCTTGCTGAGTCCAGCAACCGGCGGGTCTCGCCGAGCAGCCAGTCGAGGTCGGCCCGGCCTGACTCGCCTAACACCGGATCTCCTCCTCACTGGAAATGCACCGAGTTGCGCCTACCCAGCACGGTAACGCGGGCGGCCGTGGCGTCCAACCGGTATCGTCCACGCACTCGGTGTGAACGGCGCATCGGACATGCGACAGGGGACGCGCCAGCTACCCACCCGACGTGCACGGTCCCTGGACGGAGCGGGCACGTCGTGCCAGGGTCAGCCGCAGTGGGGCCGCGCCCTCGGGGGTACCCATACGACGTACCGGGGGTGTCATAGCCGTTCACGCCGTTCGACGCGCAGCGTCTAGGGTGACCACGGTGTTCGTGACCCACGACCAGGCCGAGGCGCTGGCGCTGGCCGACCGGATCGCGGTGATGGGCGCAGGCCGGATCCGGCAGCTCGGCACGCCGCGTGAGGTGTTCGGCCGGCCGGCCAACACCTTCGTGGCGGGACGGTCGTCGGGCCGCGGGTCGAGGTGCACGGGCAGCAGGTGGCGCTGCCGGACGCCTGGCGTGCCGCGGTAGCCGGCGAGCAGCAGGTCACCGTGGGGGGTACGGCCGGAACACCTGAGACCCTCTCGCCCGTCCGCGGTCGAGGGGTGGTTCGCGTGAAGATCAACTCTGTGCGGAAGGGGGGACTCGAACCCCCATACCCGAAGGCGCCGGGACCTAAACCCGGTGCGTCTGCCAGTTCCGCCACTCCCGCGCGCGGCCAAGCTTACCGAGATGCGGCGTTGAGGAAGGCGTGATGCCACCAAGTGGTGACCTGTTGGGGTCTTGAGACCCCAACAGGTCACCACAACGTGGATAGGTCACCACACGGGCCGCCCGGGCAACGATAGGTCACCACACGGCGCAGAGGTGACCACACGGGAGCGGGGTGGGGCGGGCGGTCAGTCGAGGCCGAGGTCGCGGCGCAGCTTGGCGACGTGGCCGGTGGCCTTGACGCCGTACATCGCGCGTTCGACCAGGCCCTTCTCGTCGACGACGAACGTCGAGCGGATCACGCCGATCACGGTCTTGCCATACAGCTTCTTCTCGCCGTACGCGCCGTACGCCGTCAGCACCGACCTGTCGACGTCGGCCAGCAGCGGGAAGGTGAGCCCCTCGGCGGCACGGAACTTCGCCAGCTTCTCCGGCCCGTCGGGGGACAGCCCGACCACGGCGTAGCCTGCGGCGGCCAGCGAGCTCAGGTTGTCGCGGAAGTCGCAGGCCTGGGTGGTGCAGCCCGGCGTCATCGCGGCCGGGTAGACGTAGACGATCACCCGCTGGCCAAGGAGGTCCGACAGGGACACCGGCTTCCCGTCGGCGTCGGGCAGGGTGAACGGCGGCGCCGGGTCACCGGGCGCGAGGCGGTCGGTCATGTCCGACATGTTACAACCCGGAGATTCCCCCTCCGGGAGCAACTCACTAAGGTAAGCCTTGCCTAACCATCTCGGGAGGAACGCCATGCGTCGTGCGCTGGCTGCGCTGAGCGCTGCCGTTGTCGGTGTCGCCGTCCTCGGCCTGACGGCCGGCTGCGGTGACGACGGCCGGAACGTCCGGGCCACTGCCAACACCCCATCCAGCGGCACCGCTGGCTCGGGCACTGGCTCGCTGGCCGAGCAGGACCTGGGCGGCCCGGCCAAGGACAGGCAGGTTCAGGCCGCCGTCGACTCCTACCGGGGCTACGTGGTCAGCGAGGTAGCCAAGCTGGTCACCGCGACCAGGGCGTTCACCGACGCGGTCCGGGCCGGTGACGTGGCCAAGGCCAAGACGCTGTACGCACCCAGCCGGGTGTCGTGGGAGGGCATCGAGCCGATCGCCGGCCTGGTCCCCGACATCGACGGCGCCATCGACAGCCGGGTCGACAACTTCGCCGGCCCGGAGGACCCGAAGTTCACCGGCTGGCACCGGCTCGAGTACCTGCTCTGGGCGAAGAACACCACTGCCGGCGGCACGCAGTACGCCGACGCGCTCGATGCCACGATCGCCACGCTGCAGCGGGGGCTCGGCAAGGTCACGATCACCCCCAAGGCGATGGTGCTGGGCGCCGGAGACCTGGTCGAGGAGGTCTCCAAGGGCAAGATCACCGGCGAGGAGGACCGCTACAGCCACACCGACCTGTGGGACTTCGCGGCCAACATCGCCGGGTCCGAGGCCGTCTTCCGCACGCTGACCCCGCTGCTGGAGGCCAAGAGCCGGGCGCTGTACGACGCCATCCGGCACGACTTCGAGGCGGTGCGCACCTCGCTGGCGAAGTACGGCAGCCTCAGCACGACGTTCAGGTCCTACGCCGACCTGACCGCGCACGACAGGTCGACCATGCAGGCCCAGCTCGCCACCCTTTCCGAAGACCTGGCCAAGGTGCTCTCCGCGTTAGGGATCGCATGAGCGGGGGCCGGCAGGCCGGCGCCAAGCCGGACAGCGGCACGCCGGGCGGTAGAGTGTCCCGCCGGGCTTTCCTCGGCGGTACGGCGGCCGTCGGGGTCACCGCCGTAGGCACCGCCGCCGTTGTGACCGGCTCGGGCGGGCCGGCCACGACCACCGTGGCGAGCAGCCAGCCGGCGTTCCGCGGTGCGCACCAGGCCGGCATCCTGGCCGCGCCCGCGAAGGCGGGCACACTCGTCGCGTTCCGCTGCGTGGACACCGACCGGGCGGCGTTGGCCGCCACGCTGCGCGGTCTCTCGGAGGAGATCGAGGGGCTGATGGACCACCGCGAGCCGGCAGAGCTGCCCGGCTCCGCCCCGCCGGCTGACAACAGCGTGCTCGCCGGGGTGGCCGACCCATGGGTCTCGGCCACGGTGAGCGTGGGCGCGTCGCTGTTCGACGACCGGTACGGGCTGTCCGGGGTCAAGCCGCGCGAGCTGGTCACGATGCCGCCGCTGGCCAACGACCGGCTCGACCCGGCCCGCACGCACGGCGACCTGCTGCTCGTCCTGCACGCCGACTATCCGGACGTGTGCCTGCACGCGCTGCGCCGGATCATGCGGCGGACCCGGTCCGGGCTGGTGCTGCACTGGTTGCTGGACGGGTTCAACCGGCCGGACGTCTCGCCGCGGCCGGGCCAGACCAAGACCCGCAACCTGCTCGGCTTCAAGGACGGCACCGGCAACCCCGACGCCGGCCAGCCGGCCCTCATGGATGAGCTGGTCTGGGTCGGCCCGCACGACGTCGGCCCCCGGGCCGGCGGCGCCGGTGGCGAGCCGGCCTGGGCGGTCGGCGGCAGCTACCAGGCGGTCCGGGTGATCCGGATGTTTGTCGAGCAGTGGGACCGGGCGCCGCTGTCGGAGCAGGAGGCGATCATCGGACGGGCGAAGGGCTCCGGCGCGCCGCTGGACGGCAGGGCAGAGACCGACGCGCCGGCGTTCGCGGCCGACCCGAAGGGCGCGAAGACCCCGCTGGACGCGCACATCCGGCTGGCCAACCCGCGGGACGCGAGCATGGCCGGCAGGTTCATCCTGCGCCGCGGGTTCAGCTTCTCCCGTGGCTTCGACGGCGCCGGGCTGCTCGACCAGGGGCTGGCCTTCGTCAGCTACCAGCGGCGGCTGGCGCATTTCCTGGACACCCAGCGCCGGCTGGCTGGCGAGCCGCTGGAGGAGTACATCGAGCCGCGGGGCGGCGGGTTCTTCTACGCGCTGCCCGGCGTGCCGGCCGGCGGCGGGTGGCTCGGCCAGTCGCTGCTGGAGTCCTGACCGTACCCCTCTCCGCGCTTTCCCACGACGATCATCGAGTTGTTGTCGCGATTGGAGATCAACAAGCGACAACAACTCGATGATCGTCGTTGGTGAGGGGGCTGGGCGTGAGGGGCTGGGTCAGGGAGGTCAGGGGGCGGGGTCGGTGAGGCCGGTGGCGGTGCCCACGGCGACCACCACCTCATCCGGGCCGATCGTGCCGCCGGCCCGGGCGGCGGCGATCCCGGCCAGGCCGGCCGCCGAGGACAGCTCCAGGAACACACCCTCGGCGCCGGCCGCCCGCACCATCTCCCGCATCGCCGCGTCGTCACAGGCCACCGCGATCCCGCCGCTGGCCCGCAGGGTGTGCAGCGCGGCGTAGGTGCCGACCCGGTTGCCGATCGACACCGCCCGCGACGGCGGGTCGCCCGCGCCGGGCTCGACCGGCCGCGGGTAGCCGCACCCGCCGGCCAGCGCCCGGGTCAGCGACGGGTACCGCTCAACGGCGATCAGCCGGGGCAGCCGGTCGACCAGCCCGAGCTGCCGCAGCTCGGCGCAGCCGCGCCAGAGCCCGACCAGCCCGTCGCCCCGGGAGACCGGCACCGCGACCCAGTCCGGCATCCGCCAGCCCCACCGCTCGGCCAGCTCGTAGGCCAGCGTCTTGTACCCCTCGACGCCCCACCAGTTGCTGCCGACCGGCGGGTCGACGTAGTTCGTCAGCGGGTACCAGCCGTGCCGGGCCACCCCGTCGGCCAGCACCGCCCACCGCTGCGCCGAGGTCTCGGTCCACTCCAGCCGGGCACCGTACGACTCGATCGCCGCCCGCCAGCTCGCGCCGAGCGTCGCGCCGGCCACCACCACGCAGCCCAGCCCGGCCCGGGCCGCGTACGCTGCGGCGGCCACCCCGCCGTTGCCGCTGGACGCCACCGCCACGGTGCGGGCGCCGGCCGCGACCGCGCGCGACACCGCCACCGTGGCGAACCGGTCCTTGAACGAGCCGGTCGGGTTGCGCCGCTCGTCCTTCAGCCACAGCTCGGCCAGGCCGAGCCGGGCGGCCAGCCGGGGCAGCGCCAGCACCGGCGTGCCACCCTCGGCCAGCGTCACCGCCTCGGCCACCGGCAGCAGCTCGCGGTACCGCCACACGCCGGGCGGCCGGGCGGCCCAGGCCGCGGCGAGCAGCGCCCCGGTCTGGGCCGGCGGGTCGTAGCGCGGCACCACCGAGGCCGGGCAGCCCTCCGACAGGCAGGCTGGGCAGCCCTCCGGCCGGTCGTCCACCGGGTACGTCGCGGCGCAGCGCAGGCAGCCCAGCTCCCGCGGCGCCAGGTGCTGAGGCGTCTGGTGCCGTGGCGTCTGGTGGCGCGGGACGAGCCGGTACGGCGTCACGCTGCCCGCCGGTCGTGGCCGGCACCGCTGGCCTCGCCGGCCGGATAGCCGACCGGCCGCAGCGCCGCCGCCTCGGTACGCAGCCGGGCCAGGTCCCAGCCAGCCAGGTCCAGGCCGTGCTCGGCGCACCATCGATCGTCGTAGAACTGGTCGAGATACTTCTCGCCTCGGTCGGCGAGCACGGCGACCACCGTACGGCCGGGGCCGAGCTCGCGGGCCGTGGCCAGCGCGACGGCCAGCACCAGCCCGGACGAGCCGCCGGCCAGGATGCCCTCGTGCGCGGCGAGCAGCCGGGCGGCGGCGAAGGACAGCTCGTCCGGCACGGCGTACGCCTCGTCCACGACGCTCGGGTCGAGGTTCTCCGGGGTCCACGACAGCCCCACCCCGCGGACCAGGTGCGGCGCCCAGCGCGCGCCGAAGATCGACGAGCCCACGGTGTCGGCGGCGCAGACCCGGCTGCCGGCGGGCCGCAGCACCCGCCCGATGCCGGACACCTGACCGCCGGAGCTGACCCCGGCCACGACGCAGTCCGGTGCCCCGCCGAGCGCCCGCAGGATCTCCGGCCCGGTGGTCTCGGCGTGTGCCCGCGGGTTGGCCGGGTTGCCGTACTGGTAGGTGAGGACGGCGGTGGGCAGGCTGCGGGCCAGCTCCCGGGCCCTGGCCAGCCGGACCGTCTGGTACCCGCCGGCGGCGTCCGGCTCGGTGACCAGCTCGGTCCGGGCGCCGTACGCCCGCAGCATCGCCCGGTTGACCGGGGTGGTACGCGGGTCGATCACGGCGATCATCTGGTAGCCGAGCGCGGCGGCGACCATCGCCAACGCCACTGCCATGTTGCCCGAGCTGGACTCGACGAGGACGCCACCGGGCCGCAGCCGGCCGTCCGCCTCGGCCTGCCGGACCATGCCCAGCGCGGCCCGCACCTTGACGCTGCCGGTGGGGTTGCGGCCCTCCAGCTTGGCGTAGACGGTGGCGGAGCCGGGCGCCGGCACGGTGCGCAGCCGGACCAGCGGCGTACCGCCGATGGCGTGCAGGATCGACTCACACCGCACGGTGCTCACCCCATCCGGCGCTGGCGCCGTCCCGCCAGTTGTCGCTTCGCGACAGGTGCGGCGCCGACTGGGCTAGCCGGACGGTCTCGGCCGCGGCGATCTCGGTCGGGTCGACGTACCGCACGTCCAGGCCGGCCCGGTCCAGCGCGGCCTGGTCGAGCACCAGCGGGATCTCGGTGCAGCCGGCGATGATTGCCTGGCAGCCCCGGGCGGCCAGCCGGGCGGCCGAGCCGGCCAGCCAGTGCGCCGGCCGGGTGAGCTCGCCGGCCTTGACGCCGTCCGGCTCCATGATCGCCCGCATCACCTGGCGCTGCTCGGCCCGGGTGGGTACGGCGACGTGCAGCCCGGCCGCCCGCAGCGCCTCCTGGTACAGCCCCGCCCGCACGCACGACGTGGTGGCCAGCACGCCCACCCGGCTGATCTCCGGGTGCTCGGCGCGCAGCCAGCCGGCGGTGGCCCGCATCAGGTGCACCACCGGCACCGGCACCGCCTCGGCCACCACCGGGTAGAACGCGTGCGCCGTGTTGCACGCCATCACCAGCACGTCGGCGCCCTGCCCGGCGAGCATCCGGGCCGAGCGGACCAGCGGCCGGACCGGGGACGGCCCGAGACCGGCCAGGTACTTGGTGGGGGAGGGGATGTCCGGGTCGCAGTCCACCACGATGCGCAGGTGGTCCTCGTCCCGGCCGGCACTGGTGGCCAGGATCAGCTTCTCCAGCATGTCGGCGGTGGCCGCCGGCCCCAGCCCGCCGACCACCCCGATGCAGCCGCGGCCAGCCATCTGTGCCACGTTTACCTCCCCGTCCTGGTGCCGTCCACCGTTGAGAGGGTGCGGACCTGCGTGGTCGCGACATCCCCCTGCCGGACGTCGGCGATGTCTCCTTGCCGGACGTCGGCGATGTCTCCTTGCCGGACGTCGGCGATGTCTCCTTGCCGGACGTCGGCGGTGTCTCCTTGCCGGGCGCCGGTGGTGCTGACCTGGATGGCCGCTCGCGCGGTGTCGGCGGCCGCGGCGGCCTCGTCCGCGGTACGGCCGACCGCGATCACGTACCCGCATCGGGAGTGGTTCCCGGTCGGTTCCGGAGCCAGGTCGCCCGGCTCGACCGTGATGTCCACCTCGACCACACCGGGCATCTGCTCGGCCAGGCCAACGCCGTGCACCCCGACCACCCGGCCCGGCACCGGGGTGAGAAACCGGATCGCGGCGGCACCCCGCGGCTCGCCGGGCAGCTCCACCTCGGCGCCGGCCAGCAGCCCGAAGAACATGTCGTAGATGTCGATCCCGTAGGCCAGCCGGAGCAGGTCGCGGATGTGGTCGCCGCCCGGCCGGGTGTGCGTCTCGATCACCCGCGGCCCGGCCGGGGTGCAGCGCAGCTCGGTGTGGCAGAGCGCGGTCCGTACGCCCAGCAGGTCCAGCAGGTCGACGGTGGTCCGCCGGACGGCGGCCAAGGTGACCGGGTCGAGCCGGGACGGTATGGTGTGGCCGGTCTCGTTCAGGTACGGCGCGTTGCTCTCCTTGTCAGTGACGGCGAGCACGTGGTGGCGCCCATCGTAGGACAGGGTCTCGACGCTGACCTCCGGCCCGGGGTGGTACTCCTCCACCATCAGCGCTCGGCCCGGCACCGCCGCGGCCACCGCGGCGAAGGCCTCCGGGGCGGCCCGCGGCGACCCGACCAGCCGGACGCCGTCCTTGCCCACGCCGTCCACCACCTTCAGCACCACCGGCCAGCCCGCCTCGGCGCCGAACGTCACCAGCTCGGTCGGGCTGGCGCAGCGGGCGTACCGGGTGTGTGGCAGCCCGCTGGTGCGCAGGGTCTCGCGCATGGCCAGCTTGTCCCGGGCCAGCCGGGTGGCCCGCGGGTCCGGCCCCGGCACACCCAGCGCCGCGGCGGCCACGGCGGCCGGCACCTGACCCAGCTCGGCCAGGGAGGCAAGCCGCTCGAACGGCCGCCAGGCATGCACCGCGCGCAGCAGCGCGGTCAGCTCGGCCGGGTCGGTGTAGTCGCAGACCACCGTGTGCTCGGCGAGCTGGATGGCGGCGGTCTTCAACGGCGTCCTGGCCGCGATGAGGACGACGTCGAAGCCATGCTGCTGGGCCGCCCGGACCACCCGCTCGCCGGACCCGACGAGGCAGACCGTACGGCGCCCGGCGGTCATGCCGCCCCCCCAAGCTGGGCGGCTGTGCCCGCTGGGCCTGCTGGGCCTGCTGGGCCGGAGCCGGCGAGCCGGGCCAGCGGCATCCGCACGTTCAGGATCCGGGGGGTCACCACGAACCGGGTCACCCCGGCGGGCAGGGCCAGCCCACGCTCGACCAGCAGCAGGCAGTCGCGCACCGACAGCGCGGCATACTCTACCCGGGCCGCGGCCGACCGGGCCCACGGCTCGCGCCGGGTGACCCGCCGGTAGGGCAGCCCGGCGTAGCGGCCCGCCAGCTCGTGCATCGCCGCCACCCGGGCGGCCAGGTCGGTCCGGGCCGAGCGGTGCTCCGTGCTGCCGCGGGCGGTGTGGATCCGGGCCACCGGGGTGCCACCTGACCCGAGGGCACGGGCACCCGCGCCGACGTCCCCGATCTCGCTGGCCACCTCGTGGGTCCAGGCGCCAACCTCGACGCCCGCGTCGAGGTCGACCTGCTGGGCCAGCACCGCGTCGATCCCGAGCGCGGCCAGGGCACCGACCCGGTGGTGCCCGTCCAGCAGCAGCCAGCGGCTGCCCACCGGCGCCGCCAGCACCGGGTGCTGCTGGTGGCCGAGCGCGCGCAGCTCGGCGGTGAGCCGGGCGACCCGGGCCGGCTCGGTCGACTCGTGCGGGTGCAGTGCCGCGATCGGCACGACCTGAAGCTGCGACGGTGGCGTCATCCGGACCCTCACCTCGACACCCGGTACGGCGTGATCCGGGCACCGGGCACCGGCTGGTACCGCCCGGTCCGGCGGACCAGGTCCGCAGGGCCCGCGGACAGCGCGCCGGCGCAGCCGTTGGCGGCCAGCCAGCCGTCGTCGTACACGGTGTCCAGGTACCTCTCCCCGCCATCCGGGCAGACGGCAACGACGTTCTGCCCGGCACCGAGCTCGACCGCCAGCTTCAGCGCGAGGAACGTCGCGGCGCCGGACGAGCCGCCCACCAGCACACCCTCCTCCCTGGCCAGCACCCGGCAGGTGGCGAAGGCGTCGCCGTCGGCGCACCAGTACACCTCGTCGATCACGGAAGGGTCGAGGTTGTCCGGGGTGAAGCCGGAGCCGATCCCGGTCAGCTTGTGGTGCCCGCGCGGGCCGCCGAGGGCCATCGAGCCGACGCCGTCCACGGCGACCACCCGGACCCCCGGCACGGCCCGCTTGACCGCCCGGCCGACGCCGGTGACCTGCCCGCAGCTACTGGTCGTGCAGACGACGGCGGCCACCGCGCCGGCCAGCTCGCGGACGATCTCCGGGCCGGTGGCCAGCTCGTGCGCGGCCGGGTTGTCCGGGTTGCCCCACTGGTCCGGCACGAACGCGCCGGGGATCCCGGCGGCGACCGCCCGGGCCCGCCGGATCCGCGGAAGCTGGTACTTGCCGTTCTCGTCCGGCTCGGTGACCGTCTCGCAGCCGGCACCGAAGACGGCGATCGCGGCGGCGTTGCTGGTCGACGTGCGCGGGTCGATCATGATCCGGACCGGGTGGCCCTCGGCCGCGCCGACCATGGCCAACGCGGCGCCGAGGTTGCCGGAGCTGGCCTCGACCACGGTGCCACCCGCGGCCAGCACGCCGGCCGCCCGGGCCGCCCGTACCATCTGCCGGGCCGGCCGGTCCTTCACGCTGCCGCCCGGGTTGAAGCCCTCCAGCTTGAGCCAGACGGTGCCGGCGCCCTCCGGCAGGATCCGGTGCAGCCGCACCAGCGGGGTGTCGCCGACCGTGTCGACGATGGACTCGTACCTCATGCGGCATGCTCCTCGGCCTGGACTCGCACCCGTACCTGGCCGGCCAGCTCGGCCAGCAGGCTGGCCACCGGCTCCGGGTGGTCCCCGACCGCGATGACGTAGCCGACCAGGTCGCCGTTGCTGACGGGGGGCCGGACCCGTTCACCGGGGGCGGCCAGCGCGCCGGCCTCGACCACGCCCGGGTGGCCGGCGAGCCCGTCCAGCCCGTCCAGCCCGGCCAGCACACCGGGTGTCCCGGCAACGAGGAACCGGACCCCCGCGGCCCGTACCGGCCCGTCGTACCAGGGCGGTGGGACTCCCACGGCGACCTGTACGGCGGCCGCGGCAAGGTCGTAACCCGAGGCCAGCCGGATCAGGTCCGGGATCCGGTTGCCGCCGGCCCGGGCGTTGATCTCCACCAGCCGCGGGCCGGCCGCGGTCAGCCGGACCTCGGTGTGCGCCGGGCCGTGGTCCAGGCCAACCGCGTGCAGGCCGGCCACCGCGGCCTGCTCCAGGCTGGCCTCCTCCCACAGCGCCAGGCCCGGCGTCGGGAAGATGTGCTCGACCTCGGCGAACGCGCCGCCGCCGGCGAGCGACTTGCTGGTGCTGCCGAGCACCAGGGTCTCCCCAGCGCAGGCCAGGGTCTCCACGCTGACCTCCGGGCCGACCAGGTACTCCTCGACGAGCACCCGGCTGGACAACGCCCAGCCGCGGCGGTGCCGGGTCGCTCCGGTCATCGCCCGGTACCGCTCGGTGAGCTGGTCGGGGCCGGTGACCAGCCGGACGTTGGTGCTGGAGCTGCGGTCCACCGGCTTGATCACGCACGGGTACCCGATCCGGTCCGCGGCGGCCAGCGCGTCGTCCAGCGACCCGACCGCGGCGTACGCCGGGTTCGGCAGGCCGGCCGCGGCGAAGGCCGCCCGGGCCGCCGACTTGTCCCGCACCCTGGCCACCGCGGCGGGGTCCGGACCGGGCAGGCCCAGCGCCCGGGCGGCCAGCGCGGCGGTGTGCACGGAGTACTCGCCGAAGCTGGTGACGCCGTCCAGCGCCGGCAGCCGGCGCAGCGCGACGATCAGCGCGTCGGGGTCGTTGGTGTCGGCGATGACCACCCGGTCGCAGCCGGCCAGCAGGTCCGCGAGCGGCCGCTCCGGCGTCTCGTAGTATGCCGGGTCGCGGGTGACGAAGGTGACCTCGTAGCCGAGGTCCCGGGCCGACTGGAGGGCACCGAAGCCCGATCCGGAGGTGTTGCTCTCGATGAAGGCGACGTGGGTCATGACATCTCCTCAGGCGGGCTGTGCGGCTCCAGGTGGGGCGGTATTGCGCCATCGGGTGGCCTGGCTGGCGACCGCGACGACCGCGCCGATGGCAAGGAAGCCCAGCCACAGCGGGGTGGCCGCCGCTGGGCCGTGCGCTGCGACCACGGCCAGGCCCCAACCGCCGACCGCCCCGCCCAGCGAGCCGCCGAGCGCCCAGGCCAGGTTGAAGACGCCGTAGTACGACGCCAGGCTCTGCGGCGACGCGATGTCCGCGACCAGGGTGTCCGCGGCCGGGAAGGCCAGCACCTCGCCCACGGTGAACACCAGCACGGCGGCGTACAGCAGGGGCAGGGTGGGCGCGATGCCGGCGGCCACCGCGCCGACCGCGCAGAACGCGGCGCCCATGCCGAACGCCGTACCCGCGCGGACCCGCCCGGCCAGCGGGAGCCACAGCGCCTGCAGCGCCAGGCAGGCCAGCGCGTTCACGGTGAACAGCGAGGCCGCCGCCGCCACCGCGCTGTCGCCACCGGCGAGCTGGCCGGCGTGCAGCGGCAGGGCCACGATGAGCTGGCTGTAGAGCACCATGAACAGCACGGTCAGCGCGCCGAACCGCCACAGCAGCCGGTCCGCGGTCATGACCCGGACCAGCCCACGCAGCGTCGGCCGGTCCGCGCCGTCCTCCGTGCCGAGGTCGGCGACGTGCCGCCAGACCAGGCCGGCCAGCGCCAGGTGGGCCAGCGCTGCCGCCGCGAGCGCCGCCCGAATGTCGTACAGCGCGAGCGCGGCCCCGGCCAGCGGCCCCACGCTCGCTCCGGCGGTGGCCGCGAAGGAGCGGGCCACGAACAGCGACTGCCGGTTCTCCGGGGTGCTGCGGGCGGCCAGGCCGGCGCGGATCGGCGGGCCGAACATGGCCCCGCCCACGGCGCTGACCACCGCCGCCGCCAGCACCGGCACCGTGCCGTGGGCGGGTAGGAAGGCGAGCAGCCCGGCGCTGCGCGCCGCCAGCCCGGCCAGCAGCATCAGCCGCCGTCCCAGCTTGTCGGCCAGCAGCCCGCAGCCGACCTGGACCGCCTTCTGCAGGCCGATGTGGGTCGCCACCACCAGGCCGGCCACCGTGGCGGACAGCCCGAGATCACGGGTTGTGTAGATCGTCAGCAGTGGGATGACCATGAAGTAGCCGCCATTGGTGACGAAGAAGCCGAGCAGCAGCACCCACACGTCGCGGTCGAGGTCGCGCGGCCAGGTGGTCCGGGGCCGCTGGTCGATGCCTGCCTCCCCGGCGGGTGCCGGCTGGACGGGTACGGCGGCCATGCGGATCCCCCTCACTCACGGCGGTATGCCTGTACTCCCAGATCGGGCGGCCGGCGGGATCCGGACAGCGCATGGGCCTGCCGCTCCGACGAATGGGGTGGCGTGTGGCACTCTTTCCGCCATGAGTCGCGACCCGGACATCATCCAGCGGGAGATCGAGCAGGCCCGTGACCAGCTCGCGTCTACCCTCGACCAGCTCGCCGACCGGTACAGCCCCAAGGTGGTGGCCGAGCGCTGCCGCGCGGCGGTGGTGCGGAAGCTGACCTCGCCGGCCGGGAAGGCTGCCGTCGGGGTCACCGCCGCACTTGTCGTTGTCGTCGTGTTCCGCCGGTTCCGCCGCCACCGCTGACAGCCGGGAAAGCCCAACCGCCCCGGCCTGACTCTCCCCGACCGGCAGCAGCGATGCCAGCCGGGCGAGGGTTGCGCCGGGCTGCCGTGCCCGCGCTGCCGGCCGCGGTCGACCTGCGGTGGGTTCCGAACGAGCCGAAGTGGGCATGTATCCGGTCTGATCTGGTCCAAAGGCCTGTTGGTCCGGGTCGCTGGTCCCTGCCGCGCGGCTGGCCGTTCGGCTGTGCTTGAGACGGCGTCGTCGGTGCGACGTCGAATGAGACAACCCGGCAGAGATGCCCCCGGCCGAGGCAGGGAGGGCGCGATGACCACTGAGACGCAAGCGCGGGTGATCGTCGGGGTGGACGGTTCCTGCGGCAGCCTGCATGCGCTGCGGGTCGCGGTGGCGGAGGCACGGCGGCGTGGGCACCCGCTGGTGGTCGTGCACGCCGTCCGGCCGGGGATGGACCCGGGCGGCTGGCCCACCGCGGAGCGCACCGGCCATCGGGTGATCGCGGACAGCCTGAACGAGGCGCTGGGTGGGCAGCCGGCGGACCTGCGGGTGAGCCGGACGGTGGTGGAGCTGGCACCCGGGCCGGCTCTGGTCCACCTCGTCCGCGGCCCGGACGACCTGCTCGTGCTGGGCAGCCGTGCCATCTGCGGGCTGGGCCGGCTGCGCTGGTCCGGCGCCGACACGTACTGTGTCCGGCACGCCCCCTGCCCCGTGCTCGTGGTGCCGCCGCCGACCCTGCTACGGCTGGCCCGCACCTCCCGCCGGGAGCGGCGGGACTGGCAGCGTGGGATCGAACAGCTCACGTCGGGCTCGGCTGGCCGCTGAGCGGCCGGCGGGCGACACCACGCCCGGCGCGCGCCGTTCACCCTGACGAGCCCTACCTGCGTAAGCTGCCCTGAGCCTGCCGACCCGGGCGCGGCGGATCAGGAGGAAGCCATGCGTATCGCGAAAATCCTGTCTGTGGCGACCGGTGCGCTCGCGGCCGTCGTCGCGCTCGCGCTGTGCCTGGGCGGCGTGGCGCTGGTGCTGGTGCACGCCACCCAGCGCGGTGCGGACGGCTACTACCACTCCGGCACCGAGCGGCTGGCCAGCCCGACCTACGCGATCACGTCCGAGCACATCGACCTGGCCGCGACGAGCGGCCCGCCCGACTGGGTCGCTACCAACCTCGGCACGGTGCGGATCCGGGCCCGGTCGGTCAACGGCGCCGCGGTGTTCCTCGGCATCGCCCGGACCGCCGAGCTGGACCGGTACCTCGGGACAAGCGCGCACGACCAGCTCACCGACGTGTCGTTCGATCCGTTCCGGGTCACCTACCGGCGGCACGGCGGCGAGGTGCGCCCGGTCGCACCGGCCAGCCAGAGCTTCTGGGTCGCCCGGGCGACCGGGCCCGGCGAGCAGAGCGTGCTCTGGGAGGCAACCAGCGGCGACTGGTCGGTGGTCGTGATGAACGCCGACGCCGCGCCCGGCGTCGCGGTGGACGTCTCGGTGGGGCTGCGCACCGGGCTGCTGCTGCCCATCGGCCTCGGCCTGCTCGCTGTCGGGCTGCTGGCCGGCGCGGTGGCGGCGGCGCTGCTGGTGCTCGGCATCCGGGGCGCCAGGCCGGCGCAGGAGCCGGGGACGGCGTTCCCGCCGGGTGTGTACCCGGTCCGGGTGGACGGCCGGCTGGAGCCGGAGCTGAGCCGCTGGCTGTGGCTGGTCAAGTGGCTGCTCGCCATCCCGCACCTGATCGTGCTCGCGTTCCTGTGGGTCGCGTTCATCGTGCTGACCGTGGTGGCCGGGTTCTCGATCCTCTTCACCGGCCGCTACCCGCGCGGCATCTTCGGCTTCAACGTCGGCGTGCTGCGCTGGACCTGGCGGGTGTCCTTCTACGCGACGATCTTCTGCACCGACCGGTACCCGCCGTTCAGCCTGCAGCCGGACCCGACGTACCCGGCGGACCTCGACGTCGCCTACCCGGCCACGCTGTCCCGGCCGCTGGTGCTGGTCAAGTGGTGGCTCCTCGCGCTGCCGCACCTGCTGATCATCTCGATCTTCGGTGGCGGCCTGACCTGGTGGACCTGGAGCTGGAACGGTGACGGTCGCGGCAACGCGGTGCTCGGCGCCGGCCTGGTGGGGCTCCTGGCGCTGGTCGCCGCGGTGACGCTGGCGTTCACGAAGCGGTACCCGGAGTCGCTGTTCAGCTTCGTGATGGGCATGCAGCGCTGGACCTACCGGGTGATCGCCTACGTCGCGCTGATGCGGGACGAGTACCCGCCGTTCCGGCTGGACACCGGTGGCACCGACCCGGCCTCGGCCCCGCCGCCGCAGCCACCGACGCCGCCGTCGCAGGACCGGCCCGGCACCCTGGTCGGCGGCTGAGCCCGGTCCGCGGCTGCGGCTGGCCGGCTGGCCGTGCCGCCCGTGTGGTGACCTGTCGGCGTTGTGGTGACCTGTTGTTGGCCGTGCCGCCCGTGTGGTGACCTGTCGGCGTTGTGGTGACCTGTTGTTGGCCGTGCCGCCCGTGTGGTGACCTGTCGGCGTTGTGGTGACCTGTTGTTGGCCGTGCCGCCCGTGTGGTGACCTGTCGGCGTTGTGGTGACCTGTTGTTGGCCGTGCCGCCCGTGTGGTGACCTG
>Ga0307470_10000046_pt1 | contig 87866 bp, 88 predicted proteins | sample atmos_gasesAM3C__FD_204565 | JGI IMG/M metagenome (GOLD analysis project Ga0307470, IMG submission 204565) | Hardwood forest soil microbial communities from Morgan-Monroe State Forest, Indiana, United States - atmos_gasesAM3C_05 | ecosystem: Environmental > Terrestrial > Soil > Temperate forest... | reverse complement strand
GAGGAGAATTGAGTGGAGGTTTCCTTAGTACGAGAGGACCGGGAAGCACTGACCTCTAGTGTACGAGTTGTCCTGCCAAGGGCATCGCTCGGTAGCTACGTCGGGAAAGGATAATCGCTGAAAGCATATAAGCGAGAAGCCAACCACAAGATGAGTTCTCCCTGAAGACCCGTGGTAGATGACCACGTTGATAGGCTGGATGTGGAAGAGCAGTGATGCTCGTAGCTGACCAGTACTAATCGGTCGTTTGGCTTGACCATAAATGCCTTGATTTGATGTTGTCTGCAGTGTGCATCCCTGCAACCCGTATTCAATGCTGTACCCCTGAAACCAATATCAAGTTTCCGGTGGTCATAGAGAGAGGGTCACACCCGTTCCCATTCCGAACACGGCAGTTAAGCCTCTCATCGCCAATGATACTGCGCGGGCAACTGTGTGGGAAAGTAGGACGCCGCCGGGATAAAATTTATAAAAGGCCCTCGAGCAATCGAGGGCCTTTTCCTTTTCATTTCTGCACCGCTCCCGTATTCTTTCGCCCATGCGGGCACATGCGGCGGTCGCCGGCGCGCTTCTGGCGCTCGGCATCTGGCTGTCTTCCGGAACGCTGGCGCCCTACGCCGCCTCCGTCGCCAGACCCACCATCGTCGAGCCCTGCCACTACCTCGTCAGCGTCGATCACCCCCACCACATCGCCCCCTTCTTCCTGCTCATGGGCGCTCCGCCTGAATACTGGCAATGGAGCGTCGTTCTGCGCCGCATCCTTTACCCGATCGCGGTCTATCCGTTCGTTCGCCTGGCCGGTGCGCTCGCGGGTGGACTCATTGCCAATATCCTGTTCAGCGTGGTCGCGCAAATCGGTTTCGCGAACCTGATCGCGCGCAAGTTCGGCCGCTCCAGCGGGATCGCCACTCTGTGGCTTCTGGCAACGTACCCAGGCATCACGTATTGGGCGGGCTTGCCCTACAGTTACGCGGCGATCGTGCCTGCGTCGCTATTCTGTATGGCCCTTCTCCTGCGTATTGACGAGGCGACCCAGCCTCGCGACGTGGTCGCGGCTGCCACAATGATGGGAGTTGCTTTCCTTGCCTATGATCTGCTTCCCTTCTTCCTTCCCGCCGCGGTAATCATCCTCATCGCGCGCCGCCGCTACACATGGGCGGCACTGACCTCGTTGCTGGCCGTTTTGCCCACGTTGGTTGTGCTGGCCACGTTCCGCGCTATGTCACTTGCGGTGTCGAACGGGAACACCTCGACCTACGGAGCGATCCTGAGCAGCTACTTGCATCCGAGCTGGAGCGGGGAATGGGCGGCGAGCCTGACGCGGCTGCCGGTGATTCTGGCCAGCAACTTCCTCTTTAGCAATTTCATCTTTTTGCCCCTCCTCTTTCTCGCCGTGGTCGTGATCCACCGAGGCAAGTGCCTGGGAGCTCCTGAGCTGGCCGTGCTCACCGCCGCGATGGCGCTCTTTCTATTCAATAACGCAGCTCCCCCTTACTACGGCTGGCAAATGCGTGGCGAGTGGATTGCGCGGATCTATCAGCCAGTCTTCGTGGTATTTCTCCTGGCCGTCGGACGCGCGCTGCAGCTCGTGCCCCAGTCGAGAGCACTGAAAGCGTGCATCGTGGCGGCCGTCATTGGGAACGCCGCGATCGTATTCGGTCCGGTCACCTTGACAGGGTTCGGTCCCTGGGCCTATCTACGCTTCTACGAGCACGCGCCCACCACTTTCATGCTCGAGAATCTTCGCCTCTACGGCCGCCGTCCGCTCGGCATTTGCCGTACCACGCACGAGGGTGACAATCTCCCCAACCCGGACACTGAGCTCAACCGGCCGGCCTATATGTATCGCTACGAAAAGAAGGCACCGTAATGGAGGCGTGGAAGCGCTATTTCCACGACCTGCTGGCGGCCGAGATTTCTTCGACCACGCGCTACTACGATGCGGTCGTTCAATATGGACGCGTCGAGGGCGACGATGGATACCTTCTGTCGCGGATCGAGGCGGGAAGCGTAGCGCTTTCAGAAAACCCGCCGGACCTTACGGCGGAAGACAAACGCGCGGCAGTGCTCCTCAATGGCACGCTCAATCATCATCTCGACGTACAAGGATTGCTCGCGCAGCTCAAGCCGCATCTCGCGCGCACGTCGCGTGTGATGGTCGTCGCTTTCAATCCCTATCTGCAGTGGCTTTACAGGGCTGCAGTGCGATTGAAATTCGAGCGGGGCCAGGTGCCCACTACCTTCCTCACGATCACGGATCTGGACAATCTCTGCCGGCTCTCCGGATTCGAGCGGATTCGGGTGCGAGCCGCCGGCTATGTGCCTTGGCGTATCCTCGGCATTGGTTCACTCGTCAACCGAATTCTCCCTGCCATTCCTCTTCTCAAACACCTCTCCCTGGCTTCGATCATCATTCTTCGGCCCGTGATCGGTGACGACGTTGAACGACCGGCCTCGGTTTCCGTTGTCATCCCGGCACGGAACGAACGCGGCAACATCGAGGCCGCGCTACAGCGAATGCCGGACTTCGGCTCGGACTTCGAGGTGATCTTCGTGGAAGGACATTCTTCCGATGGAACCTGGGAGGAGATCCTTCGGGTCCGCGAAAAGTACTCCGATCGCATGAACATTGTCCCCCTTCAGCAGAGCGGGAAAGGAAAATCAGACGCGGTCCGGCTAGGTTTCGAGCACGCCAGCGGAGACCTGCTCACGATCCTTGACGCCGACCTGACCATGCCGCCGGAGCTTCTCACCCGATTCGTCGGCGCGTATCGAAGCGGCGTCGCCGACTTCATTAACGGGAGCCGCATCGTCTATCCGATGGAGGGAGGCGCCATGCGGTTTCTCAATCGAGTGGGCAACGCCTTCTTCGCCAAAGCGCTGAGCTGGGTGCTCGGCGTCCGCCTCGGCGACTCCCTTTGCGGTACCAAGCTTCTGCGCCGCGACGACTACGCTCGCCTGGTGGCGTGGCGAAGGGATTTCGGCGACTTCGATCCGTTCGGCGATTTCGAGATGCTTTTCGCCTCCGCGGTGCTGGCACTCGGCGTCGTTGACGTGCCGATTCGTTATCGCGCCCGTCAGTACGGGTCTACCCAGATACGCCGCTTTCACCACGGGCTCATGCTCCTGAAGATGACGCTCATCGGCTTTTTTCGCGTGAAGCTCGGGCGAATTCCGAAATGAAGGGTCTGACGCGCATTGTCCCTCTGGCCTACCGGTTCCTGCGCGTCGGATCATGGGCCCGCACACGCGCCGGAGAGCGGCTGTTTCTCGCCGCGTTCTTCGCCTACAAGAGATGGATCGAAGATCCGCATGCCGCGTTCGCTTTGCGGCATCCGGAAGTTTTCGCGGGAGGCCACATCTTCGACGCTGGTGCGAATGTTGGCTACACCGCCTGCTTGTTTGCGCGTCAGGTCTCGCCGCGATTTCGAGTGTACGCGTTCGAGCCCGAGGAGCTGAATTTCGCGCGCTTGAAGCGGGTCATTGCCGCTCGCCACCTCGGCGACCTAATCATTGCGGTGCAAACCGCGATCGGCGATCGAGAAGGCACCACCGCCTTTCGACCGAATCCTGATCATCCGGGCGATCATCAAGTTGTTGATGCCGCGGATGCAGGCGCCATTCGCGTCCCGATCACCACTCTCGATGCCTACGCCGCAACGAATCACATCGGTCCGGTGAAGTTCGTGAAGATCGATGTGCAAGGTCACGAGCTGGCAGTCAGCCGCGGCATGAGCGATCTCGTCGAACGCAGCCCGATGCTGGAGATCTCCTTTGAGTATTCGGGACCAGCCTCGAACGCGGTCGTGGACTGGTATCGTGCCCGGGGATTTGGTTTGTCCATCATGCGCAGCGACGGAGGACTCGCCCCTCTTAACGACGCGACGCTTGCCGTCGCGCTGCAATCGCGCGGATACTGCGACATCTTCGCGACACGGCGCGGGAACGTATGAAGCTTCGCACCGAGATCGGCGCTGCCGCGGAGCTCGTCGTTGGCGCCGGGGTCTCGGCGATCCTCGTTTTCGTGTACATCGCTTACACCGCGCGGCGACTGGGACCTGAGGCCAACGCAGATTTCTCGTCGGCGTTGTCGTTCATCTTTGTGTCGACGATGGCGTTGAGCACGATCGCGCCAGCCGTGTCGCGCGTGGTTGCGCGATTGGTTGCGCGCGGCGACGTTGGGCGTGTCGACGCACTCCGCTCCTATGTGCGCAACCGCTTCCGGCGCTGGTCGGCAGCCGCAATCGTGCTTTCGTGCGCTGCCGCGATTCCGCTCGCGCGGCTCTTTCACTTCCGTTCCGTCTGGACGCCGATACTCGCGTTCCTGTGCGCGATTGCCTTCGCCCTCGCCAGCATCGAGCGCGGCTTCCTGCAGGGGCTGAGTCGTTTTCGCACGCAGAACCTGAATACGGTTTTCGAGGCCGCCTTGCGCCTTGTTCTTGCGCTCGTCCTCCTGGCGATCATGCAGCGGCCGGAATCGGCACTGGTCGCTTATGTGATCTCCATGAGCATCGCGACGGCATTGCTACTGCGTCGTGGTGGAAGGGAAGTAGGAGGCGGCGACGATTGGCGAGAAGTAGTGCGCCTTGCCTCGCCTCTGCTGTTGCTTCTCCTCGGCAGTGCTGTCTACCAAAATGCCGACATGCTCGCCGTGAAGCGTTGGCTGCCGCCGGCGATCGCGGGCCAGTACGGCGCTGCCTCGGCGATGACGCGCGCGTTTGGCGTGCTGTTCGTCCCGCTGTACATCATCTCGGGACCGATGCTCGTTGCGCTGCACGAGGAGGGCCGATCGATCGTCAGCGCGACGCTGCGGCTCTGCGCTTACTTTCTCGCGCTCTGTGTCGTCCCCCTCGCTCTGCTCACGTGGTATGGCCGCGAGCTGACGACGCTCCTCTACGGTGCTGTGTATGCCCAGGCGGGATCGATCGCCGCAGCGCTCGGTGGCGTCCTCGTGATCGGCTATCTGACCCTGCTCATCGCCCAAGCCCGCGTCACCGTCGGTGCGTTCGGGGTCGCCAGGATTTATGCGGTTTTCGGAGTGCTTCAAATCGCGCTGCTTGTGGTCATGCACGACAGCGTCGGCACGATCATTACCGCATTGATTGTCGTGCAGGGCGCGTTACTTCTTGTCGTCCTGGCCGCACTGTTCCGGCCGATCAAACGCGTTGACGATTTACGATCAGACGATTGAACAGCCAGAAGATCGCTCGCGACGGCAGCAACAGAAGCAACGAGTGCATGGCGATGCTGGCGAGCGCGCGCGGTGTCGCGCGAAATCCGTACAGCCGAATCGCCCGGATCTTGAGGCGCGTTGTGTCGCGCAGTGCTGGTTTCAGCAGCAGGTTCTTTCCGGCTGCCGGATGAATGCGATAGGCGACGAGCTCTTCCGGGACGTTGTGAAACTTACCCAGTCTGGCAGCGCGTAACCAAAGGTCGTAGTCCTCAGCCGCCGGAAACTCAGGCCGGTAGCCTCCCGCCTCGATCAACGCAGTCCTTCGAGCCATCACGGACGGCTGGGCGATGCAGTTCATGACGACCATGCGCTTCTTGATGTCTTCATCGTTCTCCGGATAACGGCGACGGCCAATCGTCCGGGACTCCGCGTTGATGTAGCGCAACCCGGATCCAACGAGCACGTGATCTGGGTGGGACCGCAGGAACGCCTCCTGCTTCTCGAAGCGGCCCGGCTCGCAGACGTCGTCGGAGTCGATGAAGGCGATCAGTTCGCCGCGCGCCTCGTGCAGCCCGGCATTGCGCGAACCGCCCAGTCCGAGGGGCGACGGTGTGTTGATGATGCGGATGCGTGGGTCGTTGTAGCGCGCCTGAATCGCTGCCGCGACGGCGGGATCACCGTCGTTGATCATCAGATATTCGAAGTCGCGGAAGGATTGCGACAGCACACTGACGATCGTTTCATCGAAGTACTCGATGTTCTTGTAGAACGGCGTGAAGACCGTCAGCGGTGGTGCGTCACCGGAAGGCATGGATGAAATCGTTGCCCAATCGCCCGACAGGAGAGAAGCCCATCGCGTGTCTGCATCCTACAACACGCTCACCTGTGCGGCGCCCCTCTTCGCTGCGTGCGACAATGAAATCGCAGTGATGCGCCAGATCCGCTTCTCGCACGTACTATTCGCCGGCGCATTTCTCTGGATCGGTTTGCTCCTGCAGCGCGGGCGGCCGTTGCACTGGGACGAGATCGAGTTCTTTCGCGCCACGCGCTGGATCGGAGAGGGACAGATCCCGTACGCCGGTTTCTGGGAGCATCACTCGCCGTTGCAGTGGTTTCTGTTTGCGCCGTTCGCGAAGTTCCTGGCGACGGGGCCGGGTGTGAACGCGATCGTCGCGATGCGTTGGGTGCAGATGCCGTTGTGGATCGGCGTGTTCGCGCTCGTCGTCGTCATCAGCCGGGGTGTCGCCGCCGCGGCCTGGGCGCGCAACGCGGTAATCACCCTGATCCTCGCCAGCCCGCTCTTCGTCTTTTCTGCGCTCGAGTACCGCGTTGACACGCTGGGTAATGCCTGCTTCCTCGCTGCGGTGGCCTTGCTGGTGACTCGCGACATGACCCGGGGAGCCGGAATCGCCTTCGGAGTCCTCGGCGCATGGGCTGTGCTGGCGAACCTTCGCATGGCACCTCTGGTCGTGACCGCCGCGCTACTCGCATTTGTGTGGAAACCGTCCGAGGAACGTTGGCGATGGAACGGGCGCTCGCTGTGGATGATCCCAGGCGTGGCCTTCGTTGCCGCCGCGGCTTTGGGATGGCTGCGCCTGGCAGGGGCGTGGGATGGCTTTCTCGACGGCGTAGTGCGCTACAACTCGGTTTCGAATTCGCTCGTCCACATCGCTGCGAACACCTTTCTCGACCGGCTTCTCGATCCGGTCACGGCGCCTGATCTGGCGATGATCGCGGCCTGGATCGCAGCGCTCACCGGCGTTGTGGTCGCACTGCGGAACATCCGGCGGCCATCACCGGCCGTTATCATCGCGCTGCTCTTCATCGGCACCATCGCCACGCTTGTGCCCCTCGGCGTTCACTATCCCTATCACCTGCAGACCACGTATCTGTTGATGCCGGCGCTGGGTGCGGTTGCGGCCGATCGCCTCCTCCAGGACGGAAAGCGAACGGAAATGATTCGCCGTGTCGCAGCCGGACTCGTGGCCCTCGCACTGCTGATCCAATACGCGGGCTTGCTGCGATCACCTTTCGGCGCAGCGATGGACTACCAGGATCGCGTCATGCGCACGGCGGACGAACGGACGACGAAGAGTGACGCGGTCTGGGACGGAGTCGGCTACGCACTTCATCGCCAGCCGGCGTATCGCTACTGGTTTCTTCCCGCCGGTGTGCGGCTCATGGCGGAGAACAAACTCATCCCGCAGTACGACATCGTGCGCGACGCGCCAGCGACGATCGTTCACGGGTTTCGCGTAAACCTCTGGATGCGCTCGTTTCCGCGCGTGATGAGCTACGCGGTTCATCACTACGTTCCGTTGTATCGCGACTTGTGGATACCCGGAATGAGCGCCACGATCGAGCCGCGGCCGATGCGAACGATGTGGCGGGTTCCGGCAAGCGGACGCTACACCATCTATGCGAGCGAGATCCTCGTGCGCCATCCCTGGTTCACTCGCCCGCTGGAGTACGCGATGAGCGAGGGCGAGGCACCGGAAACCTACGAGATCCCACTCTCTCTGCTGCCGCTCCTTCCTCCGGGCGATGACCTCCAATGGTCGATCGATGGCCGGCCCGTGCCCGCCGGAGCTCGAACGCTCGATCTCGCGAAGGGATCGTCGCTCGAGCTCACCTCCTCTCTGCGCAACCGCGGCGGGATCCTGATCGTGCCTGCCGATGTCCGCACGCTTTGCATCGGCCCCGAAGTGCCGGTCGCGTTCTGACGATCGCCTCCTGCTATTCTGCCAGCGCTCTCATGGTGATTCTCCTCACGGCGCTTGCGCTGCTGGTGATCGGAACGGAGATCACGCTCCGCGCCTGGAACGATGCCGGGCCGCTCGAACGCGCCACGACAGCATCGGTGAGCGCCGCAGCGCTGTGGTTCGGTTCGACGTGGGCTCTTGCTCTGCTGCACCAGCTCACGATGACAGCGCTCGTAGCACGCGCGGTTATCGCCGCGATCGTTGCCGTCGTCGTGATCCGTCGACGTCTTCGCGGCATCAACCAGCACGTGACGATCGACCGCCGCACACTCGGCATCGTCGCAATCGCCGTGCTGCCGTTTCTTGCCTGGACTGACTTCATGTTCTGGCGCGGCGCGATCATCCCGCCGGTGAGTCATGACGCACTCTCGTATCACCTTCCGCGCGCTGTCCTCTTCGCACGGTCGCATGGCTTTCGCTACCTCACCGAGCTCGAAGCGCGGGAGCGAAACATCCCCGCGAATTACGAGATCCTGCTCGCCGAATTCGTCGTTACGCAACACAGCGACACGTACACCGAGTGGCCGAGCACGGTGTTTTACGTGCTCTTCGTGATCGCGTGCGGCGCGCTTGCGGAGCGATGGTGGGGGCGGCGGCTCCTGCCGCTGCTCGTGATGATGACGTTTGTCGCCGGCATCCCTGTCCTTCTGCTGCACAGCGGCGCGCACAAGAACGATCTGATGGTGGCGTACTTCACGGTCGCGGCGATGGTCTTCGCGGGCCGGTGGTGGCGCGATGCCCATCGCGGTGCGTTACTGCTCCTGATCGCATCGATAGCGATGGCAGTCGGAACGAAGCCCCAAGCAGCCGGATTCGCGATTTTCATCGCGCCATTCGTTCTCTATCGAATGGTGAAGTGCCTGAGGCGGCGCGTCATCGCCGGCGCGATTGCGTTCTCGCTCGCCGCGTTTCTGCTGCTGGGCGGCGCGGTTTACGTGGTCAACATCGTCGAGCAGCACGCGCTGTTTGGCAAAGACACGACGAAGAACGACATCATCACGTACGGCGACTGGAAGAACCTATGGCAAGGGCCATACGTGCTGCTGTCGGCACCGTTCTCGCGCGACGAGCGTGCGCTGAATGTGCCGTGGGAGGCGCATTCGTGGTTCTGGCGCCGCTACGAGATTTACTTTTCACACCTCGGGATCCCGTTTGCCTTTTGTGCGATCGCTGCGCCACTCGCGGCGTTGCGCTTCCGTCGGAGCGCCAGTCACTCGGAGTGTCTGGTGATCACGTTCGCCGCGATTGCGGCGTTCATTTTGATGCTGCCCGTTCTCTTCCGGCCGCACGGCTTTTACCTGATCTCGCTGCCGCGCTATGCGCTCTTCATCGTTCCGATCGTCTTCGGATGGACAGTCGTTCCGATCGCCGCACGAATACCGCAGCGAGCCGCCGAGGCGCTGCTCGTGGTTGCGGCGCTCTCGTTCGTCGCGTATGGCATCAGCAACGCCGTCAATGACCGCTTCGCAGCGATCGATTTCGTGCTCTGGGCGCGCGAGCATCCCGGCACTCGCACGATTCCGTTCGACCAGGACCGCGCTCCCAGCGTCGCCGACCGGCTCGCCGGTCCGAACGATACGATTGCCATTGACGCCTCGTACGCCTCATGGATCCATCCCGTGTTCGGAGCCGGACTCACGCGGCCGGTCATCTTCATCCCCCCGGGCGACGGGCCTCCCGTCATTCCGAAGGAGGCGCAGTGGGTCGTGATTGATCGAAGCTGGTCCATCATCTGGGAACCGTCCGGGCTTCGCGATCTCAGTCAGGCCGACGAGATGATGAGCCACGGCACCCCAAGCGATGACGATCTGCGTGTGGCGCGCGCCGTCGTTGCCGATCCGCACTTCAAGCTCGAGTTCGCGCAGCCCGCGCGAAACCAGCTCGTGTTCCGACGGATACAATGACGGACGTCGTGAAGGGCACGACGTTCATCGTCATTCCGGCGTTCAACGAGGAGCGCGCCATCGGCGCGGTCGTGGCGGAGCTGAAGGCGCTCTGGCCGCACGTGATCGTGGTCGACGACGGCTCGCGTGACGACACGGTTTCTGTGGCGCGGCAGAGCGGAGCGACAGTGCTGCGGCACGCCGTCAATCGCGGGCAGGGTGCGGCATTGCAGACCGGGATCACCCATGCGCTTCGACACGGCGCGCAGATCGTCGTGACTTTCGACAGCGACGGTCAGCATCGCGCCGAGGATGTCGCGATACTCGTCGCGCCGATCGAGGAAGGGCGCGCCGATGTCGTGCTCGGCTCCCGCTTCCTCGGCACCACGGAGAACATGCCCGCGTTGCGCGGCCTCCTGCTTCACGCTGCGACCGCGTTCACGCGCATGACTTCAGGCGCGCGCGTGACAGACGCGCACAACGGGCTTCGTGCGTTCTCTCGCGCGGCGGCGTCGCGCCTCGAGATCCGCCTCGACCGGATGGCCCACGCCAGCGAGATCGTCGATCAGGTTGCTGCGCACGGCGCGCGCTGCGTCGAGGTGCCCGTCCACGTGCGTTACACCGACTACTCGAAACGCAAGGGCCAGACTGGCCTCGGAGCCTTCCGCGTATTGTTGGATTATCTTTGGGGGCGCTGGCTGCGATGACCACATTTCAGATCTCCGCTTTCGTCTTCCTCGGCCTCGCGCTGGCCGCGACGATCTCGTTCCGGCTGCGGCGCCAGGCGTCCTTCCGCGTCGCCTTCGCATGGTCGCTGTTGTGGATCGGCGCCGCGATCGCGATCGCTTGGCCGCAGATCACCGTGCGTGTCGCGCATTTCCTCGGCATCGCGCGCGGCGCGGATCTCGTTTTCTACCTGGCGATTCTCGGCATGTTCGTCGGCTTCTTCGCGGTCTACGTGCGCTTTCGAAGGATGGAGAGCGAGATGACGCGCATCGTGCGCGAGCTCGCGCTGCGCAATCCCAAGGAGCCCGATCCCGAGTGAGTGCCGGCACCTTGCCGCCCGCGATAGCATGCGCGGCATGGAAGTGGTTCCCCGGCTGACGAAATTCTTTACGCAGCTCATCAGCGAAACGAGCGGCTTGTCGCTCGCCGATACGCTGGCGCTTGCCGAGCACGCGCCACAACTCGAGGCGGACGTGGTTCTTGCGCACGAGATCCGTGAATTCCGCGAGCTCCTCGGGCACTTTCGCGTCGACGCCGTGCCGATCGAATCGCTCCTCACTCACGCCGTGGCCCGTTCGCTCGCCGATTTCTTTCGCGCCTTTCCGATTCCGTTTCGCGACGAGCACATTCACCTCACCGGCTCGCTTGACGCCGATTTCATCTGGCCGCGCCTCGCACCGCTTCTCGATGGCCCGCAACGCGCGATGTACGAAGGCAAGATCGCCGAGGTCTATGGCCCCGGCGCGCTTCCCATCGCTAGCGCCGCGGACGTCGATCGCCTCATCCGCCTCGGCGATGACGACCGCTTCGACCGGTACCTCAAGATTCTCTATCTCGCCAAGCTCGTTCTCACGTCACGCGAAGCGCATCGCGATGCCGCGTACCACATGGCTAAACGCCTCTATCGCGACGCCAACGTCGGCTCGATCCGGCTGAAGTTCACCCTCTTCCGCGAGACCACCGATTCATCAGAGCAGATCCCGGGCATCAGCGCGCTGACGGCCGAGGATGTAATGCTGGGGTTGTACGAAGGGTTCCGCGCCTTTCAGAGCGAAGTTCCGGCGTTTCGTTTCATTCTTTCGCCGAGCTTCCGCAAGGAAGCCGGCTTCTACGACGCCACACGTTACCTATCGAAGCGCGCCAGTTTCGACGATCAGGTGCGGCAGATCATCGAGCTGCTGAAGAAACATCCCGAGCTGCGCGATGTCGTCACCGAGGTCGACACGGTGGGCAATGAGCGCGGGTTCTATCGGAAGGCGCACTTTCAGGAGATGCGCGTCGGCTTTCGCAAACTCCAGGCGTACGGTTTCCGTACGCGCAGCCATCACGGCGAGACTTGGAACACGTTGCGGCAAGGCATCCAGGCCGTCGATAACGCCATGAACATCTGGTACGTCGACGCCATCGAGCACGGTCTCTCCCTCGGCATCAATCCCAACTTCTATTTCCACCGCATGCTCCAGCGCGTCCTCACCGCGAACGGCCGCGGCGAGCCGGTCGCGCACGGCACCCGCGAGCACGACGAGCTGCTCGACATGGACTGGAGCGGCCGCGATGCCATCTGCGAAAAACTCCAGCGCGGCGAGCCGCTCACCGACTACGAAACCACGCTGGCGACGAAGACGAAGTTCCATCACGCGCGCGAGGTCGAGCACTACCAGCACGACGTGCTCAACCGCATGATCGACAAACGCCTGACGCTGGTGTCGCTTCCGTCATCGAACAAGAAACTGACCGGCGCGCTCAGCGACTACAAGGACCACCCTTTCTCCTGGTGGGAAAAGAAAGGTCTCCGCCTCGGCGTTGGCACCGACAACGACGTCACCCTGAACACGAACTTCCTCCGCGAGATGCTGATCCTGCTGCTGACGGATCCGCTGGAACTTAAGATCACAAAGTTGCTGATCGTGACGACGGGCGAATCGCGCCGATCGCATCTCAGCCATCTGCTGTGGCAGATGCGGAAGGCTACTGAGGAGGAACCATGACCACCTTCCAGACACCACGCGCCGGCGAGCGGATGATTGCGGTCGAAGAGGCGCAGGAGCGCGTGCTCGCGGAGGTGAACACGCTGGACGCCGAGGATGTGGCGTTTACGGAAGCGCATGGGCGCGTTCTGCGCGAGGACGTGCAGGCGACGTACGACGTGCCGCAGAAGGACAACACGGCGATGGATGGCTACGCGGTGCGTGCCGAGGATATTGCCGGTGCTTCGGACGAAGCGCCGGTCTTGTTGAAGGTGGTTGAAGACCTGCCGGCAGGAACCGTGGCGGCGCTCCGCGTCGAGCCTGGGACTGCTATTCGCATCATGACCGGTGCGCTCATGCCTGACGGCGCGGACACCGTCGCGCATGTCGAGATCACCGACGCAGGCAACGACGTCGTACGCGTGTTCCATCCGCTCCGGCGCGGAACAAACATTCGCAAGCGCGGCGAAGACATGCACACCGGCGACGTCGTTCTGCGCGACGGCACGCCGATTCATGCTGCCGAGGTGGGTGTGCTGGCGGGCGTGCAGAAGATGTCGGTGCGCGTCGGACGCCGGCCAACTGTGGCGATCCTTTCGACGGGCGACGAGATCATCGACGTCGGCGATGTGGTCACGCCGGGCAAAGTCGTCAATTCGAATTCCTACTCGCTCGCAGCGCTGACGCGCGAAGCGGGCGCGATTCCGCGCATGATCGGCATCGTGCGCGACACGCGCGAGGCTACCATCGCGGCGATCGAAGAGGCGCTCGCGTCCGATTTCGTCATCTCATCCGGCGGCGTTTCCGTCGGCGCCTACGACTTCGTGAAGGACGCGCTCGATGCGCTCGGTGCCGAGACGAAGTTCTGGCAGGTGGCGATGAAACCAGGCAAGCCGGTCGTCCTTTCGCGGCTGCGCGGCCGGCTCTATTTCGGCCTGCCCGGCAACCCGGTCTCGTGCATGGTCTCGTTTCTTCTCTTCATCGCGCCGGCGATCCGGAAGGCGATGGGACAGAAAGAAAATCTGCTTCCGCCGATCGTGCAGACGCGCGTGATGGCATCGCTGAAGTCGCGCGGCGACCGGCGCAACTACATGCGCGTTCGGGTGCTGGCCCGCGATGGAGAGCTGATTTCCGAGCCGATGACGTCGCAGGGATCCGGCGTATCGACATCGATGGTGCAGGCGAACGGCCTCGTGATCGTGGAAACAGGAGTCACGTCAGTCGAAGCGGGGTCACTGATCGCGACGGTGCTCGTCGGTCCGGTGCAGTCGTAAGTACTCGCTCGGGTGACTGGCGAATCTGTTTCTGTCAACACTTCAACGAACGCCCGGCCTCATTCGTACCCCTCGCGTTTAGCGTGCATTTAGGCGTGAATCGCGCGGCAAGGGGGCTAGCGATATGCGTTCGGTCGGGATTGTCTGCGGCTACGATCTCAACGACGAGTTACCCGGCTACGTAACATCGGTTGCGCCGCTCATCGCCCGTGAGAATCTCGATTTCGTGATTCTGTCCGGCGGGCGTACCTCGCCCCGATCGCCGCATTCTGAGGCGTGGGTGATGGCCCGGCAGCTTCGCGGGATTCTGCAATCACCGGAGCTTGTCCTCGAAGAACACGCCATGACTACGCTGGAGAATCTGATCTTTGCGCGTGGGCTGGCCGAACATCACGTCGGAGCCGTGGCGCGGTTCGTCATCTTCTGTGATCGTGTCCACGAGCGGAAGGTTGCCACGCTTGGAAGGCTGATCCTTGGCTCACGCACAATCGTGAGGCCGGTCGATCACGCCGTCGCCGTTGCCGATCGCCTGTTCGAGCCGGTCTCGCACTTCATCGAGACCGTCATCGCCTTGATGCCTCGCCTGCGTAAGTACCTGCGCGCAGCGGCGATCTTTACAAAGGGGGTCAGCGGGAAACCGCCTGATTCGGCGTCGCCGCCGCTGCTCTCCGATGACCAGCCGCTGCATCGCCGGAGGATGAACCTCACGGACTCTTCGTCACGTCCGTGATCCAAATCCCCTTCTCGTCCGTGACATGCAGCTTCGCGTCGACCGATGTTCCGTTCGCCGGTAGCGACTCCACCTTCGCCCCCCGGACCGTGTAGTCCATCGTCATCGCTTCCATGTAGCCGGTGATGGCCTGGTGATCGATGGACAGTGCGTTTTCCTTCGTGTCGCGTCCCACGATCTTGCCGTGCATCACATAGACCTTCTCGCCCGGAACCGAGAGCGGCTTCGAGGCGTTGTCGATCTTCGCTTTGCCGCAGGCGAGCGTGAGCAGGAGCGCGAGAGCAATCGTTCGCATGGCGATCTAGTCTATTCTCACGGCCAGTTGAAGTCCTCGAGCACAATCAAACTGGCCATCGCCGCCGTTCTCGCCATTCTCTTCGGCGGCCTCGCCTTGCGCGCGGCCATGCGTCTCGTGAGCACGGCGACGCACTCGCTGTTCTTCGGCGTCGTGCTGCTGGTCATCGCGGTCTGGATTTTCGCGACGAGGAAGAAGGAGTGAGCTACGGCGTCGGCTGCGCGAATCCTGTGATCACGTAGGAGCCGCTCTTCACGTCCTTCTTGATCTTGATGATGTCGTTCTTCTGCGCGTCCTCGAGGAGATCGCTGAACGTGTTGTAACCGTAGTACTCCTCGTTGAACGTCGGCTTCTTCCGCTGCATCGTCTGCTTGACCATCGAGCCCCAGAGGATCTCTTTGTTCTCGCGCATCAGCGCCTTGATCGAGTCGATCAGAAGCTTGAACACCTCGCCCTGCTTCTTGTCCTTGAACGTCACGTTCGACGGCGCCTTCGTGCCACGCACGAGGTCCTCGTAGAAGATGAACTCGTCGCAGTTGTCGATCAGCAGATCGCTCGACGAGTTCTTCACGCCGACGCCGATGACGTGCTTGTCGTTCTCTTTCAGCTTCGAGACCAGCGGGGAGAAATCGGAATCGCCCGACGCCACGACGAAGATGTTGATGTGATCCTTCGACCAGGCCATGTCCATGGCGTCGACGACCATGCGGATATCGGCGGAGTTCTTGCCCGAATAGACGCGGCCCGGAATCTCGATCAGCTCGATGGCCGCTTCGTGCAGCTCGCGCTTGTAATCGGGGAACTTGTCCCAGTCGGAGTAGGCGCGTTTGACGACGATCTTTCCCTTCTCCAGCAGGCGTTCCAGAAGAAGGGCTACTTCGAATTTCTTGAACTTGGCGTCGGCCACGCCGATGGCGATGTTCTCGAAGTCGATGAAAAGGGCGATTTTGCTTTCGTTCATGCTGCTTCTCGATGGCGGCGATCCGACGTTCCCGTCGTCCTCGGCCGCATCGTTTTCGAAGTTTGGCTTGCGGCTCATCGGTGTTGCTCCGGCAGACTAACACCGAATGGAGATGGCAATTCCCCCTGCACGGTCTCGCCACCCCGCAACCGCATATACACTCCCACTCCGTGAAGCACTACATCGCTCTCGCCCGTCCCTTCACGCTTCTTCCTCCGCTCCTCGGTATCGTCTCCGGCGCCGTCTGCGCGTGGGGCTCGGCGCACAATCCCGACCCCACGCGCGCCCTGACCTCGTCCGTGATCTGGACCATCGTCCTCGGCTCACTCTGCGCGTCTCTGCTCAACGCCGCCAACAACTCGCTCAACCAGATCTACGACCTCGAGATCGACCGGATCAACAAGCCAAAGCGGCCACTCGTCACCGGCGAGGTCTCTATACGAGGGGCGTGGATCTTCACCTGGATCATGTACGCGCTCGGCCTCGCGCCGACGTGGCTTGTGGTCGTCTATCCCTACACAACGTGGCACGCGAAGTTCTTTGCGCCGTTGCCGTGGCACGAATGCATCGGCATCTATCTCATCGCCTTCATCTCGACTTTCGTCTACTCCGTTCCCGCGCTCGGCCGAACGAAGGCGCATCCGATCGGCGCGAATCTGACCATCGCCATTCCGCGCGGCTGCCTGCTGAAAGTGGCTGGCTGGACGATGGTCGCGCACGCAACGACGCTCGAGCCGTGGTTCATCGGCTCCGTCTTCATGTTCTTCCTCCTCGGCGCCGCATCGACGAAAGACTTCAGCGACATCGAAGGCGACCGCGCCGGCGGCTGCCGCACGCTTCCGATTACGTTCGGAGTGAAGCGCGCAGCCTGGATGATCGCGCCGTTCTTCATCTTCCCCTGGCTGCTCATGCCACTCGGTGCCGCCACTCACATCCTCACCGGCAACGGCACGTTCCTCACCATCCTCGGCATCGCTCTCGCGCTCTGGGGCGCCTACACCGTCTGGCTCATCGTCCGCAATCCCGACGAGCTCACCGCAACGGAGAACCATCCAAGCTGGCGACACATGTACCTGATGATGATGGCCGCGCAGGTAGGGTTTGCGGTCGCGTACGTGGTGTAACGAATTGCGCTGCGCGCGTTCTCGGTTGTCGGTTGACTGCGCTTCGCGCGTTGCCGCCGGAAACCAATTGATGTCGATTGTCCGACCGGCGCAATCGCATCGCAATCGATCTCGCGTCCTTCTGACAACGCGCGCAGCGCAATCAACCGACAACCGACAACGCGCGCAGCGCAAAAGATCCAGCGTAGAATCCGAGCGTGATCTCCCTCGAACCGGAACTGATCCGACTTCGCGACCGCCCGGTGATTGAAGGCGCGCCCAGCCCCGCGCCCTTCGCGCAACTCATCGCCGCGGAGCGCCGCGACATCGTCAGCGTCTACGCCGAGCTGCGGCTCCTGACGTGGCTCGGCGTGATGATCGTCTCCATCGGCGTCGGCGTCCTCATCTCGAAACATCTCGACGACCTCGGACCGCTCGCCATCGCCGGCGGCATCGGCATTGCCGCGGCCGCCTGCTACGCCTGGGCGTTCTGGAAACGCAAGCAGCAGGCGGGTTTGATCGATGAGTACGTGCTGCTGCTTGCCGCCCTGTTGCTCAGCGCGGACCTTGGATACATCGAGAGTCAGTTCCATCTTCTCGGCGACAACTGGCAACGGCACTTCCTGCTGTTGGCGCTCCTGCATGGCGTCACCGCGTATTTCTTCCAGTCGCGTCTCGTGCTCTCGCTCTCGATCGCATCGCTGGCGGCGTGGCTGGGAATCGAGCGCCGAAGCGTCGATACGATCTTCGATGCGCCGGTGTCGACTGCGGGACGGGCCTTTGTTTGCGCAGCGATCATCGCCGGCTGGCGTGTCATCGATCTGCGCCTTCGTCCGGCGACGACCTTCCGTTCGCTGTTCGACAACGCGGTCGCGAATCTAGCGTTCTGGGGCGCGCTGACTCTTGCCGCGCACGGCGCCACCCGTTACCTCGGGTGCGCGATCGCAATCGTGCTGGCCATCGCGGCTTGGTTCTACGCGCGGCGCACCAACTCGACGGCGTTCGTCATCTACTCCTGGGTCTACGGCACGATCGCGGTCAACATCGCCGTCTGCAGTGCGATCAGCGAGCCGGTCTTCATCATGTTCTATCTCCTCATCTCGACCATCGGCGCGATTGCCGGGTTGTTCATCTCGAACGCGCGGTTGAAGAAGGCGGCCGCATGAGCTGGTTCCCGGGACCATCGGCCGAAGAAGAGAGGACGGAGGCGCTTCGCCGCCTGCATGTCGCGGACGTGGCGGCGACGCCGTGGCGGCACAACGGCGTCATGCTCCGCATCGTCTTTTCGATTCTGGCGATCGTCGCTCTGGCGGCGCTCTTCGGATTCTTCTCGATTCTGTCGTTGCCGAAAGAATGGCTCACCGGCATCGCGGCGATCGGAACCGCGGAGTGGCTCATTCGCCGTCATCACTTCTTTTCCACCGGATTGGAATCGGCCCTCTGGATCGCCGGCGCCTTCGTCCTGATCTTCACCCTGCCGAGCTCTGGCAAGGTCGAGGCCCTTCTCGTCTTTGCCTTTGCCGCCGGACTCGCCGGCTGGCGGATGCGCGACGCCTTCTTCGGCGTTTGCGCAGTCGTGCTCGTGGTCGTGTATGTCGCGGCCAAGTGGGACTTTGTCGTCCTCACGATGTTCGTTGCCGCGGTCCTCGCATTGGCCGCAGCGATCGCCATGCGCCGCGTCTGGCAGCGGCCGACGACCGAGTGGCTTTTCGCCGGGATCGCCTTGGCCATGCCGGTGACCGGCTGGGCGGCCACGATCTTCATGCGCGTCTTCCACAACTTCGCCACCAGCCTTCCTGTTGCGCTGATCCTCACGGCGACCGCGGTAGTGCTCCTGGCGATGGGAGTCCTGTGCCGCGACCGTGTCCTCCTCATTTCCGGGACGATCTCGCTCGCCCTGGTTGCCGTCGAGATACACGATCGCATCAGCCTGCCGATGGAAGCAAAGCTGGTGACGTTCGGTCTTGCGTTTATTGCCGCAGGCGCCGTCCTCGCACGCTCGTTGCGGCGCGCCACGAGCGGCTTCGTCACCACGCCCGTTCGTGTCGCTGCGTACGACGAGGCGATGCAGATCGGCGGCATCCTCGCCGTCGCGCCGCATGGCGATCACGCGGCAGCGTCGCACGACGCCGGTGGCCCTCAACTCTCCGACTCAGCAGGCCCAACCGACAAATCGTTCGGCGGCGCTGGGGCGGGCGGCGGATTCTGATCCGGTCCTGGCGGAGGCTCCGCACCTCCGCGTCCCCCCGTGAAACGCCTTTCGGAAACACCTCCGCCCTAATGTTCCACGTGTCACAACGGTTGTGCAGAATCTCTGTCCGATCGAGAATCGCACGCCGGAAAACAGAGACGACGCGGGGAAGCTACCTTTTTCCGCAGCACCCACCCCACCGCCCCATTTACGCCATTTTTCTTCCTGGCCGAGTCTGCTATTTCCTTCGGATTCGCATCGAAAAAGCTGCGGAAAAAGAGTGCTGCAAACTTGCATGGAAATCGTGTGCAAAACATGTGGAAAAGACGTTGATTCTCTGCGGATTTGTCCTTGAAAGCCTGTGCAAAATACTGTGGATAACCTGCGGGGAAGCGGTGGAACAGTAGCGGAGAACCGCTCCCCCTTCCATTTTCCAGTTATCGACTAAACATATGATTCCGCGAATACTTACGCTCCCTGTTGTGTTAAAGCACAACAAGACCACAACATCTTGTGGTCATTTGCTTGACATCCGATTCTGCCGGGCGTAGCTTGTCTCCCACAAACGACAACTGCATGCGCGGGGAGGATTGATGAAGGATTTGAAGCACGTTTCCCGTTTGGCTGTCAGGAGCCCTTTGCGCTCGGTATCGCTGCAGATTCGCGAGTATCAGGTCACCGTCAAGGTCAAGACCCCCGTACCACAGGCCAGACCCGCCAGCGTTCGTTTGCTGTCCCGTTAACTACGTCTCACTCAACTCAAAAAGCGCCCCGGGTAGGGGCGCTTTTGCATCGAAAGACAGGAAGCAAGGAGATCAGTCATGACGTCCATCGAGGTTCCCAGCTCTCCCCTCCGTCCACGCTCGAACAGCAAGCCTGCCCGGAAGAAGGAAACAAAAGGCGGCGGTATCGAAGTCGACCGTTTCTTCACGAAAGCGGGCGTCGACGTCTATGACACGTGCGAGTGGGAAACGCGTGCGGCTGCCATCAGCAACGAGAGCGGCGGGATCGTCTTCGAGCAGAAAGACGTCGAGATGCCGAAGTTCTGGTCGCAGATGGCCACCAACGTCGTCGTGTCGAAGTACTTCCGCGGCCACCTCGGCTCGCCTGACCGCGAGACTTCGGTGCGCCAGCTTATCGGCCGCGTCGTCCGCACGATCACCGCGTGGGGCCGTCAGGGTGGTTACTTCAACACCGAGGCGGATGGCGACACGTTCCGCGACGAGCTCACGCACATCCTTCTTTACCAGATGGCCGCATTCAACTCGCCGGTCTGGTTCAACGTCGGCATCGAGCCGCATCCGCAGTGCTCGGCGTGCTTCATCAACTCCGTCAACGACACGATGGACTCCATTCTCGGACTCGCCAAGACCGAGGGGATGCTCTTCAAGTACGGATCGGGAACGGGATCGAATCTCTCCAGCATCCGCTCCTCGCGCGAGCTTCTCGCCGGCGGCGGCACCGCATCCGGCCCCGTCTCCTTCATGAAGGGATACGACAGCTTCGCCGGCGTCATCAAGAGCGGCGGCAAGACGCGCCGCGCCGCCAAGATGGTCATCCTCAACGCCGACCATCCCGACATCCTCGACTTCATCGAGTCGAAGGAAAAGGAAGAGAAGAAGGCCTGGGCCCTGATCGATGCCGGCTACGACGGCGCATTCAACGCCCCGGGTGGCGCCTACGACTCCGTGCAGTTCCAGAACGCCAACCATTCCGTCCGCGTCACCGATGAGTTCATGAAGGCGTACGAGAAGGGCGAAGATTGGAACACCTACACCGTGACCGAGCCGAAGACGGTCATGGGCACGTACAAAGCGCGCGATCTGATGCGCAAGATGGCCGAGTCGGCGCACCTCTGCGGCGATCCCGGCATGCAGTTCGACACCACCGTCAACGACTGGCATCCATGCCCGAACACCGCGCGCATCAACGCCTCGAATCCCTGCTCCGAGTACATGTTCCTCGATGACTCGGCGTGCAACCTGGCTTCGCTCAACCTGATGCGCTTCTACAACGAGAACACCGGCTTCGACGTCGAGGCCTACCGTGCCGCCCTGCGCATCGTCATCACCGCGCAGGAGATCACCGTCGATTTTGCGTCGTATCCGACGAAGGCGATCGAGAAGAACTCGCACGCCTTCCGTCCCCTCGGCATCGGCTACGCCAACCTCGGCGCGCTGCTCATGGCTCGCGGTATTGCCTATGACTCCGAGGACGGCCGCGATTACGCCGCCGCCATCACTTCTATCCTCTCCGGTGAGTCGTACGCGCAGTCCGCACGTATCGCCGCGAAAGTCGGTCCGTTCGAAGGCTACGCCATCAACCAGGAACCGTTCCTGCGCGTGATCGACAAGCACCGCCGCGCCGCGTACCGCATCAACGTTCGTCCGTTGCCGGCTGATCTTGCCGAGGCGGCGACGCAGGTATGGGATGAAGCGTATGCGCTGGGTCAGGAGCACGGATACCGCAACGCACAGATCTCCGTCCTCGCCCCGACCGGAACCATCGCGTTCATGATGGATTGCGATACCACCGGTATCGAGCCTGATATTGCTCTCGTGAAGTACAAGAAGCTCGTCGGCGGCGGGATGCTCAAGATCGTCAATCAGACCGTCCCCACGGCCTTGAAGCGCCTCGGGTACGACCCCAAACAGATCGGCGAGATCATCCAGTACATCGACGAGAACGACACGATCGAAGGGGCACCGCACCTGCTCGATCAGCACCTCACCGTCTTCGATTGCGCGTTCAAGCCGAAGAACGGAACAAGATCGATCCACTACATCGGCCACCTCAAGATGATGGGCGCCGTGCAGCCGTTCATCAGCGGAGCGATCTCCAAGACCATCAATATGCCCTCCAACGCCACGATCGACGAGATCGAGTTGGCCTATGTGGAAGCGTGGAAGCTCGGCCTCAAAGCGGTGGCCGTCTACCGCGACGGCTGCAAGCGTTCGCAGCCGCTGTCCACCGGAAAGGACAAAGACAAGCTCACCGACCTCGGCGTCGCTCCCACCGCCGTCCGGAGAAAGCTGCCGGACGAGCGCGAGTCGATCACGCACAAATTCTCGATCAGCGGCCACGAAGGCTACATCACCGTCGGCAAATACGAAGACGGCACGCCCGGCGAGATCTTTATCACCATGGCCAAAGAAGGCAGCACGATCTCCGGCCTGATGGACAGCTTCGCCACGATGACGAGTCTGGCCCTGCAGCACGGCGTCCCGCTGAATTTCCTGGTCGACAAATTCACGCACACGAGATTCGAGCCCAGCGGCTTCACCAAGAACCCCGAAATCCCCATGACCAAATCGATCATGGACTACATCTTCAAATGGCTGGCCACCAAGTTCCTCGACCGCGAGAGCCAGACGCAAGCGGGCGTGATCGTGCGCGAGGACGCCGCTCCCGTAATTCCCAATATCGCCCCCCTCACCAAGTCCGACGTCTCCTTCGTCTCCTCCCTAGGCACGTCCCCGATCATCGCCGCGCCAAAAGACGCCGACGGCCCGAACGCCCGCAACACCGCCACGTTCCGTTACCAGCAGGACGCGCCGTCATGCTCGGACTGCGGCTCGATCATGGTGCGCAACGGCGCTTGCTACAAGTGTCTGAATTGCGGGAGTACGAGTGGGTGTTCGTAGGTTCGGTTTTCTGTTGCGCAGAGGAGAGCCGACGACAAGTCGGCTCTTTGCGTTTCTATGAAATCGTCAGTCCTTGCCATTGTAACTACGGTCATTTCAGCGGCTCTGATCGCCGTGTTTTCTTTGTGGCTAGCGAGATCTCAGCCACACGTGAAATATACCCTTTCTGAGCAAATACCAGTCCTGGGAGCCGTTGGCGCGAACGGAACGGAACTCGTCCAGTATCTCGAGGTCAAGAATGTGGGCAACGCCACAGCCGAGGCGATTCGTGTCAGGTTGAAAGGGAAAGTGACGACGACGAGGATTGAGCCGTATGCCCAAACCGATAAACCCCAAGCGTTTTCGTCAGAGGGTAGTTACGAGCTTGTTTACCCGAGTCTGCCCCCAGACGGCAGTTTTCGATTGATCTTCGCTTCTCCCGAGAGTGGCGTCCCTCAGGATCGAATAAGTGTTCAGCACTCCCGAGGGTCAGCCGAGGCTGCTCTGGCACCGCGCAGCTCTAGCGTACTTTCATGGCTGTGGATCGTCATCCCGCCGCTGATCTATTTTGTGCTTTCGATGGCTTCGGCCAGGAGTTTGGCGGCGCAGACGTATGCTTCAACGCTGGCTACTAAGCCGATTGATGTAATCATTCAAAGCCCCAAGCCCTTTTATCTAAGCCACAGGAAGTGGTCCTCAATTGTGAAGGATTGCTTAAGGGATGCGGCATCGGACGCCTCGACGTACTCGCAGTTTGCCAAATTAAGAGCTCACGACGTTCTCGCCGCTGAGCGATCGCAATTGGTTACTGAAGGCGAGTGGCGCGAAATAGTTGGGCGCGCTGAATCGGCGATCAACGATTGGGTGACTCGGCGAGCAATCAACCTCTCAGATCTTGAATTCAACGCGCTGTTGTTGGCGGTAAAGCCGACCGGAGCGAGTAACGAGGGCTGGGCTAAGATTGCCGCCGTAATCTCAGAGACTTTCGTGCTTAGAGCGCGTCGTCGGGGCGCCCACCAAATCGACGACGCGGTAGCAAGACTATCGGTGCCACGCCCTCAGATTGTGACTGACGTGGATTGGAAAGAGTATCTGGAATTCTGTGAGGATCGAGTTGAAGCATTGGCATTGACCCGCATCATTGAGCTCGACGAGAAATACTCCACATTTGCGAAGCGCGATCTTGGCCGGCTGCCTCTTTCAAAGCAGCATCGCTTGCGGCAGATTGCGTATGAGGGTTCTGTTGCGCGCATGCAAGGCAGGGTGTGGCCCGACGATGCGGCGGCCCTCTTGAGTGACTCCACGAGTTACGAATGGCTTAATGACGATGATCGTAAGAACTGGCGCACCCATCTGGAAGCAGTCGTGGCGGTTCGAGATCAGAAGGAGGTGCTTGCTACGTCGTTGAGGCTGCTGCGCGAAGCCGCTAATGGCAATCTCGACAGTGGGGACCTCGCTAAGGTGGAACCAGAGTTTGTTGAACCGCTCCGTAGTTTGAATTCACGGGTTGAAGAGCTTTTTGTTTGGAAAGCGTCTTTGATAGATGAGCGAGCAGTCCTAGACGTTGTGAAAATGAAGCTCGCTGTGGAGGCTCGGAAGTTACGCGCTAGAAAGTTCGTCCGACCGAATAGCTAGTTTTGGTTCGGCCATACCGCCCATTGGGAAGAAAGGATATGGGTCGAAGTGAGCGCGCCAAATGGGGAGGTTACGATCCGCGCTGAGCATCGGGTGGAGATGACCAACGCTGGGAGCGCAGGGCGAGGAGAGGGTGTCGTTCCGTGACATGGTCGAGGGCGCTCTCTCGCCTGTTTCGATGAAAGAGAAGGAGATGCCGTACCTGGATGTCGCCGTCCGCCGCGCTGACGCGGTGGATGATCGAATCGACCTCTAACGGCCCGGAGTGATTGCCACCGCAGAGACGCAGAGGACACGGAGGTCTCTGCGTGCTCGGTGTCTCCGTGGGTGATACCCAGACCCGAGCCGACGGGCTCGGAATGACCAGCCCGGAGGGCAGCCGGCGAAGCCGGCGTGAGATCGTGGCCCCCGCCTTCAGGCGGGGGAAAACAGGGGACGCCTCCCAAATTGGTAGCCCGCTTCAGCGGGCGACAGGGAATCGCGCGGACGGCCCCTCTTTCGCCCGCTGAAGCGGGCTTGCCAAACGGGGGGGAATCGCGTGTCCCCCGTCTGAAGACGGGGGCTACGGTCTTGCGCCGGCTTCGCCGGCGGGGAGACTGCGATCGGGGTGATGGGGGATTCGGGTGGGTCGGAGCGAAAAGGTCGGGGGCAATCGTCACGCGGAGGCGCGGAGGGGCGGAGAAAGAAGCCCTGCGGCCTCCGCGGCTCCGCGTGAAACCGTTCTCTCGTACCGTTCCTGGGTTCCGGCTTCCCGCTCACGTGATCTGGCTTCCCACTCGCGCGATCTGGTTTCCCATTCACGGATTCCGGTTTTCCATTCGCGGATTCCCGTTTACCGTTAACGGATTCCGGTTTACCGTTCATGGATTCCTCTTTACCGTTAACGGATTCCCGTTTACCGTTAACGGATTCCCATTTACCGTTAACGGATTCCTGTTTACCGTTAACGGATTCTCATTTTGTCTAACTTCCATTTTTGGTGGTGAAATTGTCCAACTTTTGGGACAGTCGCTGCCCTGACTCATTTTCCCGTAACCCCTTCTGCAGCTCGCCCGTATTCATCAGGTCAGGCGATCCGACGAAGAAAAGGGGGGACGCCCCCCCTGGTTGGCAGCCCGCTTCAGCGGGCGACAGGGAATCGCGCGGACGGCCCCTCTTTCGCCCGCTGAAGCGGGCTTGCCAAACGGGGGGAATCGCGTGTCCCCCGTCTGAAGACGGGGGCTACGTTCTTGCGCCGGCCTCGCCGGCGGGGGAATGGTGGTCGGGGTGGTAGAGCATTCGGGTGGTCGGGACGAAAAGGTCAGGGAAAGATGGTCAGGCGGAGGCGCCGAGGGTGGAGGAGGAAGCCCCGCGCTCTCCGCGGCTCCGCGTGAACCCGTTCTCTCTTCCCAAACTTTCTTTCCAAATTCAGTAACCTTCAAAAAGCTGCCGCGTCTCAATAGTGTCAGGCGATCCGAGCAGTGCGCGCAGGACAACCCTGGCAGAAAGGAGGGGAAGGCTATGACTACTAAAGATACAGTTCAAACGCAGGCTCCGTCTCCGGACCTGGCGGCAACCGATGCCGCCATCCAGCAGGCGGTTGCGCAGCTTCAAGGCATCTATCAGATCCTGCCGGATTTCGTTCCGGCACCGGCTGATGGTGTCAAGGGGATGCGTTCGGCCCGCTCGTTCACGGACGCGTTTCTCGAAGCCAGCGCCGTCGCTGCCGAAAATGACACGACGATGCAGACGACGACGGGACTCGATCCGGTCAGAACGCGGCTGGTCATCACTCGTAATCTGCGGTTCGAGCCTCTTGCTGCCGCTGCCGAAGCGCTTGCTCGGGACATTCGCTACAACATGTTCCGTGAGCGCTGGAGCGTCGTGCAGCAGGCGTTGCAGGTGTTCAGCCTCGCGAAAGGCTACACCCGTAACGGCCGTGCAGACGCACTCGTCGCTCATGTCAGGACGATGCAGTCGGCACTGGGGCGTACCGGTACTCGCCGCAAGGTGAAGAAACCGGCACTCAAACTCGTTCCGCAGCAACCGCAGTAACGCAGTAGCAGTAGATGTGAGAACGGCCCGCGCGAGACGTCGCGCGGGTCGTTTTTTATCGGCGTACATCTGCGTCATCTGCGGACGAGGGGTTTATCCGCAGATGACGCAGATGAGCACCTGATGCTGCGGACGGTCCCAGGCAACCCGTTTACAATACCCACCAAAATTTGAAACGTGGCCGCGCCGTGGTCTACCGTCAACCGACAACGCGGCGAAGCCGCATGAAAACAGGAGGCTTCATTGAATCGTTTGCTTCGTAGTCTGGTGGTTGTCAGCATCGTCGCTGCTCCTGCTGTTCTTGCCGCCGAGGTCAAGGAGACTGTGCATGTCGTCATCACGGGTGGGGCGAATGCCGGGACGTATGACGGGACGACCGACCGTGGCGGGTGTTCGGCGGGGATGACGGGCAAAGGCTCGTGGGGGAATCAGTTCTCATTGCCGAAAGAGAACAATCCGAAGGCGTTGAACAGCGTGCAGCTCATCGTGCCGGATGCGAAGGGGGCGGCGTCGGGGACGCACAGCTTCTTTCTCAACGTTGCGTTCGGACGGATCACTGCACGCGTGGCGGAATACAAGGTGGACACGGAGCACAAGAGCGGCAGCGGCACGGTGACGGTTGCCGATCACCGGTCGACGGCGGTGGTCACGTTTGATGCGACGACCGCTGCCGGCGTGAAGCTGAAAGGGACGATCGACTGCAAGAGCGTGTTGCGGGCGCCGTAGGTTCTGCGCGATGTGGCGGCGGGCCGTTCTTTTTTTCGGCGTACATCTGCGTCATCTGCGGACGAGGGGTTTTGTCCGCAGATGACGCAGATGTACGCCGATAAGTGCCGCCACCTTGTCAGCTCGCGCTCTTGTACGCCGCCGCGTAGCGCTTCGATGCTGCCGGGTCGGAGCTGACTTTGCGGATTGCGTTCTCGAACGTTTCCTGGGTCAGGCCCTGATCGGCGAGGAGCTTGTCCGCGTTGGCGGGCTGCTTGTTGATCAGCGCACCGAGCTGGCCGAGCTGCTCCGGAGTCATCGATGGCGTCGCCGTCGCTGCGACGCTGCTGCCTGCTGTTGGTTGCGTCGATGGCGAGGTGGTTGCCGTCTGATTCGCTTTGCTGCAACCGCCGGCGATGAGCGCCGCGGAGAGCGCGAGTGTGATGAATGTCGTTCTCATTGCGCTAATCCTTTCCATGACCTTTGTCGCCTTTATCTTTGTTCTTGTCCTTCTGCTGTCCGGGAGGGCCCTGTCCACCGGGGCCGCGTCCGTGATCCTGGCCGTTGTTCTGGGGCGGCGGCGGGGGAACGAACACCGGTGCGGCAGGTGTCGGCGCGGGAACCGCTGAGGCCATCGGCGGAGGTGCGGCGACTGGCTGCTGGACGACGCGGCCGCGTCCGTGACCGTTGCCGTTGCCATGTTCCTGTCTGACTACCGGCGGAACCGCTGACGCCATCGGCGGAGGCGCGGCGATGATCGGCTGCTGCTGCTGGAAGACCTGGCCGCGTCCGTGCCCGTGACCGTTGCCATGCTCCTGCCTGACGGCCATCTCCGACTGTCGCTCAGCCTTCTTCGCCTGACCCGGCGGGATGCGCGCGACCTGCGGGGCAACGTTCGCGTTCGGCGTCATCGCCGTATATGGATTCTGCGCAAGCGCCGGTCGTGGAACGAACGACGGTTGCGCGATCGCGCGCGGCTGCCATCCGCGGTTTCCGCGTCGCTGCGCAAACGACGGCTGCACGACAGGCTGCTGCGTGTAAACAGGCTGCTGCGTGTAGACAGGTTGTGCGATCGCGGGTTGAGGAACGTAGGTTTGCCCGTACGCCTGCTGCGGGTAGCCGCCGTTGAGCTGCGCCTGTGTGAAGACGGTTCTCACCGGCTGCGGGATGTAGTACTGATCGTTGAGAACGTAGTCGGGCGTGAACGCAATCGACCTTGTCGAGTACGAGGGAAGGCGCGGATAGATCGTGTCGTAGAGTTGGATGCCGATCACCCCGTTTCCGATCTGAGCCTCGATGAACGGAACAAAGTCGGGGCGTTCAACGAAGACCGCCGGCGCATAACGCACCGTGTCGACGAACTCCTCGGGTGGCAGATAGCCCTGATTCAGTGCGCCGCAGAATCGGCCGAGGTCGTCCTCGCGGATGCCATCGAGGTCGGAGACCGTGGCCACGGCCAGCGGCATCTCGATCAGGAACTGGATCGATCGCTGGTCGTAGCGTGGGTGCGTGTAGCGCGTGTTGTACACCGCGCGGCGGCTGGAGTAGGAGTCGTAGCGAGGGATGTAGTTGTCGCTCAGCACCCAGGCCGGCGTCGTCTCGATGCGGCGAACCGTCACGCCGTAGCGGGGCAGCCGCTGGTTGATCACCGTCACGAGCGCCGTGCCGGTAACGCCTTGGGCGATCTCGTTATCGACGAACGGGAAGAAGTCGGGTTGCTGCAAGGCGATCGGTGCGTAGCGAACCGTCTCGACGAACATCGCCGGCGGTACGTTGGCATCATTGAGCTGTAACGCAAACCGTCCGAGCTGATCATCGGGCAAACCAGTGCGCGAGCAGGCATCGACAGCAAGAGGCATCGCGGCGAGCGACCGGTAGTAGGTGTTGTCGAACGCAAACAAGCGCGCGGGCAACAGCGCGAGAAGCATCAACAGCAGTGGGAGTTTCTTCATGAGGTCACCATCCGGTGTCCACTACTGCAAGTGCCAAGCCTTATCATTGACTACATGGCGAACGAAAATGATCCTGGCGGAGTGAACCGCAGACACTTCCTGGAGCTGGCCGCGCTCGGCTCGGCAGTAGCGCTTGCAAAGCCGCTGAGTGCGGTTGCCCAAGCAGCCTCGGCGCCGGTTTCCGTAAAGCCTGAGCTCGAAGAAATCACCATCGGCGAGCTACAGGATGGGATGAAAAGCGGACGCTGGACGGCGCGCTCGATCGCGGAGGGATATCTCGCGAGAATTGATGCGCTCGACAAGCGCGGGCCGGCCATCAACGCCATCATCGAGCTCAATCCCGATGCGCTTGCGATCGCGGACGCGATGGATGCCGAGCGAAAGGCGGGGCATGTACGCGGGCCGCTGCACGGCGTTCCGGTCGTGATCAAAGACAACATCGACACGGCGGACAAGATGAAGACGTCGGCCGGTTCGCTGGCACTGGCGGAGAACGCGGCCGCACGCGACGCGTTCGTCGCCGCACGTCTCCGCGAAGCCGGCGCCGTCATCCTCGGCAAGACGAATCTCAGCGAGTGGGCGAATTTCCGTTCCACGCATTCGACAAGCGGATGGAGCGGCCGTGGCGGGCTGACGCTGAATCCGTACGTGCTCAATCGCAATGCCTGCGGCTCGAGCTCGGGGACGGGATCGGCGATCGCAGCGAATCTTGCGGCGATCGGCGTCGGCACGGAGACGGATGGCTCCGTGGTTTGTCCGTCGTCCGCCTCGGGGCTCGTCGGCATCAAACCGACCCTCGGGCTCATCAGCCGCGCCGGCATCATCCCGATCGCGCATAGTCAGGACACGTCCGGTCCGATGGCCCGTACCGTCCGCGACGCCGCAATCCTCCTCGGCATCCTGACCGGCGCCGACGAGCGCGATCCAATCACGGTCTCGAGCCGCACGAAAGGCCACTCGGATTACACGCGCTTTCTCGATGCCGAGGGACTGAAAGGGGCGCGCATCGGCGTTGCGCGGCAGTATTTCGGATTCAACGACGCCACCGACAAACTGATGAAGGACGCCATCGCCCTCATCCAAAGCCTCGGCGCCACGATCGTCGATCCCGCCAACATCGCCACCAACGGTAAGTTCGATGCCACCGAGAACGACGTCCTGCAGTTCGAGTTCAAAGACGGCATCAACAAGTACCTGGCAAATGCGCCAGCCGCTGTGAAGTCCCGCACGCTTGCGGATCTCATCAAGTTCAACGAAGACCACCGCGCCGAGGAGATGCCGTACTTCGGGCAGGAGATCTTCGAGCAGTCGGAAAAGCGCGGGCCGTTGACGGAGAAGAAGTACCTCGACGCGCTGGCGAAGAATCACCGAATGTCGCGCACCGAGGGCATCGACGCGACGATGACGAAACACAAGCTCGACGCGATCATCGCCCCGACCGGCGGCCCGGTGTGGACCACCGATCTCGTGAACGGTGATCACTTCACCGGCGGCTATTCAACGGCGTCGGCAGTCGCGGGATATCCGCACATTACGGTTCCCGCGGGAGTGGCCTTCGGCTTACCGGTCGGCCTGTCATTCTTCGGAGGCGCGTGGAGCGAGCCTTCGCTGATCAAGTACGCGTACGCATTCGAACAGGGATCTAAGGCGCGTCAGCGGCCGAAGTTCCTATCTGCTACATCTGCGTAATCTGCGGATAACACCGGGTCCGCAGATGACGCAGATGTTCGCAGATAGAGACATCAGGGAACTGGACAGATGCCATGCAGCATCTGCCACGCGAATGAGATCGCGATCAGGGCGATGAAGGCGGCGTAGAAGGGGAGGAGTTTGCGTCTCACGTCAGTTCAACACCTTCGATCGTGGTCACGAATTCCGCGCCGAAGTATTTCGAGGGAGTGAAACTGCCCGGCCGCCGCGGCGATGCGATCAACCGCTCCACTGCCGCCAGCGTGCTCAGCACCGTGAACGCGTAGCCCTCGGGAGTCGTCATCGTCATCGTGACCTCGTCGACGCCGTTTGATGCTCGGCCCCAGAGATACGTCCGCCCGGCCGTACGCTGCGCTTCACCAGGTCCGCTATGGCGATTAGCGAACGATTGCAGGAGCCGCTTGACGGGCTTGATTCCGAGGAGCGGAAGAAATGAACGGATGCGCCGCATACGCGCGACCGACTTCGGCGACGCGCCGGTGTAGACGCGGATGTTCGGAATGCCGGTGGTGTGAAACGCCGTGGAGACATCGCCCCACGGAATGGTCATGGCCATGCGCGGTCCGCAGGAGAAGGGAATCGTGCGCACGTCGTAGGCGGGCAGAACGCGCACGATCTTTCCGTCGCGGCGGATGGCTCCTCCTTCGCCGATCGATTCGATCATCGTCTTCACCGTTCCGCGGCTCAGTTCCGCTTTCGGCGTGTAGAACGCCAGCTCCAAATCCGTCACGCCGGGAAGTCTCGCTGCGAGCATGGCGGCCAGACAGTCGGTGGGGACGACGTCGAAGCCGGCGCCGGGGATGAGCGTAACGCCTCGCTGAACCGCGACATCGTTCATCGCCAAGATCGCTTCGAATACTGGGATCTCACCGGTGATGTCGAGGTAGTGCACACCGGCATCGAGACACTCCCGCACCATCGGCGCGCTGGTGTGCACGAACGGCCCAGCGCAATGAATCACGGCGTCGACGCCGTCGAGTTTCGGCGCTGTCAGCGGGAACGCGCGCGCTTCGAGCTCGAGCTCGCGCGCGAGTGGCTCGATCTTCTCCGCACTTCTTCCCGCGACGACCGGCCGCAACCCACGGCGCACCGCCTCCCGAGCGATCAACTCGCCGGTGTAGCCGTTTGCGCCGTAGATGAGAAAAGTCATTGATGCGCTTCAACAGTTTCTCACGCGAAGACGCGAAGACGCGAAGATGGAAAAATCGACAACGCGCGAAGCGCAACCAACCGACAACCGACAACGCGGGCGCCGCCAGGCGCCCGCATTCATCGAATACTCGCCATCACACTATCCGGCTTGTTCATCGCTTCTTCGAACTTGTCCATCGACACGACCACGCGGACGATCGTCGTCTCGGCGCGCTCGTGGGCGAAGATCAGCAGGGCGACGCGGTCGCGGCCCATTGGATGCGCGAGAATCTGCGTCACTTCGCCGCTGCGGCTCGATCGCGTGCGGACGAGCGGGCGGAACTCCTCGCCGGCGTTGCGCGTAACGATGTCGGCCAGACCGCGTTCGTCGTCGATGTGCGTGTGCTCGAACGTCGCGAGTTGCAGATCGGAGACGCCGTCCGGCTGCGCAACCCAGAGCGCGAAACGAATCAGGCCGAAGAACGGAATCCCCGTGTGATGAACGTGGTAGCGGGACTCGACCGCGCGGACGACATCATCGAAACCTGCGTGCGCTGGTGTCGCGCCGAGGGTGAGGACGCTCATCAGCGCGACGAAGAGAAGAATGCGGCGGCGATTACTCATGGTGCTCTTCCTTGCCATGCTTGGACTTCAGGTCGCGCGTAATGTGCGGGATACCGAACTGGCCTTCGAGCCCGCTCAGTTTCTCGAGATCGACGGGGCCGATGATGTTTACGACGGTGAACTCTCGAGGTTCTGCCGAGATGATGAGAAGTCCGGTGATGGCATCGCCGCGCATCTCGGCGTAGATGTCGACATCCTCTTTCGTTCTGCTGGTGACCTTGACGATCTTCTTCCACGAAGCGCCGAGCTGCGTGCGGATACGCTCCGCAATTGCTTTGTCGTACTCCCCTTCGTGCTCGAACTCGTAGCTGCGGACGTAGATGCCGGAGAGGCCGTTGATCATCTCCTTCGCCGAGCGCTCGTCGGCGTCGGTGCTGGAGAGAAACTTGCCGGCAAGGCGAAGCATGGGTCCGTCGAGAGTGACGTCGACCGTCTCGCGGGCCTTGGAAGCCAGCTCCGGAAAGTCCATGTTGATGCGCGGCGTCTGCGCCTGGGCGGCAAGCGGAAACGCCGCGCTGGCGATGATGGTGAAAAGAAAACTGAGAAGAAGTTTGGTTGCGTTCATGGTGTGTGCCTCTCTTGGTTGTTTTTTGTCTGACCGATCGGACGGATCGGACTGATCCGACGGATCTTCGGTTTTCAATCCCGCGCCACTGCCCGTTGCGCGACGCGCATCTTGGCGCTGGCGATATGCAATGCGGTCATCACCTCGCGTCGGGCGAGCTCTCCCTCGGCGCGGCGATGTTCGGCGATCTGATGCGCGGTAAGTCCGCCGAGGGCGGCGATGAAGAGGACGGCGGCAGCGATGCGGCGGAGCGCGGATGCGGACAGCCAGCTCCGTTGCGGCTGCGATTGCGGAACGCCAATACGAGCGAGCACGCGATCGGCAAAGCCCTCGGGTGCGGAGGTCCGCGCCAGAGTCTGTTGCAGCGCTTCATCGATGTTCTTGTCCGTGATGTTCATGACGTGGCTCCCAGCCATTCGCGCAACGCGGCCAGCCCGCGGCGAAGATGACTCTTGACGGTGTTGAGCGGCATCCCCAGCACCGCTCCGATCTCGGAAGGCTCGAGTCCCTCCTGGTAACGCATGGTCAGCGCGAGGCGCTGTTGCGCGGGCAGACGCTGCAGCATCTGTCCGACTTTTCGTTTGAGCAGCGGGTCCGTCGCATCCGCGTCGTGCGCAACATCGGACGCTTCGTCGAGTGTGACGATGCGCCAGCGGTCGCGGCGCGATTCATCGATGCAGCGGTTGGAAGTCACGCGGCGCAGCCAGAAGGTGAGATGTGCCGGCGATTCGATCTCGCCAAGCGTTCGATAGAGCTGCAGGAACACCTCCTGCGCGATCTCCTCGGCACGCCCACGGTCGTGCAGAAAGTTCCAGGCGATGCTGAAGACCATGTCCTGATGCTCGTGGATGAGCGTCGCGAACGACTCATGATCCCCGCCCGCCGCCCGTTGCAGAGCTTGGTCCCGGGACCCGAACATCAATGGCGCCGTAGCAGTCATCTGAGGCTATATACGGCGGAATCGGCCGAACGAATGCAAGGGCGGAGTGCGGTCGTCTCGACCGCGGGCACTCGGGCGTCCCCGCCCGAGTGCTGTCAGCGCGATGATCGTGCTTGGTCAAGCAGTTTCCTTGCGAAAATGGCCTCAGAGTTTCTCGCGGGCGAAATAGAGTCGTCCTGAGCCGCGTACGGACTGCGAAGGAACGCAGAATTCGTTGATCGTGCTTGGCTGGCGTGTTCGAACCAGACCAATGACACTTGCTCGCGCTACCGTGATTCCGCACGAGTTCAACCACCGAGGCGGGGACGCCCCGGTGGCCGCGGGCGAGACGCCTGCACTCCTCAGTGCTATCGGCGCGACGCTCACTGCTAACTCGAATAAGTCTATCCGAGGCGTCCGCGCTATCCTCCCTTCAGATGCGCGTTGGCGATGAGCTCACAATTGCCCCGACCGAACTGGTCGCGGGTGGCGCGGCGTTGGCGAAGGTTGATGGGTTTCCGATCTTCATTGCGGGCGCCTATCCCGGCGACATTGCGGTCGTGCGGCTGGTCGAGGTGAAGAAAGGGTTTGCGCAGGCGGATCTCGTGAGGTTGGTCGAGGCGAGCCCGTTTCGGCGCGCGGTTCCCTGTCCGGTGACGAATGAGTGTGGCGGGTGCGATTGGACGGCGCTGCGGCTCGACAAACAGCTCGAAGCGAAGCGGCGGATATTGACGGAGTCGCTGCGGCGGGTCGGGAAGATCGATCCGGCCACGCTTCCGCCGATCACCGTTCATCCGTCGCCGCTCAACTATCGGATTCGTAGCCGGCTGCATCAGGACGGCGGCAAGGTTGGGTTCTTCGCATCGCGGACGAATCGCGTCGTCCAGCTTCCGGCGGAGTGCGAAGTGGTGGGGCCGGAGACGGCGCGGGCGCTTTCGTCGGGCGCGCGCGTTACCGGCAGTGAGGCGGCGGAGATTCAGATCTGGGAAGTCGATGGGAAGCTCGTGACCGATGGGGAGCTGACAATCGATGGGTTCCACGTTACGACCGATGTTTTCTTCCAGGTCAACCGGCATCTCCTCGGCACGCTGAAGCGGCTGGTTGCTGACATCGCATCGCGGTCGGCGAAGAAGGAGACGGCGGTCGACCTCTACTCAGGCGTCGGTTTCTTCAGCGTGCCGCTCGCAGGCGTGTTCGCGAACGTCACGGCGATCGAGGGATCAGTTGCGGCGCACGCATGCGCGGCGCGCAATGTGGCGGAGAACGTGACGCTCGTGAATGCGCCGGTGGAGTGGTGGGTGGAGCGGATGCCGCGCGTCGATTTCGTCTTTCTCGATCCGCCACGCAGCGGCGCCAAGCGGAATGTCATCGATGCCATCGCCACGCGCGCGAGCTCGATGGTTTGCTTCCTGGCCTGCGATCCGGTAACGTTTGCACGGGACGCGAGCCGGCTGATCGCGTCTGGCTGGCGGCTTGCGTCGCTGGACCTTCTGGACCTCTTCCCCAATACGCATCACGTGGAAACGCTCGCTTCGTTCGAGCGTGCGCAGTGACGTTCCCGCCGCACTTCCGCTGATCGCTTACGCCGCCGGTCTGGCGCTCGGGCATTCGTATGCCGAGGCTGCCGGATTCGCGGCGGTGGCGGTGTTGCTCGTCGCGATTCGCAGGACGCGCATGGCATTCGCCTGTCTTGCGCTTGCGGGAGGAGTCTGTGCTGTCGCGCACGCGCGACAAGCGACTCGTTTCGATGACGCAGCGATCGCGCCGCTCATCACGGATCGCTTCGTCACCGTCGTCGCTCCGATCGATCGCGACTGGTCGGTGCGCGGCGAGGCGCATGCCTTGCGCTGCGCGCGCTTCGTAGCGGATGGCATCGCGATCGAACGGCCGCTGACGATTTACGTGCGGTTCGCGCCGCCGGAGATCGGCATGGAACGCTCGATCCGAGCCGAGGGTTTTCTGCGGCGCAACGAGCGGGGCGACCTCGCGCTGACGATCAAGTCGCCGCGCTTGATGACTTACGAAGGGAAGTTGAATCCAATGGCACCGGCGGCATGGAACCGTGCGCTGGCGAATCGGATCCGGCCGTTCGCCGGGGTGCATCCAATCGAGGTTGCGCTCGTTGAGGCGATTGCGTTGGGAAGAAGCGAGCGGCTCACCGACGAGGTGCGCGACAGCTACAAGCGTGGCGGGACGTATCACCTGCTCGTCTTCTCGGGATTGCAGATCGCGTTCGCTGCGGCGCTGATCGCGCTTGCGTTGCGGTGGTTGCGTGCGCCACGGACGGCGGACTGGTCGCTGCTGATTTTCTCGATCATCGCGCCGCTGTTCATCGGGCCGACGGCCTCGGTGTCGCGCGCCACGATCGGTATCGGGCTCTACGCGATCTCACGCATTCTGCATCGTCCGACGACGCTCGAGAATCTCTGGTGCGTCGCGGCACTGTTGCGTCTCATCATCGCGCCGCACGATCTCGTCGAGCCGGCCTTCCACCTGACGTACGCGGGAGCCGGTGCGCTGCTCTTTGCCGGCAAAGCGCTGGCTGGGCGGCGCGTGCGCTGGATTGCTTACGCAGGAGCGGCGGAGATGTCGATCACGCCGCTGACGCTTTTCCACTTTCACCAGTACGCGCTCGGCGGATCGGTGATGACGATGCTGCTGACGCCGATCGTTTTCGCGATGCTCGTGCTGTCGATGGCGATCTGCGCCATTCCGTGCAACGCCCTCTTCTTGGCCTTGGGGTTTCTGCACCAGCTCTGCACATTCGTCAACGGAGTGGCCGCGCCGGTCTGGGGCTTCTTCGCCGCGCCGCCGTTGATCGCAGTCGTGACCGGCTATGCGATTGCGATCCTCGCGGTCGCGTTCCTGCAAGGCCGGATCCGCGCGTTCGCGATTCTGGCTGCGATGCTGATTCCGATCGGAGGGGCAATCGCCGTCGCACGGCAGGATGTCGCAACGCCGCGTTTGACGATGCTCGACGTCGGTCAGGGCGATTCGCTGCTGCTTCGGTCACCCAAACACGTCATCCTGATCGACGCAGGCGGCCGGCTTGGCGATGCGCATTTCGGCGAGAGCGAGTTGCTGCCGATGCTCCTCGACCGTGGCGTGCGCCGGATCGACGTCGCCGTTCTGACGCACGTGCATCCCGACCATTGCGGCGGTCTGCCGGCGGTACTCGCTAACCTCGACGTCGGCAGCATGTGGATCTCCCCGCGTCGCTTTCGCGGCGACTGCGCGCAACGCGTTCTGGAAGTGTGCTCAGTCCGATCAATCCCGATTCATCTTGTGCGAGATGGAGAGACAAGCGTGGTTGGACCGATGACGCTTCGCGCCTTCGTGGCGGACCGGACGTTCAAACACTCGCCGGAGAACAACAGCTCGCTCGTTCTGCTCGCGACAATCGGCCGATGGAAGGCGCTACTGACCGGTGACGTCGAGCGCGACGCCGAGGAGGCGCTCGCGTCGAACGACATCCGGGCGGACGTGCTCAAAGTCGCGCATCACGGCAGCCGGACCTCGACCACAGCCGCTCTTCTCGATACGGTACAGCCGCGCATCGCTCTTATTTCCTGCGGATTGCACAACACGTTCGGGCATCCACATCCCGCCGTGGTCGAGTCGTTGCGCGCGCACGGCGTGCGAACGTGGATCACCGCTCGCGATGGGGCGATCGATCTCGATTTCCTGCCCGGCCGCTTGGCGGTGCATCGCCAATTTGACACTCCGCGATGAGCGTCCTACAGTGATTTTTTCGCATGTCATCGACCCTCTTGCGTCTCGGGCTCTGGATCATTCTTCTCGTCGTGATCCTGTACGTACTACAGCAGACCTATGAAGAGGCGCCGTTTGTCGACTTCTTTGCCCCCGCCATGCTCGAGAAGGCGCTCGTCCTCGGCGGCCTTCTCGTCGTCGCCGGCATCGTTTCCCGGCTCATGGAGCGCGGTGCGAAGGTGGTCACGAAGAACCGTTGCGTGACCTGCAAGGTTCCAATCGACAAGGGCGCCATCTATTGCCGCCAGCACCTCCGCAGTGTCCTGAGCCGCGAAGATGATCGGACGCACATGACGCGCGTACGAAAGTGACGCGCCCCCCGATCGTTGTTGCTGGCCCCACAGGAGTCGGCAAGTCCGAATTGGCTCTACGTCTGGCCGAATCCCTCGGCGGAGAGATCGTCAATTACGACTCCGTGCAGATCTACCGTGGGTTCGATATCGGGAGTGCGAAACCGTCAGCCGAGGCGAGGGGCCGGGTGCCGCATCACCTCTTTGACATCGTTGATGCCAGCGCCGAGTTCAACGCCTCGGCATACGCAACCCTTGCGCGGACGACGTGCGAGGAGATCGCCGCCCGAGGCCGCCGCGCGATTCTGGTTGGGGGGACGTTCTTCTATCTGCGCGCGCTGCTGCACGGTCTCCCGGCGATGCCTGCGCGCGATGCCGCGATTCGCGATCGTCTTCGCCGCATCGCGGTACGCCCGCGGGGAGCAAAACGACTGCATCGCTGGCTCTCGAAGGTTGACCCGCAAAGTGGTAAAAGAATCGCGCTGGCGGACCGGCACCGGGTCGAGCGCGCTCTCGAAGTCTGGCTGACCAGCGGACGGCCGATCTCGGAGTGGGAGCGCCCCGGAAGTGGCGGGACGGAAGAGATGGCGGCCACGAAGATCGGTTTACAGATGGAGCGAAGCCGCCTGATCGAGCGGCTCGACGAGCGGGTGACGGCGATGTACGCGGCCGGACTCATCGATGAGACACGCAGTCTGCTGACGCAGTTTCCGCGAACGGCACGCCCCTTCGGTGCGATCGGGTACGCTGAGGCGGCGGCTATCGTGAGCGGCGAAATCGATGTCCATGCCGCGATCGCTGAAACGCGGAGGCGTACACGCGCGTATGCCAAACGACAGATGACATGGCTGCGGTCGGAGCGCAATGTGCAGTGGATTGACGTGACGTCAGGTGACGATCCCTTTCCAGCCGCGATGCGGTTGGCGGAAATGAGTGAGGGCAGCGATTGAAGACGAGGACGATTTTCCTTCTGATTACAGCAGCGGTTGTATTGGGACGCTGTGCGCCGGCGCCGCCGGTTGTCGCGCCGTCTGCGCCGCAGGCAGGCGACCGATTCATCATCGATCCACGAACTGGTTACGACGCGCAGCCTGCGCCGGCTGATGCTAAACGGTTCGATGAGGCATGGCGCGCGATTCTCGCGGGCGACTACACAACGGCGCGCAAGCGACTGGAGACGATTCGCACCAAAGAGCCAGCCTATGTGCCGGCGCAGCTTGCCGAGGCGGCCATCGACTTGCGGGAGGGAAAGACCGACGCCGCGCGTCCGATCGTGGAGCGCGCAAGTGCTCATCATCCGCACTACACCGCCGCGCTGGTTTACGCCGCGGAGATTGCGATCGTCGAGAAACGGTCGCGCGAGGCATACAACATCTATCGCGATCTCACGACGCGTCCCGGCGCGCCAGCCTTCGCTGCCGAGCGCATCGCCGAGCTGCGGACAGTGCTCTTCGATCAACTGTATGGCGCCGCTCTGGCCGCGCGGGACGAGGATGCGGTTCGTCTTCTTCGCGATGCCCTCTCGATCAATCCGGAGGGAAACGCAGCGCGCATTCTGCTGGCGCAGAAGCTCGTCGGGCAGCATAAGTACGACGAAGGGCTGGTCACACTCGATCCGTTGCTGAAGGGAGCGGACGCCGACCGTTCGGAAGTGCAGGAAGCGCTGGCGGAGATCGATCTCAATCGCGGGCGCTATGAATCGGCGATCGCGCGCTACGAACGTTTGGCAAAACGCGACCGGCGATTCGCCGCGCGCCTCGACGAGATCAAGCAGAACTACGCGGAGTCGAACATGCCTTCGCAGTTCCGTCGCGCCATCGAGAGCGAAGCGGTCACGCGCGGCGATCTGGCCGTGCTGATGTATTGGAAGGTGGCGTCGGTGCGTTTCGCCGCGAATCTGGCCACGCCGCCGATCGCCGTCGATGTGAGCGAAACTCCCGGCCGTGACGAGATCGTCCGCGCCATCGCCCTCGGCATCTACCAGGTCGACCCGGTCACGCGGCGCGTCAACCCGTTCACGGCAGTCAACGCCGGAGCGCTCGCGCGAACCTCCGCGCGCCTGCTCGCGCTCCGCGGTGCAGCCTGCGCGCGCGGCGCCGGAAACGATCCGCAGAGAGTGCTCGCCGCCTGCGCGATCGTCGATCCAACACTCGGCGCCGGCGCCGAATCGCCCGTGAGCGGGCGGGCGGCGGCAGGGGTGATGGAGCAGGTGGATCGGGCGATTTCGCGGTAGGAGCTCACGCGAAGACGCGAAGAGTTGCGATGCCTCCTTCGCGGTCTTCGCGCCCTCGCGTGAGAAATGAGTTGCGGGCAAAAGCCAGTTCAAAACAACGTCAACCTCGGCAAGCCGAACTTCTCGCGAACGAGGCGCCTTAGGTTTGCTTCCTCTGTCCGTGCGCGCGTCTTCGCGTCGAGTTTTGGTGCGTCTGCGAGTGCGGCGGCGATGTCGGCGCGGATGGCTTCGATCTCGGAGGGTGCGGCGGCGATGAAGGCGTCGATCAGCTCGCGCTCGAGGTCGATGAGGCGTTCCTCGATCTTCGGGACGCTTCTTTCCGATGCCAGCGCGCGGACACGGGCAGCGAACGGCGACGCGATCTCCGATGCTTCGAGTTGCACGGCCAGTGCGTCGAGCAATGCTTCGGGCCCGGACTCCGGTGTGACTTCGCCGCCGCCGACGTAGAGCGTCCGCCGCTCGTCCCACAATTCTTTGATCGAGTGGCGGCAGTAGCTGAGGCTGGAGATGACCTTCTTCCGGCCGCTGGTCTCATTCCGTTCGAAGACAGCGTCGATCGCTTCGATCACCACAGGCAGCGGCACTCCGTCCTCCCGCCACTTCTTCATCAACGCCCAGTCCTTCGCGTTGAGGATGAACGGCGTGCCGCGCCGAAGCGCGAAGTGCGCCTCGATCTCCTGGAAGTACGTTTCGGGCGAAGCGTCTGCGGTCACGGTGGAAACGTACCACGCGCGAGTCAGGCAACCGCGCAACCCGGCAACCTCAGTTACAATGCCCGCTCGCTCAAAGCCTGCGCCCACTATGGAACCCATCGCCCCTCGCGCTGAGGTCACGGTCTATTCGCCTCTGTTCTCGCCCTTCCGGCAACAGTTGCAAGGTACGGCCATTTCGATCGGCCGCGCGTCCGACTGCTCGATTCCGATCAAGGATCGTTATCTCTCCCGGAAGCACGCCGAGATCATCGTCGAGCGAGGTGCGTGGATTCTCAAGGATTGCGGCAGCGCGAACGGTACCTACCTGAACGGTGCGCGCATGGAGCGCGATCATCCGCTGCGAACCGGTGATCGCATCCGGCTCGGCGACACGGAGATCGTCTTCGAGACTGCCGAGCACAACACGGACCGGATGCTCGCAGTGGCCGACACCTCGCCGAGCATGACCATCTCGATCCCTGTGAACGAGATCGAGCAGCCGGGTGGAAAGTCCGACACGGGCGATCTCGCCAAGCTCAAGACGCTCAACCTGCTGGCGCGGGAGCTCATCGAAGACCGTCCCACCGAGGAGCTTTTCGGTTTCATCGTCGACAGAGTTCTCGAGCACACCGAGGCATCGCGCGCGGCCCTCGGACTCCTCGGGCCGGACGGCAAGTCCTTCGTCAACGTCGAAGTGCGGCGTCAGGACCGCAGCGACTCGTCGGAGCTTCGCATCAGCCACACGGTGCTGAGCGAAGTGGTCGAGGAGAAGAAGGCGCTGGCATTCATGGACGTCAGCGTTGACGAGAAACTGAGCCGCGCCCAGTCGATCATCATGCAGGGCATCCGCTCGATTCTCTGCGCGCCGCTGATGATCGGCGATGCCGTCGTCGGCGTTCTTTACGTCGACTACCTCTTCACGCAGAGAAAGATCTCCGAGGAGGATGTGCGGCTCGTCGCGCAGATCGCGCGGTTCGCGGCGATCAAGCTGGAGACGACCCGCCTTCGCGAAGAGGCGATCCAGAAGCGCATCATGGACGAGGAACTGAAGACCGCCTCGGTGATTCAACGCGGCCTTCTTCCGCCGGCACCGTCCGGCATCGAAGGCTACACCTTCTCCGGCGCCAACCGGCCATGCCGCACGGTCAGCGGCGACTACTACGACTTCGTTCGCCGTCCCGACGGCCAGATCTATTTCGTCATCGCCGACGTCAGCGGCAAAGGGATCACTGCTGGTCTGATGATGGCCGGCCTGCAAGCATCGTTTCGGATCTTCTGCAAGAACGATCCAACACCGGCCGCGCTGGTCTCGCAACTGAACGATGCGTTGAAAGACACGCTGCCGCAATCGAAGTTCGTGACGCTTTTTCTCGGGCGGCTGCATCTGGCCACCGGCGTGATCGAGTACGCGAACGCGGGCCACACGCCGCCGCTGTGGCTGCGCAGCGATGGCGCCGAAGAGCTGGGCGAAACGGATCTCGTGCTGGGAATCGTGACGCGAGCCGATTTCCGCAGTCACACGTTGCAACTAGCACCCGGCGACTCTCTGATTCTCTTCACGGATGGTGTGACCGAGGCGGAGAACGAAGAGGGGCAGGACCTGGGAAGCCTCGATCACGTGAGGAAGCGTCTGGCAGAAATGCACGGCGACGACGCCGACGCCCTGACCAGCGCGATTGAAGCCGTGGTGTTCGATCACATGGGCGAAGCGCCGCTGGCTGATGACGTGACCTTGCTCGTCGTGAGTAGGGATCGGGAGTTGTGAGGGGCGCGGGGGTCGCTGATCGGGGGTCGGGAGTCGGAGATAAATCTAGTCCGCTCGCGCGACTCGAATCTTGTAGCGACGCCCAAAGTTAGCCAGTTTGGGATTGTCAGGCCAACTGCCTGCTCCGCCCCCACCCCGACACCCCCACCCCCTACACAGGCGTATACCGCCGCAGGAACTCCCCGAACACCGGATCGATCTCGCCTGGCGCGACCGCGAAAATGCGATCGGCGTGGTAGTTGCCGGGGATGTCGATGACGTGCAACTCCTTCGGCTCGTTTGCGGCTTCGTAGAGCGCGAGGGAGTGGTCGTGACCGATCAGCCAGTCGTTCTTGACGTGGATCAGGCAGATCGGCGCGTGGACGTCGCGAACGTCATCGATCGCACGAAGTTTGGGGCTGGTGCGAAAGTGCCAGTCGAACCGCGGCCGCTTCAGCGCCTGCGAAAGGGCGATGTGGCGGTGCAACGTGAAGGGGTTGAACCGCGGCACGATCTTCGCGAAATCGGCGACCGCTGAAATCAGCAAGAGGGACGCGATCGGGAGCTTGTGCCGCGCCGCCGTCGAGATGGCGACCGACGCTCCGTACGAGAGAGCCACGATCGTGATCGACTCGATCGGCAGGCGGTGAAGGAGATCCTCCGCTACGACAGCTGTGTCGTAATGCTCGAAGAGGTTGAAGCCGTAGGTGCCGCCGCTGTCGCCGTGTCCCCGAGGATCGAGGATGGCGGTGCTGAAGCCGAGCTCGCTCAGGTGAGAGGCCAGGCGCACCATGGACGGATGGCGCCGGTCGCGCCAGAACCCAGGGACGACGAGGACCAGCGAACGTGAGGCGTGATCGTAAAGATCGTAGGCAATCGGGGTGGTATCGAACGATGAAACGGTCGCGGTTACCGGGGTGGGGAGTTGGTGCAGCGTGGCGCGAGCGCTTGACATGGTGGTGTGCTTCCTAGACTATAGCCGCTCGCCGGGCGCTTTTTCGCTCGCGTCCCCCCTGTAGTTTGCCCCGATGCAGTACGCCCCCGGAGATCGTACGGAAGTAGAAGTTGTTTGTTGCCGCGATACCTGCGGTTTGATCCTGCCAAGCCTCGCGTTGCCATTTTCGAGGGACTCTCGAAAGAGCTGGCATCGTCGTTGCGAATCAGGTAGAACTCGTTTTTTATACACGTTGCGAAGCGGCCCGCTTCGCCAGACCCATCAATTCGAATTGCCAAGGGGGGTGAGCAGGCACTTTTCATCGGATCAAACCCCAAGTCAAAAGACATCAACGACGCAACAAAAATAACGAGAGGGAAAAAGAAAAATGAGCAAGAAAATTGTAGTTCTCCTGACGGTTCTCGCCCTGAGCGTTTTCGGCTTCGCCTGCAAGAGCGAGACGACCGCCAACAACACCGACACCGCGGCCGCCGCGGCTGACACGTCTGCCACCACCGCGACCACCGACACCACGGTGACGGCCACGATGGCTACCGACACGACCGGCACCACCGGTTCGACCTCCACCTCGGCGATGCCGAGCGCCACGGATACGTCCAGCACTGCCACGACGATGACGACGGCTACGTCAACGACGGGCACGACCGCGACGACCACCACGGGCACCACGAAGACGACCACTTCGAGCAGCAAGAAGCACTAACAACGTCATCTCCCTGTTTCAAGACGCCCCGCGCAATCCGCGGGGCGTCCTTGTAGCTAGCAGCTCGTGCCGCAACCGGTTTCCTTTTTCCTCCCGTTCCGACCTCGATTACGATCCGCGAGGCAAGAATCTCGCAGTAACTGACGATTTGACATCGAAGCAATGCGAAGGAGGTGAGGCAGGCACTCCCAGAAAACGACATCAGCATTTCCATGTCGCAGCAACAGAACATCAACTTCGTCTGAGAGGAAAAACACATATGAAGAAAACAATGATTCTCCTGACCATCGTCGCACTCGCGTTCTTCGGCTACGCCTGCAAGAGCGAGACGAACAACAACAACGTCACCGACACCGCCGCAGCCGCGACGGATACCTCGACCACTTCGAGCAGCACGAGCTCGACCATGTCGACCACCGACACCTCGATGACCGGCACCACCGGCACGATGTCGACCGACACGACGGGCACCGCCGCAGCGATGACGGGCACGGACACGACGGGCACGGGCGCGATGTCCTCCACCACCGGAACGACCGCGACCAGCACGACCGGTACGACGGGCACCACCACGAAGACCGAGACGAAGAAGACCACCACCACGAAGAAGCACTAACCTTCGCTCAACTGCTGTTCGACGCCCCGCCACCCGGCGGGGCGTTTTTATTTGGGAGTCTTCTTCGCGGTGAGATCTTTCCGCAGCGACTCATACACGCGGACAGTCGCCGCCTCGGTGTCGCTCATCGTTCCGCTGCTGTCGATGACGTAATCGGCGTAACGAAGCCGCTCTTTGCGGGGCATCTGCCTGGCGATGCGCCGCTCTGCTTCCTCGCGCGTCATCCCTCGAGCGACGGCGCGCGTAATCTGCGTTTCGGGATCGGTGTCGACGACGATGATGCGGTCGAAACGGCTCCTGCCGCCCGACTCGATGAGCAGCGTCGCTTCGACGATGACGATGCGGTCGCCGTCGGCGGCTTCTTGCGCCGCAATGAGCCGGGCCTGTTCCTCGATCACGAGCGGATGAATGAGCGCGTTGAGCTTCTTCGCGCCGGCATCAGTGGCGAGAGCGACATCGGCCAGCTTGCGGCGATCGATTGTGCCGTCCGGCGCGAGGATCGACTCGCCGTACGTGCGGATGAGCGCTGCATGTCCCGCGCGGCCCGGCTGATAGAGCTGCGTCACAATCTGATCCGCGTCGATCGTCCCGCATCCGAGTGCAGCGAACAGGTGTGCGACGCTCGACTTTCCGCTGGCGATTCCGCCCGTCAGTCCGGCGCGAAGGATCATCGCCGCCGCCACTCCGCAGCCGTGACGGTGTTGCTCATGAGCATGGCGATCGTCATCGGACCGACCCCGCCCGGCACCGGCGTGATCCACGCCGCCACCTCACGGACGCGGACGAAGTCGACATCGCCAACGACGGCGTTGCCATTCTTTGCGAGCAAGGCAGACTTGATCGGGTCGTGCGCAACGAGCCTTGCCTGGCTGGCGTCGATGCGGTTGATGCCCACATCGATCACCGCTGCTCCACCTTTCACCATCTCCGCGGTCACGAAGAACGGCTTGCCGATCGCGGCGATGATGATGTCAGCCTTGCGCGCGACGGCGGCGAGGTCCTTCGTGCGCGAGTGACAGATCGTAACGGTCGCGTTGCGCTGAAGGAGGATGGCGGCTACCGGTTTGCCGACGATGTCGCTGCGACCGATCACCACGGCGTGCTTTCCTTCGATTTGCAGATCGTATGCGTCCAGCAGGCGAATGACGCCCGCCGGCGTGCACGGCGTCAGCGTCGGCCGGCCTAGGTGCAGGCGGCCGACGTTCTGGGGATGAAAGCCATCCACGTCTTTGGCGGGATCGATCGCATCGATGACGCGGTGAGGGTCGATGTGTTTCGGCAGCGGAAGCTGCACGAGGATGCCGTCGACGGTCTCATCCCGATTCAGCCGGTCGATCTCCGCGAGCAGCTCCTTCTCCGAAAACGTTTCGGGAAAGATGCGCTCGTCGCCGCGCAATCCGAGCTCCTCCGCCTTGCGCGCCTTGTTCCGAACGTAGATTTCGGACGCGGGATCGTTGCCGACGCGAACGACCACCAGCACCGGTTGGATGCCGAGTCTGGCGATCGCGGCCGCGACCTCCTCCTCGACCTGTTTGGCCACGCGTTTTCCGTCGATGAGGTGTGCTGGCATTCGCGCTGGTTTGTATCACGTTGCCGCATCCGTATTGGCCGCGAGGAGGGACAGGAATTCTCCACGCCGGTCGCGCCTTACCACGCGAGCGCCCGGTAACCCCTTCCTGCACCAGCAGATTGGGAATGAATTTCTTGACAGTGGCTGTTCGGGCGGTGTACCGTTTTGCCCCTTTCCCGTGGGGAAGGTGTGTGGTTGTCTTTGAATGACACGTGGCGCTAAGCAGTTCCCCTGCGCCGCGGTCCTCCGAAGATCGAATCTGAGTTGCGAAGTGTATTCAGGGAGAGTCATGCGTACGTATTTCCCCAAGCAGGGCGACATCGAGCCGAAGTGGTTCATCATCGACGCCGAAGGCAAAATCCTCGGGCGCCTTTCGACCGAGATCGCCCGGATCATTTCCGGCAAGAGCAAGCCGACCTACACGCCGTTCCTCGACACCGGTGATCACGTGATCATCATCAACGCCGAGAAGATCGTGCTGTCGGGCAAGAAAGAAACCGATAAGATCTACCGTCACCACTCGCTCTATCCGGGCGGACTCAGCGAGCGTGCCGCGCGCTTCATTCGTGCGGAAAAGCCGGAGTCGATGATCGAGCGCGCAGTTCTGGGCATGCTGCCCCACAACAAGCTCGGCCGGAAGATGATCAAGAAGCTCAAAGTCTATCGCGGGACCAATCACCCGCATGAAGCGCAGAAACCCGAGCGGCTCGAAGTCGCTTGACAGGTCAGGAGGATTCTTTGGCACTGGTTGAATACTACGGAACGGGACGCCGCAAGACGTCAACCGCTCGCGTCCACCTCCGTCAGGGTAGCGGTGCGATTACGGTCAATCACCGCTCACTCGACGAGTACTTCGGCAACGACGTGCTGAAGATGATCATCAAGCAGCCTCTTTCGCTCACGGAGACCGGCGACAAGTTCGACATCGTCGTCACCGTCGACGGCGGCGGGCCGAGCGGCCAGGCGGGCGCAATCCGTCACGGCATCTCCCGCGCGCTGCAGATCTTCAATGTCGAGCTTCGCAAGCGCCTGAAGAAGGCCGGCCTGCTCACGCGCGACCCGAGAATGAAAGAGCGCAAGAAGTACGGTCAGAAGGGCGCCCGCGCCCGCTTCCAGTTCTCCAAGCGCTAGTTCCGATGTTTCCGTTTCCCCCAGCTTGATTTCCGAAGACAGGAGCGCAGCTCGCTCCTGTCTTTTTTTTGACTCACGCCGTTCAACCAACGTCACTCGAGAAGGAGGGTTTGCTTGGCAGTCTCTATTACGATGAAAGAGCTTTTGGAAGCTGGCGTCCACTTCGGTCATCAGACCAAGCGCTGGAATCCGAAGATGAAGAAGTACATCTTCGGAAAGCGCAATGGGATCTACATCATTGACCTTCAGAAGACGCTCAAGCTCTTTAAGGAAGCTTCCGCGTTCATCTCGGACCTCGCGTCCCAGGGGAAACGCATTCTATTTGTCGGCACCAAGCGCCAGGCGCAGGATGCCATCCTCGAAGAGGCCAACCGCTGCGGCATGTTCTACGTGAACAACCGCTGGCTGGGCGGCACACTGACGAACTTCACCACCGTCCGGAAGTCGATCGAGCGCCTCAAGGAAATCGAGTCGATCATCGGCGACACCGATAAAGAGATGTCGAAGAAGGAGCGCGCCGCCCTCGATCGCGAGCGCGAGAAGCTCCTCAAGAATCTCATCGGAATCCGTGAGATGGACGGCCTTCCGGATGCGCTCTTCGTGATCGATCCGAAGAAGGAGTACATCGCCATCCAGGAAGCGAAGAAGCTCGGGATTCCGGTGGTTGCCATCGTCGACACGAATTGCGATCCGGAAGACATCGACTACGTCATCCCGGGGAACGATGACGCCATTCGCGCGATCCGTCTGTTTACGCAGAAGATCGCCGACGGCGTGCTCGAGGGATACAACCTCGCCGACGAGAAGTTCATCGGTGCCGAAGACAAGGTCGAGCCGGAAACGGCCGCACCTGTCCATGCCGAACCTGCCGAAGCGATGAGCGCTCCGGCTGCTTCCTGATTCGAAAGACTACTTCCACTTGGAGCGCCGGCTGTCCGCATTGCGGCAGACGGCGCTCTTGTATCAAGGAGAAATGCACATGACAGAGATTGCATCGGGATCTGAAGGACGTCCGCAGATCACCGCCGCCATGGTCAAACAACTGCGCGAGCAGACCGGCGCCGGGATGATGGATGTCAAGTCGGCTCTGACCGAGGCCGGCGGAGACATGGAGCAGGCCACCATTCTGCTCCGCAAGAAGGGCCTGGCCGCCGCGGGCAAGAAAGCGGGACGCATCGCAGCCGAAGGCGCGGTGACCGCGTTCGTCAGCGACAGCATCGGCGTCCTCGTCGAGGTCAACTGCGAGACCGATTTCGTCGGCCGCAACGAGAACTTCCGCAAATTCGCCGACGAAGTGGCCGCGGTCATTGCCAAAAGTAAGGCGGAGACCGTCGAGGCTCTGAACAATGAGCCGTGGCCCGGCGACGCCGAAGGCCAGACTGTCGGTCAGGTGACGCAGAGCAAGATCGCGTCGATCAAAGAGAACATCGCCATCCGCCGTTTCGTCCGCTACGAAGCCGCATCGAACGCCGTCTTTTCGGCGTACATCCACGCCGGCGGACGCATCGGCGTGCTCGTCGAGCTCGTGGCCACCAGCGGCGCGAAGAGCGCGAAGATGAATGAGGTTGCCAAGGATGTGGCCATGCACGTCGCCGCCGCCGAGCCGCGCTTCATTCGCCGCGACGAGGTGACACAGAAGGATCTCGACACCGAGCGCGAGATCGCACGCGACGCCGCCGCAAAGTCAGGCAAGCCGGAGAACATCGTCGAGAAGATGGTCACCGGCAAGATGGAGAAGTTCTACGGCGAGGCCTGCCTGCTCGAGCAGCCCTACATCCGCAACGACAAGCAGACGGTGAACGAGTACCTGGCGTCGTCGGCCAAAGAGTCCGGCTGCGAGTACACGGTCACCCGTTTCACCCGCTACAAACTCGGTGAAGGCATCGAGAAAAAGAGCGATGACTTCGCCGCGGAAGTGGCGTCGTTCATGAAATAGACGCCGAAGGCGTCATCCCGCCGTACTCGCGACACATACGAACGGGGATATGAGGGGGAGGCGGGGTCTGTAGGCCGCCCCCTCTCAGTTATCCAGAGCATGTTCGATGGTTCGGAGTTGAAACCCTCGAGCGCTTGAGCACTACGCGATGAGTGGCCCGATTTGCTGATCATCCTCGCCGACTGGTCGGTTATCCTGGTCAAATGAGAGTCGGAGTCTCTGAATTCAAGGCACGATGCCTCTCACTTATCGACGAAGTACACGAGCGGGGAGAATCGATCACGATCACCAAGCGTGGACATGTAGTCGCATGCCTCGTTCCGGCAGGGGATGTCGACGGTCGCCCCTGGCTGCGCATGCGAGGGAAGGCACGCTGGCAAGCTGATCCGCTCGCGCCCGCACTGGACGAGGACGATATCGACGCGCTGCGATGACGCTGCTGCTCGAATGTGTGTGTCCAACATTAGTGGTGTGACAGCGAGTTGTGACCACCTACCTCTGTCTATTGTATAAAGCGTCGCCAATGCCTCGCTACAAACGCATCCTTCTCAAACTCTCCGGTGAAGCGCTCATGGGTGGGCGCCGTACCGGTATCGATCCCGAAACCATCGCGCGCATCGCTGACGAGATCGTGGACGTACATCGCGCCGGCGTCGAGATCGCCATCGTCATCGGCGGCGGGAACATCTTTCGCGGCGTCACCGCGGCCACCGAGGGCATCGATCGCGTTGCCGGCGACCACATGGGGATGCTGGCCACCGTCATCAACGCCATCGCACTACAGGACGCGCTCGAGCGCCGCGGCGCGCAGACACGCGTGACGTCGGCGATCACGATGGCGGAAGTGGCGGAGCCGTTCATTCGCCGGCGCGCCATTCGCCATCTCGAGAAATCACGCATCGTCATCTGCGCCGCGGGCACCGGCAACCCCTACTTCACGACCGATTCTGCTGCGGCGCTGCGCGCCAGCGAATTGAAGTGCGCGATCATCTTCAAGGCGACGAAGGTCGATGGCATTTACACGGCGGACCCGGAGAAAGACCCCGCTGCGACACGAATTCCGCATGTGACTTACCAGCGTGTGCTCGCCGAGCGGTTGGAGGTCATGGACGCAACCGCGATCGACCTCGCGCGCGGCAGCTCGATCCCGATTTATATTTTCTCGCTGCGCGAACCGGGCAACATCCGCAAGGCGCTGCTGGGCGAGGATATTGGCTCGATTGTTTCTGACGAGATACCTGGGAGAGGATGAAGGCTGAAGGATGAAGAAGAAGCCTTCACGATTCACGAGGTTCCTATGATCAACGACGTCATTAAAGACATTCAGCATCGTATGCACGGCGCCATCGAGGCTCTTCACCGTGAGTTCAAAACGCTCCGCACCGGCCGGGCCAACGCCTCCATGCTCGACGGAATCATGGTCGATTACTACGGCACGCCCACGCCGATCGCGCAGGTGGCGTCGCTCAAGGTCCCCGAGGCGTCGCTCATCGTTGCCGAGCCGTGGGATAAGTCGATGGTGGCCGCCGTCGAGAAAGCTATCCGCACCTCAGACCTCGGACTGAATCCGTCCACCGATGGCAAAGTGGTTCGCATTCCGATTCCAACGCTCACAGAGGAACGGCGCAAGGAGCTGGTCAAGCGCGGTCACCACATGGCCGAGGAATCGCGCACCGCCATCCGCCAGGTGCGCCGCGACGGCAACGACAAGCTCAAGAAGATGCTCAAAGGTCACGAGATCTCGGAGGACGATGAGAGGCACGCCCTCGACGAGATCCAGAAGATGACCGACAAGCACATCGACGAGATCGGCAGCATCCTCAAGAGCAAAGAAACCGACATCATGGCGGTGTGATGGTGCGGTTGCGGGCTAACGAACTGCGAGACCGTTAGACCATGCCAGACGCCGAACGGGTTCTAGTCATCATCCCCGCCGCCGGATCGGGCACGCGCTTCGGTGGCGACGTGCCCAAGCAGTTTCTCCCGCTGGGCGGCAAACCGCTGGTGCAGCGCGTCGTGGAGCGGTTCCTCTTCGATGACGTTGTCACGCGCGTGGTCGTTCCGGTGCTGGACATGCTGCTCGGTGCCGTGAAGGAGTCGCCCGGCGAGCGCGTGAAGTTCGTTGCCGGCGGAGCGACGCGGCTGCAATCGGTAGCCGCGGGACTGGCTGCGGCCGGCGACGAGTTCGATCTCGTAGCCGTTCACGATGCGGTGCGTCCATTCTTCTCGCCCGATACGTTTCACGCCACGCTCGATGCGGCGCGCACGCACGGAGCGGCGTTCCCCGGCATCCCGCTGCCCGACACGATTCATGAGATCCGAGACGACGCCATCGCCTCGACTCCTGATCGGAGTGTGTTCGTCGCCGCGCAGACGCCGCAGTGCTTTCGCATCGACGTCCTCCGTGACATCCTCATACGCGCGGCGCGCGAAGACGCAAACGCGACCGATGAGGCGGGCCTGGCCGCGAAGTACGGTCACCGCGTCCAACTCGTTCCCGGCGATTCGATGAACTTCAAGATCACGCGCCCCGAGGATCTGGTGATGGCCGAGCGCATTTATGCGGAATGGGGCGGAGGCGAAGAATCATGATTCGCGTGGGGCAGGGGATCGATGTTCACCAGTTCGCCGATGCGCGGCCACTCATCCTCGGCGGCGTGCGGATCAGCGACACCGGAGGTCTCTCCGGTCACTCTGACGCCGACGCCGTCCTCCACGCCGTCACCGACGCACTCCTCGGCGCCGCCGGAGCAGGCGACATCGGCCAATACTTCCCATCCGACGATCCGCGCTGGAAAGATGCCGACTCGACCATCTTTCTCCGCGAGGCGAAGCGAATCATCGACGAGATGGATGCCGAGATCGGCAACGTCGACGTCACGATCATCGCGCAGACGCCGAAGCTGTCTCCGTTCCGCGACGCGATTCAGGCCTCGATCGCGAGTTTGCTTAATCTGCCCGCGGGCCACGTGAACGTCAAAGCGACAACCACCGATCACCTCGGCTTTATCGGACGCAGCGAAGGCATCTGCGCGATGGCGATCGTCTCGATTTCAATTTCCTGAACGTCCTTGAACATGGCAATCGCGAGCAAGAGGAAGGCGCCAAAGACGATTGACGATTACATCGCCGCGTCTTCGCCCGACGTGCAGCCGATTCTCCGGAAGATCCGAACGACGATCCGCAGCGCTGCACCCGACGCTGAGGAAACGATCAGCTATCGCATTCCGGCGTTCACGCAGAACGAGATTCTGGTCTACTTCGCCGCGTTCAAGAGTCACATCGGCCTTTACCCACCTATCAAGGCCGACGCAGCGCTGGAGAAGGCGATTGCCAAATACGCGGGAGAGAAAGGCAATCTGCGATTTCCACTCGATCAGCCGATTCCGTACGCCTTGATCAAGAGAATCGTGACGCTGAGAGTAAAGCAGAACATGGCGAAGGCGGCTGCAAAGAAGGCGAAGCGAAAAAAGGCTTGATATCGTTGGGCCACATGACCCGCGTTCGTTTTGCTCCATCGCCCACCGGCCACCTCCACGTCGGCGGCGCGCGCACCGCGATTTTCAACTGGCTCTTCGCCAAGCATCACGGCGGGACGTTCATCATCCGCGTCGAAGACACCGATCAGGCGCGCTCCACTGCTGAGTCGGAGACGATGGTGCTCGACGATCTTCGCTGGCTCGGTCTGCTTTGGGATGAAGGTCCGGACATCGGCGGACCGCACGCGCCGTATCGTCAGTCGGAGCGCGTGAGCCGGTATGCCGAAGTGGCGCGAGAACTTCTCGATCGCGGCGTCGTCTATCGCTGCTACTGCACCGAGGAGGAGCTGGAGGCGAAGCGGAAAGAGGCGGAGGTCGCAGGGAGACCACCGCACTACGACCTCAAGTGCTGGATCAATCGCCGTGATGATGATCAGGCTCCCCACGCGATGCGTTTTCACGTTCCCGACGACGGCGACGTCACCATAGACGACTTGATCCGCGGCGAGGTGACCTGGAAGCGCGAGTCGCTCGGCGACTTCATCCTCATCCGATCGGATGGTCATCCGACATACAACTTCTCCGTCGTCGTCGACGATCACGACATGGAGATCTCGCATGTCATTCGCGCCGAGGAGCATTTGACGAATACGCATCGGCAGGTGCTGATCTATCGGGCCATGGAGTGGGCCGTTCCTCTTTTCGCGCACGTCTCGCTGATCCTGGGGCAGGACCGGACGAAGCTCTCGAAACGTCACGGCGCCACGTCGGTCTCGGCGTACGCGGAAGCGGGCTTCCTTCCCGACGCGATGCTCAACTATCTGACGATGCTCGGCTGGTCGGCGCCGGACGGCCGCGATGTCTTCGACCGCCAGTACGCGATCGAGAACTTCACGCTCGATCGCGTGAACTCGGCGCCGGCGGTCTTCGATCCGCAGAAGTTCGAGTGGCTGAACGGCCAGTACATCCATGCGATGAGCGCCGCGGCCCTGCGGCCGCTGGTGGTGCAGTCGATCGGCGTCGATACTCCGTGGTTGGAAGAAGCGATCGATGTCGTGAAGACGTCCGTTCACCTGCTTCCACAGTTCCGCGAAGTGTTGCGCTTCGTGACGGAGTACAACACGCCGTCGATCGATCAGGCGTTTGCGTCTGCGGTTGCCGCCGACCTTCGCGAGCATGGCGCGCCCCACGATGCCGACTCTGTTAAAGCAATGAACGAGCGGCTGAAGAAGGCCACCGGCCTCAAAGGGAAAGAGCTGTTCATGCCGTTGCGCCTGGCGATGACCGGGATGGACCACGGGCCGGAGCTGGTGCGTGCGATCCCGCTGCTGGCGCGGGCCAGCGAATCGGATCCGGGCGTGCTCTCGCCGCTCGCGCGCATCGAGCAATGTATTCGCTGATCCGCAAGCTGCTCTTCCTGCTCGACGCCGAGGACGCGCACGATTTCACGACGCGGCAGATGATTGCGCTGCAGAACATCCCTCTCGTGCTGCGCGCGATCGGACGCTTCTGCGCTCCGCCCGCGAGCGCTCGGCGCGAGCTCCTCGGCGTGACCTTCCCATCGCCGATCGGAATCGCCGCCGGCTTCGACAAGAACGGAATGCTGATGCCGATTCTGGCCGCGCTAGGTTTCGGCTTCGTCGAAGTGGGCACGGTCACGCTCCGTCCGCAACCAGGCAACCCGCGCCCGCGCCTGTTCCGCTACCCTGGGCAGAAAGCGCTCATCAATCGACTCGGATTCAACAACGATGGCGCCGATGCCGTCGCCGCGCGGCTGGCATCGTGGCAGCGAACGATCCCGCTCTTCGTCAACATCGGCAAGAACCGCGACGTGCCGCTCGATGGTGCAGCGGACGACTACGGAGCCTGCGCGATGAAGCTCACGCCGTTCGCCGACGCGGTGGTCATCAACCTCTCCTCGCCGAACACGCCGTCGCTGCGCGATCTGCAGCGGCCCGAGCATCTGGAGCCGATTCTCCGGGCCGTTCGCGGCGCGAAGCCGCTGCTCGTGAAGTTCGCGCCCGACCTCGATGAGGTTCTTCTCGATGAGATCTGCGATGTGTGCCTCCGGTTGGCGAACGGGATGATCTGCACGAATACGACGATCGCCCGGCCGTTCGCGGCCACCGAGAGCGGAGGGCTATCGGGCGCGCCGCTGCTGGCGCCATCGACATCGGTCCTCGCCGCCGTGCGCAAATACGCCGGTCCGTCGTTTCCGCTCGTCGGTGTCGGAGGCATTTTCACTGATGATGATGTTCGCGAAAAGCTGGACGCCGGCGCCGATCTCGTGCAGCTCTACACCGGTTTCATCTACGAAGGGCCGTTGCTGCCGTCGAGGCTATCGCGCGGCGTCGCGGGTCGGCGGTCGGGGAAGGACGGCGCCCGATCTGGTCGCCGCTCGCCAACGGAGTGAAGCCGACGTAGGTCGGACTCTCCAGTCCGACGGTTTTCCTCCGCATCGACAGAGTCGGACTGGAGAGTCCGACCTACGTTTCGCGTTGCAAAGCTGGTGCGGAGCTGAAGAAAGCTTCATTCTGCCCGGCCTGAGCTCCACGCGCTCGCTCGCTACGACCGCCGACTCCCGCGTTGGCCTACACTGCTCGTCGTGATCATCTACGGAGTCAACCCCGTCCTCGAAGCCATCCGCTCGCATCCCGAGAAGATCCGCTATATCGGTGTGGTCCGCGACGAGACCGCGCGGCATCAGAAGCTGATGAGCGAGGCCAAGCGCGCGAGAGTGACCGTGCGCCCTCTTGCTCCCGATCACGTCGAGAAACTGGCGGGGCGTGGCGTTCACAACGGCGTCGTCGCGGAGATCTCGGAGACGGCGTTCGCCGATTTCGACGATGTCATTGCCGCCGAGCGGACGACGTTCGTGCTGATACTCGACTCGATCACCGATCCGCAGAACTTCGGGGCGATCCTGCGTGTCGCCGATGGCTTCGGCGTCGATCTCGTCGTCATCCCGGAGCACGACAGCGTTGGGTTGACGCCGGTCGCGGTGAAGGCCTCAGCCGGCGCGTCGGAGTGGGTGCCGGTGGCGCAGGTGACCAACCTGGCGCGCACGATCGAGACGCTCCAGAAGGCGGGCTACTGGGTTTACGCAGCGGCGGATGGAGGCGACCCGCCGCAAGCCATCGATCTGCGCGGAAAGGTTGCCCTGGTCGTCGGCAACGAAGGAAAGGGAATCCGCCGCAACGTCCTCGAGCACTGCGACCGCGTCGTGACGATCCCGATGCAGGGCCACATCGAGTCATTCAACGTGGCCACAGCGGCAGCGGTGCTCTGCTACGAGGTTCGAAGGCAGCAACGGGATCAAGGCAACCACAGAGACACAGAGAACACAGGGCGACATAGCCGCAACCCATCTCTCACGCGAAGCCGCGAAGGTCGCGAAGGAGAGCATCGCAAACATTAACCCTTCGCGTCTTCGCGTGAGAAAGTCTTTCGGAAAGGACTTGGGTGTCCTTCGCAAGGCACACGTTTCTCCTGCCCCCCACGCGCGGCACCCACTCCCCCGCCAAACTGACCCCATCGAAATAAGTTCCCTCTTGCGCACGGTTTGGCCATTTGCTATAACCCGCAGTTCCTCGGCTTCCGCCGTCTGAGCTCCATCCTTTGCTTAGCGTCGACAGGCTGTTTGTGTCTTTGAAATCTCGCAGTTTGGCGCTGGCATAGCTCAGTTGGTAGAGCAGCTGATTTGTAATCAGCAGGTCGCGGGTTCGAGTCCCGTCGCCAGCTCCAGCAAGCAGTTGTCTCTCGGAGAGTTGGCTGAGCGGTCAAAAGCAGCAGACTGTAAATCTGCCGGGCCACGCCCTACGAAGGTTCGAATCCTCCACTCTCCACCATTTTTTCGCAGGAAACGAGCGCGGGAGTAACTCAGTTGGTAGAGTCACAGCCTTCCAAGCTGTTGGTCGCGGGTTCGAGCCCCGTCTCCCGCTCCAAACGAGGTTGCTGAGTTGCAGGGTTGGTTGGTTTCTGAGCAACCCTGCAACCGAGCAACTTGGTATCCCAGAACGGTAAGCCCTCTTAGCTCAGGGGTAGAGCACGTCCTTGGTAAGGACGGGGTCGCGAGTTCAACTCTCGCAGAGGGCTCCATCAAAACGATTCGAGATCCGGAGTAGAGAAAACATGGCACGCGCAGGCAGAGAAATCATCACGCTCCAGTGTTCCGAGTGCAAACGCCGGAACTACACGACGACCAAGAACAAGAAGACCATGACGGAAAAGCTGGAACTGAAAAAGTTCTGCCGTCATGACCGGAAGCACACGCCACACAGGGAAACGAAGTAAAGCGAGGCACGAATCCTCACGCCGTTGGAGCGGCCGAGGGATGCGGGCATGGAAATCGCGGGGGAATAAGTCGCTTTGAGCCCGCTTTTGCAGGCTTTTGCGGCACTTGCAGGCCAATAGCTCAACTGGCAGAGCAGCGGTCTCCAAAACCGCAGGTTGGGGGTTCAAATCCCTCTTGGCCTGCCAAATCTCAGCTTCCAGCGTTCAGCTCTCAACCTTCTCAGGCGGCACGAGCCGGAAGGGTGAGGGCTGAAAGCTGTCAGCGTTTTTCGGGGTATCGATGGAATCAGACAAAGACAACAGCATTGTCGCAAGGCCGCGCGAGTGGTGGCTCACCACACGCGACTTTTTTCGCGACACCAACTCGGAAATGAAGAAGGTCACCTGGCCGGGCCGTCCCGAAGTCGTCGGGACGACTGTTGTCGTGATCGTCTCTACGATCATCTTCGCGGTCTACCTCTGGGGATGCGACGTCATCTTCTTCAAGTTGATCAACTTCCTCTTTACCAGGTTCGGAGCAGGCACTTAGTGATGGCCGAAACGGCACAGAAGCAGTGGTACATCGTCCACACCTACTCCGGATTCGAGGAGAGGGTGCGCGAGAACCTCAACCAGCGCATCGAAGCCCTCGGCATGCGGGGCAAGTTCGGCGAGATCAAGATCCCGACCGAAACGCTCATCGAGATGAAGGGCGGCAAGAAGCGCGAGGTGCAGCGGAAGTTCTTCCCCGGCTACATCCTCGTGGAGATGGACATGGCGGACGACGCCTGGCATCTCGTCAAGAACACGCCGAAGGTCACAGGCTTCGTCGGCACCGGCAAGAAGCCGACGCCGCTGACGCCTGAGGAAGTCGACCAGATCCTCACCCAGGTCGTAACCACGAAAGAGAAGCCGAAACCGAAGCACGTTTACGAGCACGGCGAGCACGTTCGCATCATCGACGGACCGTTCTCGAACTTCACCGGAGTGGTGGAGGAAGTGAACCTCGACCGCAGCACGTTGAAGGTCATGGTCACGATCTTCGGCCGCTCCACGCCGGTCGAGCTCGACTTCCTGCAGGTGGCCCGGTTCGATCCGAGCGAAGAGCAGGGTGGCAGCGCAACTGGCGGCGCACAGAAGAGATAACTGATTTCAGAGACGAGAAATTATGGCTAAGAAAATTACGGGATACATCAAGCTTCAGATTCCGGCAGGTGCCGCAACTCCCGCTCCACCCGTCGGTCCGGCCCTCGGCCAGCACGGCGTGAATATCATGGAGTTCTGCAAGACCTTCAACGCCCGCACGCAGGGTCAGCAGGGGCTGATCATTCCGGTGGTCATCACCGTCTTCTCCGACCGCACCTTCACCTTCATCACCAAGACGCCTCCCGCGGCGATCCTGCTGCTCAAGGCGGCTGGCATTCCGAAGGGCTCGGGCGTTCCGAACAAGACGAAGGTCGGCAGCGTCACGCGCAAGCAGGTCGAGGAGATCGCCAAGACGAAGATGCCGGATCTGAACGCGGCCTCGCTCGAAGCGGCCGTAAAGACCGTGATGGGCACGGCGCGGTCGATGGGTCTCGAAGTCACCGGCTAAAAGCAGATTGTTGAATGCTCAACGTTGAACGTTGAACATTCGGTTTGACAAGGGTCGCGCCGGCGCGTAGCCGGTGCAAACGAAGTAGGAGGCGGGACTCGTGCCCGCCGTTAACACTACGGAGGTGAATTTGGCCAGACACGGCAAGAAGTACCGTGCAGCGTTCGAGAAGGTCGAACAGCGGCCGTACCAGTTGGACGAGGCGTTCGGTCTGCTCAAGCAGATCGCCTATGCCAAGTTCAACGAGACGGTCGAACTGTCGCTCCTTCTCGGAGTCGATCCCAAGCACGCCGATCAGATGGTCCGCGGTACCACCGTGCTTCCGCACGGGACCGGACAGTCGAAGCGCGTGCTCGTGATCGCACAAGGCGACAAACAGCGTGAGGCTACGGAAGCCGGCGCTGACATGGTCGGCGGAGACGACATCGTCGAGAAGATCCAGGGTGGCTGGACTGATTTCGACGCCGTCATCGCCACGCCGGACATGATGCGTTCGGTCGGTAAGCTCGGCAAAGTCCTCGGTCCCCGCGGACTGATGCCGAATCCGAAGACCGGCACCGTCACGTTCGACGTCGCCAAGGCGATCTCGGAGATCAAGGCCGGTAAGGTGGAGTTCCGCGTCGACAAGACGTCGATCATCCACGTTCCGGTTGGAAAGATTGCGTTTTCCGCGACGCAGCTCCAGGAAAACGCCAGCAGCATCATCACCGCCATTCGCAAGGCCAAGCCGCCGGCTGCGAAGGGCAAGTACGTCCGCAGCATCTACATCTCGTCCACGATGAGCCCCTCGATTGCGATCGATACGGCCGTGGCCGAGGCGAAGGCAGAGTAAGGAGGGAGCATGAATCGCGAAGATAAAGCAGCAGCGATCTCCGAGCTCGGCGAAGGCATCGGCAAAGCCACGAACGCATTCCTGATGTCGTTCAAAGGCATCACCGTCCCGCAGGTCACCGAACTGCGCCGGCAGGTGCGCGATACGAGCTCGACGTACGTCGTCGTGAAGAACACCCTGGCCCTCATCGCGGTCAAGGACTCGCCTCTGACAGCGCTGAAGGGCGCATTCAGCGGTCCGACCGCCGTGGCCTACAACACCACGGACGCCGTCGCGCTGGCGAAGGCGTTGACGAAGTTCGCCAAAGACGTTCCGGCGATCACATTCAAAGGGGCGATGCTCAACGGCCAGATCGTCGCGGCCGACCAGATCCAGGCAATCGCCAATCTGCCGTCGCGCAACGAGCTGATCTCGAAGTTGCTGTACGTACTTCAGAGCCCGATGCGTGGACTGGCGACCGTACTGGCGGCGAACATCCGCAATCTTGCGGTGGTCATCGATCAGATCGCCAAGCAGAAGGGCGAAGGTGCAGCAACCGCTGCCCCCGAGGCGTCCGAAGCACCCGCAGCCGAAGCATCCGAAGCACCCGCACCCGAGGCAACCGCATAAGACTGATTCCGCGCCGCGGCATCGCCGCGACGCTAGAGATTTGAACGACTCAACACTATTTGGAGGCTGAAATGGCTATTTCGACTGAAGATTTCGTGAAGCAGATTGAGACCATGTCGGTGCTGGACCTTTCGAACCTGGTCAAGGCACTGGAAGACCGCTTTGGCGTGTCGGCCGCGGCAGCAGCCGCTCCGGCAGCAGCAGCGGGCCCGGCGGCAGCAGCGGCTCCGGTCGAAGCACAGACCGAGTTTGCTGTCCTGCTCACCGAGGTCGGCGACAAGAAGATCAACGTCATCAAGGCTGTACGCGAAGTGACGAGCCTTGGTCTGAAGGAAGCGAAGGACCTCGTTGAGGCCGCGCCGTCGACGATCAAGGAAGCGGTCTCGAAGGATGAGGCTGAGAACATCAAGAAGAAGTTCGAAGAGGCCGGCGCGAAGGTCACGATCAAGTAGTGACGTTTGTGGTGGTTTTCGCTGGCGATCTCAACAGCCAGCGGCTTTTCGAGTATGAAAGTTTTCCGGGCGGGGCGGAATGTCCCGTCCGGAATCTGCTTTTTGTTAGACATCTCTGAGCTGGAAAGGGGGGGAGCGGCCCTTTCCGATAGCTCACAATCCTCGCGAATCCACCCTGCCGCGTTGCCTGCGGCGGGACTCGCCTAAGAAATTCTCATTGAGGGCGCTTCAATCTCGACTAACGCAGTGACGAACCCGGTGTGCGTGGACCGCAACCGACGGTCGCAGGCAGAGCTTTCTGCCGTGCGGCCTTTTGCTGTCTACACCCACCCTGTTCGAACCGCCGCAGCCGGGCACGCCGCGACCCAAAGGAGCAATTGAATGAACGGATCCTCCCTGCCAAAACAGGAACCGGTTCGCCATGACTTCTCCAAGATCCGGAGTTACATGGCATTGCCGAACCTCATCGACGTGCAGCGCAAGTCGTATGACAGGTTCCTGCAGATGAACCTCCTCCCCGAGGAGCGAGAAGACACGGGACTACAGTCGGTCTTCACCAGTGTCTTCCCCTTCAGCGATTTCCGGGAGACCTGCTCTCTCGACTTCGTGAAGTTCGCGATCGGGAACTGGGAGTGCAAGTGCGGCCAGCTCAAGGGCCTCGAGCACCTGCGCATGACCTGCGCGAACTGCGGATCGAAGATCATCACCGATCATCCGCACGAAGAGACGGTCAACTGCCAGAAGTGCGGCGTCATCAACAAGAACCGCGTCGAGATCTGCGACATCTGCGGCAACCCCGTCGATCTGCAGATGAAGTACTCGGTCGAAGAGTGCCAGGAACGCGGCATGAGCTACAGCGTCCCGCTGAAGGTCACCTTCCGCCTCTTCGTCTACGACAAGGATCCCGACACAGGCGTCAAGCACATGCGCGATGCCAAGGAAGAGGAAGTCTTCTTCGGCGATATCCCGCTGATGACGGACAACGGTACGTTCATCATCAATGGAACGGAGCGCGTCATCGTCTCGCAGCTCCACCGTTCGCCGGGCGTCTTCTTCACGAAGGAATCGGCGCATACGTTCCTCTCGAAGATCATCCCGTACCGCGGTTCGTGGGTTGAGTTCGAGTACGACCAGAAGAACATCCTCTATGTCCGCATCGACCGCAAGCGCAAGTTCCTCGGCTCGGTCTTCCTCCGCGCCCTCGGCCTGACGACTGACGAAGAAATCCTTCGCCAGTTCTACACGCCGATCAAGGCGAAGCTCACTGGCGACCAGGTCACGCTGTCGTTCGACCGCCGCGTTCTCGATCAGGAAGAGGCGAAAGAGCGTCACTCGATCCGCGGCCGCCGCACGGTCCGCACGGTGTTTGCTGGAGTCAAGCTCGATCAGAAGATGGCCGATGCTCTGACCAAGCACAACGAAGCGTCCGCCAAGGTCGACTTTGCGGCGATGGACAAGGCCGTCTTCCTCTCCGACGTCGTCGACGTCAACAGCGGCGAGGTCCTCTTCGAAGCGAGCGAGAACCTGCCGGCCGATTGGGCTGACGTTCTTCGCGCGCACGACGTCGAGTCCGTCGATGTCATCTTCCCGGAGTGGGATCTCGTCTCCGACATCCTGCTCAACACCGTTCGCAAAGACACCGCCAAGTCGTTCGAAGCGGCCATCATCGAGATCTACCGCCGCATGCGCCCGGGCGATCCTCCGACCCTCGAGTCGGCCAAGGCGCTGTTCGAAGGCATGTTCTTCGATGCCCGTAAGTACGACTTCTCGCGCGTCGGCCGTTTCAAGTTCAACATCAAGCTCGATCTCGATTCGCCGGTTACGCAGAAGACGATGTCGGCCGAAGATTTCTTCGTCGTCATCAACTACCTGCTCCGCCTCCGCAAGGACGTCGGTCGCGTCGACGACATCGACAACCTCGGCAACCGCCGCGTCCGCGCAGTCGGCGAGCTGCTCGAGAACCAGTTCCGCATCGGTCTCGTCCGCATGGAGCGCGCGATCAAGGAAAAGATGTCCGTCCACCAGGACATCGATTCGGCGATGCCGCACGATCTCATCAACTCCAAGCCGGTCATCGCGGCCATCAAGGAGTTCTTCGGTTCGTCGCAGCTCTCGCAGTTCATGGATCAGACGAATCCGCTCTCCGAAGTCACGCACAAACGGCGTCTGTCAGCCTTGGGACCGGGTGGTCTCTCCCGCGAGCGCGCCGGATTCGAAGTGCGCGACGTTCATCCGACGCACTACGGCCGCATCTGCCCGATCGAGACGCCTGAAGGTCCGAACATCGGTCTGATCTCGTCGCTGGCCTGCTATGCGCGCATCAACGAGTACGGTTTCATCGAGAGCCCGTACAAGAAGGTCGAGAACGGCCGCGTGCTCGATCACTACCGCATCGTCAAGGTCGGCGATTCGAGCTTCACGCTCAGCCAGATCGTCGAGAAGCGCGACCTGCAGAAGGAAAACAACCGCATCGGCAAGGAAAACGCCGGCGCGAAAACCCGCAAGGGCCAGCTCGCGCTTGCCGAAGCCGAGCCGTACGCGTTCTATCTCTCCGCGTGGGACGAAGAGCGCTACACGATCGCTCAGGCCAACGTTGTGATGGACGAGGAAGGCAATCTCGTTCACGACCGCGTCATCGCACGGCAGTCCGGCGACTTCGTATCTATTGAAAAAGAAAAAGTCGACTTCATCGACGTCTCGCCGAAACAGCTCGTCTCCGTCGCGGCATCGCTCGTTCCGTTCCTCGAGAACGACGACGCGAACCGCGCACTCATGGGCGCCAACATGCAGCGCCAGTCCGTTCCGCTCCTCCGCACCGACTCGCCGCTCGTCGGCACCGGTATGGAGAACATCGTGGCCCGTGACTCCGGCGCCGTCGTTCTCTGCAAGCGCGCCGGCATCGTCGACCTGGTCGATTCGAATCGCATCATCGTTCGCGTCGAAGCGGAAGACGTTGAGACCGGCGAGACCAAAGAGTTCGGCGCCGACATCTATCAGCTCATCAAGTTCAAACGCTCCAACCAGAACACCTGCATCACGCAGAAGCCAAACGTACGAGAAGGGCAAAGGGTCCGCAAGGGCCAGGTGCTTGCCGACGGGCCCTGCACCGATGCCGGTGAGCTGGCTCTGGGACGCAACATCCTGGTCGCCTTCATGCCGTGGCGCGGCAACAACTTCGAGGACGCCATCCTGGTCTCCGAGAAGCTGGCCAAAGAGGATTACTACACCTCGATCCACATCGAAGAGTTCGAGATCGAAGCCCGCGACACGAAGCTCGGACCGGAAGAGATCACGCGCGACATCCCGAACGTTTCGGAAGGCGCGCTCCGTGACCTCGACGAGTCGGGCATCGTCCGCATCGGAGCAACGGTCAAACAAGGCGACATCCTCGTCGGCAAAGTCACGCCGAAGGGCGAGACGCAGCTCACTCCTGAAGAGAAGCTGCTCCGCGCCATCTTCGGTGAGAAGGCCGGCGACGTTCGCGATGCATCGCTCAAAACGCCTCCCGGAATCGAAGGCACGGTCGTCGACGTGAAGATCTTCTCGCGCAAGGGCGTCGAGAAAGACCTTCGCGCCAAGTCGATCGAAGAGGGCGAGATCGAGCGGATGAACCGCAACATCCAGGACGAGATCCGCATCATCACCGACGCCCGCAACAAGCGCATCGGTGACGTCCTCAGCGACAAGAAGCTGCAGCGCGACGTGGTCGACTTCCGCTCGGGCGAGACGCTCGTCGGCAAGGGTCAGACCGCGACCAAGGAGACGGTCAACCGTCTCTCGCGCCGCGAGCTGCTGGCGCTGCCGGTCGATGAAGAAACGCGCGAGACGATCCGCATGTTCGTCGAGCGCGCCGAGAACCGCATCCGCGTGCTGGAGCAGAAGGCCGAAGAGCGTCGTGAAGACCTCCAGAAGGGCGATGAGCTCCCACCGGGTGTCATCAAGATGATCAAGGTCTACGTCGCCATGAAGCGCAAGCTGAGTGTCGGCGACAAGATGGCCGGACGCCACGGTAACAAGGGCGTCATCAGCCGCATCCTCCCCGAAGAGGACATGCCGTACCTGCCGGATGGCACGCCGGTCGAGATCGTCCTCAATCCGCTGGGAGTTCCGTCACGCATGAACGTCGGTCAGATCCTCGAGACGCACCTCGGCTGGGCCGCCCGCGTTCTCGGGCTCTACTTCTCGACACCCGTGTTCGACGGCGCCATCGAGTCGGAGATCAAAGCGCAGCTCAAGGCCGCGAACCTGCCCGACGACGGCAAGACGCCGCTCTTCGATGGCATGACCGGCGAGCAGTTCGAGCAGCGGGTCTGCGTCGGCTACATCTACATGTTGAAACTGTCGCATCTGGTCGACGACAAGATTCACGCTCGTTCGATCGGACCGTATTCACTCATCACGCAGCAGCCGCTCGGTGGCAAGGCCCAGTTCGGCGGTCAGCGCTTCGGAGAGATGGAAGTCTGGGCTCTCGAAGCGTATGGCGCCGCCTACACGCTGCAGGAGCTGCTTACCTCGAAGTCGGACGACGTCGAGGGCCGCTCCAAGATTTACGAGGCAATCGTCAAGGGCGAGGTTCCGGATGATCCGGGTCTGCCCGAGTCATTTAACGTCCTCGTTCGCGAACTGCAGTCGCTCTGTCTCGACGTCGAGCTCCTGAAGGAATAGCGAATGGCGAAAAAAGTCACAGCCGTTGCCAGCATGCCCGACGCTTCCTGCCCTGCCTGTCAGGGCATGGGAGCCGTCAGCATGACCGCACATTTCCCCTCGGGCGACCAGGAATGGGAAGCCCCCTGCTGGATGTGCTACGGGAACACCGTGGCTCTTTCGTTGCCGACACCGCGTTCAAAAGATAACGCCTGACACATAGGGAGGCGCAATTTGGAAAGCTTCAACTCATTGTTTCAGTCCACCAAGCCGCAGGCGATCAACGATTTCAATGCCATCAAGATCAGCCTCGCGTCTCCGGAGAAGATCCGGTCGTGGTCGTACGGCGAAGTAACCAAGCCGGAGACGATCAACTACCGCACCTTCAAGCCGGAGCGCGACGGCCTCTTCTGCGCCAAGATCTTCGGCCCGATCACCGATTGGGAATGCCTCTGCGGCAAGTACAAGCGCATGAAGCATCGCGGAGTCATCTGCGACAAGTGCGGCGTCGAAGTGACGAAGTCGAAGGTGCGCCGCGAGCGGATGGGACACATCGAGCTGGCCTCGCCCGTTTCGCACGTCTGGTTCTTCAAGGGCCTGCCGAGTCGCATCGGACACCTCCTCGACATCTCCCTGAGAGATCTCGAGCGCATCCTCTATTTCGAGTCGTATGTGACGATCGATCCGGGCGACCTGTCGAACGTCCTCGACGAGAAAGAACTGCTCACCGAAGAGCGCTACCGCGAGCTGCGCACCGCGCACGGTGATGTCTTCGTCGCCAAGATGGGCGCCGAGGCGATTAAGGAACTGCTCCGCCGCGTGAACGTCGAAGAGCTCAGCGACGAGCTGCGTCTCATGATGCGCACCGAGACGTCGCAGATCAAGAAGCTCAAGGCTGCCAAGCGGCTCAAGGTCGTCGACGCCTTCCGCAAGTCCGGTCATCACCCCGACTGGATGATCCTCGACGTCATTCCGGTCATTCCGCCCGAGCTGCGTCCGCTCGTTCCTCTCGACGGCGGCCGTTTCGCGACGTCGGACCTGAACGACCTTTATCGCCGCGTCATCAACCGCAACAACCGCCTCAAGAAGCTCCTCGAGCTTCGCGCGCCGGACGTCATCGTGCGCAACGAGAAGCGCATGCTGCAGGAAGCGGTTGACGCGCTCTTCGATAACGGCCGCCGCGGCCGTGTGCTGAAGGGCTCGAACAACCGTCCGCTCAAGTCGCTCTCCGACACCCTCAAGGGCAAGCAGGGCCGCTTCCGCCAGAACCTCCTCGGCAAGCGCGTCGACTACTCCGGCCGTTCCGTCATCGTCGTCGGCCCCGAGCTGAAGCTGCACCAGTGCGGTCTGCCGAAGAAGATGGCTCTCGAGCTCTTCAAGCCGTTCATCTACAACCGTCTCGAACAGAAGGGCCTGGTCGGTACGATCAAGGCCGCCAAAGAGATGGTCGAGCTGCAGACGATCGAAGTGTGGGACGCGCTCGAAGAGGTCATCAAGGAGCATCCGGTTCTGCTGAATCGCGCACCGACTCTTCACCGCCTCGGCATCCAGGCCTTCGAGCCGCTGCTCGTCGAAGGCAAGGCAATCAAGATCCATCCGCTCGTCTGCACGGCCTTCAACGCCGACTTCGACGGCGATCAGATGGCCGTCCACGTTCCGCTGTCGCCGAAAGCTCAGGTCGAGTCGCAGGTTCTGATGCTGGCCTCGAACAACATCCTCTCGCCGGCCAACGGCAAGCCGCTCGCCGTTCCGTCGCAGGATCTCGTCCTCGGTTGCTACTACCTCACCAAAGAGAAGAAGGGCGCCAAGGGCGAAGGCAAGGTCTTCGGCAGCTTCGATGAAGTCGTCATCGCGCTGCAGGCGCAGGAAGTCGAGCTACTCACGCCGATCCGCGTGCGCGTCACCGGCCAGTTCGTCGACCTCACCAAGCACTTCAACGATCAGGATCTGATGCACGCCGAGATTCAGGTGCTCGATAAGAAGCTCGTCGAGACCACCGTCGGCCGCGTCATTTTCAAGATGCACATGCCGGATGAGATCCCGTTCATCAACGGTCTGCTCAAGAAGCGCGCGCTGCAGGAGTTGGTGAACTTCGCGTTCGTCAACTTCGGCAACGCGCTGACCGTCCAGATGCTTGACGACCTCAAGGACCTTGGCTTCCTCTACGCCACCAAGGCCGGCGTCTCCATCGGCGTCGACGACATGGTCATCCCGTCGAAGAAGCAGGACATCGTCGAAGCGGCCCGCAAGAATGTGCTCGAAGTCGAACGTCAGCGTCTCGACGGCGCGATCACGCACGGTGAGCGCCACAACAAGATCATCGACATCTGGCATCGCGCCACGGAGACCGTCTCGGACGAGATGTTCAGCGAGATGCGCCGCACCGAGCAGGACCGCGGCGAGTTCAATCCGATCTTCATGATGGCCGACTCCGGCGCCCGCGGTTCCAAAGAGCAGGTTCGCCAGCTCGCCGGAATGCGCGGCCTCATGTCCAAGCCGTCAGGCGAAGTCATCGAGACGCCGATCACCGCGAACTTTCGCGAAGGTCTCTCGGTGCTCCAGTACTTCATCTCGACCCACGGTGCGCGTAAAGGTCTCGCCGATACCGCGCTCAAGACTGCCGATTCCGGTTACCTCACGCGCCGTCTCGTCGACGTCGCGCAGGACGTGATCGTCACCGAGCAGGATTGCCAGACCTTCGACGGCATCGTCGTCACCCCGATCATGGAAGGCGGCGACATCCTCGAGCCGCTCCGCGACCGTATCGTCGGCCGCGTCTCGCAGGAAGACATCTACGATCCGCTCACCGGCGACCTTCTCGCCTCGCAGAATGACGAGATCACCGACGAGCTGGCCAACTCCATCCAGGAAGCCGGCATCGAGCAGGTCAAGATCCGTTCGGGTCTGACTTGCGAGACCCGTCGCGGCATCTGCCGCCGCTGCTACGGCCGCAACCTGGCCAGCGGCAAGATGGTCGAGATCGGCGAAGCGGTCGGCGTCATCGCCGCCGAGTCGATCGGCGAGCCGGGCACGCAGCTCACGATGCGTACCTTCCACGTCGGTGGTACCGCATCACGCGTTTCCGAGCAGTCGAAGCACGAAGCGACCAACCCCGGGAAGATTCAGTTCATCAACGTCTCCACCGTTACGAACAAGAACGGCGATCTCGTCGTCATCAACCGTAACGGCAAGCTGCTGATCATGGACGACGCGCCCATCAAGAAGCTCAAGAAGGGCGACAGTGCCGTGCTCGACACGACCGGCCGCGAGAAGGAGCGTTACGCGCTCGTCTACGGTTCAACTCTGAAGGTTCACGACGGACAGCACGTCGAAGCCGGCACCCAGCTCGTCGAGTGGGATCCGTTCACCTCGGCGATTCTCACTGAGGTCGGCGGCAAGGTTACGTTCAAGGACATCGTCGAAGGCGAGAACGTTCGCGAAGAGACCGACCGCGTCACCGGTCTCACGCAGATGGTCATCGTCGAGTCGGCCACCGCGGAGAAGCGCACGCCGACCATCACCATCAAATCGAAGAAGGGCGAGGAGAAGCGTTACCTGCTTCCCACCGGCGCCCACGTCATGGTGCAGAACGGCAACGAGGTCTACCCGGGCGACATCCTTGCCAAGATCCCGCGCGCCACGACCAAGACGAAGGACATCACCGGCGGTCTGCCCCGCGTCGTCGAGCTGTTCGAAGCCCGGCATCCGCGCGACAAGGCTGTCATCTCCGAGGTTGAGGGAACGGTGCATCACGGCCCGGTGGTCAAGGGCATGCGCCGCGTCATCATCGAGACCGACGAAGGCACGCGCCACGAGTACAGCGTCCCGCGCTCCGTGCACGTCAACGTGCAGGAAGGCGAGCGCGTCCGCGCCGGCGACCCGCTCATCGACGGTCCGATCGATCCGCACGACGTCCTGGCGGTCCTCGGCATCCGCGAGCTGCAGCGCTACCTGGTCGACAAGATCCAGGAGGTCTACCGCTCGCAGTCAGTTGCCATCAACGACAAGCACATCGAAGTCATCTGCCGTCAGATGCTGCGGTCAGTCCGCGTGACGCGAGTCGGCGATACGGACTTCCTCGTGGACGAGCAGGTCGATCGCTTCCGCTTCATGGAAGAGAACGAGAAAGTGATGAACCGCGGCGGCGAGCCCGCCGACGGCACCCCACTCCTCCTCGGCATCACCAAAGCGTCGCTCTCGACGGACAGCTTCATCTCCGCCGCCTCATTCCAGGAGACCACAAGGGTTCTCACCGAAGCCAGCATCGCCGGCCGGGTCGACCACCTGCGCGGCCTCAAGGAAAACGTCATCGTCGGGCGCCTCATCCCCGCCGGCACCGGAATGCCCGTCTACCGCGAGGTCTACCTCGAGAAAGACGAACCAGTCCCGGTCCAGCCCAACCTCGAAGACCTCCTCCGCGCCGAAACGGACAACGAGGACGAGGAAGCACTCTCCCTGGCGGATTTCGACGACGAGCAGTAGGTTCTCATCGCATTCGCATCTACGTGAACGGGCGGCCGAAAGGCCGCCCGTTTTTTCGCGGAGCAAATTGCAATCGTCCGGACAAGGCGAGCAAACACAGGCTGGACGGAATCTGCAAATGAATGAACGGAGTTAGAATGGCAGCGATGATTAGGCGAACGATCAAACCTGCCGAAGTGAAAAGTAGAATCTCGGCCGAGGCGGCTGCGGCGGCCGCGCGTGTTGTTTACCGCGACCGTGCGACCGGGCGGTTTGTGATTCTCGAAAACGAGCACGGCCTTCACCCTCAATCGCAGAAGCGCAGCGCGAAGCGCGTCTATCCGCGCAGCGCCGCGAACACCAAAGGTTCGGCAAGCCAGTCTACTCCCGAGCGCACGAGCGCAAAAAAGCAGTAGGGGATGGCTGCCTACGAGGACAGCGTCTTCCTCAACGTGCCATTCGACAGGAAGTACGCGCGTCTTTCTGACGCCTTGATATTCGCCGTTCGGGACTGCGGATTCGAGGCGCGTTCTGCTCTCGAAGTCGAAGACAGCGGCAAGGCGCGAGTCGACAAGATTCTCGACATCATCGAGCAATCGAAGTTCGGAATTCACGACATTTCACGAGCCGGACTAGACCGGGTTACCGGGCTCGCTCGATTTAATATGCCGTTGGAGCTTGGATTCTTCCTCGGGGCAGCTCGCTACGGTCAGGCAAGGGACCGGGAGAAGCACTGCCTGGTACTGGATCGCGAGCGCTATCGATATCGCAGTTTCTGCTCCGATATTGCCGGACAAGACATTCGCGCACATAACGACGAACCTCGGGATGCGATTCGAGCGGTACGCGACTGGCTTAGCGGCCACAGAGCACACGTAGAGATGCCTGGAGGCAAGGCGATATTCGATCGCTACCAGCGATTTCGCGCTCAGCTCCCAGCGCAGGCGCGCGATTTCCAACTCGATCCAAAGGAGCTCACCTTTGGCGACTACACCCGCCTCGTCGTGGGTTGGTTCACTCGAAACCCGTGGTAGTCGGGTTGCAGGAGAGGCGACTCACGCGAAGACGCGAAGAACGCGAAGAGGAGCGCTCCGCGATCTCCGCGTCTCCGCGTGAAACAAAGAGGATGACCCCGTGCGCGGGTCAGCAAGATAAACCGGCTGCACGCCGTTTTGCGTTGGCTACGTCGAAGGAGGCGCGATCCGCTCGTCGCGGGCCGGTGTCAATCCCGCCACGAGCTCCTCGACGCTGACGTGGAGCATGTTCGCGAGGCTGACGACGAGATTGAGGTTCGGCGCCTTCATTCCGCGCTCCATCTCGCCGATGAAGGTGTGGCTCGTATCCGTCATCTTGCCGAGTCTCTTCTGCGTCAGGCCCTGCTGCTTCCGTACCCTCTGGAGATTCGAGCCGAAGATCTGTGCGACCGATAGCATGGTTGTCGTCCTCCAAGGCACTTAAGCGTGCATAAGCAATACTATAGCATGTATCGCGAATGGAAAAATGCTCTTCGATAACACTAAAGCGTTTTAGCTTAACATTTAACTGTTAACAAGGAACAGATTTTGTTATCGAACACGTCGTGTTTGCTGGCGATAAACACTAAAGTTGTATAGAAACATTCTAAAGCGCTGATTTGTATTGCTTATGTGTTAAAAGTCAATGCTAAAGTGCTAACTCGTAACATTATCGTGTTAACTCAGAACACTATCGTGTTAATCAAGAACACTATCGTGTTAATCCAGAACACTATCGTGTTAACGCGGAACACTATCGTGTTCACGAATAACACTATTGTGTTAATGAAGACCAGGCGAACTCCCCTCCTCAGTTTCCACTATCCTTCGCCAACGATGCGGGACGCTTTGCGGGTGCGGCTTGGTTCTCTTTTGATGGTTCTTCTGATTGCGCAGTCGATCGGGGCGGGGGACCGGCCGGAGGCTGTGGTCAAGTACCGGCAGAGTGTGATGAAGGCGATGGCGGCGCACATGACGGCGATCTCGATGGTGGCCAGGCAGGAGATCGCGAACGATCGCCAGCTTGCCGCGCACGCCGAGGCGATTCATGGGTTGAGTTTGGGATTGGGGGAGCTCTTTCCGGCTGGGACCGACGCGGCAAAGGTGAAGAGCGCGGCCAGGCTGGAGATCTGGCGTCAGCCGGCGGAGTTCAAAGCGGCCGGCGCGAAGTTAGAGAGCGAGAGCGCGAAGCTGTTGCAGTTAGCGCAGCAGCGGGGTGCCGCTTCGAATGCGGCTCCCAACTTCCACGCGCGCCTGGCGTCGCAGGTCGATGCGGTTGGTGCGGCGTGCAAGGCGTGCCACAAAACATTCCGGAAGAGCGACACCGAGTAGCGTGCGGATGCGATTGCGTACGCATCTCGCGGTTGGACTGATCGCAATCGCGGCTCTCGTATCGTGTCGAAAAGAGCAGACCCAGGCATCGCGAACCGCGCCGGCTCCTTCGAAGAGAGCGACAGCTACCGCGAGCGATGACTGGGAAGAGCTGCCATCCGGCAACGCGTATGCCGGCTCAGCTAGTTGCCGGGAGTGTCACGAGAAGAATTTCCTTCACTGGCAGCACGACTGGCACTCGCGCGCCCTCGCGCCGGCCTCGGCGAAGAGTGTCGTCGGATCGTTTGCGAGCGCGCATTTCAAGGGCACGTCCAGCGAAGCATGGATGACACGCAGCGGCGACTCGTTCGTCATGAGTACGCGGGATGCGCGCGGAGAGCTTGGCGACTATCCCGTCGCCTGGGTCATCGGCGGAAAGCGGATGCAGGATGCGCTCACCATTTTTCCCGACGGCCGGTGGCAGGTCCTTCCTGTCTACTTTCACGTTACCGGCGGCGGTTCCTGGGTCGATTACAACGAGCACAAACAGGGCGTGGTCTCCCCGACGCATCCCTTCTTCTGGACCAACTTCCGCCGCACCGCGAACAAGGAGTGTCTGGAGTGTCACTCCACGGGCCTCGATCTGCGTTACGACGCGACGGCACAATCATGGTCGACGACGTTCGTCGATGCCGGCGTGGCCTGTGAAGCCTGTCATGGCCCCGGGGCGCGGCACGCCGAGACCAAGAGCAAGGCCGACATCATCCATCCGGGACACATCGACGCCGCGCTGGCGTTGTCGATCTGCGCACGCTGCCATGGTCCGCACGAGCCGCTCTTTCCGCTGCTCGATCAGAAGGATCAGTTCCGCCCCGGTCAGCGTTACGACGACAGATATCAGGCACTCGTGATTGTCGACAGCACCGCACGATCGGGCGAGTACTTCGCCGACGGACGTCCGAACAGCTCGAGCTTCGAGTATCAGGCCCTCGTCCAATCGCGCTGCTACCGCGTGGGAGGAGCGACCTGTCTCACCTGCCACACCGCTCCGCACAAAGAGCACGGTCCCAATGAAATGAAAGGCGACGCCGATCGTTCGTGCCGCGATTGCCACGCCGCCATTGCGAAGGAAGGGCGCGCGCATACGCACCACCCGGCGAAGGCGGCGAGTTGCACCGGCTGCCACATGCCACGACTCGTGAGCGGCGTGCTCGACAAGTTCCCCGACCACAGTATCGACATCCCCAACGCCCGGAACACGCTCCGGCATGGAGTCCCGAATGCCTGCGGCGTCTGTCACGCGAAGAAACCGGCGGAGCTGATCGAGCAGACGATCGCCTCCTGGTGGCCGCAAGCTGCGGAACGGCAGCAGCGGCGAAGCGTGCTTGCCGATGCCATCGACGAAGCGTCTGCGGCACAAAGCCTTCCTTCGCTCACCGCCGTTGTGCGTGACCTTCACGAAGCTCCCACGCTCCGCGGCGCAACCGCGATCCTCCTCGGGCAGCGCTTCCCCACGGCAGCCGCTTCGATCCTCGAGCCGCTGCTGGCCGATCGCGATCCGCTCGTACGAGCGCGAATGATCGAGGCGCTCGGCTATGCACGGGCCAGCACCGCCGCCGACGCGATCGCCCGGTATGGAACCGATCCGTCGCTCCACGTCCGTCAGGCCGCTGGCCTGGTTCTGGCGGCGTTCGGTGATGCCCGCGGCTTTAAGGTGCTTCAAGCGCTCGCCGCTGATCCTGCATCGCGCGCCCTGGTGAAGCCCCACATCATGCTCGGCATCGCTGCGGCCAATCGCGGCGACTTCATTACCGCCCGCAGCGAGCTCGAGCTCGCACTCGTGGAGGCTCCCTACATAACGGACGCTCTCGTCTTCCTGGCCGACATCCACGCCCGCCAGGACGATCTGCCCGGCGCGCGAACGCTGCTGGAAGACGCGCTTCGCTATGACCCGCAACACGCGGGTGCAATCAAACGGCTAAGAGCGTTGGGCGCTCGATAGACGTGGCTGCCTGCGAGTTATGCACGGAGTGCGGTCGTCTCGACCGCGGGCACTCGGGCGTCCTCGCCCGAGTGCTGTCAGGGGTGGAGATCGAAACGTTTTGTTCGTGTGTAGAATCGCCTCGTGCCCGAGATCAGCCGCTTCTTCGGAATCATCATCACGATCAACTACCGCGAGCACGATCCGCCGCACTTTCACGCATGGTACGCCGGCTCCGACATCTCGGTCCGGATCTCCGACGGAAGCGTTAGCGGCCAGCTGCAACGGAGAGCGCTTGCACTCGTCCTGGAGTGGTGGCATCTTCATCGCACCGAGCTGCTCGAGGACTGGCAGCTTGCACAAGCTGGACAATCCCTAAAGAAGATCGATCCGCTGGACTAACTCACATGTACTACACGGTCATAGACGCACGATACGTTCACGATTTCACGATCTGGGCAAAGTTCGCCGACGGAAGTGAGGGTGAGATCGACCTGTCCGACGATCTCTGGGGTCCTGTTTTCGAGCCATTAAAGGACGTGAACTACTTCCGCAACTTCTCCCTCGCCGAGTACGGCACAGTCTGCTGGCCGAACGGTGCGGATATCGCTCCTGAGTTTTTGTACGAAAAGGTACGGGTTCACGCCTGACGGTTTGCCAGTCGGCGCTCGCCTTGCAGCCTATGCCTTCTTCAGATCTTCACACCGCAATAGTCGCGCGCAGCTCCTCGCCTCGAGAGAACCAGAGAGTGATGATCAAGTGGCGGCGAGCCCGACGACGACGGCACGCCAACCCTCCTCGGAATCACCAACGCGAGCAGACCATTCCGAACCCGCCAGGCTCGATGCTACGATTGCGCTGACGCAGCCCGGCGTCGTTTCTCCAGGAACGAGGAGAGAGATGAGCAGACTGCTGGGTGTCGCGATCTCGGTTTCGTTGGTGTGTTTGGGTGCTTTCTCCCAGACCACGATCAGGAATGATGCTGTGACGCAGGTGTCGCCGGAGGGCGACATCGTTGGGTCTTTCGGCCAGCCCGTCACGTTCGCTACGCACGCGGAGCTTGTGAGCTATGGATTCTCATTCGGTCCATCCGATGGATCGATCGGAGCGATTCCAGCGGCGGGAGGTTCCTATACGTTTTATGGCAGTGCCGGGTCCACGGCTGGGTGCAGCGCAAGTCCGAACCTCCACGGCACTTTTCCTTTCAACGGAACGCTCGATCGTGTAAGCGGAGTCACCGGCGGCTGCAGGAGGATGTTTGGTCCTGGAGACGCGCCCCCTGGCTATGTGTTCGATAAGGACTATGCGGGCGGTGGTGGTGTCGTTCGCTTCGCCAGTGGCGGCAAGAGCGGATGGCTCATGCCCTTCCATGGCGAATACCATTGGCAGAACCAGGCCAACCCGCCGAGCTTCTTGTGCAGCGCCGGAGGGAACAGCGTTTCCATGGTGCCCTGCTTTTATTCATCGATCGGGTTGGCGGTATCGACGGACGACGGAAAAACCTTCCGAGTGGCGGGGCAGATCGTTCAGCCAAGTGAGCCCCTTTCTCTGTTCGAGGGTGGCGGCACCAACATGGCTGTCGGGTACGGCTCGCTTCTGGTAGCCGACGCAAACGGCAAGCACCTCGACAATCCACCGCCGGACCCGGCGAATGCCTACTTCTATGTCTTCTACAGCGATCGGTTGCAGGGCGCTCCCGGCGTCTGTAATAACGCGCTCTGCCTCGGCGTCGCTCGTGCGGTGTACGCCGATGTTGTTACGGCTGCGCTCTCCGGCGACGGGCACCAGGTCTCGCAGTTGTTTCACAAGTACGATGGAGCTTCGCCGAATCCCTGGACTCAGCCCGCGACTGCGTTTGAGCAGGGGAGTGCTACGCCAGACCTGTCGGGAACCGCCGGCAGGTACCTGCCTCTTTGGACCGACGAGAGCGCGGCTGCCGTCATCGTGCTCTACGACCGCAGCTTCGACGTCTACCTCGCGGTCTACGTCTCCGGCCTCGGCGTTTCGATCAAGGTCCGCGCTTCGAGCGACATGATCCATTGGTCCGAACCAATCGGTGCTCCCTTTACTGAGGCAGGCCGGGCTCTCTTTTACCCGACGCTCATCGGCGAGACCGGCGACCCAACGATCGGAGGGCTCGCGCCGCGCGTGTATTTCACCAGTTTTCCCACCGACCAGTTTCCCAACTACGCGACCTCGGTCTTCGAAAGCGTCACCCTGACGCTGGCAAGACAGCGGAGACGCGCAACAAAGCACTGACGACGCCCTGCGTCGTGCTTATTTATTGGGCGACAGACGCCTCAGTCAGCGTATTTGACCACCGCGAGCCTCGATCCACCGGGCAAGCGATCGTTGGCTCTCGCCCGAAGGTCTGCCGGCGATCAATCCCTCGACAGAAATATCCTCGTCGAGTCGCGGCCAGTGAATCCCTTCCCCTCGGCCGATCAGCCGCCAATCGGACCGTTCCTCCAGGGTTCCGTGGATGAGACGGGGATACCAGGCTAAGGGCACCGAGATCGTGCGCCCGTCACTCAAGTCCACCGTCAACGTGTCATCGGTGACCACGACATTCGTCGCTGCCGGAACAGCGATCTCAGTCAGAGAAGAAGTCATTCCACGCCTCCAGTAGGTCGTCTTGATGATCACCGAGGATCTGTTCGATACGCCGGATTTCAGCCCGTCCAAAATCGCCGCTGTGAGCCAGACGTCAACCAAAACTTTGCCATACAGTTTTCGCGTTCCACATGCACGTGAGCCGGTTCGCCGCGATCGCCAGCGTAGAAGAAAACACGATAGGAACCTTGCTTGAAAACAGTCGGCATTCGCGGCTCTCGCGTTCATGTTACCGCCTGTCAGGCGCGCTCACATCGAATGAGGATCCGCCGGGCCCGTAAGGACGTCCAAGCATCTGCGTGATCGGGATCTGAACGATTTGCTGCCGCGAGCAGCAGTCCGCTATCGACGATCGCGGCCGATGTCATCAATCCAACCTTCGAGCGCTTCTTCGAGGTGCGCCGCGTGGGTCATGTTCGGGTCGTCGCAGATGCCAGCAAAAGGAAACTCTCGTCCTCACGCCGAATACGTCATTGCGATCGCGTAGCGAATGATTTCGGACACGGATGTAGCGGACCGTTGGGCCTCATGCTGGACGAGAGTCACAAGCTCATCGGGCGGAGTGATGCCGACGCGCTTCATGCCGGCACGCTAGTCAAACGCAATACGGTCGGATACCCGCCATGCGGTTACCTGGGCGTGCCTTTGCGTCGTACGATGAGGCGCATGAAGGCCTTTCATCTCGCTGCGCTCTCTCTGGCTCTCGGTCTCGCGGTAGGACCAGCCGTCCTCGCTGCGCAGCGCCTCGATTGCTTCTATGCAGCTCGCCCAACCGCGAAGAACCGCGATCCGGAGATGAGCCTTCACCGGAATTGCGCGGCCGTCCGCGGCGATGGTTCCATTCGAATCCTGGCACCTCATCTCCGGGCTCTCGACTTCAAGGCGAATGGCCTGACGACGCTCAACGTCAAGGGACGGGGTTGGTTCTATGTCCGGCGCAATGGACGTGCTCTCGAAGTGCTGACGGAAGACAACGGCGCCGACTACTTCGTCGAAGGCCTGGTGCGCGGACGCCGTCATGCCAGAGTGGCGTTCTTCGATCGCTTGTTTCGGATGGCGTTGCCGCCCACCTACGATTTCGCGTGGCCATTCGAGAACGGTCTGGCCATGGTCTGTTCCGGTTGCACGGAAAAAACCGACGCGTCTGATCCCGATCATCACGTTCTGATGGATGGCGGGCTTTGGGGCTACATCGATCATCACGGCAGAGCGGCCATTCCTGTGAAGTACTCCCGCGCCGAAGCGCTGCGGCAGAGAGAGTTGTTGCCAAAGCGCTGAAAGAGAACGAGACGGTGATGCGGCGAGGCCGCCGGCGTCACGCCATAGATCACGCCTGTTTTCTCGGGCCTGGTTGTATTCTCGTGCGGAAGGAAATCCTCATGCGAGCCCTCTCCTGCCTTCTGTTGACGCTACTGGCTTCGGCCGCTTTTGGACAGAGACTCAAGGTCCGGAATGGAGCGGCGCTCCCGCCGCCACTCTAGCTCCTGATCGAGCTGCGCGGCACGACGAAGCCGATCTCCTCGGCGATCCACTCCGGATCGGCGCTGCCCTGCACCGAGCTCCATTGCGACAGAGGTTCGTTGCCGTAGCGCACCATGCCGCTGTGCAGTGCTTTGTCCTTCCTGTCTTTCTCCGGGTTGGGATCGGCGTAACCGAGCTTCTGTCGCAACAGCTCGAGATTTTGCGGCTCTCCGGTGAGGAACAACCAGTTGCGCTTGACGTGGTGCATCGCGGCGTACGCCTTCAGCCGCTCGGGCGTGTCCTCGCGCGGCTTGATGGTGAGTGAGTAGAAGAAGATGTCCTGCTTCGTTTTGGAGAGAAGGATGCGCTGCGCCGCGAGGAGGTTCGCGGTGATCATCGGGCAGTAGCTCTCGCAATTCGCATACATCAGGTTGAGCACGACAATGCGGTCCTTCAGCAGATCGTCGTAGAAATGGACGCGCCTGCCGTCCTGGGTGACCAGCGGGATGTTCGGGAAGTAGCGTTTGCGCATGACCTCGCGGCCCGAGTCGGGGGGTGCAAAGTGGCGCGTGGCGAAGAAGGCTCGTCGTGTCAGCATGGCGTGCTCCTACGGATTCGAATTGGTATCACCGGTGGTGGCGACGTCGAAACGCAGCATCATGGCGTGGTCTTCGTGGATCACGTTGTGGCAGTGCATCGGGTAGCGCCCCAGCCAGTCGCGGAAACGCATGCGCACTTTCACGTTGCCGCGCGGGATCAGCCGCACCACGTCCTTTCGCGCAAGGTTCACCCCGCTGCTCGCGCTGCTGCAGCCGCTCCAGCAATACTGGCTGCCCCATTGGCTGTAGTTGTTGTGGTCGTCCGAACTGCTGCCGTACAGGCCGGGAGCGCCGGACGTGATCTGGAATTCCTCTAAGTGCACGTGGATCGGATGCGACCATCCGAAACCGCCGTCGAAGTTCCACTGCTCGAGCGTGTTCTGCTGCACCTTGAACCGGACCGTGTTGCAATTGAACAGTTTCCCGTTGATCGTCCACTGTCCGCCGTAGGTCTGATCGAAGTTGAACGACCGCGTGACACGCGGCGAGCCCGAAACGCTGGGCAGCGCGTAGTAGCCCGGGAGCGTGGCTGGGTTGACGCTGTTGTCGGCGACCGCGGGTCCGTCTACCACGATCTTGAGCATGAGGAACCCCTGTCCGCCACCGACGACACTACCGGTCGGTCCGCCTTGGCCGTTCGGCTGATCGAGGCGGTTCTCGAGGTAGAGCGTCTTCCCCGCGTACTGGGAGAAATCGATGATGACGTCGGCGCGCTCGGCGACACCAAGCGCCACCGCAGGCACCTGAACGGGATGGGGCAGCAAATTGCCGTCGTTGGAGATCTGCCAGAACGGCTGCGAGGCAGCCGGATTCGTGAGGTCGGTGACGTACACCTGCAGGAAGCGCGACGGCCCGGTATTCAACCAGCGGAAGCGATACCGGCGAGGGCTGACATGCATGACCGGCTGGATCACGCCATTCACCAGGAACTTGTCGCCGAGAATGCCGTCCGTGTTGAACGTGTCGAAGATGAGCATCCCGGTCTGCGGGTCGTAGCATCGGTCGGCGAACGCCATCGGAATGTCGTAATTGGGGAACGACGGGAGACGGAAGCCCGTCGTCTCGTCGCCCGTGTCGAAGTTGTTGAAGAGTAGAAAGAAGCCGAGCAGGCCTTTGTAGACGTTCTGCGCGGTGAAGTTCTCGCGATGGTCGTGATACCAGAGCGTGCTGAGCGACTCGTTGATGTCGCCGTTCGTCGGAATGTGAGTGGAGTTGAACCCGGCCAGCGCGTTCGGATAGTACTGATCGTAGTACTGCCCCGCGGCGAAGTAGTCGCATGGGAATCCGTCGCTTTCGGACGGCGTGTGGCCGTTGTGCAGATGCGTGCTGACCGAGTTGAGGCCGAAGCCGCCGTTCGCCGACGGCAGATTGTTGATGTTGCGCACCAGGATCGGCGTGCCATAACGCGCAACGTAGGTGGGGCCGGGACTCGTTCCGTCGAAGGTCCAGAGACTCTGCAATGGCAGGTCTGGCGAGACTTGTACCTGCGCCTGCTGCTGCGTGACCTGGTAGGCGACGCCGGCCGGGAAGGGGAAGCCAAGTGCCGGCGCCTGATGCGCGCGGGTGCGCCCTTCGTAGGGAATCCCGGTCGCCGGATTGATGGCCGTATTCGGATTGACCTGCGGCGCGGGACCGCTGAGCGACGACACCGGAATCGCCTGCTTGACTGGCGGAATCGGTAACGGCATCGTCCACGGTGTCGTGATCGGACTGGCGCAGGTACCGCAGCCGGTGCTTCCGTAGCGACAGTCGCCACCGCCCCAACTGCTCAACCCCGACTTGGGGATCAGCAGCCCTCCGGCGGTCAGAAGTCCGAGCTTCATGAGGTCGCGACGGCTGGTTAGGCCCGCCTTGACCAGTTCCTGCCGGTTCTGCAATGCGGTGTACATCTCGCGCCAGCGCGCGCGGGAGACCTTCTCGCCCCTGCTGTTGAAGAACATAGGCTCTCCTTAGACCGAGGATGGTGACGGAGGATGGTGGAAGAAAAGAAATGTGGAGCCGTCGCGGCGATTTGGCAAGGGGGGTGGCGTTGATCAATGAATCGGTTGCAAAAGGTCAGGCGGACGCCTCCTCGCCGCTGCTACCCAATCCGGAGTCATGCCTCACAATGCGCGCAATGTTTCGTCGCCGGGCCACCATCCTCTTTCTCTTCATCGCAACGCTTGCGGCGCAGCAGGTTCTTGCCAGCGACATCCTCTGGAAGCCGCAGAAAACGTGGGTGTTCGTCGTCGGGACGCTGGAGTGGAAGGATTCCGCGGCGTTTGCTTCGTTTCCGAAAGCGAATCGGCGCGATGCGCAGCTCGTGCGGTTCTTTCGTCAGAAGGGAGTATCCGCGAATCACATCGTCTACCTCGCGGACAAGCAGGCCACGACGTCGCACGCGCAGGCGGCGCTCGACAGGATGCTCGCGCAGACAGCTCCCGGCGATCTGCTCTTCTTCTATTTCACCGGGCATGGCTATCAATCCGAGGATGGGAAGAAGACGTTCTTTGCAACGTATGACGCCAGCGATAACCGGGCTGGGTGGAACGTCGATGCGATTGTGCGGACGATCGCCGCAAAGTTCCGCGGAGACCGCGTCATCCTCGCTGCTGACTGCTGCTACTCCGGCGCGCTCGTCGATCGCGTGAAGCGCCTTCGCAGCCGTCAGTCGTTCGCGTGTTTCGCGTCGTCGACCAGCAAAGACAGCTCGACGGCGAATTGGACGTTCACGGAGATGCTGCTGGCCGGACTTCAAGGCCGTTCATTCGCCGACTTGAACGGCGACCACCGCGTCACCCTCGGCGAGATCGCACGCAGCGTGCGTGACGACATGCGATTCGCAGAAGATCAAACTTCCGCTTGGATCTTCACCGGCGGCTTCAACACGAACACGTTGATTGCGACGGCGCAGACGAGGAGCGATGCCGCCATCGGCCGCAGGGTGGAAGTGAAGTCCGACGGCGCCTGGTACAAGGCGCGGATCATCGACGCAAAGAATCGCCGCTATCGCGTTCACTACTTTGGTTACGAGGTTGCGGACGACGAGTGGGTCGGCCCCGCGGCGCTGCGGCGGACTGGGCAGCGGCCGAGAGCGGGAAGAGCCCGGTAACACTTCGAAAAACGCGAGCAAGCCGAACCCAGCCGTTCATACCCTCCGGCATCCTCTTCGCAAATAAAACTGGTGGAGGCAAATCACAATGAGAATCCTTTCCCGATTCCTTTCACTGGCGGTTCTCACTGGGATGCTGATCGTCCCGATCTCGGAAGCGAGGACGCGCATCTATCTGCGAATTGGACCGCCGCCGCTCGTGGTCGAGCAGCGGCCTGTGCTGGTGCGGCCCGGCTACGTCTGGCAGCAGGGCTATCACCGCTGGGATGGCAACCGCTATGTCTGGACCACCGGCGCGTGGGCACGTGCTCCGTACCGAAACGCGGTCTGGGTCCCGGGCCACTATGTGCATACCCGCCGCGGCTACTACTTCGTAGACGGTCACTGGGCGCGGTAAGTCAGAATTAACCACAAAGATACAGAGGACACAGAGGTGATCTCTGTGACCTTTGTGTCTCTGTGGTGCTCAGCCGTTGCGGCGCCATAAACCCGAGGCCTTCGATCCGAGGAGACCGGCGGTGCGAAGCTGCTCGCTCACTTTGCTGAGTCCGGCGATGCTGCGCCGAGGAAGGACCCACGCCTTGGGAGCCAGATCGATGGCGCGATCGATGTAGAGAAGCTCTTTCTCGCTGAACCGCCAGCCACGCGTTTCGAAGCGCTCCAGTTCGACCGGGACGGTGAAATTGCGCATCGTTCGTTTGCCGTAGACGTTGAAGAAGCCTTCGAAGTAACTGAGACCGAGGGCGAGATAGGGGTAGATGGCCTCGCGGGAACGGAGAGTCGTGAAGTTCGACTTCCCGATCGCACCCCACAGTCCTCTGATTTCATAAACCGCGAGACAGTGGCCGTCGTCGCTTGCGGCATCCATGTACATCAAACGTGGAGGATGCCCGAGCTCGCGCAGGGCTGCGCAGGCGAAAAGGACGCCGCTGAAACATTGCGCCTTTTCTTGCCGCATGACGATGCGAGGCGAGTCTGCGCCCCCTTCGTCGTCATAGTCGAGCTCATCAAGGTAGTGTTGTATGTGGGCGGGGGTGCGCAATCCGTTCAGAATGCGCTTCTCTTTTGCGGTCCAGTCCATATTCTCTATGTTAATGAAGCGACATGCTGCGCAAACACTTCATTGAACAGCGCGCCCGGCCTTCGTGCACGAAGCTGCTCGACAATCGCCGGCCCTTCCATCCCCAGCTTGTGCAGGATCCGAGCGGCAACAAGGGCTGAGCGGTTGAATCCCATCCCGCAGTGAGAGAGGACGCGATGGCCGCTGCTTACGAGGTGTGCGCCCATGATGGCCACGGCCTCGAGGCGTGCCAGGTCGGGAAGCTCTTCGTCGAAGATCGGGAAGTAGACGTAAAGGGAAGTGTCCGGTGTGGTCGGGACGCCGTCGTCAACACCGCCTTCCATGTCGATCACGACATCGATACCGTGGGCCTCGATGGACGCCCAGTCATCGATGACGGGCGAGATGAAGAGCAGACCTGCGTCGTCGACCTGAAAGAGGCTCATGATCCGGCGGCATGGTAACGCAGGGGTAGGATAATCGGAGCTGGCCTCGCCGTTGCGAAAGGTGATGAACTGCGTGCTCTGGCTCATCGTCTCGCTTCTGATAGCTTCGTCCGACGCCGTTCCGCATCGGTTCGCCTTCGCGCAATTCCGCGCGGAGTCACAGCTCCAACGGGCTCCCGCGCCGCCGCGCCTATCCGATCCTCGGGCTCGCCGCTTCCGCACGGTCCTTCGCGAGGCCGCGAAGGATGGTCCGAACTTCAACGGGCACTATCGCGTCGTCTCATGGGGATGTGGCACGAACTGCATCGAATGGGCGGTGATCGATCTGGCCCGCGGCGATGTCTGGATGGCGCCCGATCCGCTTGCCTCCTGCTGGTTTCCCGACGGCGCGCCCGACGCCAAGGTTCCCGATTGGTTCTCGTTCCGCATCAACAGCAGCCTCCTGATCCAGCACGAATGCAGGTCGCCGTCGAACCGGCAGACGTTTGATACGACGAACTACTTTGCCTGGAAGCACGGCCATCCCGTACTCCTCGGCACCGAGGCTCTGCGGTACTAAACTGCACCCTTCCCATTCGCAATACGTCAAAACGATCGAGCAGCGATCTCAATGCCGAGGTGAGAATCTTGAACGTAACGGCAGCGATTTTTCGTGCGGTACCAATCCTCGCTCAATACAGCGACGACGACTCAGGCATTGTGCGAATCGGGTTGCTGCGGGCCGGATTGTCTCCGGAGCAGACGACCGAGGCGGTCGCATTCATCTCGCTGGCATTCGGGCGCGAGCTGTTGACCGGGATGGGAGTTACGCTGCCGGAAACCTACATGCAGGCCGGCGACGATGGGAGTAGCGTCGAACGCAAGCTCGCGGATGAGCCGATGTTTTCCGAAGCGTTAAAACTTGTTCCGAGGATTGCCGCGGAGATGGGACAGGGCGTGTTTACCGCCGTGGCGTTACAGAGTAGCGAGCTAAAGGCGGTCAACGAGGCGCTCAATCAAGGAGCGGATCCGGCCAACCTTGTGGCGTCGCCTCCGGTTGTTCTTTTGCCGCACGCTCCGGCTCGCGATAAACGTCCCTGGTGGAAGTTCTGGTAATTCGCCGACCATGAACGTCGTCGAACATTTCCTGATTGGCTGGTGCGTGGCCAACATCTCGCCAGAGTTGACCAATCGCGAACGGATCATGATCACAGCCGCTGCAGTGATTCCTGATATCGACGGACTCGGGCTTCTAGTCGAAATCCCGACGCGTAATACCGCCCATCCGATCTTGTGGTGGACGGAGTATCACCATGTGCTCGCCCACAACGTCGGATTCGCCGCTCTCGTCACGATCGTGGCATTTGTGCTGGCGACGCATCGCTGGCAGACCACCCTTCTGACGATCCTGAGCTTCCACACCCACATCCTCGGCGACATCATCGGCGCGCGCGGTCCGGACGGCTATCAATGGCCGATCCCGTATTTCCTGCCGTTCTCGTCCACGCCTGTCCTTTCATGGGACGGCCAGTGGGCACTCAATGGATGGCAGAATTTCGTGATCACGGCTGCGGCGCTAGCCATGACGTTCGTTCTGGCCTGGCTCAGGGGATACTCGCCACTTGGGATCTTCTCGCGCAATGCTGACACGCTGTTCGTGCATTCGCTGCGCACGCGCTTTGGCACGCCTTGATGTTGAACCACAGAGACACAGAGGACACAGAGGACGCCTTGATCTCTGTGACCTCTGTGTCTCTGTGGTTCAACAATCCTGATGCGCTACGATTCGCCGGAAATGCTTCGGGAAGACGCTTCGTGATCGACCGGACCCTTCGGAGCCAACTGATGATCGTCCTTCGCGAGCTGTCCGAAGGAAGCGCCAGCCGGGCCCAGTTTCGCGCCCCATTCTCGGATTCGAAGGATCTTGCCATTCGCGAAGTTGCCGAGCAGGCTTGGCTTCTCTGCCGCGATCTTCCTGAACCGGGATCCGCGGACCGCAAGAAGCGGCTTCGCGAAGCGCGAGGCGAAATCTCGCGCTGGACTCTCTTTCTGGAGACCGACAGGGAGTACGACTGGCCGGTCCTTCCGAAATGGGCTCGCGTCCTCGGATTCATTCCGAGCGTGCTCACCTTCGGCCTCTTCTGGGCGCCCTATCGATGGTGGTTCAAGCGAAGCGGCGACTCGCAGGTGTGGCCGTTCATCGATGAAAAGCAGTATCAGGACGCGGGGAGAAAGGGCGGGCGGCGGTAGGCACGCGAAGACGCGAAGACGCGAAAAAAGGTCCACCCCCCTTCGTGCCTTCGCGTGAAAATCCGAGTGCTCACTTTCCCTATACTTTCCGGACGACAACCAACAGGAGCCCCCATGTGCAGAAACATCAAGACCCTCTTCAACTTCGAGCCTCCGGCGACGGAGGAAGAGATTCGCGACGCTTCCCTGCAGTTCGTCCGCAAACTCTGCGGCTTCACGAAGCCGTCGAAGGCGAACCAGGCGGCGTTTGACCTCGCGGTCGAGGAGACCGCGCTGGTTGCGCAGAAGTTGTTTGCCTCCCTCGTGACGACCGCGGAGCCACACGACCGCGAGACGGAAGCCGCCAAGGCGCGCGCAAGGTCCGCGCTAAGATTCGGTCGAGCCTCGGAAGCGTAGCGGAAAACTTCAGGCGAGCCCTGTCGATGCGCTACCATTTCCTCCGATTGGAGGAGGAAATGATCATGCGACGGACCACTCTCGTTCTCCTTGCTGTCTCCATCCTGTTTGTGTCGGCGTCCCTCGAAGCCAAGCCCGGCTGGAGCGGAACCTATTTCGTCAATGGATCCAATCCCGGCGTCGGCGTCTACAAGGGCACGCTGAACATCACCCCGCGGGGCGAGGTTTACGACGTTCGTTGGAGCATCGCCGGCCTGCGATATACCGGCGTCGGGATCGTCGTGAACGACACGCTTTCCGTCGCGTACACAGATGCGAATCACAGTTTCATCGGCGTTGCCTCGTACACGCGCGAAGGCGGCACGCTCTATGGCCATTGGGCGGTCGCGAGCGGGACGATGATGGGCTCCGAAACCGCGACGCGAAGGTAACTTGCTCGCTGATGCCGCGGGGGAGGGTTATGGATGGTGACATCGGACGTGGTGCCGGCTGCGCAGCGACGCGCCTTTGCCTGTCTTTTCGCCCGTCTTGTACTCGAGCTTGAATCATGAAACGAATCGCAGCCATCGTCGCGATTGCCGCAGTGGCCGGCTACTGGTATTACCAGTCGTCGCACGCCCCTGTGGATGCGTACAAGGCCTTTGCCGAGGAGATTCTTCATCGCCACTACGACGTGGCGGCGGCGATGACTGATGGTCTGACAGCGGCGCAACTGGCGCAGTCAGGAACGCAGGAAAAGATCGGCGCCGGGCCGACCATGTTTCAAACGTTGTTTCCTTCGCGGTTCACGATCGAGTCGCAAGAGCGCAGTAGCGACGGGACGACTACCGTCAAAGCGACACAGCAAGTGTTGTTCAACCCGCCCGGCGTGGAATCTGTCATGCGGCCGGCGATGATGGCGCTGATGAAACAGACCGTAGCGCTGCGCAAGAAGGATGGCGCGTGGAAAGTGGTCTCCTTCGAGAATTCGTTCGGCGGCATGGAGACAATGTCGGCGCGATGATGAATTTGAAAAGACAGCTCCTCCTCCTGGTTGGCATCGTCTCGATCGCGACGCTGCCTCTGCCGCTCGGCGTGCGTATCGCGGAAGGAGCGCAGCAACAGGTAGGCGTGACGCTGACCTACGACCCTGCCTACGTTTCGCTGCGATATCCCGGCGGCGACGTTCCGGTCAGCCGCGGAGTCTGCGCGGATGTGGTGGTGCGGGCGTTTCGTGGGGCCGGGATCGACCTGCAGCGCGCGGTGCACGAGGACATGCTTGGAGCGTTCAAGCGCTATCCGGCGCTGTGGGGTCTGTCGCATCCCGACGCGAACATCGATCACCGCCGCGTCCCGAATCTCATGAAGTTCTTCGAGCGGCACGGAAAGACGGCCAGCGGTGGGTTCCTGCCCGGAGATGTAGTCGCTTGGCGCCTGCCGGGTGGCCTGCTGCACATCGGCGTCGTCAGCGCCGAGGTTGCGTCGCAGACGAAGCATCCCTTGATGATTCACAACATCGGCAACGGCGCGCAGAAGGAAGACGTTCTCTTCGCGTACACGATCATCGGACACTACCGCTGGTAGAAATTCAACGCGAAGGAGTGCGGGCGTCTCGCCCGCGGCGACGAGGCGTCTCGCCTCGGCGTTGTAAGCTCGATCCCAGGGAGGGAAAGACGTTGTCTGCCCATGCGCGCCAAACCACCGCCGGGCGGGACGCCCCCCCGCCGCCCGCCAGACCCC
>Ga0307470_10000045_pt1 | contig 87887 bp, 69 predicted proteins | sample atmos_gasesAM3C__FD_204565 | JGI IMG/M metagenome (GOLD analysis project Ga0307470, IMG submission 204565) | Hardwood forest soil microbial communities from Morgan-Monroe State Forest, Indiana, United States - atmos_gasesAM3C_05 | ecosystem: Environmental > Terrestrial > Soil > Temperate forest... | reverse complement strand
GATGAGGGGGCGTTGGAGCTTGCCGAACAGTGGACTGGTTTCATGAGTGGACCTGGGGAAGCTCATGAGAACAATCAACTTCAGCGCGAGCACCGCCCCCTCATCCGCCTTCGGCACCTTCTCCCCCGCTGAGAAACGCGGGGGAGAAGGACGCTCGACCAACACATTCTCCGAGATCGTGAAAAATACGGTTAGCGCCACAAGCGTCGAATGCCCTTCCCGCATGGCACACTACCGGCACGCAGCGGCTGCGGACGCCGCTACGATTCGAGGAGGGTTACTGATGCGCTTTACCCGCCTGCTCCTTCCCGCCGCTCTCTTTCTCATCGCCTCACCGCTCGTTTACGCCGCGCCGCAGCAGCGCGAGACGACGACGGTCGAAGTCGTTCAGGTGCCGGTCTACGTTACGACGGCGGGTGCGTCGGTGCGGGGGCTGACACGAGACGACTTCACATTACGCGTCAATGGCAGACCGCAGAAGATCGACTACTTCGACGTCGTCGATTTTGCTTCGCTTTCTCCCGATCAGGCGCGAGACCCCCGGCAGCGGCGCATGTACGTGCTGACGTTCGATGTCGTCAACTCAACGCCGAATTCGGCGGTTCGCGCCCAACGGGCCGCGGAGAAGTACCTGGCTGGAGCGCAGCCGAGTGACTATTTCGCCGTGGCGCTGATCAATCGATACGACGATATCGAGCTGGTCGTGCCATTCACGCGCGACCAGGCGTTGCTGCGCCTCGCGGTGGCGAACTTCAGCGCCGGGTCATCGACCGATCCATTGAGGCTCACCGTGACACCAGCCGACCGGGCGGTGCTGATCAACACCGACAGCGCCGAGCTCGCGGAGCTGCGGCGGATCGGCTCCGGTGTGGCCGCTGAGCTGGCGGTCGAGGCTACCCGCAGCATGGCCGCGGCTCAGTTGGATGCACTCGCGAAGCTCGCGGAGAGGATGGCGCCGCTCGAGGGCTATAAGCACATCGTTCTTCTCTCGAACGGGTTCGACAGCTCCGTGATTTTTGGCGGCTCACGGCCGGCCACCAGCAACATTCGCATCGGATCGTTGGCGGAACTGACAGCGTTACGCAAGCAGCAGCAGCCAACGCTCCCGGGCTTGGACGGGCGACTTCCGGGCTCGCAGATGAGGATGCAAAGGAAGTTCGCAGCGGCCGGTGTATTCCTCGACGCCATCGACCTCAGCGGCGTCCGTCCGTTCGACATGCCCTCCAACGACTCGCTGCACCTCGCCGTTGCCGACACAGGCGGCCAGGTGGTGGAGCACCGCAATGACCTGGCCGCGGCGATGCAGCGACTCACCGATTCGCAGCAGATCGTTTATGTCCTCGGCTTCCACGCGCCGGACACGGGACGGAAGCAAAACGAGATCGCGGTGAAAGTCGCCGGCGCTCCCCACGGCTCGACGGTGGCGTACCGCGAGGCGTACACGTCTCTCGCCGGAAGACCGTCGACCCACGATGGCCTCCGACTCGCGGACATCATCTCCAACGACATCCCGCAGAACGGGATCACGATGACGACGTCAGTAGCCACCGCACCGAAGCACGCCACGGTGAACGTCACCCTGCCCGGCCGGGAGTTGCTCGCGCTTGCGGGCGACGGTGCGTGGGTGAAGGGTGACGCACTGATTTACGTCTTCGCCGGACAGACCTCGGTCTCGTTCGCTCGTAAAGGTATCGACATCGACGTGGCTCGCGCTCGCTCCACCGGCCTCGGTGACGGCAACGTCGACATCACACAGCCGTTCGACCTGCCGCCCGGAAAGTACGCGATGAAGGTGCTGGTGCGCATCGAAGGTCACGACACGCTGGCGTTCGCGCGCGAGGACTTCACGATAGGGGATTAGTCGCGGAACTAGTGCTTCCTCATCCACGGCGGTGCCGCTGACTTGTCCCCGTCATTGCTCGCTTCCTTGTCCGCGGTGACCAGTTGCTTGCGGATCGTGCCGAGGATGCGTTGGTCGGCGGCGGTGGCCAGGTCGAGAAGGTGCTGGCGTTCGTGAAAGCCGTTGAATGCGACGACGAAGCGGTCGATGCGGAAGGCGACGACGCGCCCGAGGAAGCGATCCTCGGCGGTGAAATTGTCTTCGCCGAGGTTCGGGATCGGATCGAGCAGCTTGCCGTTGTGCAGGTACAGCCCCTTGTACTGATCGAGGATGTTCTCCGCGGCCGGCTTGTTCTCCGCCGGGATGACGATCCCTTCGATGACGTCGTTGTCGACTTTGAACGTCGCCTGAAACGAATTGCCGAGGTACGACTGCCCGAATGCCGAGTCGGCCGAATAGCGCTCGCTGCCAGGCACGCGTTGCGTGTCGGGGAGAAATGCGAAGACGGCCGGCTTGCTCGGGGCGGGAGGCATGCGGTCGGAGACGAACTTGGCCAGGCGCAGAACCGCGTCGCCTGCTCCCGCGCCTGTGATGCGCACGTAGAACGGGCCGCGCCAGACATGGACGGAGTGCGCTTTGGCGAATGACTCGTTGGGGATTTCGAGGAATCGAAGGTTACCGATCTTCTGCTTGGAGTAGGCGCCGAAGGCCTTCACGAAGTCGGGGAAGCGGAAGATCTCGACCGTGGCGAAGCCGTTGCCCGGCGCGCTGTACTTGCCGATGGTCAGATCGAGAGTGTCGTACCGGGCGAACTGCGGCGCCTCGGCCGGCCCGAGGTAGGTGTTGAGATGATCGCCGGGAATGACGATGGGGTCTTCGTCGAGCCGCCAGATCTTGGCTTCCTGCTGTCGCGGAAGGAACTGCAGACTCGGCGAATCGACGGTGGCGAAGTTGACATCGTTGCGCGGCGGCGGAGCGATGCGCACCAGCGCCGGGCGGCGCGCTTCGCACGCGGACAGGACTCCAGCGATCAGGAGCGCGAGAGCGATTCCAGGAAGGCCACGGTGACGCGTACTCCTGCGCCTGTCGCTCCGCGCGCCTCGCGCGCTGTTTCGGTCTCCGCGTACGCCGTGCCGGCGATGTCGAGATGCGCCCACGATGGACAATTGACGAACTCCTTCAGGAAGACTGCCGCGGTGGTCGCTCCGCCCCATCGCCCACCCGAGTTTTTCATGTCCGCCCATTCGCTGCGGATCAGTTCCTTGTAATCGTCCCACTCGGGAAGTCTCCATAGGCGCTCACCGACTCGCTCACCGCACTCAATCAACTTCTGAGCCAGTTCGTCGTTGCTCGTAAAAAGCCCGGCCGCTTCGCTGGCAAGGGCGACGACGCAGGCACCCGTGAGCGTGGCGTAATCGAGGATGTGATCGGGCTTCAGTTCCGAGGCGTAGTGGAGGGCGTCGCTTAGAATCATGCGCCCCTCGGCATCCGTATTCACGACCTCGACCGTCTTGCCGCTCATCGTGGTGATGATGTCGCCGGGCTTGTAGGCGCTGCCGCTGGGGAGGTTGTCGGTGGAGGCGATGATGCCGGTAACGCGCACGGGCAAGGCCAGCATCGCCGCCGCCTGAATCGTGCCGATGACGGCCGCGGCGCCGCACATGTCGAACTTCATCTCCTCCATCTTCTCGGCCGGCTTGATGGAGATGCCGCCGGAGTCGAAGGTGATGCCTTTGCCGACGAGGGCGACGTGTTTCTTCGCTTTGCGCGGAGCGTATTCGAGGACGATGAATCGGGGCTCTTCGGCGGAGCCGCGGTTGACGGCCAGCAGCCCGCCCATCTTCATCTTCTCGATTTCGCGCCTGCCGTAGACGGTGCACTTGATGCCGACGGCTTTGGCCACCTCTTCGGCGCGCTGGCCGAGGTAAGTGGGTGTGACGAGATTGCCCGGCGCGTTGCCGAGGTCGCGCACCGTGCGCACGCCGGCGGCGATGGCTTTCGCCTCATCGTCGAGCAGCTTGGCGCGTTTGGCGTCGACGCCGTGAGGAGGAACGAGAGAGGCGCTGATCGGCAGCGACTTGTCGTCCTTCTTCGTGATGTAGGTGTCGTACTTGTAGTCGGATGCGGCCAGCGCCTCGGCGGCGACGCGTGTGGTCTCATCGATGCCGAGCTTCGGCAGCGCGTAGGGGAGGACGACGATGATCTCGCGGTCGCGCTGCTTTTTCGCTGTCTTAGCGATGTTGTAGATGGCGGTGCGGAGGCTGCGAATGGTCAGCGCCTCTTCCTTGCCGATGCCGACGAGCGTGATCTTCTTCGGTTCGCCGGCGACGGTGGTCAGCGACTCTTCCGCCCGGCCGGTGAAGCCCGCGGCCGCGATGGCCTGCATCGCCTTCGCGGCCATGGCCACGTCGGGCTTGCTGTTCTCGGCGATGAGTACAAAAAGATGATCCGCTTTCGCGACCTTTGGTTCACGTGTGATGGTGACGTCCATATCGGGGCGGATTGTATCGGAAGACGACTGTACGAACGGGCGCTCGTAGCGCAGGCGGCTCGGCGGCGCTACTCGTTCGAGATCGAAAGGAACCGCCGGCGAGCCGCCAGCGGTCCAGCCGCCGAGCCGGCGGCGCTACGTCTCCCCATACAATTGGCCGGACTCATGCACGAGCGAGGGAACTGAATGGCCTTTCGAATTCTGGTGATCGATGACGAGACCGCCATCCGCGAAGCGATCCGGATGACGCTGGAGTACGAGGGGTACCGGATCGACGAAGCGCGGTCGGGGCAGGATGGGATCGACAAGGCCACGCGCACCGCGGCGCCGTACGACGCCATCCTGCTGGACATCAAGATGCCGGTGCTCGACGGCATCGAGGTCCTCGACAACCTGAAGGAGCAGAAGGTGCCCTCGCCGGTGATCATGGTGTCCGGGCACGGTGACATCTCCACGGCCGTTGAGTGTACGAAGCGTGGCGCGTTCGATTTCCTGGAGAAGCCGCTCAATCGAGACAAGCTCCTGCTCTCGGTCCGCAACGCCGTCCGGCAGCAAAAGCTCGAGGAAGAAGTCGGCGAGCTGCGCGAGCGCGAGGCACGCGACTACCAGATCGTCGGCGACTCCGCGCCGATGCGCGAGTTGAAGACGCAGATCGAGCTGGCCGCGCCGACGAAGGCCACGGTGATGATCACGGGCGAATCGGGCACGGGCAAGGAGCTGGTGGCGCGGGAGATCCATCGGCGCTCGTCGCGCGCGGCGATGCCGTTCGTCCAGGTGAACTGCGCGGCCATCCCCGAGGAGCTCATCGAATCGGAGTTGTTCGGTCACGAGAAGGGATCGTTCACTGGCGCGGTGCGGAAGCAGACCGGAAAGTTCGTCGCCGCCGACAGCGGAACGATCTTCCTCGACGAAGTCGGCGACATGTCGCTGCGCACGCAGGCCAAGGTGCTGCGCGTTCTGCAGGAGGGAGAAGTCGAGCCAGTCGGCTCGGCGACCGTGGTCAAGGTCGACGTCCGGGTGATCGCGGCGACGAACAAGGACATCGTCGAGGAGATCCGGGCCGGCCGTTTTCGCGAGGATCTCTTCTATCGCCTGAACGTCATCCCCGTGCGCACTCCGCCGCTGCGCGAGCGGAAAGAGGACATGCCTGCCCTGGTGCAGCACTTCGTGACGATGTTCTCGGAGCAGTACAACCGCCATCTGAAGAAGTTCACGCCGGCGGCGCTGAAAGCGATGCAGGAGGCGGCCTGGCGCGGCAACGTTCGGGAAGTGCGCAACATGATCGAGCGGATCGTGATCATGGTTCCCGCCGACACGATCGACATCTCCGATCTGCCCGCGGAGTTCTTCCGCGCCGCGGCGGACATCATCTCCACGACCATGCGCCTGGCCACGCTGCAGGACTTCAAGGACGAGGCGGAGAAGGCCTTCATCCTGGCAAAGCTGCGCGAGAACGGCTGGAACGTCTCCAAGACCGCCGACGCCATCGATACGCCGCGCTCGAATCTCTACAAGAAGATCGAGCAGTACAACATCAAGCGTGAAGGCGGCGGGGCGATGGTGGCGGCTGAAGATGCCGATGCCGTTTAGCGTCGGCATCTTCGATTCGGGCGTCGGCGGCCTCACCGTTTTCCGCGAGATCGCCCGCGCCCTCCCTCATCATTCTCTGATCTACCTCGGCGATTCCGCCCGGGTGCCGTACGGTACGAAGTCGGCCGACACGGTGACCCGCTACTCGCTCCAGGCGGCCGCGCATCTCCTCGATCGCGGCATCGGTATGCTGGTCGTTGCCTGCAATACCGCCACGGCGGCGGCACTCCCGGCATTGCAGGAGACGCTGCCGATCCCGGTCATCGGCGTCGTCGAGCCGGGGGCGCGGGCGGCGGTGGAGCGGACGCGCGGACGTGTCGGAGTCATCGCCACCGAGGGGACCGTGCGATCGAAGGCCTACACGCGAGCGATCAAGAGCCTGGATGCGACGATCGAGGTGATCGAGGCTGCCGCGCCTCTTTTCGTCTCGCTGGCCGAGGAAGGATGGGCGAATACGCACGTGGCCCGCGAGGTCGCGGAGGTCTACCTCGAGCCGCTGCTCGATGCCGGCATCGACACGCTTGTCCTCGGGTGTACGCACTACCCGATCCTTCGAGGGACGATCGAGCAGGTCGTCGGCCCAGGCGTGATGATCGTCGACAGCGCCGAGACGACGGCGTCATGCGTGCGGGACGCAATCGGGGCTTCGTCGTCGAAGCGGCCCGCCAAGCACACGTTCCTCGTGACGGATGCCGAGGAGCGGTTCCGGCGAATCGCCAGCGATTTTCTGGAGAGGGAGATCGAGCATCTGGAGCTGGTGACGCTTTGAAGTAAAATCACTCTGAGCTTGACATGAGTACCGTCACGATTGATCTCGACGAGGGTCTTGCTACCCTGCTGCATCAGACGAATCAGCCCGTCCAACTTGCCGCCAGCGAGATGATCGTGCTCGAGTTGTATCGGCGAGGCGCAATCTCCAGCGGCAAGGCTGGAGAGTTGCTCAAGATGCCACGTCTGGACTTCATCCGCTACGCGTCTGAGCTCGGGATACCGAATATCGACATGACCGCGGATGAGTGGGAACGCGAGAAAGCTGCTGTCGCCGCATGGCTGGAGTCATAGCTGATGCCAGCCCGCTGATCGCGCTTCATCAGATCGGACAGATCTCGCTTCCCTCAGGCGGGGGCGACGCTTTGAAGGTGCGGCTGCGCAAGCTCCGGCACAGACAAAAGTGTCTGTGCCACATTAATCCTGCCCTTGGCACGATCTCCTGCTGAACAGACACTCCCGTAGTGCCACATTGATCCTGCCGTTCTGCACGATCTCCTGCTGAACCCGAGGTCATCTGGAGCGGCTGCGCAAGCTCCGGCACAGACAAAAGTGTCTGTGCCACATTAATCCTGCCCTTGCACGATCCTCCAGACACTCCCGTAGTGCCACATTGATCCTGCGTTTTGCACGATCCCCCGCTGAAACCGAGGTCCAATGTGGCACAGACACTTTTGTCTGTGCCGGAGCTTGCGCAGCTCTCACCTCCGTGCGACGCAGAGCACATGCGGGTGCGGATAGCCGAAATCAACACGCCGTGTACGCACGTCGACGAACCCCAGCCGTTCCAATCGGGCTCTGAACGCAGCAGGGGACTCGTAGCTGAACGATTCTCCCAGCGTCAGGTGCAGCGCGGTGGCAATTCGCTCCTGAGCGGCGTTCCAACTGTTCTTAAGGCGGGCAGAAGGGTCCTGTTCCTTGATGACGAGAACGCCGCCCTCGGCGAGACGATCGCGACAGCGACTCAGCAGCGCGTCCCACTGATCGATCGGGATCTTGTAGAGCACGTCGATGATGGAGATGGCGTCGAAGGTTCCGCGGATGGAATCGTCGAAGCCGATCACGAGCTCGAGGCCGGCGATCGGCCGCACCTTGCGCGCATCCGGCTCGACGGTGACGACGCGGCGCGCGCCGCGGGCTTGGGCGAGCACGGCGAAGAGACCGTGGCCGGCGCCGATGTCGAGCAGCGACGCGCCCCGAGGGACCGCGTCGAGAACGCGGAGCATCGGGCAGGTCAGAAAGCGGACCAGCATGTGGACGCGGTCCCGCATTCGCCGTCGGCGAAAAACGGCGTGCAGTACGATTAAGGCGCGGATGAATCCCACAGGAGCGATTGTACGGGGCTGGTGGCGCGAGGCGCTCGGCGCCGTGATCGTGCTGGTCTCACGCATCGTCACCGCGCCGCGCACGCCGTGGGAAAACGACGAGTTCCTTTTCGCCGAGGCCGTGCGCAACTTCGATCCCTCGCGCTACCACCCGCATCCACCCGGATACCCTCTGCTCGTCCTTATTGCGAAGGTCTTCGGCGCGGTCGTTCACGACCCCTGGCGTGCGCTGATCGTCTTCAGCATCGTGGCGGCGCCGATCGGATTCGTCGCCATCGCCCGCGCCTTTCGCAACTGGATCGACGATCCCGACCTGGCCGTCTGCGGCGCGCTGCTCTTCTACTTCTCCGCGTCGATGCTCGTACACGGCACGCTCGCGCTTTCCGACGGCCCGGCCATGATGTGGGTCGGCTTGTCGCTCTTCGCCATCAGCTCGCCGCACGCCGATGAGCACGAGAGGAACGCCATCGCCATCGGCATCTTCACCTCGGCCGCCATCGGTACGCGCCCGCAACTCCTGGTCCCGATCGCACCGATGCTGATCGTCGCGCTGCTGCAGATGCGTACGATGCGGAAGCGGGCGGCGTGCGTGATTGCCTTCGGCCTGGTGTCGGCCATGTGGTTCCTGCCGCTTGTCGATGCGGCAGGCGGCTTCGACGCGTTGCGCCTGTATGAGACCAAGCAGGCGCAGTACTTTGCCGCGCACGACGCCTCCGTGTCGCGCGGCGCGATGTCGATGGCGCAGCTCGCCGTCCGTTTCGTGCTGCATCCATGGGGCTCGAAGTACGTGACGCTTCCGCTCTTCGCCTGCATCATCTTCGGCATCGCCGCGTTCGTGCGGCTCATTAGGCGCGACAGGATGCGTTCCACCATCCTGCCGCTGATCGTATTTACCGTGGTCCAGTTGATATTCGAGCTCGGTTGGATGGACCCGGCCGACGGCGCGCGCTACAGCCTACCGATCATGATCCTCTTCGCGCTTCTGGCCGCGCTCGGCCTCGGCGTCCTTCGTCAGAGCCTGAAGCTCGCCGCGTCCCCGTGGATCGTGACGGCGATCCTTGCGGCTGCCACGCTGGTCTATGTCTGGCCGTTGGTCGGCGCGCGGACGACAGTGCCGTCGCCTCCGGCGGCGGCTGCTGCCTACGCCAATGCGAACCTGCCGCCGAACAGCGTCATCGGATACGACGTCGCGCTGAAGCCGCACGCCGAGTATCTGCTGTCGCGCTTCCGCGTTCTTCCGATCGAGAAAGCGATCGCGGAGCTCTACGATCATCCCGAGATCCCGTTCTTCCTCTTCACGAACGGCGGCTCGCGCGAGGCCGGCGCACACGTCTTCGCATGGCCGGAGAGCGACGCGTACTGGAAGCTGACACGCGATTTGTATCGGGAGGTGTCGATCGAGCCGCAGGAGGCAGGGCAGCGATATCAGCCCGTGCGCGGCGTCTATGCGCTCGAGCACACTGCTGCCGGCGAGGAATGGCGATGGCTTTCGCCCGACGCCACGATTCGTTTGCCTCATGCCCACGGCGGCGCGGCCCGGTTGGTGTTGCGTCTCACCGCCGACGCGCCGTACGACACCGACGCCGTGGCGATATCGGTCAACGGACAAGCAGCAATCGTCGTCAATGTCGGGAAAGAACCGGTCGTGGCCAACCTCGTCTTTCCCGCCGAACCGCAGATCGACCTGCGCTTTCGTTCCTCGCGATCGTTCTCGCCGGGCGCCCTCGTACACAACCAGGATCCTCGCACGCTGGCGGTGCAGTTGATGCACGTCGAGACGGGCCGCTGAAGAAAGCATAAAGACGGACCGGCCGTTGTTCTGTATGATGGCTTGTCCAGTTCCCGACAAATGCGAACCCGGTCCGTCTCGCTTGTCATCCCGATGTTCAACGAAGAGTTGAATATCGAGCACGCTATGACAGCGGCGGTCGAGGCCTGCACCAAGTACGCCGACGACTACGAGATCATCATCGTCGACGACGCTTCCACCGACCGGTCGCCGTTCCTGGTGGCCTGCCGCGCCGCCGAGAATCCCCGCATCCACATGATCCGCCACGAGCGGAACCGCAAGCTGGGCGGCTCGCTCAAGACGGGCTTCGCCGCGGCGACGAAGGATCTCGTTCTCTACATGGACGCGGATCTTCCCTTCGATCCCGACGCCCTCGGCCGCGCCATGCGGGCCATGGAAGTCACCGGCGCCGACATGATCGCCGGCTATCGCCTCGACAGGACGCTCGAGGGGCCGAAGCGGACGCTCTACTCGTATCTCTACAACGGTCTGATCGGCATCCTGTTCGGCTGGCCGCACCGCGACATCAACTTCTCGTTCAAGCTGATGAAGCGCGAAGTGCTGGAGATCGTCGAGCTGAAGTCGGAAGGCTCGCTGATCGACGCGGAGCTGATCGTGAAAGCGAAGAACCGCGGCTTCACCATCCAGCAGATCGGCCTCGACTACTTCCCTCGTATTCGCGGCCGGTCGCACCTCTCGTCGCCGCGGGTGATCTTCAAGATCTTCGCCGAGCTGGTGAAGCTCTATCCGGAGATGCGCGAGCGCGTCTCGCACGAAGAAGTCCAGCGCGTAGTGCGCGAGAAGCGGGAGGCGGCCGGCGACGTTCTCGCCGACGACCGCCATCCTGTCAAGACGTAGCTGTGCCGGTTACTGCGTGAGCCGTCCTGCCACGCGCTCCATATGCATGGTCGAGACGCCTGCGCTGCCTGCCGCGGTGTAGACGCCGACCACGTCGAGCTCCTGCCTCGGCGATAGCTGGATGACGGCGAAGCCGTCGATGAACTGGCCCGGTGGGATGCCGAGGTGCGCGTAGATGTTCCGGCAATCGATCTGCATCGCCTCGTCGGGCTTCAGCGCGGCGGGGAACCACTGAGAAATCTTTCCGGCCCTCTCGTCCACCAGGGCCAGCGCGAACTTCTTCCGGAATTCGACGGCGGTCCCGAGGGCGGGGTTGTGGACGTTGATGCTCGTGAAGTACGTCCCCGGCGCGAAGGTGAATGCCTCGCCGGGGGATTTGCCGCAGACGAACTTCGCGGCGTACTGGCGGACCTGGACTACCTGGGCGTTGGCAACTGCCGCCGCGGCGGCGAGAACGACGAGAACGGTTACGATGCGAAATCGCATGAGAGAGCCTCCTTTGTCAGGTAGTGACGCGAGCGCGTCTCTCGTTACAACCAGGCGCCTCATCGTCACAGCGGACGATGTTGGTCTCCACCGCGGGATGACCGAGGGGGCCATCCGCGCGCATGGCGACGGGATCGTGACCGCGTGCAGCGTCGTCGCCAACGGCGTGGCCTTCGACGACGCCGTGGAGCGGCTGCGCGAGGTGCCGTCGCTCGAAGTGGGCGTCCATCTGACACTGGTCGAGGAGCGCTCGCTGACCGGCATGCGCTTCCCGCGGTCGTACCTCGGCTTCGTCCTCGGGCGGAAGGATTTCGACGCGATCGAGCACGAGCTGCGCGCGCAGATCGAGTGTGTGCTGGCGGCCGGACTTCGCGTGACGCACCTGAACGGGCACCAGCACCTGCACATGCTTCCGCGCGTGTTCGCGATCACCGTCCGTCTGGCGGAGGAGTTCGGGATTGGCTACGTGCGGCGGGTAGACGACCGGGGCGGCAGGGGCGGGATCGTGCGGCGGGCGAAGATCGCGGCTCTGAACCGTGTCGGAGCTGCTGTGGCCGAGGCCCCTCGGTCGAACGATCGCACGATCGGGGTGACGGAGGCGGGACACCTGACCGCGGGCCGCATCGTCGACCTGTTGCAGTATGTCGAGGGGACGACGGAGCTGGTCACCCATCCCGGTGTCGGCGTAAATGCCTATCCGCATTGGCGTTACGAGTGGGATGCCGAGACCGCGGCGCTGTGCGACCCGCGGGTGCGGCAGGCGATCGTCGATGCCGGTATCGAGCTGGCCGCTCCCGGGCCTCGGCCAGCTCCACTTGGGCCGGAAGGTGAATAGTTCGACTTCGGATCTGCAAAGCTCGGCTTTGGAACTAAATAGTTCGAGATCGAACTAAATAGCTCGGCCGGGGAACTAAATAGTTAGGCCGGGAACTAAATAGTTCGACCGGGGAACTAAATAGTTCGGCCGGGGATCTAAATAGATCGAGCGGGGATCTAAATAGATCGACCGGGGAACTAAATAGATCCGCCGGGGAACTAAATAGATCGACCGGGGAACTAAATAGATCCGCCGGGGAACTAAATAGTTCGACCGGGGAAATATTCAGTTCGAACGTAACTCACTGGTAGACTGTACGTTAACTGTCTGGAGGCAGCAGTTATTTGCTTCGAAGGTCTCACCGCACCTCGATGGCCTGGCTGAACTCCGAGGTCTGCGTCAGGAAGCCCTGATCGGTCCCTGCCGGCTTGGCGAAGCCTTCGTAGTTCATGATGGTCAGGGTCGCGGTGATGAACTGCCCGGTCAGATCGCCGTCGAACTCGATGTGGAAATGTGTCCCCGTGAAGCTGGAGTTCGTCGTCGCGAAGATCGGCCGCTGTCCTTCGCCAAAGCCGAAGTGGCCGGCGGCGTCATTTGCATAATAGTCGATCGAGAAAGTAGAAGTGCTCCCGGTTGACTTGGCTGTGGTGTCCCCCTCGACGATCGTTCTCTTCGAGACGGGGTCGTAGTGTGCGAGAGTCAGAGTCGGCGTATCGATCGGGGCGCCAAACTGTGACCTCGTCGACAGCGTCGGTCCATCGAGGCCAATGTCGATTCCCAGCCCTCCGTTGCTCCAGATCCTGTTGCCGCGGACAGATACATTGCTCACGCCGGAGGAAATGGCAACTCCCATCTCGCCATTGAATGCGATGACGTTCCCGGGAAGATTGGGCGTCAGGATGTCGGATCCAATGGCTGTTCCGTAGCCACCGGGGCCGATGAAGATGCCGCTGGCACCGTTTGGCAGCGGGTCATCGCTGTGAGCCTTCACTCCGATGCGGTTTCCCCAGATGGTCATGACTCCCGACAGGTCGAAGATCCCGCTCCGATCGTTGCCCGAGAGGACGCAGTCATGAACGGTTGCTACCCCGTTAAGGGAAACGGCGATGCCGCGCTGCCCGTTCGGCCGGGCCTCGGCGCCAGTCGGGTCGGTGCCGATGAAGAGGTGGTGAAGCGTGCTCCCAAAGTATTGAAAGCAGGTGGGGGAACGGTGAGAATCTGTGACGGAGAGGCCGCTGCCCCGGAACCCGTTGATGGCCAGATTCGCGATCTCGCCCTCACAATTGGTCAGGGCCAGGCCGTCGCCATCGACGCTGCCGGAGCCGCTGATCTCGATCACCGGACCGTCAGGGTTTGTATCTCCGAAGAAGCTGCTCTGCGTGGCGCCATCGACGCGCACGTTGTAGCCTTCGATCGGCGGCAGTGGCGACGTGATGCGGATGGTTTTCCAGGGTACCGGCGAGGGCTCGCCAATCCGGAATGCGATCGTAATCGGACCGCTTGTCGCGGCGTTAGCGTCGAGGATGGCCTGCCGCAGCGAGCCTGTTCCGTCGTTCGCGGTGGATGTCACGTAGAAGGTGTTGTAGAGCTGGGAGCTCGAGGTTGCTGCATTCGACCGCGAATCGAAATCCGGCTCGCGTTCGGTTGCGGTGGCCGCGAAGGAGATCGATCCCGAGCCGTACGTGGGCGGCGCCACAAGCGTCAAGGCAAAGGTCCGGCCAGCGACATCCCCTGCCAGCGCGTCAACGTGGCAGACGACGCGTCCTGGCATCGGATTGATGCATCCCGGCGGCAATGACAGGACGCTCGCGTCAGGGGAGAAGTCGACGGTCGCGTCGACGTCATGAGCGACGATCTGCGAGTAATTGCCCAGGCCGATATACAGCCGGAACGGCAGACCGAGGTCCAACAGCGGTGCCGCGCCGACGGTGATGAAAACGTCGGGGTCGGGTGAAACGGTGAACGTTGCGGTGAAGCTGTCGTCGGCCGGGGTTGGATCGGGAAAGTCGCTGGAGACTGCGACCGTCAGCGTGACCTCACCGGTGGTGGCAGGGAACGGCAGGAGTGAGTAGTAGCCGACGGACTTTCCGGCCGGAAGGTCACTAAGTACAGGGAACGAGAAGATCGTGCAGCCGCTGGTACACGGGGTGGGCTCCGTCGAGCCTGTCATCGTGATCGTGATGAGCATTCTCGATGCCGTGTCTGGTCCGGCATTGTGGATCGAGTAGTAGACGGACGCGTTTCCTCCGGCGCGCACGACCGTCACCGTCGAGTCGTTCCTGATGCTCAGATCAGCGGAGCCGAAGAGCGGCGCGGCGGCGAGAACGAGCGCGGCAACGAGGAGGGAGCGTTTCATTTTCAATAAGTATAGGGCGCGCGCGGACGCCGTTCGCGGTTACAAGTCGCGTAATCCTGGTCCAGACAGGGCACAGTCAGGGGTGTCTGTGCCCTTGCCGCGTTAGCGGCAACAAGACGGTAGCCAGGGGTGCGAGCGTTTTTTGCGAGCACCCCTGGTAAAGAGATGTGGCGTGGTTGGTGCCGCGTCAGCGGCACTGGAGTAATCGGGGACTCCATCCAGTGCCGCTAACGCGGCACGCTTTCGAGAGACAACATAGACCAGGGGTTGCTCGCAAAAAGCGCTCGCACCCCTGGCTACCTTCTTGAGCCGCTAGCGCGGCGTCGTAACGTCCAATCTCCAGAGCACGCTCCGGCGTGCCAGGCACAGGCAAGAGTGTCTGTGCCGTCTGTGCTCACATCTAACGCACTTCGATGGCCATGCTGAATTCCGAGGTCTGGGTCAGGAAGCCCTGATCGAACCCTAAGGGCTTGGCGGCGCCGACGTAGTCGTTATTCGTCGCCGTGGCTGTGATGAGTTGGCCGGTCAGATCACCGTCAACCTCCATTCGAAAATGCGTCTGTGAGGTGAAGTCGGCGTTTGTCGAGGTGCCGACCGGCCGCTGTCCTTCGCCAAACCCGGATGGGTCGGCTGCGTCATTCGCATACAGGTCGATCGTCAGAGAGGATGTCCGCCCAGGGGTCTCGCCTTCGACGACCGTCTTTTTCAAGACCGGGTCGTAATGCGCGAGAGTCAGTGTCGGTACCGGGATGGTTACACCCTCAGCCCCTTCCGTTGACATCGTGGGCCCGTCGAGGCCGATGTCGATTCCGAGCAGCCCGTTGTTCCAGATTCTGTTGCCGCGGACGGAGACATTCTTCACCCCGGCGGCGATGGCCACTCCCATCTGGCCATTGAAGGCGATCACATTGCCCGGAACGGGGTCGATGGCGTCGGCTCCGATAGCCGATCCCCATCCTTCCGCGCCGATGAAGATGCCGCTGCCGCCGTTCGGCAGCGGATCGTCGCTATGGGCCTTGACGCCGATTCGATTTCCCCACGCGGTCACAAATCCGGACAGGGCAAAAATGCCGCTCAGAACGTTCCCGGAGACGACGCAGTCATGAATGAGTGCTCCGGCATTGGCCCCGATGGTTGTTCCGTTCGGCACGGAAATCCCGATGCCGCGCCCGTTCGGCCGAGCCTCGGAGCCGGTTGGATCGGTGCCGATGAAGAGGTGATGAAGCTCGGGGTACAGCGAGCAGGTTGCACTGTGGTGCGCATCGACGACGGAGATGCCGTTGCGCCCGAAGCCGTTGATGGCGAGATTCGCGACCGTTGTATTGCACCCTTCGATGGTCAGGCCATCACCGTCGAGGGTTCCACCGCCGTTGATCTCGATGTCCGGCCCGTCGGGGTTTGCAGCGCCGCTCTGCGTGGCGCCGTTGATCTCGATATTCGCAGCAGTCAGCGCAGGAAGCGGCGACGTGAGGCGGATCGTCTTCCATTTGTTTGCCGAGGGCTCGTCGATGTGGAAGCTGATCCTGGTGGCGCCGCTGGCGGTAGCGGCGTTGGCGTCGAGGATGGCCTGCCGCAGCGAGCCGCTTCCGTCGTTCGCCGTCGATGTCACGAGGATGGGGAGAACGATCGCTGTGAGGGCCGTGGCGGTGTTCGATTTCGGATCGTAGTCCTGCTCGCTTTCCGTCGCGGAGAGGGCGAAGGTGATCTTTCCATCGCCATACGACTGCGGGGCGATCAGCGTGATGGAGTAACGCAGGTATGCGCTCAGAACGGACTGTAGCGCGTCGGTGTGGCAGACGATGCGTCCGGCCTCGGGACTGCTGCATCCGTCCGGAAGCGATTTGACCCCCACGTCGGGCCGGAAGCTGACGACGACATCGACGTCGTGCGCGACGACATTCGAGTCGTTGTACGTGTCGATCAGCAGCGAGAAGGGGAGCCCGAGATCCGCTTTTCGAGGTACGGAAAAGAATCTCACTACCAGGTCGGGATCCGGCGACACCGTCACCGTGATCGTCGTCTGGTTGTTGCTGGGGTCAGGGTCGGGGGTGCTGCTCGTCACAGTGGCCGTGATGGTCACGACGCCGGGGTTGTCGAATTCCATGCCGAAGGGGCTGGAGATCATCCTTTGATCGCCGGATACCACGGTGTCCCGCACGAGGCAGCCCGTCTCACACCGGGTCAATACGCCACCGGTCGCGGTGACCGTCAAGACCACGTCCTTTGCGTCGTCAGGACCTCTGTTGCGCAGGTTGAATGTTGGCCCGCCAGACGAGCCGCTCACCACGGTGAAGGAGGGGATGCCGGCGGTGAGGCTCAGATCAGCACCGGCGAACAACGGGGTGGACAGGAAAACGAGCAGAGCTGCTGTAAGCGCGTACCTCATGAAAGTGAGTGTATGCCGAACTGGCCACCTCGCCCACTGCTGTGCGCCGTGACGCGCGGCTGGGTTTGATCCTGTCCGCCTATAATCCGCCGCCGCATGCCAAACGAAACGACAAAGAAGATTGCCGTGATTCCGGGCGACGGGATCGGTCCGGAAGTCATCGACGCCGGTTTGCGCGTCCTCAACCGCGTCAACGACGCCCGCAAGCTCGGCCTCGAGTTTGTCCACTTCGGCTGGAACGCCGACGAGTATCTCCGCACCGGTATCTCCATCCCTCCCGGCGGGATGGACGACATCCGCAATAACTACGCGGCCGTCTACCTCGGCGCGTTCGGCGATCCGCGCGTCCCGGACATGAAGCATGCCGCCGACATCCTCCTGGGCATGCGCTTCCAGCTCGATCTCTACGTCAACTACCGCCCGGTCAAGCTGCTCAACGAGCGCCTCTGCCCGCTCAAAGGCAAGAGCCGTCAGGATGTCGACTTCGTCATCTTCCGTGAGAACACCGAGGGGGCCTACGTAGGCATGGGGGGCCACTTCAAGAAAGGGACGAGCGACGAGATCGCCGTGCAGGAAGACGTCTCCACGCGCAAAGGGGTCGAGCGGATCATCCGCCACGCCTTCCAGTTCGCGAAGGAGAACGGCCGCAAGTCGGTCTGCATGTCCGACAAGAACAACGTGATGCGTTTCTCCGGCGACCTCTGGCTGCGCACGTTCGAAGAAGTGGCCACGGAGTATCCCGGCATCGAGCACTTCCACCTGTTCGTGGACGCGCTGACGATGCAGATGGTCCGGGCGCCGGAGATGTTCGAGGTGATCGTGACGAACAACATGTTCGGCGACATCGTCACCGACCTCGGCGCGGCCCTGCAGGGCGGCCTGGGCATGGCCGCGTCGGGCAACATCCATCCCGGCAAGGTCTCGCTCTTCGAGCCGATCCACGGCTCCGCGCCGAAGTACGCGGGGAAGGATGTAGCCAACCCCATCGGCGCGATCCTGACCGCGGCGATGATGCTCGAATACCTCGGCCATCCCGCCGAGGCCCATGTCATCGAGCGCGCCGTCGTCGCCGCGATCGATGCCGGCGAGACCACCCACGACCTCGGCGGCACCCTCGGCACGAAGGGGGCGGGGGAGGCGGTGGTGGCGAGGTTGGAGTTGTAGGAGAAGGAGCGCTGGCGTCCGCGCCGGCTGGCGCGGCGGCGTCCAGCCGCCGCTCCGGCAAGACTCCAAACATTCTCCTGGTAACCTCAGCGGCGAGACGCCGCCGAGCCAGCCGGCGAGACGCCAGCGCTCCGGCCGCGAGCGGTCAACCCCATCACTGACGGGAATGGACGGCGGAGATATGCTGTCGAAGAAGATTGGCACGCAGCCTCGGTGACGTCCGAGAGGACGTTGCGGTTCAGAAAAGTCCCGAAGCGATCGATTTTGATACCCCCCCAAACAAACAAACCTGAAGGAGAACGTGTGAAGAAACTCTTGATTGGAATCCTCAGCCTGGCCGCGACGACGGCTTTCGGCGCGGAAGGAATGTGGATGCCGCAGCAGATTCCGTCGCTGGCGGCGGAGCTGAAGAAGGCAGGCCTGAAAATTGACGCCAACCGTTTCGCGGATCTGACCGGTGACCCGATGGGCGCCGTGATCTCGCTGGGCGGCTGCAGCGCCTCGTTCGTCTCGACCGACGGGCTGGTGGTGACGAACCATCACTGCGGCTTCGGCGCATTGCAGTTCAACTCCACACCGCAGCGCGACCTCATCACCAACGGCTTCCTCGCCAAGACGCGCGAAGAGGAGCTGCCCGCCGGTCCCGGCTCACGCATCTTCGTGACCACGAACATCGAAGACGTCACGGCGCGCGTTACCGGCAGCGTGCCGGCATCGCTCTCGAACATCGACCGCGAGAAGGCCATCGACCGCAACGTCAAGGGGCTGGTCGACGAATGCGAGAAGCCGGGCGGCGTCCGCTGCCGCGTGGCCTCGTTCTTCGAGGGATCGCAGTACCTGCGCATGACGCAGATGGAGATCAAGGACGTCCGCCTGGTCTACGCGCCGGCCCTCGGCATCGGCGACTTCGGCGGCGAGACCGACAACTGGATGTGGCCGCGCCACACCGGCGACTGGTCCTATCTCCGCGCCTATGTCGGCAAAGACGGCAAACCGGCCGACTACTCGAAGGACAACGTGGCCTATCACCCGGCCCACATCCTCAAGGTCTCGACCGAGAGCGTCAACCCGGGAGACTTCGTGCTCGTGGCCGGCTACCCCGGCCGCACGTTCCGCTACCGCACCGCCGCGGAAGTGGCGAACATGCAGAGCTACACGTACCCCTCGACGATCAAGTACGCCACGGATCTGAACAACATCCTTCGCGACCTCGGCAAGAGCAACAAGGAGGTCGAGATCGCCAACGCCAGCCGCATCAAAGGCAACGACAACGTGCTGAAGAACTACACCGGCACGCTGACGGGATTCAACAACTTCCACATCGTGGCGCAGCGCCAGAAGCGCGAAGCCGACCTGGCCGCGTACATCGCCTCGCATCCGGACGCAGCGAAGTACAAGGATGTGATGAATCAGATCAATACGCTCGAGCAGCAGGCCACAGCGAACGAGCAGCGCAATACCGTCCTCGGCTGGATCGTCCGCAGCTCGCCGATGCTGGCGCAGTCGTCAACGGTCTATCGCCTCTCGCTGGAGAAAGCCAAGCCCGCCGACATCGACCGTGAGTCCGGCTTCCAGCAGCGCGACTGGCCGCGCATCGCCGAAGGCGTGAACCGCGCGCAGAAAGGCATCGAGCCGAACAGCGATCGGGCCGGCCTGCGCTACTTCCTCAACGAGTCGCAGAAGCTTCCGGCGGGGCAGCGCATCGCCCCGATCGACAAGGCCATTGCCAAAGCCGGCGGCGTCGAGCCGTTCCTCGATCAGCTCTACGCGAACACGAAGATCGGCGATCTGGCACAGCGCAAGGCCATGCAGGACGAGACCACCGCCCAACTGATGGCGCGCAACGACGCCATGATCAACCTCGCCGCTGCCATCTCGCCTCTCTCGCTCGAGAACGAGCACCAGCTGAAGGAGATCGGCGGTGCCATGTCGCGCGTCCGGCCGATGTACATGGATGCACTGCGCGTTTCGAGCGGCGGCCGTCTGTATCCCGACGCCAACGGAACCCTGCGCGTCACCTTCGGTCAGGTCGAGGGCTACACCCCGCGCGACGGCGTTGCCTACACGCCATTGACCACGCTCAGCGGCATCATGGCCAAGAACACCGGCACGGGCGAGTTTGACGCGCCGAAGGCCGAGCTCGAGGCTATCCGCACGAACAAGACCGCCGGCTACATCGACGCGCGCATCGGCGCCGTCCCGGTCAACTTCCTCTCCACGGTCGACACCACCGGCGGTAACTCCGGCTCGCCGACCTTGAACGCGAAAGGTGAGCTCTGCGGCCTGCTGTTCGACGGCACGTACGAGTCACTCGGCTCCGACTTCGTCGTCGACCCCGGCATCACCCGCTCGATTCACGTCGACGCGGTGTACATGCTCTGGGTCATGGACGCGGTCGACGGCGCGCACAACCTTCTGCGCGAGATGAATGTACCTGTTCACTTCGGAGGCGCAACTACGGCAGCGGCCGGTCGTTAGATCTCGAACACCTCCACGATTCCACCACGCATCCGCAGACGAACGGTCCGATCCCGTTCGTCACGGATCCATATGCGGTTTCCAGGATCGGTGGAGTCGATCGAGTCGACCTCCTCCATCAGCTCCTCGGGCGATGCGATCTCCTGCACGGCCCCGTCGTCGAAGATGATGCGGATCGGGAACTCGGGCGAATCCATCCACGGAGCTTAACCGTTCAGCTATAATCACGCCCCCTCAATTACCGGGACGGTGGTCCCGCCTCAACCAAAAGGAGCAGCCCGATGTCCGGCCACAGCAAATGGAGCACCATCAAGCACAAGAAAGGTGCGGCCGACGCGAAGCGCGGAAAGATATTCACCCGCATCATCAAGGAAATGACCGTCGCGGCGCGATTGGGTGGGGGAGACGTCGATGGCAATCCCCGCTTGCGCGCCGCCGTCGCCGAGGCCAAGGCGAACAACATGCCCAAAGACAACATCGACCGCTCCATCAAGCGCGGAACCGGTGAGCTCGAAGGCGTGAATTACGAGGAACTGACCTACGAGGGCTACGGCCCGGGCGGGGTGGCCATCATGGTCGAGACCATGACCGACAACACGAACCGGACCACCCCCGAGATCCGCCACGTCTTCGAGAAGTGCGGCGGCAACATGGGTACGCCCGGCTCGGTGCGCTTCCAGTTCGAGCGCAAGGGCTACTTCGCCATCGAGAAGAGCGCCGCGACCGAGGACAAGCTGATGGAAGTGGCGCTGGAAGCCGGCGCCGACGACCTGCAGACCGACGACGCCGAGATCTACGAGATCTACACCGCGCCCGAGGCCTTCGAGCAGGTGCGCCAGGCACTGGAGAAGAACAAGATCCCCACCGTCGAAGCGAAGCTCGGCCAGATCCCGTCCAACTACGTCAAGCTCGACGAGCAGAAGTCGAAGCAGATGATGCGTCTCATGGAGATGCTCGACGACCAGGACGACGTCCAGAACGTCTGGACGAACTTCGACATCCCGGAAGAGTTGATGGAGGGGGAGTAGGGTAGGATCGACCGCGAGAAATGTTCCCGCACCTCCTTCTCGCCGACGGATGGCCGTCGTGCCGAATGAGAATCCCGCGCGCCGGAGCGCGCAGTCGGTGTGCGCTTCGTGAGCGAGTAGCCCTCCGGCCTGTCACGCCGGAGGTCGCAGGTTCGAGTTCCGTCGGCCCCGCCAATCTAAAGCACTTATGCGCCGCGACTTCGCGGCGTTCGTCTTTTCGTGGAGACCTATGACCGCATCGAGGAGCGCTGCCATGCCCGGTTTGCCATCGTCATCTCACCCGAAGGTATTCGTTTCGTACAGCCACGATCACGAAGAGCATGAGGAGCGGATCCTCGGGCTCGCGGAGCGTCTGCGCAAAGATGGCTTTGAAACGATGATCGATCAGTATGTGGAAGGCACACCACTGCAGGGATGGCCGCGCTGGATGCTCAATCAGCTCGACTGGGCTGATCATGTTCTTCTCATTTGTACGGAGATCTACTACAGGCGTTTCCGCGGACTGGGTTCTCACGCCGTAGGGAAAGGCGTGGATTGGGAAGGCGCGATCATCACGAACGAGATGTATGACCAAAAATCGGTCTCCCGCCGATTTGTGCCGATTCTCCTGGATGAGAGCGATGCTCAGTACATTCCGGAACCTCTTCGCTCCTTCGCCCGCTATGTTGTCACAACCAGAGAGGGCTACAAGAAGCTCACGGATTTTCTTGCTGGAGCAGCGGGCGTAGAGCCGGGGTACCTTGGACCGCCGCCTGATCGAAAGCGAAAAAGGGGCACTCCTTTGCGCCTTGATGACGGCCGTGGCCGTCGCTCCGCACAGGGAACAAAAGGGCATGCTCCTACGCAGATGTCAGGGCTACCCGCACCGGGCGGGACGATGTCCGCCGACGACAGGTTCTACATCGAGCGCGGTGCGGACCGGAGCGCGAAAGAGGCGGCCGAACTACCGGCCGATACGATCGTCGTGAAAGGTCCCCACCAATTCGGCAAGAGCAGCCTACTGGCCCACTATGTCGCGCTCTGCAGCATCAATGGCAAGGGGGTCGTTTCCGTCAATTTTTCACGGTTCGAGAAGAGCATCCTTTGCGACTACAGCCGCTTTCTCACCGCTCTGGCGGGGGAGATCGCCAGCCGTCTCCGCTCATCCGGTCCCGCTGGCGAGCTCAGGACGCAGCAGGAATTTCTCCATTTCATCGAGTCCGCGCTGTTCCCGGCGATCAATGAGCCTATCGTTTTCGCGTTCGCCGAGACGGACCGCCTCATGCCGCAGGATTATGCGCAGGATTTCTTCTCCATGGTGCGCATGTGGCACAACGAACGCGCGTTTCGCCGCCTGCCGTGGCTCAAGGTGGGCCTGGCGCTAACCTCTTCATCCGAGCCAAAGCTCTATATCAAGGACGCGCGACGCTCGCCCTTCAATGTCGGACGGGAGCTGCAACTCGACGTATTCACGGTCGGCGAGGTCGCGGAGCTGAACCGCCGCTATGGGTCGCCGCTGTCGCCTGCGGATTGCACGCGATTGCACCAGCTCGTGGGCGGTCATCCCTACCTGACCCAGAACGCTTATTACAAGCTTATCGGTCCCGATTCGATCTCCTTTGAGCGACTGTGCGCTGAGGCAGCTCGGGATGATGGCCCATTTGGCGCGCACCTGCGCGCTATGCATTCCAACATCGTGGCTGTGGACGGGCTGGCCGACGCGCTCAAACAGGCACTGGATGAAGGAACGATACCTCGGAACAGCGATGTCTATTATCGCCTTGCTGGCGCAGGGCTGGTCCGCCGGGACGATGGCGGCCGGATCATCCTGAGAAACCAGATCTATGCAGGTTTCTTTCGCAACGTGCTATGAGCGACTCTGCGGCGCAGCGTGAGCTACAGATCGGCGGTGCTGTTCCGCTGGACACCGGCATTTACATCGTCCGCCGCACCGACGCCGAGTTGCTGCGTGCCTTGCGGCAGGGGGAATATTGCAACGTCATTTGCCCGCGACAGATGGGTAAGACCAGTGCCATCGTTCGCATCCAGTCGGAACTCACAAACGAAAGTTACCGAGCGGCATACATTGAAATCGCTGGTCGTCTAGGCACGCCGTCCAGCGGCGCCCAATGGTATCTCGGCCTGTTGAGCGAGCTCAACTCTCAATTTGAGCTGGGATGCGACGTGGCGGCGTGGTGGGCCGCCAGCGGCGAACCGACGACAAACCAGAAGCTCCTGGCATTTTTTCGCGACGAGATTCTCTCTCTCCACCCCGACCGCTTCGTCGTTTTTCTCGACGAGATCGATCACTCCCTCAACCTCCCTTATTCGGACGACTTTTTCCTAGCCATACGCTCCCTCTATAACGATCGAGCCGCGAAGCGTGACCTGCGCAGGCTCACGTTCTGTCTTGTCGGTGTGTTCACGCCCAATGAGCTGATCAAACGGCAGCGGACTACGGTGTACAACGTCGGACGTACTTTCGAGCTGCACGATTTTGACCCTGGGCGCGATGATCTCAGTCCGCTCGCCAGCTTTCTTTCCAAAGACGTCGCGCGCGGTAGCCAACTACTGCAGGCGGTGCTCGCCTGGACCGGCGGCCAGCCATACCTCACTGTCAGCGTCTGCCACAAAGTGGTTGCTGCAGGGATCGACTCCGCAGAGCGTGTGAACCGGCTGGTCGAGGACGTTTTCCTGACCGGAGAAAGGCCGCTCGAAGGCCATGATGACACGCACTTCGAGAATATCTCCCGATTCCTCGCCCAGCGTGTGAGCGCGCCGCTCGAGACCGCCGACCTTTACCAGCGGATTCTCCGCGGCGACAACGAGCCTGACAGCCCCACGGCGCCGGTGGTCGCCTTGAAGCTATCTGGTTTGGTAAAAGCGAATCGAGACGGCCGTCTCGTCGTGCGGAACAGAATTTATCTTCGGCGGTTCGACGCGGACTGGGCGACGGTCGTTTTTTCCGTGGGCGGGTTCTCGACCCCTGCGGCCCTCCAAGAGTCCGAACGCGGCGCTCGTCTCGGCGCGGAGCGGTCCCTGTTTCAAGGCAAGCCGATTTCGGAGCACGTGCAGAAGCATCTGCACGGAACGCGTCAGACCGTTCGCATCTTCATCTCTTATAGTTCGCGGGATGATGGCTTCGTCCGCGAGCTCCAGCAGGCGCTCGCCGATGTCGCTGTCGATGTGTGGATCGATTCGGGCGAGCTGCGCGGCGGCGAGCCTCTCTGGCCGGAGATTCAGCAGGCCATTGAGGATGCGTCGGCCTTTGCCTTGGTGATCAGCGCTGCTGCTTTGCAGTCGAAGTGGATTAGCAGGGAGCTGCGCCATGCACTGGAGGTGCAGAAGCAGCGCGGCCGAGACCGATATCCCGTCCTCCTCCTCTCGCTCGACGGTACGAGGCTCGGTGTGTTGGAGGAGCTCTTTGGCGAAGAGCCGCTGTATATCTCCGGTAGCCGCGACGTCGGCGGAATCGATCCCGCGCTGGACGCGATCCTCGTCGCAGTGAGGAAACGGCTGCCCGCGGATGTTCGGCCCACGGTCCAGCCGAAGAGCGAGCCGCTGGAGGAACTCGTGCTGGAGCTCACCGACCTGAATTTCCACGAGCAGGATGGTGCGCGCCGCGCGTCGGCTCGTGCCCGACTGGTCTACGAGCCCGCCACCCCGGGCGAGCGGATCGTCATGAGCCAGCGAAGCTGGCGATTCATCGCTCCGGTAGGACCGATCGAGGCCGAGGAGCTGCGCTGGTATCTCGAAAAGTACGCCATCTGGCCGAGCGAGTACTTCCGGGAGCGAGCGCGAAAGGTCGAGGAGAGCCTTGTGGCGTTGGGAGGCCTCCTGCACGAGGCGGCGCTGCCGCCGGCGCATACGGCCAACGTCATGGATTCCTGGGCCCGGATTGAGGGCGATGCCCGCCGCCGCTTCTCCATCCAGGTGGATGCGACGCCCCAAACCGGTGCGGCGGCGGGCGACATAAAGGCGGCCCGCGAGTCCGCGACTCTTGTCCTTGGCCTGCCGTGGGAGCTTCTTCATGACGGCGACCGGTTTCTCTTCCAGGGCGCGCAGCCGACGCGCGTGCGCAGGCGCCTGCCGAGCACACGGATGCTCGATGTGCCAGTGGTCGCCACGCCGATCCGCATCCTGCTGGTCAGCGCGCGGCCGGAGGACGATGCGTGTCCCTACGTCGATCACCGCGCTAGTGCGCTGCCGCTGGTGGAGGCGATGGAGGCGCTGGGAGGACTCGTCCGCATCCATGTCCTCGACCCGCCGACGCTGCCTGCATTCCGCGAGGAGCTCGATCGGGCTCGTCGCGCCCGCGAGCCGTATCACGTCGTCCACTTCGACGGCCCCGGTGACTACGACCGCCGTGCGAGTCTCGGCGGACTTTGTTTCGAAGATCCACAGGACGTAGACAAACTCGAAAAACGCCGCCACGTCACGATCTCTACGAAGGAACTCGGTCCGTTACTCGGCGAACACCGCGTGCCGCTTGTGTTTCTCGAAGCCTACCAGACCGCGCAGGCGGATAAGGCATCGGAGTCTGTCGCCTCGGAGCTACTGAAGGTCGGCGTGGCCTCCGTCGTGGCCATGAGCCACAGCGTGCTCGTCGAGACCGCGCGCCGTTTCGTCGAGGCGTTTTACGACGCGCTGGCCCGCGGCGACCGGGTGGGCGACGCCATGCTCCACGGCCAGCGCACCCTCAAGGACGACACCTTCCGCGGCCGCATCTTCGGCGCGGGCGAGCTGCGGCTCGAGGATTGGTTCGTCCCCGTCCTCTTTCAGGAGAAGGATGACCCCCAACTCTTCCAAACCACCACGACGCTGCAGACGCGCGAGGATCTGCAGACCGCGCTCGCGGCGCGCCTCGGCGAGCTGCCCGAGCAGCCGGAGACCGGCTTCATCGGCCGCAGTCGCGAGCTACTCGCGCTGCAACGGCTGCTGCGCCAGGACGGCAACGCCCGCTACGCCGTGGTGCGCGGCCAGGGGGGCGAAGGCAAGACCGCGCTCGCCGCTGAGTTTGCGCGCTGGATGGTCCGCTCGCACCAGATCCGCCGCGCCGTGTTTGTCTCTGTAGAGACGCACAGCAACCTGGCCGCGGTGCTGGACGCCATCGGACGCCAGCTCGTGCCGGATTACTCCGTCGCCACGTTCAAAGACCTGGAGCAAGCGATCCTGCCAGTCGAGCGCGCCCTCGCCGAGCAGTCCACGCTGCTGGTGGTGGACAACATGGAGAGCATCCTCCTGCCACCTTATCTCGAAACGCCGGAGGCTCTCTCCGAGGAAGCGCACCACGAGCTGAAGGCGATCCTCGAGCTTTGCAAACGACTCGACGCGAAGGCCGACACGCGACTCGTCTTCACCAGCCGCGAGGCGTTGCCCGCGCCGTTCGATGCCGCACGAAACCGGCGGGAGCTGCCGCAGCTCGACCGCGAGGACGCCGTGAAGCTCGTCGAGCGCGCGCTGAACCAGGAGGCCGACGGCGCAGGTGCCGCAGCCGATGCCGCTCGCGAGGCGATCGAGCAACTCGTCGATGCGGTCCACGGCCACGCCCGCACGCTGGCGCTGCTGGCTCCGACCCTGCGGAGCCGCGGCGTCGAGGCAACCCGCGCATCACTCGAGGAGCTGATGACCGACATGGAGCGGAAGTTCCCCGGCAGCCGGGAGCAATCCCTCTTTGCCAGCGTCGAGCTATCGCTCCGCCGGATGTCGCCCGCGAACCGGGACAAGGCGCGCGTGCTCGGAGTGTTTCATGGCGTCGTCGATTTCGACGTACTGCGCGCGCTAACGGATTGGGAAAAGTCAGACTTGGCTTCGTTCGCCGCCGAGTTGATCGAGGTGGGGCTGGCGACACCAAATCTCTTCAACCATCTCACGCTGAATCCGGCGCTTTGCCCGTATCTGCGCGAACAAATGGAGGCGTCGGAACGCGAGTCGCTGACCACCCGTTGGATCCAGAGCACGCTCGCGTACGTGACGTTTCTCCGCCAGCAGCAGAGTCGGAAACCGGAGATGGCGGCGACGCTCACGCTTCTGGAGTTGCCGAACCTCTTAGCGCTGCTCGACGAAGTGCAACGCGTGAGCAATGCCGAGGCGACGATCGATCTCGCTACTTCGCTGTACGACTTGCTGGGCAGGTTGGGTAAGCCCCGCCTCCTCCAGCGATTGGCACAGGCGCGCGACGACGCGGCATCAGCTCTGGGCCAGACGTGGAGTCACGCCCACTTCGAAGCCCAGCGTACTAGGATCGAGCAGCAGCTTGCCAGCGGGCGTTTGCGGGATGCATCCGAAGGCGCGCAGGAGTTGATCAGCCGCGCCCGTCGGGCGGCTGAAACGAGCGATCCAACAGCAGACTATGATCTGGCCACGGCCTGCTTCCTGCTGGCGCGGGTGTTCAAGACCGCAGGTGCGTCGGAACGGGCCCTGCCACTATTGGACGAGGCGCAGCAACGATTCGAGGCCCTCGAGGGGGACCGAATGAGCCGCAGCGCGGAACTGATGGTGTCGGCCTGCTTTACCGAGCGCGGCGACTGTCTGCTCGCACTGGGCCGGCTGGACGAAGCCGCTTCCGCGTACGAAGAGGCAATCCGCCGCGACGAGCAACGGGGCTACGAACGGGATGTCGCGGTCGGGAAGGCACAGTTAGGGACCGTCCGCCTGGTGCAGCGCCGCTTCAAAGAGGCTCTGGAGGCCTACGAGGAGGCGCGCAAGCGGTTCACAAGACTGGACGAACCAACCTCCGTTGCCGTCAGCTGGCATCAGTCAGGGCAGGTTTACCAGGCGCTGGGAGACGCCGAGGCGGCGGAGGAAGCCTACCGGAACTCGCTTGCCATCAAGGTGCGTCTCGGAGATGTCGCCGGACAGGCGGGCACGTTGGCGCAGCTGGGAAACCTGTATGCCTATGTTCACGGTCGTGTCGAGGAAGGGGTGACCTTTCTTCGCGAAGCGGCGGACAAGTACGTCGAACTGGGCGACGAAGCGAATGAGGGGCGGACGCGGAACAATCTTGCAGATACCCTCCGAGAACTCCGCCGTTTCGACGAGGCGCGGCAGGAAGTCCGCCGTGCCATCCAGCTTGACGAGCAGTTCGGCCATGCGTCCGAACCGTGGAAGACCTTGAACATCCTCGCCGATATCGAGACGGATGCCGGAAACCCTGTTGCCGCCGGGGAAGCGAAGCAAGCGGCCGTCGAACGCTACCTCTCCTACCGGCGCGACGGCGGAGAGAACCATTATCCCGATGGCCGGCTCGCTTACGCGGTAACCCAGGCGCTGCTCGCCTTCGATTCGGCCACTGCGGCCACCCTCCTGCAGCGATTTGCTGCCGACCCCAATCTGCCGTCGCGGCTCTTCCCACTCATCCGAGCTCTTCAGGCCATCGCTTCCGGAAGCCGGGATCGCGCTCTTGCCGAGGCTCCGGATTTGACCTACAGCATGGCCGCTGAGATCCTCTTCTTGATCGAAACGCTGGAGAAGCGCGCGTAGGGCGCACGCGGCGCGCCGGTGTCGCGCAGTTCGTCGGCGATCGCTTCGGAGAAGGAGAGGGCGTTGTGGTGGCGGCGACGAGCGGCGAGAGGCTGCAGCGGACCTGCTCATGCGCCCTTCGGGACGACCGGCGTCGCGAGGCCGACGAAGATCACGATGCCGTCGCCGCCGGGGTTGCCGTCCTTGTAGTCGTCCGTGAAGTTCGGCTTCCAGTTGTTGCATGTCCAGACATTGCCGGCCGCGTCGACCTGCACGCCGGTCGTGCGCATCATCGGGATGAGGCACGGGCCGGCGCCCTCGCCGTAGAGCGGGTCGCCGTTCGGGAGCGTCACCGGATTCCCGGCGGTCGGCAGCGTATAGCCGGTGGACGGTGTCAGCGGCTGGCCAGGATTCGACGACGTCGCGGAGGCGAGTTTCGTCAGCCGCCCTTCGAACACGTTTCCGGGCAGCATCGAGCCGAAGTTGCCGACCCAGAGGTTGTCGCCGCCGTCGAGCGTGATGCCCCATGGGCCGTGCATGCCGCCGCCCTGGAACGTCTTGCGCGTGCCGTCCGACCCGAAAAAGTGGATGCAGTCCTTCGCCGGATCGTCGGACGCCGCGGCGAACCAGACGTTGCCACCAGCGTCGACGACCACGCCTTTGTTCTGCGCGCCCACGTGAATGGGCTCGCCAATCGCCGTGATGACGTTGTTCGCGCTGTCGATCTGGAGATGCACGATCTGCGGATTCTTCGAGTTCGTGCTCGTGACCCACGCGGTGCCGTCGGCGGCGATGGCGATGCCGAACGGATCGAACGTGTCGTCTCCCGGGTTGTAGCGCGCGACGTTGGCCGGCGAGCCGCCGACGTAGACGAAGACCGTGTGACTCTGAAAGCCGGCAAACCAGACGTTGCCGGACAGCGGATCGGCGACGGTGCCCTGCACGCGGTCTGCGCCACCGGTGCCGGTCGGCGAGACCGCCGTCGTATCTAGGTTGAGCTCCGAGACGCATTCGGTGGGGTAGTACTGGTCGCCGCCCCAGCCGAAGTTGCCGAGCCAGACGTGATCGTTCGCGTCGATCGCCACCCCGAATCCGCCGCCGATGATGCCGCCGCCCGTGATCGGCGAGAGCCGCTGTTTGTCTCCGTCGACTGCGGGACGTCCGGCCGGATCGAGCAGCATGGCCCACGTGCACGAGTACGCCTGCCCCTGCACGACGTTGTTCGGAATCCACGCGCGGCCGTAGCGGTCGAAGGCGATGTTGCCCGGCCCGGCGAACATCATGTTGTCGTTGCCGGAGTCGTTCACCTTCACGGCGACCGTCCACGCGTCCGGCACGTTGTCGAGCGCCGGCTGATACACGCCGGCCATATGGGCCTGCTCGTAGATGAGTTGCACCTGATTGGCCGGATCGCGCGCGATGTTGAGCATGGCGGCGATGGTGTTCGTCGGGCGGGTGCCGCCGGGAGGCGTGGTGATGTTGAAGAGCGCAGGGCACGCGGTCTGCGGATCGCGCACGCACGTGACCAGCAGGTTCGCGAGCGACAGCGTCAGCCGCCAGGCGTTGGTCTGATCGCTGTTCGGCGGCGAAGTCAGGACGTTCGACGAGTCGCCGGTGTGCACTTGGACGATGTTCGTGTTCATCAGCGCCGCGATGCGCAGGCCGAATTGCGGCCCCTCGATGATCTGCTGGGCGTTGAAGAACTGCGCGAGCGAGTAGACCGCGGCGACGGTCGTCAACTCGTTGACCACAATGTTGTCGACGAACAGCGCCTGGCCGATGACCGCCATCAGCACGACTTCTTCGCTGAGGCTGGCCGTCACGTAGTAGATCGAGCTCGCGCCGTAATGGAAGGCCTGCAGGCGAAACTCGCCGTTCGCGTCGGTGATGCCCTGATCGATCGGCGCGGAGAGGCCGGCGTCGAAGAGCCGGACCTGCACGTTCGGGAGCGGCATGTAGGTGGGACTCATCGGGTTTTCCGGGGCGCCGGGATGGGCAGTGCCACCGGAGCGGACGATCCCGTTCAGATTGAATTGCATGATGACCGCGATCCTAACATCGCTCCGCGCGTCCGGCCGCGCCGGCGACCAGCGCCCTGCGGCCTGTCACGCCGGAGGTCGCGGGTTCGAGTCCCGTCGGCCCCGCCAATTCCTGAACCCGCTCAACCCACACCTTCGAAAAGATTCCACCGTTTGCGGTCTGCCATCGATGAAGCACCTTGTGTGGACGCGATTGGATGGAGCGCAACCTTGCTGCCCACGACTCGGCATCTCGCCAAGCCATTTTCGATGTAACCGCCGGCGTCCTTCAGCGCGGTTCGGCTCGATCGTTTTTTTGCTCGCTCCACGTCTGCCGCGGCCCATCCAGCACGAGAGCCAGAGCATTGAGAATGTTGCGGCCGAGGATGCCGACTTGTTCATCGATCACGAGAAACTGACCGCGAAATGTGCGGCCGAGCATCAGCAGTTCAGCGCGGACCGCTCCAACGGCGCTCGATCTGCCGTCGAACGCCAGCAACTCGTACGAGGCGCCGGTCTGCTCGATCCCTGCCGCGTTCACCGCACCGAGCGGAAGCAGCGTCACGTCGGCGCCCGTGTCGATCAGGAGCAAGACATCCGGAATGATCGCGCCGCTTTGCGGATTGCGGAGGCGTGCGTTCAAAACCGCCGCTGGCGGCGCAAAGAGCCGATCATCGTACGGTGGCATTCTCTCCTTCCACGATCTCCATTGCGAAATCGGATACCTGTTCGGACCGCAGGAGCCGAGGAGTTTGAATCGTGGAGGCCGGCAGATCGTCGTCGCCGGGAACGACGACGTATACCTTAGCGCGCTCCGGAAGTGTCACGGTTTCCGGCAGCTTGACTTCGCCACGCTCGACGATTGCCTCGTAGGTGAGAACCTTCATGGAATCCAGCTTATCACCGGCTCGGCCGGTGTCGCGCCAGTCATCAATCAGCAGCGGTCGTTGGGTGTTGGGTGATACGGGGCCGGGCCCTTGCTTTTCGCTCCAGGCTAAACTACTGACGTCAGCGCGTTGCCGCTTTCAGATTTCACGTTCGCTGGATGCGATAGTTATTCGCTGAAATCCGCTGGGCGGCCCGTCCTCCCCTCGATGCGAGGACGAAGGTCTGGCCTGGCGGTCCTATCCAAGCCAATGCCCCCAGGTCTCCCTCCCGTGCGCCGTGTTCGGCATGCCAGTGCAGCCCTCATCACCGCGTTGTGTCCCTTAGATGATCGCATGAACGCGATGGCATCCAATCTGCGCGCTCAGGAAGTGCAGTTCCGAGCTCGGAAGTCGTGATCGAGCGCGCAGCAATCGCAACTGCGCGCTTGGCGCTCGCATATGCGCGCTAAAACATCACATCTGCGTGCTTGGAAGGTGGTATTGCGCGCTCGGAGAGCGTGGATTCGCGCGCAGAACCCGTAAATACGATAGCTGAGATCGCAGTAACACATTTGGGGATCGCAGTTGCGAGCGTGGAGCTCGCGGTTGCGCGTTCGGACAGCGCGAGTTGGCGCCCTGGGAGTACCATTGCGCGCATCGAGAGTGCCGAGGAGGCAGATGCATGGCCACAAATCAGAAACGGACGCCTGAGGATGTGAGCGAGCAGTTGCGGGCGATCCAGGCGGAGTTCGACGAGATCAAGTCGCTGTCCTTCGCGGAGCGGAGGGACATTCGCAACAAAATTAAGACGTCCGAAGCCGCCCTCCAGGCGTCAGTGAGCATCATTGGCGCGTCCGACAAAGTGGCGCACGCCATCGACCGGTCGGCCGAAGAGGTTCTCGAGATCTTTTCCGATCGCCGCCGGTGGTACTCGGTCGAGACTCAGCTGCGCACCCTCCTGAACGGTGTCTCCAGCGCCAACCTCGTCCGCCGCCACCAGCTCGAAGTGATCGCAGGCCAGGCGTACGCGATCGCCGCGCGGCTGGCACGCGATCCGGCGAACGCAATCCTGATTCCGTTGGTGGAGGAGATGCAGCGGCTCAGGAAGCTGGAGCGGCGCAGGAAACCGGCCAGCCGCACGGAACCCGAGGCACCGCCGGAGCCGGAGGAAGAGCCATAAGCTGACGTTCTGTGCTACTGATCAGTGGTTTCTCGGTACGACGTGGAACACCATCCGCCGCGCCGCGACTTCGCGGTGTTTCGCGTTTCAGCCTCCCGAATGAGAAAAGAAGTCCACCGCGGCGGTGTCGCGGTCAGAACCAATGAAAGCCTCGATGTTGTCAACCAGTTGCATCCGTAAGGGTCATCGTCATCGACCAGGGAGCCTGATCGCTGACTGTATACTGGATGAGCAATTTGCCAAATTGGTCAGCGTCAGTGATCGCCAGATTGCCCGTCTGATCCTGGCCCACGGCCACATAAAACGATGGATTCCTCTCCGTTTGAGCGAAATCCACGCCCATCATCTCATCCGCTGCGGGGTGGTTCCACTTCACGCTGACCTTGATCGACTTTCCCGGAGTCAGTTTGTAACGCCCCTTGTGCCTGCCGTTGAACAGCACTCTTTGATCGTCCCAATTAGGATTTCCGCTTATGAAGATATCGAAGCTGGCATGATTCGCCACGGTTACGACCGGGTTGCTCATGATTCATTCTCCTCTACTCAGGAGGGTGACCTACGTCCCAAATCTCTACCCACAAAATTGGAAACTCGGCCATTGAGCGGGCAGCGGGCTCCTTCAACGGCATGCCGAACACGCCGCGCGGGAGGGAGATCGCGCCTTTGACGGCGCCGTGGCCGGCGTCGCTCATGCCGGACCGATGCCCGGTCTGCCGTTACGAGCGTCTGCCATGGCCGGCCGAGGATCACAACATCTGCATCTGCTGCGGAACGCCCCCCCAAACCTTCTCCGCCCAATTTCGTCTAACCAGGTAGTGCCTCGATGAAGATCCGTGCTCAGCTTGTGCTCGCCTGCTTTCTCCTCTCGGTTCTGCCGCTGAGCGTGATCGTCGTCTACTCGTATCGGTCGTCACGCAAGGCGCTGGAGTCGGCTTACCGGCTCGAGGCTGATGCGCGGACCAGGCAGATGGACCGGCGCCTGGCCGCGATTCGCGGCGATCTGCAGCAGCGCCTGGCGGAAGTGTCGGCCATGCCGGCGCCGAATGGCGGCACGGATCGGACGCCTGACGTCCGCAACATCCTGATGACGATGGGCGATGCCGCCTCGCTGGTCGACTCGCTCGAGATTCATCCGATGCGGATCGCGGTCCTGCCCACGGTCAGGACCATCGTGCACAAGGAGCTCGATCACGTTGCTCATACGAGCCGCAACTCGCCGCCGGGCGTCGAGGAGCCGCCGCCGGCCCCGGCGCCACAGGTCGCGGAGGACGCCGATGAGGCCGATCCGAATCCGATGGATGACGCTGAGGTTTCCAACGCGCAGGCGCCGGTCGTTGCCGGCGTCCCTCCGGCGCCGAAGCTGCCGAAGTTCACGATGTCGGCCGAGCAGCGTGCCGTCATCAATGAGATCGCCGCTCTTGGTACGAAGCTTGGCCAGAGCGTTCAGACGTTGTCGCTCGAGGAGCGGACGGCCACCGAGAAGAAGCTCCTGGATCTGCAGAAACAGCTCAGTGGGTCGTTGGCGCAGTCGCAGTCGCAGTGGCGCTGGCAATTCGACGCGGCGCAGAAGCAGCGCGATGAGTATTTCAACGCCAGGCAGAAGCAGCGGGAGGCGGCGCTTGCGGCGCGCCAACATGCGCGCGAAGGGGAGCGGCATCTGCCTCTGCCTCTGCCTCTGCCTCTGCCTCTGAACGGTGCGCCCAACGTCGCGCCACAGGTGGCGACAGCCGCGGCGACTTCCACCGCGGCAGCAACCGCCAACACCGGCGAGACGGTGACAAGCAAACGGAACCTGACCGATGCCGAGAAGAGACAGATCCAGACAGAGGAGCGGCAGGCCACTGTCGTTTTCGGGCAAAGGTTCAACGTGCCGCTCCGGAAAGAGGGGACGATCATCGGCCACATCTCCGCGCAGGTGAGCACGCCGGAAGTGGTCCGTCGCGTCCTCGGCGGGCGCAGCGATGACGGCGACGAGATCACCTTCGCCGTCGATCGCGACAACAACCTCTACACGCGCAATCCGGACGATCGCAAGACGCTCGACCGCCTCGGCATCACCGACCGCGTTCTGAAGAACCGGCCGGTCAACGACGTCAAGGACTGGATCGTGGTCATGTCGCTCGACCCGCAAAGCGGCCTGCGCGTCGGCGTGGCCCGGCCGGTCGGCGACAACCTCGAAGAGCTGCGGAAGACGGCAGCGAAGAATTTCGGCTACGGCATGGCCCTCATCTTCGTGGCGCTGATCGGCATCGTCCCGATCGCGAACCACATGACGCGCGACGTGAACCTGGTCACGCGCGGCGCCGAACGGATCGCCCAGGGCGATCTGATGACGCGGCTGCCGGTGAAGTCGAACAACGAGATCGGCCAGCTCGCCGCGGCGTTCAATCGAATGGCTCAGGATCTGAGCCTGCAGCAGCAGACCATCGTCGAGCAGGAGCGGACGCGGAAGGAGCAGGAGATCCAGCAGCGCATCCTGGCGCTCGAATACGAGCGTAAGTCGGTCGACCTGGAAGAGGCGCGGCGCTTCCAGCTCTCGATGCTGCCGAAGTCGGTTCCGGCGCACGACCTCTACGACGTGGCTGTCTTCACGCTGACGGCGGCGGAGGTCGGCGGCGACTATTACGATTTTCACGTCGCACCGAATGGCGTTCTCTCCGTGACCATCGGCGACGCCACCGGCCATGGCGCGAAGGCCGGGACCATGGTCACGGTCATCAAGGCCCTCTTCGCGGGCTACACGCCCGAGGTCATGCCGGCGCAGTTTCTGCGCGACGCGGCGGAGAAGGTGAAGCGGATGGACCTCGGCCGGATGGCTATGGCGCTCCTGCTCGCGCGTTTCGAGCGCGATCACCTGACGGTCGCGTCGGCCGGCATGTTACCGGGCTACGTCTACCGGCCGGGGAGTGGCAGGATCGAGGAAGTGGCACGAGGCGCTGCACCGCTTGGCACGCTCGGCGCCGACTACCACGACGTAACCATCGACCTCGCCGCGGGCGACACGGTGCTGTTCATGACCGACGGCTTCCCCGAGTTGCAGAACGAGTCGGGTCAGCAGCTCGGCTATGCGGTGGCGGTGGACGAATTCGCTTCCGCCGCGAGCGGCGCAACGGCCGCCGACGTGATCGCCTCACTGGCCGCGGCGGCGAAGCGCTGGAACGGCGAACGGCCTCCGAACGATGACGTGACCTTCGTGGTCGTGCGCGCGAAATCGGCGTGACACAATCCGCGGAATGCCTCCGCGGGTCTCAGTGATCATCCCAACCTACAACTGGAGCAGCGTCCTCCCGTACTCGATCGGGAGCGTGCTGCGGCAGACGATGGACGATTTCGAGCTGCTCGTCGTCGGCGATGGTTGCACGGACGACTCGGAACAGGTGGTCGCGGGAATCGGTGATCCTCGCCTGCGCTGGATCAACTTGCCGTCATGCACTGGGCATCAGAGCGGTCCGAACAATGAAGGACTGCGGCAGGCTCGCGGAGAGTTGATCGCTTACCTCGGCCATGACGATCTGTGGCTGCCGCATCATCTCCAGGCGCACGTGATGACCATCGATGCATCAGGCGCGGATATGACGCACTCACTCCTCGCCCTGGTCGAGGCCGAGGGAGGTGATGTGTGGGCTGTTCCGCCGCGGCCGGATCTCGGGGCCTGGGGACCGCCGTCGTGTACCGTTCATCGCCGCAGTGTCACGCAAGCCCTCGGGGGATGGGGCAACTACCGGGAGTTGATTGATCCACCCGAGATCGATCTCTGGCGCAGAGCACGCGACGCGGGCTACCGCTTCTCCTTCGTTCCGCGCTTGACGGCAATCAAGTTTCCCGCGTCAACGCGCCGGGGCGTTTATCGGAGCCGGCCGTGCCACGAGCAAGCCGCGTGGAGCACGCGCATTGTCGCAGAGACTGATCTGGAAGCGACGTTGATGGCGCGGATGATCGCGGAGTGTCGCGACATGAGGCGGATGTCGTATCGCGACCTTTTCCGTCAGTTCTTCAGCCAGACCCTTGTCCGTATCCGGCGGTGGCTTTCGCAACCTTCGAAGTTGCTGGCGCCATTCAGGCGGCGGAAGGGTGCGATCATCGACGATGTTCGACCGTTCAAAGGTTTGCAGTAGGAGATTCCATGCTTCCAGGGGCGCGTAAAGATACGCAGTTGGTAACGAAGGATTGGCAGAAGGTCGAGACCGTGATCGACGGCGTGGTCGTTCGCGAAGTCCTGCATATTCCCCGGGACCATGGCGTGATCACGGAGATGTTCCGCTCGGAGTGGGATCCCACCGGTCTTCCCGTCGTCCACATTTACCAGTCGCGCCTCTTTCCTGCGGCAATCGGAGCATGGAGCTGCCACGCCACGACGGTCGACCGGCTCTTCGTGAATCAGGGGCATCTCAAGATCGTGCTCTACGACGGCCGCGAGGGGAGCAAGACGTTTGGCCTGGTCACGGAGATGCACACCGGCGACGCCCGTCCCTGCTTTGTGGTGATCCCGAGCGGCGTGTGGCACGGCCTGCAAAACCTCGGCGCTTCCGATGCCCTCATCGTGAACTGCCCGACGAAGGCCTACAACTATGAAGACCCGGACCACTATCGCCTTCCTTACGACTCACCGGAGATTCCGTACAACTGGACCACGGGCGGTGCGGCGCGGCTGCGCTCGGACGCGCGGTAGATTAGTGGATCAGTAGATTAGTGGATCAGTGGATTGGTCCGGATGCCTGGTTCTGATTGGTTCTAATCCACTAATCTACGAATCCCCCAATCACTGATTGACTCAGTGATCGCAGAAACCGCATCGTTGCGATAAAGTGCGCCGCCATGCCGACACCCTACGAAAGTGCCAAACTGATTCTGCAGATCTTCGAGATGCGCCGCGAGGCGGTTCTCCGCGAAGCCAGACTCTGGTTCGTGCGCGACTTCAACCCCGAGACCATCGACGACGTGAAGGCGGCCCTGGCCGGCCCGCACAATCCGCACGCCCGAATGGTGGTCGGTTATTGGGACATGGCCTGCTCGCTGGTCACTCATGACGCAATCGATCGCGAGATGTTCCTCGACGCGAACGGGGAGATCTTCGCCACGTTCGCCAAGATTCAGCCGTTGCTCCCGGAACTTCGGCAGATCACCGGTCCGGGTTTCGCCAAGCACCTGGAGAAGGTCGTGATGTCGGTGCCAGGGGTCGAGGAGCGTCTGGAGATGTTGCGTCAGCGCTTCCGGACGATGGCAGCAGCGGCTGCGGCTGCGGCACCCGCGGGAAGCTGAGAGGTGTGGTTGCGAGGTCTCGCGGTGGCGGGGTCGCGCGGTGCTTGTGCCGTCTGTTGAGGTTTCCATTCATCTCAACGCAGCCACCGAGCCCCCCCGAGACCTAGCAACCCCGAGACCGCGCAATCCCGAGACCGAGCCACCCCGAGACCGCGCAACCCCGAGACCGCGCAACCCCGAGACCGCGCAACCCCGAGACCGCGCAACCCCGAGACCGCGCAACCTCTCTACCCCGTCAGTTCGGTCGGAAGAAACTCGGCCAGCGGGCCGACCGACTTTCGCATCAGAAACTCGGAGTAGCCGCGCACGAGGTAGTCATCAAGCTCGCCGACCAATGTGTAGCCGAGGCGTTCGTAAAGTTGCCGGGCGCGCGGATTGATCGACGAGACGCAGAGGAAGACGTTGGGGAACTGGCGAAAAATACGCTCCTCGGCGAAGCGCACGAGGCGCGATCCGATCCCGCTGCTTCGTGCGTCCTCGGCCACGCAGACGATCTGGATGTAGCCGACGAATGCGCCCTGCAGCACGAGGATCACGAATCCCCGCGGGATGCCGCTGTGGCGCGCCACCCACACTTCTCCGTTCGGATTGGTGACGCGGGCCAGGCATTGCTCGAACGTTCGGCCGAAGAAAACCCACGGGTCGCTCGAGGACATCATCTCAGCGCATGCCCGGGCCTCGGCGTCGCCGTCAAGCCGTCCGATCGCAATCTCTTCCATTCAGCAGCGAGTCTACGCGATGATGCGCATATGAAAAATGCAGGACGTCCCCAGACCGGCGAATTCGCCAGCTACTACCAGCGGTACATCGATCACGCCCCTGAAGAGGACATCGTGGACGCGCTCGACGCGCAGGCGCGTGAGACGGCGACACTCCTCGGCGGGTTGTCCGAAGAGCAGGCAGCGCATCGCTACGCACCGGACAAATGGAGCATCAAGCAACTCGTCGGCCATGTCACGGACGCGGAGCGCATCTTCGCCTATCGGGCGCTATCGATCGCGCGCGGCGAGACGAAGTCATTGCCCGGATTCGATCAGGAGCCGTACGTAGTCAACAGCGGTGCCGACGAACGGCCGATGGCCGATCTCGCCGGCGAACTGGCCGCGGTACGACGCGCCAACGTGTTGATGTTCCGTTCGTTGACGGACGACGCGTGGAGTCGCGCCGGCACCGCCAGCGACAACCCGATCAGCGTCCGCGCCCTCGCTTACATCATTCTCGGCCACGAGCGTCACCACATGGACATCGTCCGCGACCGTTACCTCGGCGCAGCTACACCACGTACCGCATGACGGCCACGTAGTGGCAGGCGCTGCCGCCGATCACGCAGAGGTGCCAGATGCCGTGCATGTGCGCGACCCGCTTCGACAGCGCGAAGAAGACCAGGCCGGCGGTATAGACGACGCCGCCGGCGGCGATCCAGGTGATGCCATCCGCGGGCATGGCCATTCGCAGCGGCTTGACGGCGACGATGACCAGCCATCCCATCAGGATGTAGAGCACGACCGAGATCGCGCGGTAGCGTCCGTGCAGGAGAGTGTCTTTCAAAACGCCCGCGATGGCCAGCGTCCAGACGATGCCGAACAGCCACCATCCCCAGGGACCACGCAGCGTGATGAGCGTGAGCGGTGTGTACGTGCCGGCGATGAGAAGGTAGATCGCGCAGTGATCAAACACGTGAAAGACCTTCTTGGCCTTGCCGCGCAGCGAGTGATAGAGCGTCGAGCTGAGATAGAGAACGATCAGCATCGCGCCGTAGATCGCGACCGCCGTGATCGTGGTGGTATCGCGCCCGTGCGTAACGGCGGCATCGATGGCGAAGGCCGAGGCGATGACGGCGAGAACGCTCCCGGCGATGTGGGTGATGCTGTTGAATCGCTCGCCCGCGTACATGGCTCGAATGTAACACGCGGTAGCGAGGTCACGGCGCGGTAGCGAGGTCTCGCGGGCACACCCGCGCGACCCCGCGACCGCGCAACTACGCCACCGCTAGAACGGCACCTCGTCGTCGTCTTCCATCTCACCGCCGGCGGGAGCGCCCGCGGTGGCGGGCTTGCGCGTATAGCCGCCGCCTCCGGTGTAGCCGCCGCCCTCGTCATCGCCCTTCTTCTCGAGCATCTGCATGTCCTTGGCGATGATCTCGGTGCGGTACTTCTTCACGCCGGTTTCCTTGTCGTCCCAGCTATCGGTGCGGATCGACCCGTCGATGTAGACGAGCTTGCCCTTCCGAAGATACTGGCCGCAGATCTCGGCCAGCTTGCCCCAGGCCACGATGTTGTGCCATTCCGTTCGTTCCTGCTTCTGGCCGCTCTTGTCGGTGAACTTCTCGTCGGTGGCGATCGAGAACTTCGTCACGCTCGTCCCGCTCGGAAGCGAGCGGATCTCAGGGTCTTTGCCGAGGCGTCCGACGAGAATGACTCGATTTACTGTTCCTGACATTTGGATTCTCCTATTTCGTTTCAACCCGGTTTGCGCGCGGACCTGCCGCGCGAGAGACGAGGCTCTCGGGCGCTCGTGTGGGTGCGGGTATTTTATCCGAGGGTCGAGGCGCCGTACATTTTTCTACCGCTAGTAGAATCCGCCACTGTGAAATGCGTCATCCAGCGCGTGCGCCGCGCCTCCGTGTCCGTCGGCGACGAGCTGGTCTCGGAGATCGGAACCGGCCTGCTCGTCCTGGCGGCGGTGGAGAAGGGCGATGGCGAGCAGACCATGCGCGAGGCCGCGAAGAAGATCCGCGAGCTGCGCATCTTCAGCGACGACGCGGGGAAGATGAACCGCGACGTGACCGAGGCCGGCGGCGCCATCCTTGCCGTCTCGCAGTTCACGCTGGCGGGCTCCATCGCCCGCGGACGTCGCCCCAGTTTCGACAACGCCGAGGAGCCGGAGCGGGCAAGGGCGATGTTCGAGCTGTTCGTCGCGGAGCTGGCGTCGACCGGTATCACCGTCAAGACCGGCCGTTTCCGCGAAATGATGATCGTGTCGCTGGAGAACGACGGGCCGGTTACGTTCGTGTGGCCGTGACGGGCGGCAGCGGGCACGGTGCCTCTGCCAGCGGGGCCGTGAGGTGGCAGTAGCCGCTATTAACAGAGCCTTGGAGTCGTCGGCGAAGCCGGCGTGAGAGCCGTAGCCACCGGCTTCAGCCGGTGGTTTCGAGAGTTCTCTCCTGATGCGAGCCCGCTTAAGCGGGCGACAGGATTTGTTCATTCGCGATCCGTGTGCAGGCCTAGTTCAGATGTCAAACGGCTTGTCTGTCGCCGCTACGCGGACTTGCCGCGTTAGCGGCAATAAGACGGTAGCCAGGGGTGCGAGCGTTTTTTGCGAGCACCCCTGGTAAAGAGATGTCGTGGTTGGTGCCGCGTCAGCGGCACTGGAGTAGCCGTGGACGCCATCCAGTGCCGCTGACGCGGCACGGATTCAATAGACATCACAACCAGGGGTGCTCGCAAAAAACGCTCGCACCCCTGGCTACCTTCTTGAGCCGCTATCGCGGCATCGCACTGCCGCCCGTGCCTGCCCGTTTATACTGCGCCGCTCATGCCTTACGAACCCAAACTGATCGAAGAGAAGTGGCAGCGCGCCTGGGCGGATGCGAAGGTGGCCGAGGTCGATGTCGCGGCGCCGGGCGACAAGTTCTACATGCTCAACATGTTTCCGTACCCGTCGGGCGACCTTCACGTTGGCCACGGCCGGAACTACATCCTCGGCGATGCTCTCTACCGCTACTTCCGCATGCAGGGGCGCGCGGCCCTCAACCCGATGGGCTGGGACGCCTTCGGCCTGCCCGCCGAGAACGCCGCCATCAAGCGTGGCATCCATCCACGCCAGTGGACGCTCTCCAACATCGAGCGGGAGAAGAAGCAGTTTCTCCGCTGGGGCATCCTCTACGACTGGTCGAAAGAGCTCGCTTCGTGCGACCCGGAGTACTACCGCTGGAACCAATGGCTCTTCCTGAAGTTGTATGAACGGGGCTTGGCCTATCGCGCCAAGGCGCCCGTCAACTGGTGCCCCTCGGACCAGACCGTGCTCGCCAACGAACAGGTCATCGACGGGCGCTGCGAACGATGCAGCACCATCGTCGTACAGCGCGATCTCGAGCAGTGGTTTCTGAAGATCACCGACTACGCCGACCGGCTCGACGACGGCCTCGACACGCTGGAGCACTGGCCGGAAAAAGTGAAGCTGATGCAGCGCAACTGGATCGGTCGCTCCGTCGGCGCCGATGTCGAGTTCACCGTGCCGTCGTTGGGAAAGACCCTGCGAATCTTCACGACGCGGCCCGACACGATCTACGGCGCGACGTTCATGGTCCTCGCGCCGGAGCATCCCGACGTCGCGGCGCTCATCGCCGATAACCCGCAACGTGCGGAGATCGAGCAGTGGATCGCAGGCGTGCGCAATCAATCGAACCTGGAGCGGCAGGAGGCGGGGAAGGAAGGGCGCTTCACCGGGAAGACGGCCACGAATCCATTCACGAACGAAGAGATCCCGATCTGGCTCGGCAACTTCGTTCTGATGCAGTACGGAACGGGCGCGATCATGGCGGTGCCGGGTCACGACCAGCGCGACTTCGAGTTCGCGAAACAGTACGGACTGGCGATCCGCGTCGTCGTCCGCCCGATGGACGGCGAAGAGCCGAATGTCGATGATCTGACCGAGGCGTTTTCCGTCAAGGACGAATCAGCGCTCGCGGTCAATTCGGGGCTCATCACCGGTCTCACAACGCCGCGGGCGATCGAGCGCATCATTGAAGAGATCGAGCGGCTGGGCATCGGCAAAAAGATGGTCCGTTACCGCCTGCGCGACTGGCTCATCTCCCGGCAGCGCTACTGGGGAACGCCGATCCCGATGATCTTCTGCGACACCTATTGCACTAGCAGCGGCATCGTTCCCGTCCCCGAGGAGCAACTGCCGGTCGAACTGCCGCTCGACGTGCCGTTCACCGGACGCGAGGGGAATCCGCTGGCGAAGGACGAGCGCTTCGTCAATACGACTTGCCCGAAATGCGGCGGCGCCGCGCGGCGCGAGACCGACACGATGGACACGTTCGTCGACTCGTCGTGGTACTACGCGCGCTTCATCTCCGCGAAGGACGGCACGAAGATCTTCGACTCCGCGCTGGCCAACCGCTGGCTGCCGGTCGATCAATACATCGGCGGCATCGAGCACGCCATCCTCCATCTGCTGTACGCGCGCTTCATCTGCCGCACGCTGCACGACATGGGTCTTCTGGACTATGAAGAGCCGTTCACGCGCCTCTTCAACCAGGGGATGATCACCAAAGAGGGCTATCGCGACGCCGAGCTTGGGTCCTGGGTGGCCATCGCCGACGTTGAATGGATCGACGGGAAGGCGGTTCACAAGGGGACAGGCAAGGCTCTCATCGCCGAGACCAGCAAGATGTCGAAGTCGCACTTCAACGTCGTCCCGCCCGATGAGCTGATCGACAAATATGGCGCCGACACCGAGCGCGTCTACACGCTCTTCATCGCGCCGCCTGAAAAAGAGGCGGAGTGGTCGGACGATGCGGTCAACGGCGCGCACCGGTTCCTTGGGCGCGTCTGGCATATGGGAGAGGCCATCCAAGGCAGAAGTCAGAAGGCAGAGGGCAGAAATGGGGATCTCGTACGCAAGACTCATCAGACGATTGACGCCGTCACGCGGCGTTTCGACCGCTTCGAATTCAACACGGCCATCTCGGGCCTGATGGAGCTGTCGAACGCGATCGGCGACGCGCTGGCCTCGGGCGATGCCGACTCGGGCGCGCTCCGCGAGTCCTACACGACGCTGCTCCAGCTCCTCCATCCCTTCGCGCCGCACATCACCGAGGAGCTGTGGGCCATATTTGGCAACGAGGGCTTCATCCTCACGTCGTCGTGGCCGAAGGCCGATCCTGCGCTGATGGTCGAGGATGTCGTCACCATCGTCGTGCAGGTCAACGGCAAACTGCGCGGACAGGTCGAAGTACCGAACCCGCCGGAGAAAGAGGTCGTCCTCGCCGCGATCCGCGGCAATCAGAAGGTACAGCAGTGGATCTCAGGCAAAGAGGTCGTCAAAGAGGTCTACGTGCCGGGCAAGCTGGTCAACATCGTGGTGAAGGGATAGTTGCTCAGCGCGCGAAGCGCCGCCAAGCGTAGCGCTGGCGCCTGCCCTGAGCGGAGTCGAAGGGGCCCGCCGGCTGGACCGCCGCCGGCTCGGCGGCGCTACGTGTTACCTTTCTCTTTATGAAACGCCTCGCTGTCCTTCTGCTCGCGCCGATGCTGCTCGCCTCCTGCGGCTACACGTTGGTCGGCAAAGCCAACAACCTGCTGGCACCGACGGTCCACACCGTCCAGGTGCCGGCGTTCATCAACCGCACCACCCGCGTCGAGCTCGAACAGCGCGTGACGCAGGCGGTGGCGGAGGAGTTCGTCTCGCGCGGCCGCCTGAAGCTGGTCAATGCGCCGGCGGACGCCGATGTCATCCTCCGCGGGTCGATCGAATCCTTCGGCATCTTCCCCGTCTCCTTCAACGCCCAGGGCCGCGCCACGCAATACCAGATCTCGATCACCGCGAACATTTCACTCGTCGACCACCGCGCGGATGACAAAGTGCTCTGGAAGAACGATCAGTACCGTTTCGCCGAGAACTATCAGGTCAACGCGGAATCGACCGATGCCCTGACCGAGGAGACGCGAGCCATCAACGAGATCGCCGTCCGCTTCGCCGCGTCGCTGGTGACGAATCTGCTGGAAGGATTCTGAGACTGCGCGCTTGCGCGTTGTCCGCGGCGCTTCGCGCGCGTTGTCTGCGCTTCGCGCGTGGTCAGCCGTTGCTTGAGTGCTGGTTCTTGGCGTGGTGTTGAGGGCTCCTCTCCACGCGCGCCGCAGCGCGCAGATAACCGACAACGCGGCGAAGCCGCAGACAACGCGCGAAGCGCAGCTACTTCCTCTTCGCCTTCTCTTCATCCTTCCGATCGCGAATGAACGTGGAGGCGATGAGGTAGGCGGCGGCCACGACCGCGGCCAGATAGCCGAGGATGGCGATTCTGGGGTAGCCGAAGAGCTGGGCGTTCGTCGGGACGCGCATCATCAGCGATGAGGCGATGAGCAGCGCGGCGATGACGACGCCCACGGTGATGCGATTGGCGATCTTGTGGATCCCCGCCAGGAACTGCTCCGCCTGCAGCAGATGCAGACCAAACGTGAGGCGGCCGGCGGCGGTCTGGTCGATGATCTCCCTCGTCCTGTGCGGGAGATCGAGCACGAGCTGGTTGAGGTCGAGCAGGGCAGGGTAGAAGTCGCGGGGCGCGAATTTCTGCGCCAGCTTCTGCACCATCAGTTGCTCGGCATACTCGCGGATCACCGCGTTCGGGTTGTACTCAGGACCGAGCCGCCGTGTGACGCCGTCGAGGTGCAGCAGCGTCTTGCCAAGCATGGCCAGCTCCGAGGGCACCTTCAGCTCGTTGTTGTTGGCCAGGGCGATCATGGTGAAGATCAGTTGGCCGACGTTCATCTGCCGTACGTCCGCGTCGTGAAACGCGGCAACGAGGGCGGAGATCTCGCGCATGAATCGGATGGCGTCGAAGCGCTCCTGCACCTCGGACACGCGGACGCACGCATCGGCAACCTCGGCGCCGCGATTCGACGAGATGCCCAGCAGCAGTTTGATGACCTCATCCTGAAACTCGCGGCTGATCCGGCTGACCATCCCGAAGTCAAGCAGGACGACCTCGGCCTGGTTGTCTTCGAGGTCGCGTACGAACACGTTCCCGGGATGGGGATCAGAGTGCCAGATCCCGTCGACGCAGATCTGTTTCAGGTACGCCCGCGTCAACGCCGACGCCAGATCGGCGTAATCGTGATCGATCATCTGCAGCGGCGTCAGTTTCGAGGCCTTCCGTCCGCGGACGTGCTCCGTCGTCAGCACGCGCGAAGTGGTCATGTCGTGGACCACGCTCGGGATGTAGATCTGAGGGAACTCGGCCAGGTTGCGGCGGAGGATCTCGCTGTTGCGGGCCTCCTGCTCGTAATTCAGCTCGTTCATCAACGTGATGCGGGCTTGCTCGATCGCGCCGGTCAGGTTCATCTTCCGCCCGATTTCGCTGTGCTCTTCGATGGTGGCCGCGATGTCGGTGAAGACCTCGATGTCGTGCCGCACCTGCTCGCGCACGTTGGGACGCTGGATCTTGACCACGACCTCGCGGCCATCGCGCAGCGCGGCGCGGTGGACCTGTCCCAGCGAAGCGGCCGCCAGCGGCGTCGATTCGAAGGACTCGAACGCTTTGGAGATGCGCACCTTCAGCTCTTCTTCGACGATGCGCTCGACCTCGGCGAACGAGAATGGCTCGACGTCATCCTGCAGCGATTCGAGGGCGGCGATGTACTCCGGCGGCACGACGTCCGGACGGGTCGACAGAACCTGGCCGAACTTGACGTAGGTCGGACCCATGGCCTTGAGCGCCGTGGCAAACGCTTCCGCGCGGCGGGCGACATCCGGCTCCATCTCCGCGCCAGCCTCGTCGGCCAGGAGCAGGTCCTCGGGGTCCAGGGAAAGGCGGAAGTCCTTGCGGCCGTATTTTGTAAAAAGAACGAGAAGATCCCGGTAAGCGCCGATGTTGCGTGTCTTCAGCATGTCGCGGGATGAGTTTGCACGCCGCGCGCCGACTCCGTCCGCGCCGCCCCATGTTAGGATTGCCCCAATTCCAACCAGGAGCTTTCAACGATGTCCATACTCAGAACGCTGTTCACCTCGGAGTCTGTCACCGAGGGGCACCCAGACAAGATCGCCGACCAGATTTCGGACGCCATTCTCGATGCCGTGCTGGCCGAGGATCCGGTCGGCCGCGTGGCCTGTGAAACGCTCGTCACCACCGGTTTGGCCATGATCTCCGGAGAGATCACCACCAGGACGTACGTCGACTTTCCGTCGATCGTGCGCAACACCATCAAGGAGATTGGCTACACGCGCGCCAAGTACGGCTTCGACAGCGAGACTTGCGCCGTAGTCTCCTCCATCGACCCGCAGTCTCCCGACATCGCCCAGGGCGTTGATACCGGCGGTGCCGGGGACCAGGGCCTGATGTTCGGCTTCGCCTGCCGCGAGACCCCGGAGCTCATGCCGCTGCCGATCATGCTCGCCCACAAGCTGGCGCGCCGGCTCGCGGAAGCGCGCAAGTCGAATGAGCTCGACTTCCTCCGCCCCGACGGCAAGTCGCAGGTGACCATCGAATACGAGGGAAAGCGCCCCATACGCGCCGCCGCCATCGTCATCTCCACGCAGCACTCGCCGAGCATCAGCCACGGCGACCTGAGCGACGCCATCATCGAGACCATCATCAAGCCTGTCGTTCCGCCCGAGCTGCTCGACGACCGTACGAAGTTCCACATCAATCCCACCGGCCGCTTCGTCACCGGCGGTCCGCAGGGTGACACCGGCCTGACCGGCCGCAAGATCATCGTCGATACCTACGGTGGACGCGGCCGTCACGGCGGCGGCGCCTTCTCCGGCAAAGACCCCACGAAGGTGGACCGCTCGGCGTGCTACATGGCCCGCTACATCGCCAAGAACATCGTTGCCTCGGGACTCGCTGACGAAGTGGAAGTCCAGCTCGCATACGCCATCGGCGTGGCCGATCCGGTATCGGTCTACGTCGACACGTTCGGCACCGAGCGCATCGCGCAGGAGAGGATCGTGGACCTGGTCCGCGAGAATTTCCAGATGACACCGCGCGGCATCATGGACACGCTCAAGCTTCGCCGGCCGATCTTCAAGAAGACCGCCGCCTACGGCCACTTCGGCCGCACCGAGCCGGAATTCACCTGGGAAGCCACCGACAAAGCCGAGACGCTGCGACGAGCGGCCGGCGTGGCGGAAGCGGTCACGGTTTAGCTGCGCTTCGCGGGGCGGGTGGAGGCGGTCAATGGGTCCGGCCCGGCCGAACACCGCACAGACAAAAGTGTCTGTGCCACATCGGTCTTGGTTCCGATCGGGAGAGCTGGTGTGCTGGCGAGGTCAATGTGGCACAGACACTCTTGTCTGTGCGGCTTTCCAGCACAAAACACGAAGCGCGCCGACCCCTTCAGGGATTATCGGCGCGCTTCTATTTTCGCCAGCGTTCCCGAACGGGTCGGGTCGATTGGATAGATAGCGGTAAGCGTGCCAATCGGCCAGCAACCCCGGAACCCAGCAACCCAGCAACCAAGTAACCTGGATCCCGCTACCGCGAAACCCCGCAACCGCGAGACCCCGCACCCCCGAGACCCCGCAACCCCGCCCTCACCGCACGATGTACTGGTAATTCACCTCGACCTCGTGCACGACCTCCACCGGCTTGCCGTTGACCATCATCGGCCGGTAGCGCCAGGCGCGGATGGTGTTCAGCGTCTCCTCATCGAACATCGGGTCGACGGCGTGGTCGAGGATGGCGATGTCGATGATGCGTCCGTTCTTGCCGACCGTGTAGCGGACGACGCAGCTCCCTTCCAACCGCTTGCTCTTGGCGGCGTCGGGGTAGTGCGGATACTCGTGGTCCACTTCTTTGAGCGGCAGCTTGACGGTGCGGTCGACGTAGACGCGGCCGTCGTCGCCGAATCGGATGCCGCTGGCGATGCCGTGCCCGTTGCCGGTTCCGCCGGGCTGACCGCCCACCATCCCGTTTGGCTTGCCGGCGTCGGCGACGGCCGGCGCGGCCGCGACGGGAGCAGGAGCGGGCGGAGGCGGCGTCACCGGCGGCGGTACGAGGTCCGGGATCGTGTCGGGGATGACGGTGGGAGCGACGATCTGACTCGGGGCAGCGGCTGGCGGAGGAGGCGCCAGCTTCACCAGCGCCGGTGCCGCCTTCGGTGGCGCGACCTTCGGAGGCGGGGGAGGGGGCGGGGGCGGATCGGGAACCTGCGTCAGGCTGTACGCCACGATCACCTTCGGCGACTGCGTCGGCAGGACGACGTTCCAGATCATGCTGGCCAGAGCAGCGCCGATTCCTACGACATGCACCGCGATCGAGATCGGGAGCGTCTCGTAGAAAAGGTGCCGGCTACGCGGTATGAACGCCTCGGGCGCGACGGTCTCGAACATGCTGAGATTGGGAGTTTCAGCGTAGCACCAATTTCCGCGCCTGCCGGTAACAGTTGGCGGTGCTGGAGTCGGGTCGGGGGGCGGGCGCGCGTCAGTTGTCGGTTGTCGGTGATCGGTTGTCGGGGTAGCTACACGGAAGGTCCTCGTCGCTGTTATCGACAACGAACAACCGACAACTGACAACCGACAACAGCTCCGCACTCCCGACCCCCGGGTTTGGCGCTCCTCGTCCGTCCGTGCAATCATCAACAGAGAGAGTCGATGGCGCGCTACATCCAGCGAATCACCCTGCTCGGAAGGCAGCGGTGGATCGGCTGGGAGATCGACGGCGTCGGGACCGAGATTCCGGGCCTCGTTCTCGCGGACGATTTGCCGGAGGAAGATCTGCGCAGCCGCGGAGTCAAGGAGTTCAAGCCGCTGCCATTCGAGACCTTCCTGGAGATGAACCCGGCCTCCGGCGTGCCGCCGGACGGATCACTCCTCGACGAGGATGTCGAATTCCGTCTCGACGCGCTGCAGGTCGGCATCGAGCGCCTGCGCGGCCGCGGCGAGACGGCCGTACCGCGCGCCCTGCTGATGCACATGTTCGGCAATGCCGTCCACCTCAATCACCCCCGCGTCATCGAACGGCTGCGTGATTGGGAGGAGCGCGGCGCCGTGGAGTTCGTCGGACAGGAGGATTGCTATTTGAGGATATTGGGTCCGTTGTGAACAGCGGTTGCGGGGTAGCGGGGTCTCGCGGGAAAACGTAGGTCGGACTCTTAGTCCGACCAGAGCTCGCGCGGCCGGTTACTACAGGCGGCTAACGATTACCGTCCTCCCGAGCGCCGGTCGGACTGAGAGTCCGACCTACGTTTTGATCCCGAGCTTCTCGTATGTCGCTTCGTCCTCAGGCGCGACGCGCGTGAAGGTCGTCACGCCTCGGTCCCGCAACATCTCGTCGCTCCAGCCATCCACCTTCACAAGCCCCGCGTACGACAGATCCGTGGAAACCCCCTCGATGTCGTACCCAACCCAAAGCGCGAATCCCCGCTCCTCGGTCGGCCCAAGCGCGATGGTCGATTTGAATTTCTTGATGTAGCGGGACATGGTGCGGTCGCGGGGTTGCGGGGTCTCGCGGTTGGTGAGTGGTCACTGAGTTGCTAAGTTGCTGAGTTGCTGAGTTGCTGAGTTGCTGAGTTTCCAAGGTTGCCTATCATTGTCAACAACCCAGCAACCCAGCAACCCAGCAACTTAGTAACCAACTCACCAACGCCGAGACCGCGAAACCACGAGACCGCGAAACCATGCCCCACAACACACCTCAAACCCTGCTCCGGAAAGTCTTCCCTCCCATGCTGGCCACGCTCACCGAGGCGCCGCCGCGTGATGGGAAGAGCTGGGCGTATGAGCTCAAGTACGATGGCTTTCGCGCTGTCGTTGGGATTGTGGACGGCGATGTGGCCATGTGGAGCAGGAACGAGCTCGATCTCGCGCCGCGCTTTCCTGCCGTCGCCGCGGCGCTGTCGAAGCTCAAGCTGCCCGAGGTCGTACTGGACGGCGAGATCGTCGTGCTGGACGAGCACGGCGCGCCGCGCTTCCAGCTCCTGCAGCAAGGCGACCGGCGCGAGCTGCTCTTCGTCTTCGACATCCTCTGGCTCGACGGCCAGGATCTCCGCAAGCGAACGTATGACGAACGCCGCGCATTGCTCGAGAAGACCTTGAAGCGCGCACCGGCAGCGGTGAAAGTCTCTGAGACGCTCGAAACGACTGGCGATGCAGCGCTCGATCGCGCGAAGAAGTCCGGATGGGAGGGGATCATCGCCAAGCGCCGGACGTCGGTGTACGAGCCTCGCCGGTCGAAGGAGTGGCTCAAGATCAAAGCGATCAACGAGCAGGAGCTCATCGTCGTCGGATGGAGCGCGTCGACGCACTCCGCGCGCGAGATCGGCGCGCTCCATCTCGCCGTCATGGGCGCCGACGACGCCCTTCACTACGCCGGCAAGGTCGGCACCGGCTTCTCCTACAAACAACGCGTCTGGTGGAAGGACGAGCTCTCGAAAGACGTCGTCCCTGCGACGATGATCAAGGACGCTCCCCGCGATCGCACCGCCACCTGGGTCCGCCCCCGTTTCGTGGTCCAGGTAGCCTTCACCGAATGGACCGCCGACAACAAACTGCGGCATCCTTCGTTTCTGGGATTGAGAGAGGATAAGAAGGTTGCTGATGTTGTGAGGGAGGTGCCTGTGGCGAATCGGGGGTCGGGAGTCGGGAGTCGGGAGTCGGAGAAGAAGCCCGCTGGTCCGGTGAAGAAGTCCGTATCAACGAAACCTCTATCGTCCAAAGCGCCACCGACGAAATCGCCGAAACCCCGCTCCGACAACCAACAACCGACAACCGACAACCGCGTCAGCATCACCCACCCCGACCGCATCCTCTACCCCCGCGACGGCATCACCAAACAGGATGTCGCCGACTACTACGCCGCCGTCTCCGAGCCGATGCTCCGCGCGCTGCGCGACCGGCCGCTTGCGCTCGAGCATTGGAACGACGGGATCAACAAACCGTCGTGGTTCCACCAGGACGTCGGGCGCGGCGCGCCGCCGTGGGTGGCCAGCATCGACACGCCGACGCGCACCACCGCCCATAAGAGCGTGCGCCACCTCGTCGCCGACCGGCCGGAGACGCTCCGCTGGCTGGCCCAGATGTCCGTGCTGACCATCCACATGTGGGCTTCGCGCGGCGCCAGCCTCGATGAGCCAGACTGGCTCGTCTTCGATCTCGATCCCGCCAAAGGTAAGGGGATCGAGCAGGCAATCGACGCCGCCATCATCGTCCGCCGCCTGCTCGACAACCTTCGCCTCCCCTCGATCCCGAAGACCTCGGGGAAGCGCGGCATCCACGTCTTCATCCCGCTCGCCGGCGGCTACACGCACGAGGAAGCCAACGAATTCGCCTGCTCCATCGGTGCGGCCATCGCCGCGAAGGTCCCCGAGTTCACGATGGAGCGGGCGTTGAACGCCCGTCGGGGGAGGCTCTACCTCGACTGCATGCAGAACGCCTACGGGAAGACGGTCGTTGCGCCGTATTCGCCACGCGCCATCGACGGCGCGCCGGTCTCGGCGCCGCTGAAATGGGACGAGGTGACCAAGAAGCTCGATCCGAAGAAGTTCAACCTGCGCACGATGCCCGACCGCCTGGCCAAAATCGGAGATCTCTTCGCGCGCGTGTTCGAGGAGCGGGTGAAGTTGCCGGAGCTGAAGTGATCACGCAATGGATGGAGCGCCAGCTCCTTCCCCCTCGGCCGGGCGTGCCGGTCGCTGACGTCGTCGCCCGCGCCGGCTGGATTCCGAGCGCGGGCGGCACCGGTCCGTATTTAGCGTTCCGCGCACGCATCCCGTCGATCGCTCGTGAAGATGTCGACAACGCCGTGTTCGGCAGGATGGAAGTGTTGGAGCTGCCTTCCGTCCGCGATACCGCCTTCCTCGTACCGCGCGCCGACGCGGGCCTTGCACTCGCCGCTGGCCGCCGCGCCTACGACGAGCGATTGCGCAAGCTCCCGGTCGATCGGCCTGTGATCGAAACCCTCGGCGCGAAGATTCTCAAAGCCATCGGCGACGGCGCCCTCACCACCGACCAACTCCGCCGCGCCCTCCCACCCGGCTCGATCGACGACCTCGGCGATGCCGGCAAACGTCTCGGCATCACCTCGACCCTTCCCGCCGCGCTCAAACTCCTGCAGTCCGAGGGGAGGGTGCTGCGGACGACCGAAGATCGAAGGCTCGACGGCAGAACGCACCTCTACCGCCGCTGGCCAAAAGAGATCGACACCACGCCGCCCGCCGATCTCGATCGCGCGTTGGCCGAGCGCTTCCTGACCTGGGCGGCCCCGGCCACCATCGACGACTTCTCCTGGTGGGCCGGAATCGGCAAACGCGCCGCGAAAGAGGCCATGGGTCCGCTGCTCATCGACGACGTCCCCCTTCCACCACGGCGCCGCGACGACAGCATCGTCCTCCTTCCCTTCCGCGACAACCTCTTCTGCCTCCATCGCGGACTGGAACCCTTCGTCGAAGACGACGACGCCGAGGTCATGGACACGAGCGGTCGCGCCGTGAGCGCGAAAGAGACCGAAATGCTCCATCACAACGCCATCATCGCCGGCGGCGTCCTGCGCGGCATCTGGGAGTTCGACGGCGAGCGCATCGTCGCCAAACTCTTCGGAAAGGCACCTCGCGGCCTCGACGCCGCCATCGCGGAGATGGAGACGTTCATCCGCGATCAGCTCGGGGATCACAAGTACTACGCGTTCGATACCGGGGCTACGCGCGCGAAGCGCGTCGACTTCGTGCGGCGGAAGAAGTAGTAGCGCTCGTAGCGCTGGCCGCTGGCCGGCTGGACCGCTGCCGGCCCGGCGGCGGTTCATCCGCGCGCCGGCGAGCCCCTTCGACTCCGCGCCGGCGAGCCACCGGCGGTACAGCCGCCGAGCCGGCGGCGCTACGGGCGGGGCACGATACACTCCGTCTCCATGAGAGCCATCATCACCGGCGCCTCCAGCGGCATCGGCGCAGCGCTGGCGCACGAACTGGCGCGTCGCGGCTGGACGGTCGCGCTCCTGGCGCGTCGGGGCGACCTGCTCGACGCGCTTGTGCGCGATCTGCCAACGCAATCGATCGCCTTGCCATGCGATGTCACGGACGCGAACGCGGTACGTGATGCCGTGAACAAAGGCCAGGACGCCCTCGGCGGCCCCTTCGATCTCGCCGTCGCCAACGCCGGCGTGGGCATCCCCTCGCACGCGTCCAAGTTCATCCTCGCGGACGCTGAGCTGATGACGCGGGTGAACATCCTCGGGATGTTCAATCTCTTCGACGCCGTCATCCCGTCGATGATCGAGAGGCGCTCCGGCCGTTTTGCGGGAGTCGCTTCGATCGCGGGGCTGCGCGGGCTGCCGACATCCTCGGTCTACTCGGCGACGAAAGCGGCCATGCAGGCCTTTCTCGAAGCGAGCCGCATCGAGCTGCTGCAGTACGGCGTCGGCTTCACGACCATCAATCCAGGGTTTGTCATCACGCCGATGACGGAAAAGAACCGGTTCAAGATGCCGTTCCTGATGAAAGTCGATGACGCCGCGCGCGTGATCGCCGACGGCCTGGAGCGCGGCAAGCGCGTCGTGGAGTTTCCGCGGCCGATGTCGCTCCTGATGCGCACGGCGCGGCTGCTGCCCGCGGCGGTATGGGATCGCGTCACCGGTGGATATGCGAAGCGGAAAGTCGATCCGGCGAAGGCCAAGCGATGAAGCGCGATCTCAAAGCCACCGCGGGCGTGCGGCTATGGGCGTTCCGCAAGGTTTTTCTCCTCTACTTCACCAAGCCCTCGGTGCTCGAAGTCAACGAGCGCCGCTGCGAGGTGCGCATCCCGCTGAACTGGCGGACGAAGAACCATCTCAAGTCGATGTACTTCGGCGCGCTCTGCATCGGCGCCGACGTCGCCGGTGGCCTGATCTGCTTCCATCTCATGGGTCTGATGAAGGTCCGCCTGTCGTTCGTGTTCAAAGCCATTCGCGCCGAGTTTCTCAAACGCCCCGAGGATGACGTCCACTTCGTCTGTGAAGACGGCGAAGCGATTCAGGCCCTCGTCCGCCGCGCTGTCGAAAGCGGCGAGCGCGAGGAGACGGTGGTTCACGTCACCGCCCGCGTACCGAAGAAACTCGGCGACGAGCCGGTGGCGCAGTTCGAGATGACGCTGTCGGTGAAGTCGATGCCCCACTGATCCACGAATCGACTAATCTACTCTCCTCATGCAGCAGCCGATCGGCGTTTACGGCGGACGCGAGCTCGTCACGCTCCTTCGGGAGCGATGCGCCACCGCGTATGCCTTCCACGATGATGGCGAACGGGAGCGCTGTCGCATCGTCATCGTCGATGCCGACTCCAGCGCCGTGCTCGCCGTTCCGCCGCGCAAGAGCCTCGTCCGGATCGTGCTCTATGACGAGGCGTTCCCCGGCGAGCGCCGCGACGGCGACATCGGCGTGACGCGCGTCAGTTTCCTGGCCCATCCCGCCGACACGCTGGCCGTGGCCTCGGATCTGGCCCGGACCGTGATCCACGCCTCGGCACTGGAGACCGAGGTCGCCTATCTGACGCAGATCCACGAGCTGATGACCATCGCCGACGCCAACACCGTCTCCGAGCGGATCACGCGCACGGTCCTAGACCTCCTCGGCCTGACGCGGGCAACGTTGTTTCTCCACGACCCGCGCGTGGAGCGGTACGTCGTCAGCTTCAGCACCGACCCCGAGGTGCGCGAGACAGGCGAGTTCCTGCCGGGCATCCCGCCCGGACTGCTGCAGCGCGCGCTCTCCTCCGGCCAATCATTCGCGGCCGACCGCGCCGCGGGGATGATCGTGATGCCGATGCAGGTCCAGCACGATCTCATCGGCGTGATCCGCGTGGCCCTCGGGCCGCACGACCTGCTCGACGATGAGGGAGCGGCCAACGTCACGCGTTACCTTCACTCCGTGGCCTCGGTGCTGAGCAACATCTACCAGCTCACGCGCAGCCGCGACCTGGCCATGCGCGACGACCTGACCAAGGCCTACAACCGGCGCTTCCTGGAATCGTATCTGCACGAAGAGATCGAGCGCGCCCGCCGCTACAGCGCCACCTGCAGCATCATCTTTCTCGATCTCGACGACCTCAAGACCGTCAACAACGCTCACGGCCACCTGGCCGGATCGAGGACCTTGCAGGAGGTGGCCAAGCGCATCCTGGCCGCCGTGCGCGGCATCGATAAGGTGGTCCGCTTCGGCGGCGACGAGTTCTGCATCATCCTCCCGCAGACCGATCAGGAGCAGGCCATCGCCGTCGCCCACCGCGTGCGCAAGGCCATGACCGCCGCGCCGTTCCACCTCGGCGATGGGATCGACATCTCCATCAGCGCCAGCTTCGGCATCGCCACCTTCCCCACCCACGGCAATCAGAAGGACGACCTGATCCGTCAGGCCGACGCCGCCATGTACCGCGTCAAGTCGACGACGAAGAACGCCGTGGGCGTGGCGATCGTGGGGGAGGGGCAGGCGAGCTCGCGGGCGTGATCGGAGCGCTTGCGCCGGAGCGCTGGCGTCCTCGCCGGCTGGCTCGGCGCCGTCTCGGCGCCGCGCGCGGTCGAAGCGTTCTCGCCGCCTGGGATTACCAGCCAATGTCTGGAGTCTTGCTGGCTCGGCGGCGAGACGCCGCCGAGCCAGCCGGCGAGACGCCAGCGCTCCGAGGTTACTTCGCCGGTGGCGTCTCAGGCGTTGGTTCCGCCGGAGCAGGCGCCGGCTGCGACTTCCCCTTCCGGGTGCGGCCGAGGGTGCGGCGCATGTCCTCGACGAACGGAAGGAGATCGGCATTCTCCGGACGTTTGGCCAGACGTTTCGCCAGGGCGAAGGTGGTGAGCGCCTCAGTGCCTGCCTTGTTCCTTGCCGCGAGAGTGCTGTGGCGGATGAACTGAGCCAGTGCTTCCAGCTCATCAGCCACCGGGTCGTAGGCATCGGCATACCTCATCAGGTCGCGGGTCTGCGCCGGATCCAATGCTCCGCTGCGGACGAGAGCCGTGCTGTTCCTCACCGACACGGCCGACAGCTCCACAAACTCCGGCGGTACCGAGGCAGCGTTGCTCAGCCGCTGGGCTTCGCCTTTGGAAGTCGGGAAGACCAAATGAGGAACCTGCTGTCGCATGACGCGGGCCTGCTCGATCATCGCCTGCGCTCCAGCAGTGTGCGAAACCGGGGTCGGTGTCATCGGGACATCATTCTCAGTAGGCAAAGTGTGTTTCCCTTTCATTTCTCAACTGCTGTGGATGGAGAGAGCAGATGCGATGACGGAGGAGGACGGCCTCGGGAACGTTTTCTCGTCATCTCTCTCTTAGACGCAGCAGCCGGAAAAAGGTCACGGAGGGGCCTGGGAACCGAAGGTCAGTTGCCGTGAATGGAGATTCGGTGACTTGGAACCGAAAACCAGATAGCTGGAACCGAACGTCTGTAGCTGAGAACCGAACTTCGATAGTTGGAAACCGAACTTCGGCAGCTAGAAACCCAATTTCGGTAGATTGGAACCGAACTTCGATAGCTTGGAATCGACCATCGGTCACTTGGAATCGAACTTCGGTAGCTGGAAACCGAACTTCGATAGCTGGAAACAAAACTGCGGTGACTTTGAACCGACGTTCGGTTGACAGGAACCGAAGTTCAGTACCTATGAACCGAAGTTACGCCCGCCGTAGCGCGATGGAGCGTGCAGCGAGGTGCCACGGCACCGTGACGATGCATGCGACGACGCTCCCGGTAAGAACGTCGGCGGCGCTGTGGTAACCCATGATGAGGATGAATGCGTCGTAGGCCAACAGGATCGTGACCAGGATCGCGCGTCTTCGCGGCAGCCAGACTGCCAGCGAAATCACGATTGACATGGCGAAGGCCGCATGCGTGCTGTAGTGGCCACCCGGCGCGTGCCAGATTGATAGCTTGACGAGGGCACGAACGATGTAAATCCCGGCAAGGCCCAGGGTCGCCGCGATGGCATGTGCGCCGGCGATGTACCGCGACGATCTCCGCCACTCGGTGACTACGGTAACGATGGCAAAGAAAGCCAGCAGCGGATTGACGCTGTCCGCCACCGTGTCGAGGATCGGGTACCAGATGGACCAGGGGCTGACCACATCGTGGTTGTATCGATTTAGGGCTCGTGGTTCAAGGGCGCGAAGGAGCGCTGGCGTCCTCGCCGGCTGGCTCGGCGTGCGTCTCGCCGCCGAGCGGAGCCGAAGGGTCTCGCCGCCGACCCGGCAAGACTCGAAACATTCGCTGGTAACCCGGCGGCGAGACGCACGCCGTGCCAGCCGGCGGGACCCTTCGGCTTCGCTCAGGGCAGGCTCGCGCTCCGGCGGGGAGCGCCACGCGCTTTCAAACCTCACTCAAGCGCCGCCAGGAAACGCTTGTCTCGTTTCCTCGATGCCTTGAGCCGCGCCGACACGCCGGCGTTGTCGTCGATGTCCGGGGAAGCGCCATGCTTGACCAGCCACGTGAGCAGAGCCGGATCGAATTCCTTCTCCACGCCGAAGTGCAGCGCGGTCTTCCCCTTCCGGTCCTGGTAGTTCACATCGGCACCGTGCAACGCCAGAAACTTGGCGGCTTCGAATTTCCTCCAGCACCAGGAGGCGAGAAACGGCGTCACTCCGACGACGACATCGATGGGCGCGCCCGCTTCGATTAGCAGACGGAGGTTCTCGACATCATCCCACCAACCGGCGGCGAACAGTCCGCCTCCGGGCGCCAACGCGGGCTTGGCACCGCGTTCGATGAGAAGCTTGACCAACGTCGAATTCCTTCCTCGGGCCACCGCGAAGAATAGAGGTGTGCAGCGATCGCGTCCCACCGCTGCTTCGATGTCCAAACCGCGGTCCAGAAGGAAGCCGGCCACACGAGCGGATACTGCCTCGGACACCTTCAGCTTCGAGCAGGACGCCGAGCAGGCGAGATGGAGCAGATTCAACCCCTGACGGTTCGTGACCGTGATCAGCGAGGGCTTCGCGTCGAGGAGCTTCTTCGTGAGCGGCAAGTCGAGGTTCTGAACCGCCGCGAGAATCGCAGCTTTGGACATGACGACCTCCACGACGGTTATCGAGCGCGCGCGAGATGGTGAGTCGACGCAATGCTACCTCGGTCAGCGAGATCGAGCGCATTATTGGCGAGAATGCGGATAGCAATTTCGTGATTCGCGACTTAGCTCGTGCCGGGAGGCGGGCGAGACGCCCGCGCTCCCAGGGAGGCGCTGGCACAGACCCGGTCGAGAACCCGCATTCTGCCCGCGTCACCCCCTGGGACCGCGGGCGTCTCGCCCGCCGATCTCGCGCGATCTGAGACTACTGAGAGGGGCAAGTCGAGTACGATGGATCAAGGCGCAAGCACCGGGCCAGATAGTGCGCTTTCTACTTTAGACCTGACGCTCTTAGCAGGGACGTGGTTTCTTCGCCGATCCGTGACCAAAGTGATGTGACAGCGGCTCCTCGCATTCGTAAATCACTTCTCCGGTAATCGGGTCCCAGACTGTTTCACGATACTGATCGTTCTCGCGATCGATGACACGCACCTTCTTCAGCCAGCGTTGAAGCTTTACCCCAAACTCGTCTCCGGAACGATCCTGAAATGCGAACTTCTTCACGCCTTGACGCCGACCTTCGGCTTGCAGCATTTCGTGGACCTCGACTCGCTCCTCGATCTCTACCGTGATGTTGCGTAGTCGCGAAGCGCATCGAGGACACGGCTGGCGGGACTCGCCATCGGCGACTTCGTCTAGCACCTTGTCGCAACCTGCGCAGGTGATTGCTACCATATGTATCACCGAGCCATTCTGACCGGATCCATCTCAGCTGCTTGGAGGCTCGCGCGAAATACTCATGCACGTGCGATGCACCAAGTGCGACTCCAAAGCAGTGCAGAGCGGCGTTAGCCCACCGGCTATAGTTTCTGTTTTTGAAGGAAGATCGCTTTATCAACCTTGGCGAAGAAGTCTCCATAGAACTTCGCATCAGCGATCTGAGTCACGCTGATGACACCACCCTTGTTGTCGATGACCTTTACTCCGAAGTTAGCGCGAACTTTGCTCTTCGAGCCAAAATCGCTTACGTTCACGGTGACTTCAGTTTCCGAGTTCTTCTTGAATCTCGCATTTCCACCGGCGAAAAGCACTGCGACGACTGCCTCGCCGTTGCTCTGGACGTCGACCTGCTTGGTGGCTGATAGCAAGCCCAGATCGCTCACCGCATTCTTGACAATGTATCCGTCGTCTTGAAGTGCATTCAAGCAGGCTTTAAGGACGGTCTTGGTATCGGCATCGAACTCGCGCGTCTGAAATTCCCGTATCTGAGTCTGGGTAGCTGGGGGAGGTGCCGTGGCGCAGCCGAAAACAATCACCGAAAGAAGTGCAACGGTTACCAGCAGTAGTCTCTTCATGTTGTCTCCTAGAACTTGCTTGCGTGATAGGTAAAGCTAGCAACGTTGCCAGTCTTCTCGAACTTGATGACGACGGTCAGAGTACGCTGGGAAGTTGACACTATGCCGCTCGAATTAGCGCCGCCGAGCAAGAGAACAGTTCCATAGCCTTCCCTCGTGTCGTACTTCGCCTCGGAACTCATCTTGTCGTAAATCCACGTCTCGAGGCCGTCACTGTCACGCGTGACGATGTTCGGAGATCCCAGGGCCGTGGCCACGTCGGCTTGCGACATGCCGGTGTGTATCTCTTTCTGAACGACGCCGACGGTGAGCTGCTGGGTGGCAACCTCCGGGGATGGCGGCGGATACGATGAGGCGCATCCGCCGAGCAGAAGTGGAAAAGCGGCTGCCAATAGCAGCCTGAAAGTGTCGTGCATTCTCAGCTCCTCGGGATTGGTCGCCGATTCTAGCAGAGTTACGGCGAGATGTAAGGCGGGTAGAATGAGCGACTCGGTTCGTCGTTTATCTGCCGGGTGTCGAACAGGTACGGACTGCGCTTGCACCATCCGAGGATCGGTCCACAGAAGACAAGCCGATCACCTGCCGCCTCCCGCTATCATCCACCCCGAACGATGACTCTCGATGACCTGATCGAGTGGGTGGATGACAGGATGGAGCGGCTGCCGCGGGATCGTGAGGCGCGCGATCGGGTGAAGCATGTACGGCGGCTGTACCGAATGCTCGACAGGGTCGGGTACAAGTGGAGCCTTCGCGATGAGTGGCACGCGCTGGCGGTGAAGGTGGCGGCGCTGGTGAAGGAGCCGACGCCGAAGAAGCCGAGGGTTGAGTCGCGGCCCGTGCGGAAACGGGAACGCGAGCGCTGGCGCGATCCCGTCCCGGCGCCGATCAAGAAACAGCGTGCTCCGGACAAACCTCGAGTCACGGGGCGCAGGCTGGCGAAGAAGCCGGTTCGCCATCCCATCGAGATCAATGCGCAGTTGCAGGCGGCGTTTGACGCGGTGGCGGCAGGGCGGCAGATCGTCTTCGTGACCGGCGGGGCGGGGACGGGGAAGTCGACGTTCATCCGCGAGCTGCGGGAGCGCTTCCCGGAGAAGCAGTCGATCGTCCTGGCACCGACCGGGGTGGCGGCGCTCAACGCGGGCGGGCAGACCATCCACTCCTTCTGTCACCTTCCGCTGCGGCCGGTGATGCCGGAGGACGTGTACGTAGCCAGAGAAGAGGACCTCATCGCGGTCGTCCAGGCGTTACAAATGCTGGTCATCGACGAGATCTCGATGGTTCGCGCCGACGTGCTGGACGGGGTCGATGCCTTCCTGCGGGTCAATCGCAAGTCGGCGCTGCCGTTCGGCGGAGTACAGATGGTTCTGGTCGGCGATCTCTTTCAGTTGCCGCCGGTGGTCACGCCGAGCGACAAGGAGTTGATCACGCAGCGGTATCCGACGCCGCACTTCTTCTCGGCGCACTGTCTCCGAGGACTGAAGTTCTTTCCGGTCGAACTGGAGATCGTCTACCGGCAGCGCGATGCATCGTTCGCCGCGCTGCTGGCGTGCATTCGCGACGGCGACGGCGTGACCGACGCTGTTGTGCGGCTGAATGAAGCGTGCGTCGGGCGCTCGCTCACGGGGCAGCACCTGATCCTTGTGCCGACGCGGAAGGCGGCCGCCGAGGAGAATGATGCGCGGCTGGCCGCGCTCCCTGGCAAGCCGCGCACGTATGAGGCGGTCTGCGAAGGATCATTCGTCAAGGCCGGCGAGGATCGTCTTCCCGCGCCGAGGCAGTTGGTTCTCAAGCGCGACGCGCAAGTGATGTTCGTCCGCAACGACTACCCGGAGCGCCGCTGGGTGAACGGGACGATCGGCGTGCTGACCTCGCTCCACGACGGCCGCGTCGAAGTCCGGCTCGATGACGGGACCTCGCACGATGTCGAGCCGATCGAGTGGCAGGACATCAAGTATGCGATTGATGAGAAGACGAAGACGATCGTCGAAGAGGTGGCCGGCACCTACATCCAGTTCCCGCTCATGCCCGCCTGGGCGGTGACGATCCACAAAGCGCAGGGCCTGACGCTGGCGCGTGTCCTCGTCGACCTTGCCCGCGGCGCCTTCGCCGAGGGGCAAGTGTATGTAGCGCTCAGCCGCTGCCAGACCATGGAAGGGCTGTCGCTTCGCCGTCCGGTTCGCACAGGGGAGGTGCGCTGCAGCGAGGCAGCGAGAGGGTTCTACGAGAAGATCCGGGCTCGGGCTCAAAGGCTTATCCGCAGATGACGCAGATGAACGCAGATAAGACTACGAAGGATGAACGACTAATCATCCTTCATCCTTCTGCCTTCATCCTTCGTGGTCTTATCTGCGTATATCTGCGTCATCTGCGGATAACGTTCCCCCCGGAATGCCCCTGAATCCGCTACAGTTCGCGCCCATATGACCACCCTGTTCGAGGAACTGAGCCGCGTGCAGACGTACGAGTACACGGAAGAGGACGTCCGTGAGTTCGAGGCGCTGCACGAGGAGATCCGGGCGCTGAAGAAGGAGCGCAACGCGGTCATCGTGGCGCACAACTACTACCGGCCGGAGATTCTGAAGGTGGCGGACTTCGTCGGCGACTCGCTGGAGCTGGCGCTGATGGCGTCGAAGGTCAAGGATGCGGACGTCATCGACTTCTGCGGCGTCCACTTCATGGCGGAGACGGCCAAGATCGTCAATCCGTCGCGCACGGTGCTGCTCCCGAACCTGGCCGCGGGATGCCAGCTCGCCGACTCCGCGCCGGCGGAGGATCTGCGCAAGCGGATCGCCGAGTTGAAGGTTCAGTACGACGATCTGGCCGTGGTCAGCTACGTGAACACGACCGCGGCGGTGAAGGCGCTCTCCGACGTCATCGTCACCTCGGGGAATGCGGCGAAGGTCGTGCGCACGCTTCCGAACAAAAACATCCTCTTCGTTCCCGACCGCAATCTGGCCCGGCACGTGGGCGAGCAGGTGCCGGAGAAGAACATCATCCCTTGGGAAGGGTTCTGCTACGTGCACCAGCAGATCACGCCGCACGAGGTGGCCCGCATCCGCGCGGCTGATCCGGAGATCAAGATTCTGGTCCATCCGGAGTGCCGCGAAGACGTGGCCGTGCTCGCGGACGCGGTGCTCTCGACCTCGGGGATGGTGAAGTACGCCAAGGAGCGTCCGGAGAAGCGCTTCCTGGTCGTCACCGAGTGCGGCCTATCTGATCGCTTAGCTATGGAGGTGCCGGACAAGACGTTCGTCAAAGGGTGCAAGCTCTGCACGTTCATGAAGGTGACCTCGCTCGAAGACGTGCGCGATTCGCTGAAGTACATGCGCTACGAGATCGTGGTGCCGGAGGAGATCCGGGTCCCGGCGGAGCGGGCGCTAAGGCGAATGTTCGACGCGACTGAGGGGTAGTTGGTAGTGGAATAGGAGGTTGGACTCTCCAGTCCGACCATCGGACACTCCTCAACAGACCGCGCGCGTGCTCGGATGAGCCTGCCGTTCATTAGTCGCGCACAGAAATCAACATTCGTAGGTACCCGGCGACGAAGGTCGCAATGTCCAGGATTAGGTAGCATTACCACCTGGCGTGAAATCAGCAAGCATCCGTCACTCCTTAGATCGGGCAGGCTGAGGTCGCCGTTCCGGAAGACCTCGAAGGAGGGATTGATGAAGAAGCGCTTTCTAACGGCGTGTCTCGCCGCGCTCATCGCTGCGACGGCGGTCGCTGGTAACCCCGGAAGTGGGCCGACGCGACAACTCACGTACGCCGGGCTACCGACCATTACCTACGTAAGCGATGGGAACGGCCAGGTAACGGACGTAGCAATGGACGGGAGGGCGATCATCTCTTACGACTGGACATCTGCGCCCTACGCGGTGCCGATACGATTCTTCAATCGCTGGACAGTCGTCACGAGTGTCTTGCCGGACGGTTCGGCTTCGCAACAAGTCGTTGACTCGCACGGCGCCCAGCGTTTGTCCGGCGCCGTTCTCGCGTACGCGCGCCAGCACGCACGCCCAGCCGTGGTGCTTGATGCGTTTGCGGCCGATCTAGGTTTGAATGCCGGGTGGCAGGAAGGCATGGAGACGATCTCGGCCAACGAGGTGCGGCTGCCTGCAAACGGAAAGATCAGTATTATCCGCTACCACGCCACCAGTGACGGGGTCCGAGTCGCCGAGGCTGACGGCAAACCGGTACTGTGGGACATCGACCTGCCACTAGGTGTCAGCGGTCGGCTCGGGCAGCTCGTCCCTTCGCGTCTTATTGTCACTTCCACAGGCGCGGTCCAGATAGCAGCGGACATCCCTTTTGTCGATGGTATTGAAAGCCTGTGGACCAACGACTCTTCGGGCAGCAATGCGTCCTTTCGGACTTTGCGAGCGAACGACACTGTTGGTAGTGCGAGCGTCAAACCACTGGCTATGATGATCTGCGATTCGAGCTACGTTTGTACCTACTCTGACGGCTGTCCAAGCTGCGGTGGTTGCAGCACAACTTACTATTGGTGTGACCCGGGTAGCGGCGGCAGCGGTGGTTCGCCGCCACCGGATGATGGAAGCGGCGGTACTGGCACCCCGCCGCCGAAAACGCCACAGGAGCAACAGCGGGATCTTTACGTCAACCAACCCTGCTCGCCCGTTCCCGATGCGAGCCAGTTCCTCGATGCCACGGGCTACGGCAGCAGCGGCTTGCAGAACTACTTCTCGTTCGCCGATTTCAAGTCGCCGTCGGCCAACTACGTGCTCGTCGATGGCGGTCTCGTGACGGGCCTCGGCTCTATGGCACGGACCGTGTCGATTCCGGGGTTGTCCGATCCAGGCAACGGTGCCGGCTATCGCATACCGGGCGCGAACAGCGCGACGCCGTGCGGTGACCACACCTACGGGACGGCGGTCGATCTGAGTGTGCGAAACAGTTCGGGCACGCACGACTGTAATATCTGGAATGCCCTCGCGGTAGCGGGGAATGCGGCAGGTGGGTGGGTCGAACCCGCATCATCGATCGCTCCGAACGGCGGCGTGCCGAATCACTTCCACATCGCATTCGATGGGCGAACGAATACCAACTACGGCGACGCCTGCACCAACTGACACGAAATGAGGACCGAAATGAAGAAAATAGGTTCAGCAGTTTGGTTGCTCCTTCCGCTTCTGATCGCGAGCATCGCAAACGCAAGCGAGTGCTCGCTTTCGCCCTCGGTACTACTGCCGTATACCCGCGGCGGCACAGCGACGCGCGCCGAGTGGCGGGTGTCTCGCACAGCCGTCGAGAACCTTATGGCTGCATGTCCGGCCGGGCCGGTCGACAGCCGCTCGCGTGCGATCTTCTTTCAACTCGTTGAGAAGGAGTTCACGTACGAGTATGCGTTGTCGCAGGAAGGCGAAAGCGAATCGGTTATACAGTTTCAACACGATCTGCAGCGATACATGACCAGGATCACGACGGAGCGCGACTTGCCGGCGAAGTCGGTGATCATCACCTACGGCAACGCCGAGGCGATCAATGCGTTGGGGGCTGCAGTGAAGGACGACGTGCTTCGCATGGCACGGGAGCAAGAGCACGTCGTCGGTTACAGTCGCCACTCGCCACAGCGACAGGCCCTTGCTACCCTAGGCTACTGGGTCGATCCACACGACAGCCGTTTTTCGGCAACAGAGAAGCGTGAGATGACCAGCGTTCTGCTCGCACGGCTGGGCGACTACGGCTCGGCGGCGCCGTTGGTCGGACCGCCGTACGCCACGGTCAGCGTGCTGCTTCAAGCTCTGGCGCACTCCGATGAGCCGGAGGTTGCCAGCGCACTGCGAAATTGGACGCGCAGCCCGGATGCTTCACTTCGTGAAGTCGCGTTCCGAAGCAGCGAAGCAGTTCAGAAAAGGCTTCAACAGGACCGCTGACTACAATTGACGCGTTTTTTCAGAGATATCAATAGTCGCGGAAGGCCCGGAGCATGCTCCCGGCCTTCCGTTCATTCACGGGTTCGATTCCTTAGATTTTCACGAGTGCAACCCGCCTCAATGGCAGATGAGCTGATAAACGCCGAGGACATCGCCGGAAACGTCGTCGAGATCCGCTTTCATCTTGCCGAGGACGGTCTGGAACTCGGGATCCGTTTGTAGCGACTGGGTCCAGGGGTGCTTGATCCAGGCGAACCAACTGTGGTTTCCGAGCTCGGCGCTTCGGTTGACCCAACGCATGGCGGCGTCGCGGTCGCCGAGCTTGGCGTAGCAGAGGGCCTGGCGCATGGCGGCCCAGTGAAGGCGGTTGGCGTCGTCCTCGAAGGAGTGGAGCGCGGCCTCGGCGGCGGGGCGGTCGCCTTTTGCGGCGGCGATCATGGCCCGCAGGCTCTTGCCGAGGTAGTGCTGCGGGACGAGTTTGGTGATGCGTTGCACCTCGGCTTCCGCGGCGGGAAGGTTGCCCATCAGGATGAAGGCGTTGGCGCGGATGTCGCGTCCGGCGAGCTCGGTGTCGCGCGCGGCCATGGCGGCAGCGGAGTTCGCGAGCGCGCCCTCGGGGTCGACGGCATTCACGTACCAGTAGCCGCGGATCTTGGCTTCATTCGAATTCGGATCGAGGCTGATCAGGCGGTCTCCGACGCATCGCACGCGCTCGGTGTCGCCGACCGATACGTAGAAGTTGGCGACGTTGTTCAGCGACGTGATGTCGTTCGGATTCAGGCGCAATGCGGCCAGGTTCTCGCGCACCGCTTCACGGAAGCGCTCCGGAAACTTTACGAACACGCGTCCGAGGGCAAGGTGTGCGGCGGGGAGGTTGGGATCGAGCCGCACGGACTGCCGCGCGTACCACTCGGCGCGCGTGGCAGCGTCGGGCTGGTTGTCCAGCCCGCGAGCCTGTCCGAGGGAGATGGTGATGGCGAGCTCGGCGTACGCGGCGGCGAAGTTCGGATCGATGGCGATGGCGCGGCGCAGCGATGCCTCCTCGGCCTGATGCTCGACCGGGACAAGGCTTCCGCTGAGGGCGCGTGCGCGGAGGTACTCCTCATACGCGCGTGGGTTTGACGATCGCGCCTCCGAGGAGTTGCCGGACTTCTGCACGCCGAGCTTCTGATTCAGCCCGGCCACGGTGCGTGACGACACCTCGTCGATCAGCTTGATGAGATCGGCGCGCTCTCCGTCGATCGTGTCGGCCCAGACGTTGTAGCCGGTCCGCGAATCGGTGAGTTGCAGCGTCACGTGGACCAGGTCGCCGGCGGCTAGGAAGTGACCTTCGAGCACGCTGTCGACATGGAGCTGTTCGGCCGCGGTCTTGGTGTCGACTTTCCGGTTGTGGAAGTTGACGATGGCCGAGGTCGGCCGCACTTGCAGCGAGGGAATCTCCTGCAGCTTCGTCACGAGGGCATCGGCGAGACCGACCGAGAGGAAGTCATCTTTCGTACTGTTCGAGATGTTGTCGAGCGGCAGCACCGCCATCGAACGGATCGGGGGGGGAGCGGAGGCCACGGGCGGCTGCGGTTCCTTTGCGGGGTGACGGTTGAAGTAGACGATGACGGCGGCGCCGATCGCGAATGCGACGATCGTCAGGATGAGGCGTGCCCAGCGCGGGCGCGAACGAGTCCGCCCGAGCGAGGAATGAGAGCGCGACAGGGTCGGGAACCGGGCCGTCGGCGTGTCGAGATCCTCGAGGTCGGCCAGGAGATCGCGTGCGCTCTGATAGCGATCGTTCGGATCCTTCTTCAACAGCCTGCCGATGATCTTCGTCGCTGCCGCGGGGAAGGCGGGATCGCGGGCCACGAACGGCTCCGGCTCGTCGTCGCGGATCTTTTCGAGAACCATCAGCGGCGCGTTGGCGTTGAAGGGCAACTGCCCGGTGGCCATCTGAAACAGGATGACGCCTATCGAGAAGAGGTCGGTCCGCGCGTCCGCGGGCTGGCCGCGTATCTGTTCGGGAGCGAGATAGTGCAGTGTGCCGAAGAGGCGCCGGCTGGACGAATCGGACGGGCGAACCAGGTGCGTCGGGAGGGTCTTGGCCAGACCGAAGTCGAGGATTTTCACCTGACCGGTCGGCTCGATCATGATGTTGGAGGACTTCAGATCGCGATGGACGATACCGCCCTCGTGCGCCGCGGCGGCTCCGGCGGCGATCTGTTTGGCGATGGTCAGGAACTCGCCGGCTTCGATGGGGCGGCGGCGCATGCGCTGGGAGAGCGTCTCCCCGTCGCAGTACTCCATGACGATGAAGGGAACTCCCTCGTGTGTCTCGCCGACCTCGTAGATCGTGGCGACGTTGGGATGGCGAACAGCCGCGGCGGTCCTCGCTTCGCGCATGAACCTGGATCGCCGTTCTTCGGTGGCGAGGTCCTCGGTGTGCAGGACTTTGACGGCCACGAGACGGTCGAGGCGCTGATCGCGCGCAAGGTAAACCGTCCCCATCCCGCCTTTGCCGAGGATGCGGACAACGTCGAAACGATCAACGCTCTGCGGAAGGTCGGACACGGACGGGGGCATTGTACGACTGCCTGCGGCTTCGCCGTGTTGTCGGTTGGTAGCGCCAGCGGCTCGCTGGCTGTATCGCCAGCGGCTCGCTGGCGAGTGTCGTAGTACCGCCGCCGAGCTGGCGGCGGTACAGCCGGCCAGCGGCCAGCGCTACGAAGGATCGAACCTGACCCACATGGTCTACTTTCTGACCCAGGGCTCTGACGCGGTGGGTTATATTGACACCCGTAACAGAAACGTATCAGAGACTAATGACGACCACGGTCGACCCGACGCTTGCGCCCGCGCTTCAGCTTCCTCCTCGCTATCAGATTCGGGCCATTCTCAAAGAGACTCCGTCGACCTGTGTCTACCGGGTCCTCGATCTGGCGGGCCAGTGCGACGAGGCCATCAAGATCCTCCGGCACGAGCTGTCGGAGCCGCAGCAGCTCCTGCGGTTCAAGACGGAGTTCTCCACGCTGGCTTCGCTCGAGCACGAGAGCATCATCAAGGTTCGCGAGTACGGTCTGCTGCACGAGCGCTTCCCGTACTTCACGATGGAGTACTTCGCCGGGAAGAAGATCTCGGAGTATTTCGACGGCCATAGCTGGCCGGCGCTCAATGACGTGATTCTGCAGATCGCTTCGGCGCTGCACCACATCCACCACCTCGGCATCATCCATCTCGATCTCAAGCCTTCGAACATCCTCGTCGACGAGAAGGGGAGGGCGAAGATCATGGATTTCGGTGTGGCCGTGGAGAGCCGGCAGGTGCTCGATCGGCAGATTCGAGGCTCGTTGCACTACATGCCGCCCGAGGTGCTGAAACAGGATCGCGTTGACTCACGCGCCGACCTGTACTCCCTCGGGATGACGCTATACGAGACGGTCACGGGCGCGCTGCCCGGCTACGGAAGGCCGACGATCGAGGTCATTCGCATGCACCTCGATGAGGAGATCCGTCCGCCGTCATCGATCAATCCGCGCGTGCCGCCGGAGCTCGAGCAGATCATCATGAGGCTCCTGGAGAAGGATCCGCGGCAGCGATATGTCTCGGCGGCGGCGCTGCTGCATGACGTCGCCGCGGCGGCGGGAAAGAAAGCCGATGCCGGCGAACTGCTGGTGGGGCGGGGCGAGCTCTTTGCCGCGCCGCTCATCGGACGGAAAGCGGAGGTCGCGCAGCTCGCCGCGATGATCGCGGACGCGCGCGCCGGACAGGGCGATGGGGTCATCGTTGCCGGCGCCGAGGGGATGGGGAAGAGCCGCATCGTCCGCGATGCCACGTTGCGCGCGCAACTGGAAGGGGCTCGGGTCTTCTGCGGCCGTTGCCCGATCAACCGCAAGACGATCTACGCGCCGTTCTTCGAGATCTTTCAGCAGATGGTCGTGGCGGTGAACCCCGAGGCCGATGTTTCCGGCGAGATCCGCCGCCTTCTGCGGCCCGTGGTCCTGGCCGCGGAGGGAGAAGAAGCCACTCCGGCGACAGGGCAGAAGTACCGTCTCTTCAACCGCATCGTCCAGGCCATGCAGGACATGTATGGCTTCCTCAGCGCCAGCACGGCGGAAGGGGAGTCGAGCGCGTCACCACTCATCCTCGTGATCGAAGACGTGCAATGGGCCGACCCTTCGACAGCGGAGCTGTTCGGGTTCCTGATCGGCGAGGCGAAACTGAACCGGCTGTTGGTCATCGGGACGCTGACGATCGATTCCTCCGGTGAGGCAGCCACGGAGCCAGGCGCGCATCTGGCGGAGTGGGAGAAACGCGCGCGCGAAGGAAGCTTTCCGATCATCCGCGTCGAGGCGCTGAGCGAGCCGCTTGTCCGTGAGCACCTGCAATCACTGCTCGGTGAAGAGAACATCCCCGCGGATCTGGTTCGCTGGACGCTGTGGGAGTCGGCCGGATCGCCGTTGATCATCCGCCGCGTTGTGGACTACCTCATTGCTCACGGCTACCTGCACTGGGAAGCGGAGGGCTGGGTCGCGGAGATGGAGCGGATCCAGGCTCTGCGCATCCCCGGCGGGGCGGCGTCGATCCTGATGGAGAGAGTCGACGCACTGGCAACGGTACAAAGGGAGCTGATCGAGGCGGCGGCGGTGTTCGGTGAGTCGTCGAGCGTCGATCTCCTGACAGGCGTCGCTTCCGCGGCGCGGGAGGACGCCTACCGCGCCCTGCGCGAGGTCGTTGCCCTGGGGCTGCTCGACGAGTCGAACGACGGCAAGACGATCGTGTTCCCCCAGATCCACTTGCGCGAAGCGGTCTACAACGCCATGACGGAGCGCCACCGGACGGAGATGCATCAGCGCGTCGCCGAGGCGCTGGAGCCGGCCCTGACGGCGGGCTCGACGCAGATCCTGGGACAGGTGGCGTTCCACTATGCTCGTGCCGGCGACGAGGCTAAAGGCGTCCGGTACGCGGTCGAAGCCGGCGACATGGCCATGCGCACGATCGCGCACCATGGGGCGACGGAGTTCTTTCGCAGCGCGCTGGAGCTGATGGATCTGGCCGGCGCGGAAGAGGCCCGGAAGGCCGAGGTGCGCGAGAAGCTGGCCGACGCCTACTATCGCAGCAACGACTTTCGCGCGGCCATCCAGGCGTACCAGTTCCTGCTGAAGAGCATTCAGGCCCGCAGCAAGGGCGATTCTCCGAATGCCGATCTCGCCCGCGTCATGAAGAAGATCGGCAAAGTGCTGTCGAAACGCGGGGAGCAGGAGGCTGCGCTCTCGTATTTCCAGAATGCGATCGATCAGTTCGAGAAGCTGGGAATGTCGAACGAGGTCGCCGAGCTCCTGAACCGCATCGCCTGGCTTCATCGCGAGAAGGACGACCCCGTGGGAGCGCGCGCTTCGGCGGAGCGAGCCCTCCAGCTTCTCAATCCGGACGAGCCGAACATCGTCTTCGGGTACGTCATGAATATGCTCGGTGTTATCGAGTTCAGCGTCGGCAACTGGCAGAAATCGCGCGTGCTGCTGCTGCGGTCGCTGAAGGTGGGCGAGAAAGTCGGTTCTGAACGGCTCTGCAAGGTGGCGTCGACGAACCTCGGCAACACGCTCTGGAAACTGGGTGACTGGATCAACGCCCTGCAGTACTACAAGATGAACCTGGCGCTCTCGGAGTCCGAGGGCGATCTGTGGGACCTGATCACCGCCTACAACAACGTAGGCATCATCGAGTTCAGCCGGGGCGACTTCCAGGTCGCGGCCGAGTACTTCGAGAAGAGCGTCCGCATCGACGAGAAGATCGGCGCGGTCGAATACGAGGCCCTGGCGCGCGAGAACCTCGCCGAGGCGCTGGAAATGCTGGGTCGCTGGAGCGACGCGCTCGTGCAGTACAACCGCTGCCTGGCGCTGCAGGGGTTCGACGACTCACGGGCCTCGCGCTCCTCGGTGTACATCCCGATGGCGCGTCTGATGAACAAGAAGGGTGACATTGCCAAGGCCATGACCTACGCGCAGAAAGCGCTCTCCGCCGCCGAGCGCGCGCGCGACGAAGACCTGATCGCCGAGGCTTCCTACGTCCTTGCAACCATTGAAGATGGGCGGGAGAACTACGCCGAGGGCGAGCGGCATCTGGCCCGGAGCATGTCCATTTTCGAGTCGCACCAGACGACGCAGGGGCTGGCGCGAGCCCACACGGCCGCGGCGAGCATGGCCTTTACGCAGCAGCGGATCGATGAAGCGACGCGACACGCGGAGTTGGGCGCGAAGTACGCCGGCCAGCTCGACGACCGTTTCACCCTCGCCAAGAACGACTGGATCTGGGGGAAGATCCTCTCCTCCCAGGGCCACCGCGAGGCGGCGAATGTGAAGTTCGACACGGCGCGGGCGACGTTCGAGGAACTGCAGACGCCCTACGAGCTCGCGCGGCTGCTGTTCGACGTCGGGTTGCTCAAAGACGAGCCTGAAGAAGCGACGCAGACGATCCGAAGCGCGATCCGCATCTTCGAGCGGCTGGAGGCGACCCACGATCTGGAGCGGGCCCGGGGAGCGCTCTTCAGGATCAAGCCGGCGGGCAAGGCGCCGGAGAGCGGGGTGGTCGGCCTCTACGAGGTGGTGAAGATCATCAACTCGACGCTGAACCTCGAGGAAGTCCTCAATCGCGTTCTCGACCTGGCCATCCGCCGCGTCCGTGCCGAGCGCGGGATGATCCTTCTTCTCGATCCGATCACGAGCGCTCTGCGCACGCGGATCGTCCGCAACATCAAAGACACCGAAGGCGGCTCCCGGCGCTCGCCGCAGTCGATCGTCAAGGAGGTCATCCAGTCCGGCCAGTCTGTGATCTCCGCCGACGCGCGGGCCGATGCCCGCTTTGTCGAGTCGGAGTCGGTCATCGCCGAGAACATCATGTCCATCCTCTGCGTGCCGCTGGTCATCCGCGAGCGGATCGCAGGCGCGATCTACGTCGATCATCGCGAGGCCCGGCATCTCTTCTCGCAAAAGGACCTGACCTTTATCGAAGCCTTCGCCGATCAGGCGGCCATCGCCATCGAGAACGCGCGGTTGTACGAGGAGCTGGAGGAGGCCCGGGCGCGCTTGTCGCTGGAGAACGAATCGCTTCGCAGGCAGGTGCTGGTGGAGAAGCACCTGGACTCCGTCGTTGGCAACTCCGAGGCAGTGGCAAGAATCCAGTTCGCCATCCGCAAAGCCTCCAGCGGCCACTCCACGGTGCTCGTGCGCGGCGAGTCGGGGACGGGGAAGGGTCTCATCGCTCGCATCATCCACAACGTCTCTCCGCGCCGGAACGGCCCGTTCATCATGTTCAACTGCGCCGCGCTGCCGGAGACGTTGGCGGAATCGGAGCTGTTCGGGCACGAGAAGGGATCGTTTACCGGTGCCGACCGCCGTAAGCTGGGGCGCTTCGAGCTGGCCAACAGCGGCACGATCTTTCTCGACGAGATCGGCAAGGTCAGCCTGGCCATCCAGGCCAAGCTGCTGCGCGTGGTCGAAGATAAGGAGTTTGAGCGGGTAGGCGGGACCCAGACCATCAAGACAGATGTCAAGATCATCGCCGCCACCAACCTCGACATCGAGAAGGCCATCGCTGAGGGGACGTTCCGCGAGGATCTCTACTATCGTCTGAACATCATTCCGCTCGTTCTCCCGCCGCTGCGCGCGCGGAAAGACGACATCCCGCTCCTTGCCGAGCACTTCATCAAGAAGATCTGCAAGGATCTGGGCGTGGAGACGAAACGCCTTGAGCCGGGGGTGCTCGATCTGTTTGCCCGATACAACTGGCCGGGCAACATCCGCGAGCTGGAGGCGACCCTCCACCGGGCCATCGTGATGTCGAACGACGAAACGATCACCCGCAACGATTTCTACGGCCTCTTCTCCGAGCTCGGCGCAGCGCTGGCAACGACCAGCCCGCTGCCGATGCCGACGTCGTTGCTGAATCCGATGGTCAGCAAGATGGAGATCACGAGCGATGTCTACAACGAGGTGATGACGTCCGTCGAGCGCCAGCTCGTCGAGCGCGCTCTGGAGATGTCGGGCGGGCGCTTTCGCGAGGCAGCCCGGCGCCTGGGCATGGCCCGCAACACGCTGAAGTTGAAGATGCAGAAGCTCAAAATCGACGCGCGGGACTGACCGGCCGGTTGCGCTGCGCCTCTCGCTCGACTAACGTCGCACTCCGATGGCCGAGACGACACGAACGACCGAAACCGGCACCCGTCCGGTCGAGTTCACCGAAGACCGCATTCCGAGGGAGGGAATCGAGGAGACCATCTCCGATCTGGTCGACCTGTTTGGAGGCGAGATGACCGCCTCCCGCGAGGGCGAGCGCCGGTTCACGTTGCCGCTGCGGCGCGGCATCGCCGCATCCGGCGGCATCGAATGTACCGTCACCTGGGTCGCGTCCGAGGAGGGGAACGCCGTCGTAAGGCTCGTCTGCAATCGTGACGTCGATGCGCCGAAAGCGCAGCGGGTGGCCTTTCTCGTCGCCGGTGTCATCGGCTCCCTCCTTTTCATGATCTGGCCGTTCTTTCCGCACTCGCGTGAGCTGGGGGCGCTTTCATGGATCGGCGGCGTCGTGGCCCTGGCCGTCTACTTGATGACGCTGCGGAAGACGAGCGGAGGGATCGCCTACGACTTCCTGCAGCGTCTGGCGCGCACGCAACGGGGGCGTGAGGCGGCGGCAGAGTCGTGATCTGGATCATGGTTCCGCTCCTGGCCTTCGTCCTGTTCGGGCTGTACGTCCGGCGCGAAGCGGAGCGGCTCCGCGCGGAGGATACCCGGCCGCGGTTGATCGTGAAACTGAAGCTTGCCGGTAGCGGGATGGCCTCGCGCGAAGAGCTGCGGGTGCGCCAGGCGATCGAGGATGAGATCGAGAAGCGCGGCATCGGCTCGATCGCGGATACGGGGTCGGGGGAGGGGTGGGCGACGATCCAAGTGCTTGTGGATGACGTAGAACGAGCGTTTGAGGACATCATTGAGCTGATCGATGACTACGACATCGACAACGCTAAAATCGAAAACGTTACAGCCGTCCCGTGATGATCGACTTGGCGATCGTGGCCAGTTGCATGTTCGACGTCCCTTCGTAGATCTGCCCGACCTTGGAGTCGCGCCAGAACTTCTCGACGGGATACTCCTTCGTGTAGCCGTTGCCGCCGAGGAGCTGTACGGCCAGCGATGTCACCTTTTCAGCCACCTGCGACGAGAAGAGCTTGGCCATGGCCGCCTCGCGGAGGAAGGGCCGTTTGGCGTCTTTGAGCCGGGCGGCGTTGTAGACCATGAGGCGGGCCGCTTCGAGCTCCGTGGCGGCCTCCGCGATCTGGAATTGAACGCCCTGGAACTCGGACACAGCCTGCCCGAACTGTTTGCGTTCCTTGGTGTAGGCGATGGCGTGTTCGAGCGCGCCGCGAGCCACGCCGATCATCTGCGCGCCGATTCCGATGCGCCCTTCGTTCAGCGTCTCGATGGCGATTTTGTAGCCCTTGCCATGCTCGCCGACGACATTCTCCTTCGGCACGCGGCAGTCTTCGAGGATCAGTTCGCAGGTGGATGAGGCGCGAATGCCGAGCTTGTCCTCTTTCTTGCCGACCTTGAAGCCGGGGAAATCGCGCTCGATGAGAAAGGCGGTGATGCCTTTGTAGCCGGCGTTGGGGTTGGCGTTGGCGAAGACGATGAAGACTCCGGCTTCGAAAGCATTGGTAATCCAGAGCTTCTGCCCGTTGAGGACCCAGTGATCGCCTTTGTCCTCGGCCTTGGTGGCAAGGGCGAAGGCGTCCGAGCCGCTGCCGGCCTCGGAGAGGGCATAGGCGCCGACGGTGTCGCGAGAAAGCATGGGCAGGTACTTCGATTTCTGATCCTCGTTGCCCCAGCGGATGATGCAGTTGTTTACCAGCGTGTTCTGGACATCGACCAGGACGCCACAGGAGGCGTCGACGTGGGAAAGCTCCTCGACGACGAGCACGGCGTTGAAGAACGACGACCCGGCGCCGCCCCACTGGTCGGGGACTTCGATCCCCATGATGCCGAGTTCGAAGAAACTGCTGATCAGGTCTTTGGACATCGCGGCGTCGTGGTCCATCTGGTGGACGAGAGGCCGGATCTTTTCGATGGCGAAGTCGCGGACGCTCTGCTGAAACATCTGCTCTTCTTCGGAGAGGAGGGTGAGCGGGGCGCCCGGGGCGATTTCAATGGTCTCGACGGTCATGGGCGCATCATATCGGAAGGTGGTGCCCCGGGCCGGACTCGAACCGGCACGCCGATTTCGCGGCAGCGGATTTTAAGTCCGCAGCGTCTACCGATTTCGCCACCAGGGCTCGCTACAACGGTAACACGTTGACGCAGGAGGGAAGCGGCGTTACCTTTCACACTGCACAAAGTTCGATGCACCGCTACGAAGCAGTAAGGCGTTGATCAACGGAACGGAGACGAGGAGCGAGAATCTCGCTCCCGAACCCGCGCCGGATTTCTCTGCCGTTGATCAACGCATTCGTAGCGGTGGTGAAGGGGAGGCGAGGAGATGGGGGTCTGTCACTGGTGCGGGAGCTCGTTCCCGCTGACGCGGTCCACGCGCAAGTACTGCACAGCACGCTGCAAGACCAATGCATGCCTTGGACGGAAGCCGAGCCGCATCCGGGCAGCCGAGGTGGAGGCGCTCCATGAGTTGCTGCACACCGACCTGCCGGGCGCCGAGCTGTTCCGCGAGAGGCTTCGGGCCATCATCGCGCCGCATCTGCCTCCGATTGACGTCGAGGAAGACGTGCGGGTGTCGCGGATGGATTGAGGCGGTTACGCGGTCTCGGGGTTTCGCGGTCTCGCGGCAGGCAGGTCTGCAGTATCCTGGCACGTAATCGATCGGTTCCGACGGGTTTTCAACGCTGGGCGAGGAGCAGCCGGTCTCGCGGTGGCGAGGGAGGTGGGCCTGCGAGACCCCGAGACCCCGCCACCGCGTAACCAATCGGACCATGCGATCGCAGCGGTCGTGCAAAAGAAAAAGGGCGCCGTTTTACGGGCGCCCTTCCGGGGTGGAGACCAGCCCTTTTACGAGCTAACCCCCTCAGGTTTACTTGGACAATCCATCGAAATTAGTACCTCCTCCCCCATGAATTTCCGGCGGACCCGCAACAAGCGCCGCTGCCATGGTTCAGCAGCCCACCTCGCCAGCGTCGCGGACCGGATCGACCGCTCCTACTCGCCCCGTGGTGGAAGGGAGGAGCGGGAACTTGATGTCTCGTCTTCAAAGAACGATGCGACCGGCAGCCGCATCCAAAACGTATACTCGCAGGAAAACGCGTAGCGGGGCTGTTTCTTCCAGCTCACCCTCCCGTAACCTGTCGAGCATGCAGAAGATGATACATTTTTCGCGTGTAATAGCAATACTCAATTTCCCAGTTCACCCGCGCGCACGTCACGGCCGGGGCGCCCAATGCCGTGTGCTACCATGCCCGCTTTCCGGAGCCAATTGAGATGAAACGACTTCCGGCCTTTCTCTGGGTGTTCTTCGCCCTCACCGCGCTGCCACTGGCGGCGGCGAATGTGAGCGGAAAAGTGTCATTCGTGACGAAGCGCGGCCAGAACCCCGTGCCCGCGGAGACGCTGGTCTGGATCGAGCCGGTCACCGGCAAGGCACCGCGCACCGCGCCGGCGACGTTTCAAATCACCACGCGCAACAAGACGCTCCTGCCGCACGTGCTTGCGATTCCTGTCGGCTCGACGGTGGTCTTCCCGAACGACGATCCGATCTCGCACAACCTCTTCTCGCTCTCGTCCAACAACGCCTTCGACCTCGGCTTGTACCGCAAGGGAGCGGGGAAGTCGCAGAAGTTCGAGACGGCCGGCATCGTCAACGTCTATTGCAACGTCCATCCGAACATGTCGGCGGTGATCCATGTGATGGCGACGCCGTACTTTGCCTTCGCGGATGGAAACGGGAACTTCGCAGTTACAAATGTACCTGCCGGCAAGTACCGGCTTGTGGCGTGGAATGAGCAGGGAGGGCAGACGGAGGTTCCCGTGGAGATCTCCGGCGCCGTGGCGCCGCCGCCCATAACCATCACTCTCGACAGCCGTAATTACCGGGCGACACAACACATGGACAAAGCCGGCAAGCCGTACCAGGCGCCGAGCTCGAGGGAATACTGAGTGACGGCTGAAACGATCTCCGGCCCCCTGCGGACGACGAGCGGAGAGCTTCCGATTCCGCGGAAGGCGCCCGTGGTCGAGAAGGCGAAGTTCCCGCTGGTCTGGAAGCTCTTCGGCCTGACGGCGCTGCTCATCGCCATCGTGGTGTCGGTAGCCGTGGCCATCACCATCGAGCGAGCCAACGCCATCGCCAAGACGACAGTCGACAACTCCATCGCCGGCGCCGCGAAGCTGTTCAAGGAGTTCGAGCGGCAGCGGCTGGGGAGGCTGGCGCTCCCGGCGGAGCTCCTGGGGACGGATCCGAACTTTGCGGCCTATATCCAGAAATCGCTGATGGGAGAGCCCGCAGCTTCGCCCTCGCCAACTACGCCGGCTTCCGCGCAGCCGGTGCCGGCGACCGCCCCAGCTCTCGATCTCACGAGCATTGCCGACCAGATCGAGGAGCGTCGGCAGGCCTTTGGCAGCGACCTGTTCATCCTCCTCGACGATCAGGGGCGCGTGATCGCGCGGACCGACCAACCATCCCTTACATCGCCATCCTATGAGGATCTTTACAAGCAAATACCGCTCGTAAAGAACATCGTGGACGACGCCTCACTACCGAACTCGACCGGCGTTATGTCGCTCGGTGGAAAGCTGTATCACGCGGCAGTTGCACCGGTCGGTACGGGGCAGAACCGGGTTCGGGTCGCCTACCTCGTCAATGCCTATCTGATCGACGACACCTTCGCGAACCGTATCGCCCAGTCGACCGATGCCGGCGTCATGTTCGGAAGCGCAGCGTCGCCGTCAATCGTCCGGTCGACAAACGCTCCGAGTTTCGGGATGCAGCAAATGACGGGCGTGGAGCGGATATTCAAGACCGGCAAGACCATGCCGCCGACGACGGCGGACATCGAGCGCAGCAAGTACGTGATGACCGGCGAGCCGCTGCAGTCAGGTAGTCAGACTGTCGGTGCAGCGGTCTTCCTGCGTTCTCTCGATCGCGAGCTCGCCCCGTTCAAACAGATCGAGAATTCCCTTCTCGCAGGCGGCGGTGCCGCATTGCTGCTGGCCTTCATCTTCTCCTGGCTCATCGCCAAACGCGTAACGCATCCGATCGAGGAGCTGGCCAGCATCGCTCAGGCTGTGACGGGCGGCGACTACACCGTCCATCCGCCGATCGACCGGAGCGACGAGGTCGGTATCCTCGGACGCTCGTTCGCCAAGATGATCACGGCACTCCGCGATAAAGCGGAGATCGAGGAGCTGTACGAGCAGATGGCGGCCAAATCGCAGGAACGCGAGGCCGTCGGCGCGCCGCGCCAGAGTGAGCCGGCCAAACTCGACGAGGGGACGATCCTGGTAACCGACCTCCGTGAGCTGCCTGCCACGGTCGGCGCGGGTGACGCCGCGAACGTGATCGCCAGCGTCAGCAAGGTCATGAAGCTGCAGGAGGCCGAGGTGGCGAGGCAGGACGGCTTTGTCCGCGAGATTCTCGGTCACCGCCTGGTCAGCGTCTTCCGCGGCGACCGCGGGATCCTCCACGCCATCCGTGCCGCCCGGGCCATCAACGAAGAGCTGGGCACGATGGGTGAGGGGCATATGACCATCGGCGTCGGCATCGCCACCGGCGAGTTCGTCACCGGCTCGGTCGATCTCGAAGGGGACAACGGCATCGCCATCGTCGGCAACGCCCCGCTTCTGGCGATGCTCTTCGCCTGGCACGCACCGACCGGCTACGCCTACATCTCCTACGAAACCGCGCAGGCGGCGGGCGGAGAGATCATCTCCACCTCCTCCCGCGAGCAGGTGCAGCTCAAGTGGCTTCCCAACCCATTGCCCGTGGCATCGCTACCGCTGGTGAGCCTGACCACGAACATGATGCGTGCGATCGGGCAGACCTCGAGCGCGATGGCGACGATGCGCATCGGCGAGACCGTCCCGGGACAGACCGCGCCTGGCATCGCCGCGCAGGAACTGACGCCGGGCTCGCTCTTCGCCACCCGCTACCGCATCGATCAGATCATCGGCCGCGGCGGGATGGGCGTCGTCTACAAGGCCGTCGACACGCAACTCGACGAAACGGTGGCCATCAAGACGCTGCCGGGCGATGTGATGTCGCGCTCACCCGAAGACCTGGAACGGTTCAAGCGAGAGATACGGCTGGCCCGGAAGATCACGCATCGCAACGTCCTCCGCACGTACGACTACGGCGAAGCCGAGGGGGTTTACTTCATCTCGATGGAGTTCGTGCGCGGCTACACGCTGGCCGAACTGCTCGAGGAAGCGCCGTCGCACCAGATGGTTCCGCGCGTGGGCATGGGCATCGCCCGCCAGATCTGCCGCGGCCTCGAAGCGGCGCATGAGCAGGGAATCATCCACCGCGACATCAAGCCGCAGAACGTCCTCATCGATCACAAGGGCGAGGTGAAGCTGATGGACTTCGGCATCGCCCGGATGGCTGAGGCGCACGAGGGGATGACGCAGGCAGGGCTGATCGTCGGCACGCCGCACTACATGAGTCCCGAGCAGGTACAGGGCAAACAGCTCGATCCGCGCAGCGACGTCTATTCGATGGGCGTGATGCTCTACGAGATGCTGGCCGGACAGAAGCCTTTCGTCTCGTCGTCGCTGACGGGCGTGCTGACCGCGCACATTACCGAGAACCCGAGACCTCCGATCGAACTGCGGCCGGAGATAGGCCGCGAAGTGAACGCCATCGTGATGCGTTGCCTTGCGAAGGACCCGAAGTCCCGCTACGGCAACGCCGGCGAGCTGCTGCACGACCTCGACACGGTGCAGATGCAGAAGCGGTCGGTGGCGGCGTGACGGTTACCTCAACCCCTCGACCACAAACAGATCCCCCACCATTCGCACATAGGAGTAGGCATACGACTGCCCGTCGGCGCTGATGTAGGTTGGAACAGCCTGCAGCGTTCCTGCGGCGTCGCTGGGGACGATCTCTTTCCAGACCGACCGGGCGCCGGTTGCCAGATCGAGACGATAAATGCGCGTCGGCCGGTCGACCTGAAGCCAGGTGAAGAGCGATTTCCCGTCGGCGCTGAACTGCAGGGCTGATTCGTTGGGCAGCGCCCCACGCACCGGCTCGACAGTGCCGCCGTCGATCGGGAGAAGTACCAGTTTCTGATCGGGCCCGATGACGGCGATGTGGCGTCCGTCGGGTGAGAGCGGCTTGCGCGCGAGCGTCCCGCCGTAGCCATCGGCGGAGATGGCCTTCGGTGCGCTGGCGCCATCGATGGCCTGGATGAACATGCGCGGCGCCCCGCCTCCCGGTGTTGATGCGAAGTAGACGTGCTTGCCGTCGCCGGTGAACTGGGGCCAGAGATAGTCGCCGCCTGTAGGCGGGAGCGGTTTCGGTTCGCCGGCTCCGATCGGGATGATTTCGAGGTGAGGCTTGTGAGCGACGTACTGAGCGACTACCCATTTACCATCCGGCGAAATGTCGCCGCCGAAGCCTTCACCGAGGCGGGTCGCGGTGGAGCCGTCGACGTTGCGGACGAAGATGGCGGACAAAGCATGGCTCCCTTCGCCCTCCTCATTGATGAGAAGCGTAGTGGCGTCGGCGCTCAGACCGGCGGCGAAGGAGCAGTCCAGCCAGGAGAGATCACGCTCTGCAGCCAATGCCGGAGTCTTGACCACTGAACCGACCCGCGGCTCTTCGGATCCGAGAAGCACGCGTCCGTCGGCGGCGATGTCGTGAACGATCAGACGCTGTGTCGATCGATAGACGAGTCGCGCTTTGCCCTCGGGAGTAACAGCCCTCAGCACGCAGAAGAAACCGAGATCGGCCGCTGTGAACCAGATCTCTTTCCCATCCGGCCGCCACGCCAATCCCTGCGCGCTGGCGTAGACCGGGGTCAACGTCCGGCGTTTGCCGCCGCGATCGATGATGTTGACGGCGCCCTCATCGTCGCCGCGCAGCGGATGATCGATGAAGGCGACGTGCTCCCCGTCCGGCGATACGCGCACGTGGCTGATCCATCCGGGACTGGTGTACCGCGCCTGCCCGAGCGGAAACTCGAGCACGGTCCGCTGATCGACGTTGTGTGCCACGGCGATGGTCTTTCCGTCAGGGAACCAGTCCGCGTCCTGCACGTTCTCCAGCCGTTCCCTCGGTGCGCCGCCGGCGCTGAGCGGCACCTCGGCCAGTTTGCCGTTGCTGACGAACCATTCGGTGTATTGCCGTCCGAGGGATACCAGCAGTTGCCCTTCGCGCGAGATCGACAGGACGTCTGCCGCCGGCAGCGGCAATGTAAGAGATTCGGCGCTTGACGCGCGCGTCGAGAAGATCTGGATGGGCTGCCCTTCCCATCCCGCGCCGTAGAGCACCGACGCGCCGTCGGGCGTGAAGCGCGCCGAGGTGATGAATCCGCGGCGGAAGGTCAGGCGCGCCATGCTCGGGACCGTAGGTGAACCAGTGTGTCGCGCGGCGAAGAATGCGATCGCGGCGACGATCGCTGCCGTGGCCAGAATGGCTACCGGCAGAATCCAGCGTCGATTCGCCTTCGTGCGCGGGGCTACGCCGGTCGTTAGCGATGTCGAGTCGGAGAGCGCATCCCGTACACGGGCGAGATCGCGTGCCAGATCGCGCGTGGAGTCGTAGCGTTCGTCCGGAGCCTTGGCCAGACAGCGCTCGACGATCCAGCGGAGAGGCTGCGACACGGCGGTGCCGTCGATCGGCGCCGGCTCCTCGCGGATGATTGCCGTCAGCGTCTCCGCCGACGTAGATGCCTGGAAGGCGCGGCGCCCGGTCAGCATCTCGTAGACGATGGCGCCGAAGGAGAACTGGTCGGATCGGTAGTCCGTCTCCGCGCCCGAGGCCTGCTCCGGCGACATGTAGCCGACGGTTCCCATCACCGTACCGGGAGTCGTAGCCGGATGGCGCTGCATCGGAATCGTCAGGTCCGTCTGGGTGGGTGCAGCAAGCTTGGCCAGCCCGAAGTCGAGGATCTTGACGTGCCCGGACTTCGTGACCATCACGTTGTCCGGCTTGAGGTCGCGGTGGACCACCCCGCGTTCGTGTGCCGCGGCCAATCCGTCTGCGATCTGCGCGGCGATGGCGATCGCTTTCCGCGGAGGAAGTTTTCCGTCATCGAGGATGTCGCGCAGGCTCCGGCCGTCGATGAGCTCCATGGCGATGTACGGAGTGGCCTCGTGCTCGCCGACTTCGTAGATGGTGATGATGTTCGGATGGTTCAGTTGCGACGCGGAGCGCGCTTCCAGCTCGAAGCGAGCGAGCCGGTCGTGGTTGCCGGCCACTTCGTCGGGCAAGACTTTGATGGCGATCTCGCGACTGAGCTTGGCGTCGCGCGCCCGATAGACCGCTCCCATTCCTCCTGCGCCGAGCGGCCCGAGGATCGAGTACGGTCCGAAGGTGGAACCCGAGGAGAGCGGCATCGCCTGTATCCGCTGATTCTACGCGCGAGGGCGTGGGGTGGATGGGCCAGGACGGCGTGGCAGGAGTTGGTTACCCAGTCCGCTTCGTAAGGTTAGGTGGCGCGCCATGCTCTGACAGGTATTCTCGGAGCGCCTGGTTTACAACTGCAGAGTCGTGAAAGACCTGCGCGACATCAGGCTCGAGCAAGACCACATTGATACTCCTCATGTACCGTTCGTAGTACTTACCGCGCACACCCCCACTGAGATCCATCTCGGGGATGTCATCCTCATCTGGCTGATCAGTTGTGTTGCTCATAGAATCGACGTTCTTTCGGCAGTGCTCCGCGCGCGGTGATGATTCTTATCCGGTCGTCTCGATCGGTGTGCGCGACGATGACGAGCCGGTGCATGGAAGTGTAACCCGTTGTGAGATACCTGAATTCACCAAATGAATACCTGGGGTCCTCCACAGTCCGATGAAGGGGATCGCCAAACACCGTTCGAGCCTCGGTGAACGAAACGCCATGCTTCTCCTGGTTGCTTCGATCCTTCTCCGGGTCCCACTCGAACTCCACCCTTGAGAGTATAGCGACGATTCGCGGACCGGCTTGAGGAAGCAGAGCAGCGTTTGTCCTCGAACCTCCCGTGTATAGTTTCCTCGACCATGACCGCCCTCTCTCCCGGTACGCGGCTCGGGCCGTATGAAGTCGTTTCCCTCATCGGCGCCGGCGGGATGGGGGAGGTTTATCGCGCGCGCGACACGCGCCTCGATCGCACCGTCGCTCTGAAGGTTCTGGCGCAGCATGTCTCCGGCACGTCGAGCGGGCGCGAGCGCTTCGAGCGGGAGGCTCGGGCCATCTCGGCGCTCAATCACCCGAACATCTGCACGCTCTTCGACGTCGGCAGCGAGAACGGCACCGAGTACCTGGTGATGGAGCTGATCGACGGCGAGTCGCTCAGCGATCGCATCGCCAAAGGTCCGCTGCCGCTCGAGGCCGTGCTGCGAATCGGCGCCGCAGTCGCCGGCGCGCTGGCGAAGGCGCACCACGTCGGCATCATCCATCGCGACCTCAAGCCCGCCAACATCATGCTGACGAAGAGCGGGCCGAAGCTGCTCGACTTCGGCCTGGCGCGTAAGGCAGCCGAGGAGATGGGGACCACGTCGCCGGACGCGGAGACCAGGGTGGAGAAGGAGGCGCTGACAGCCGAAGGGACGATACTCGGCACGCTGCCATACATGGCGCCCGAACAGCTCGAAGGACAGCCCACCGACGCCCGCACCGACATCTTCGCCCTCGGCACCGTGCTGTACGAGATGACAACGGGCAAGCGCGCCTTCAGCGCCAAGAGCCAGGCCAGCCTGATCTCCAAGATCATGTCCGAGCACCCCACGCCCATCGGTGAATTGCAGCCGGTCGCGCCGACGGCTTTGCACCGGCTCATCATGAAGTGCCTGGCCAAGGATCCGGACGAGCGGTGGCAGTGCGCGGCGGATGTCGCCAGCGAATTGCGCTCGATCCCCGAGCGCGAGGAGCGAGCGGTCGTGATGACGACTTCACGACGTCCCCTCGCCGCCTGGTTAGTCGCCGGTCTGAGCGTGATCATCGCCATCATCCTGGCGATGGCCCTGCTTCGCCGTCCAGCGCCTACCACGCACGCATTGCGATTCTCAATCCTCCCTCCGGCCGGCGGCGGCTTCGTCTTGCCGACGACGTCGGGGGCGATCGCCGTCTCGCCCGACGGAACGAAGATCGCCTACACCGCACGTGACGCGAAGAACGTCCGCCAGTTGTGGATCTACCATCTCGCGCGCGGCGTGGCGAAACCGCTCGAATCGACCACCCTCGTCTCGGGACCGTTCTGGTCGCCCGACGGCCGTTCCATCGGCTTCCTCGACGGCTCGAAGCTGAAGACTGTTTCGATCGACGATGGGACGCCGCAGACGGTCTGCGACGCCACCACAGGCGGCCTCGGCGCGACCTGGATGGCCGACGGCACGATCGTCTTCGCCCAGGTCCCCACCAGCCACGGCATGTTCGCCATCCCGAGCGGCGGCGGCACGCCGCGCAAGCTCTTCGCCATGAAAGAGGGGACCGACGTTGGAGGGCCGCAGGCGATCGGAGCCACGCATCACTTCTTCTTCAACACCATCGACCAGCAAGGCACGGCCCTCTGGATCGGCGACACCGACGGCGGCGCGCCGCGCAAGCTGATCGACGTCGCCGGACGCGCGCAATACGACGCCCCCTGGCTCACCTTCGTTCGCGACGGAACGCTCTTCGCCCAGCGCTTCGACGAGAAGGGCTTGCAACTCGCCGGCAACGCCGTGCCGCTCGTTCACGGCGTCCTGTTCTACGCGCCCACCGGCGTCTCCCAGCACGATGCCGGCGGCGACGAGCTGGTCTGGGCCGACGCGAAGCAGTCCACCGCCCTGACCTGGATCGATCACACCGGCCACGTCCTCGGCGAGGCCCTTCCGCCCGCTGCCTACGTGCAGGGACGCATCTCGCCCGATGGCAATCGTCTCGTCACCTCCGTCGTCGCCGCCGGCACGCTGACCGGCGACATCTACACCGCCGACCTGCAGCGAAAATCGCTCACCCGCCTCACCTTCGCCGATCACGATCACGGCCGGCCGGTTTGGTCGCCCGACGGACGCAGCATCGCCTTCAACGCCAATCGCGACGGCCCGCCCAGCGTGTTCGTGAAACAACTCGGAGGCGGCGAGGAGCGGCCTGTCACGAAGCCAGGCACCATTCAGCGCGTCGATGATTGGATGCGCGACGGCAGCATCCTCTACACCTCCGGCGAACCCGCCAGCGGCTCCGACATCTACGTCACGAGCAGCGACGGCAGCAGCAAGCCGTGGCTGCAGACTCCGGCCGGCGAATCAGGCGCGCGGATCTCACCCGATCAGCGCTGGGTTGCGTACGTCTCCGACGACTCCGGCCGGCAGGAGGTCTACGTCGCCCCCTTCGATCACCACTCCGACCGCATCCGCGTATCGAGCGACAGCGGACGCGCGCCGGCATGGAGCCGCGACGGCCGCGAGCTCTACTTCGTCGCCGGCACCGGCATCTACGCCGCGGCCGTGAAGACCACCGGCGACTCCATCGACTTCGCTCCCCCAACCCGGATCTACTCCACCGATCAGGAAATTGCTTTCGTCGACGCCGCCCCCGACGGCCGCCTCCTCATCGCCACCCGCGTCATCGCCCCCGCCACCCAGCCGCTGAACGTGTTCGTGGGATGGAAGGAAGATGCGGAGCGGCAGATGGCGAGAAAGTGAGGCGGAAGGATGAATGGAAGGACTTCTGGCCGCTGAGGTCTGGTGGTATCGTTCGTCGATCCCGATCACGTCCAGAAACGTCGCACTCCAGGAGGGCCCATGGAGCTGAAGGATAGTCTCGAGCAATCAGAGCACATTGCGCATGCCGCGCATGAGCACGAAGAGGGTGGTCATGGTGACCCGAAGCAGCGGTTGGGCACGTTCATCGGAATCACGATGGCGGTGCTGGGAGTGCTTCTCGCCTTCTGCGCGGCGAAGGTTGGCGGAGAGCGTACCGAACTGGTGCAGGCTCTCGTCGAGCAGTCCAACGCCCACGCGCAATACCACGCCCAGGATGTCAAACATCGCGTGGCGGTGATCGCGCTGCAGCAGCTTCACGCCACCGCCTTCGGAACCGCGCCGGACACGCTGAACAAGAGCGACGTCCTGGCCATGGCCGGCACTGTCGACCGGTATCTGAAAGAGTCGAACCTGGCCAAGGATTGGTCTGCATCCTTTGATCCTTCCGTTCTGGCGCACGTTCACGCCCAGGAGAGCTACGAGACCGCGCAGTTAGGCTCCGAGGTCGGCATCGTCCTGGCGTCCGTGGCCCTCCTGATGCGGCGCAAGGCGCTCTGGATCGTGGCGATCATCCTCGGCGTGTTCAGCATCGCCATCGTGGCAAAGACCTATGTGCACACCTCGGCCGTAGTGAAGGTGGCCGAAGAGAAGATCGAGGAAACGGCCAAGGTGTACAACGAAACGCGAGCCAAGGATAAGACCACCGATTCGGAGACACAGCTCCTGTCGAGCATCCGGGCCTGGGCCGGCGCGGCCGGCGCAGCGGCGAGTGCGCCGGCGGCGGCTCATCCCGCGGAGCGCTAACCGGACAGTCAGGCGAAGCTGGGCTTTGTACGCCCGAGGCGTTCGGTAGGGTAGACAGAATGGAGTGACCCGCTCGCTCGGGTACCTTTCGTGGGTTACGCCCCGAGGGGCACAGAGCCACATACAGGAGGAACGGGTCATGAAGATTATCCATTGGATTGGGATCGACGATCACG
>Ga0307470_10000044_pt1 | contig 88438 bp, 85 predicted proteins | sample atmos_gasesAM3C__FD_204565 | JGI IMG/M metagenome (GOLD analysis project Ga0307470, IMG submission 204565) | Hardwood forest soil microbial communities from Morgan-Monroe State Forest, Indiana, United States - atmos_gasesAM3C_05 | ecosystem: Environmental > Terrestrial > Soil > Temperate forest... | reverse complement strand
GTCCTTCGACCAACAAGAGGTCACCACAACGCCGAGAGGTGACCACACTGGGTGGGGACGTCAGAAGGTCAGGCTCCAGGTGTCGATGAAGCCGACGTCCTGAGCAGCCACGTCCTGCACCTTGAGCTGCCAGGTGCCGTTGGCGACCTCGCTGGAGGCGTTGACGGTGTACGTCGCGATGTCGGCGCTGTCCGAGCTGCTCAAGCTCTTCAGCCGGTACGTCGAGCCGTCCGGCGCGACCAGGTCGATCACCAGGTCACCCCGCCAGGTGTGCTGGATGTTCACTGACACCGGCAGGGTCGCCGGCGCGTTGCCGCTGACGCCGCTCATCGTGATCGGGCTGAACACCGCCGCCCCGGCGTCCGGGATGGACACGTTAGGTGCCGTTGGTGAACGTCGTGCCTGGCGGGGGTGGCCCGCCGCAGTACTGCGCCTGCTTGCCGATCACCTTGTACGGGCAGTCGGAGTTGTCCAGCAGGTAGAGCACGGCGGCCCGGTTCCGGGAGGTCTGTGCCGAGATCACCTCGTCCGGCGGGTAGAAGCCGCCGCCCGAGCCGGACGGCCCGGGATACATCTCGAAGGTGTAGCTGAAGATGTGCTGGCTTCCCCACAGCCAGTCGTCGATCGTCCCGTCGGCGATGTACAGGTCGCTGGCCTGCTCGGGGGTGTAGCCGTTGCTGGCGGCCATCGCGTTGCCCATGGTGGAGTAGACGGCCTGGTCGTCGGCGGTCAGCCCGGGGTCGGTGTCGTTGAAGGTGTAGCCGTAAGGCCAGAGCACCAGCTGGCTGTAGGTGTGGAAGTCGATGTTGGTGGTGATCTGCTGCTTGCCGCCGACCACCCGGGTCTTCACCCAGCTCGACAGGGCGAGCGTCTCTGGTGCGGAGAACGGCGCCGAGCCCCGGTAGGTCTCGCTCGACGTGCTGCCGGACGATCCGCCGCAGCAGCCCCACTTGTAGCCCCAGTTGCGGTTCAGGTCGGTGCCGACGAAGGACGAGCCGGCGTTCGGCTGGCGGTTCTTGCGCCAGGACCGGTATGCGCCGGTCGCGATGTCGTACTCGCCGCCGTCCGGGTTCAGATCCGGCACGATCCAGATCTCCCGGCTGTTGACCAGGTCGGTGATGTGGGTGTCGCTGCCGTAGAGGTCGAGGAGCTGGTGCAGCAGGTACAGCGCCATCTCCACGGTCAGGTGCTCGCGGGCGTGCTGGTGGTGGGTGAAGAGCACCTCGGGCTCGGCCTCGTCGGTGGCAACGTTGTCGGAGATCTTCACCACGACGATGTTGCGACCCTGGTAGGACTGGCCGATCACGCTCTGCTGCGCGATGGTCGGGTGGGCGGCAACCAGGTTGTTGACCTCCGTGGTCATCTCGGCGTAGTTGTGGTAGTTCGAGTCGGCGGTGGGGAAGTCGTTGGTCCCGACGGTGCCGCTAGGCGCCGGTACGGAGTCCAGGGCGACGGTGAAGCCGAGCTTCTGGATCTTGCGGACCTCCTCGGGGGTGGCGGTGACGTTGATCGCGGCGTCCTCGACGTAGTTGATCGCAGCGCCGGTGCGGGCGATCGCGCTGCGGTCGACGGCCGTCTTCGCGCCGACGACGCGGTAGTCGGCGCTGGTGCGGTCGGGGGACGACGGGGGCAGGCCGCTGGGCGCGGCCAGACCCATGCTGGCGGGGATCAAGAGGCTCATGGCGAGTGCCGTGAGCAGGACGAACAGGCGTCTGCGCTCCACGCTGACCTCCTGCCGGGGCCGGTCCCGGGGATGGACCGGCGGTGAGGGGATGGCATGCCGGTCTGGCACACGTGATATGTACTAAAACGCCCATAACCTTGTCTGTCAACGAACGCCACCTTCGTGACAAGTGGGCCGAGCGGAGGGGCGGGACGGCGGTCAGGGAAGCTCGGCGCGGCGGCGCTGGGGGAACTCGCGTTCGGCGGTGGCGCCGGCCAGCGCGATGGCCTCGTCGTACGCCGTACTGGCCTCGGCGGTCCGGCCGAGCCGGCGGAGCAGGTCGGCCCGCACGGCCGGCAGCAGGTGGTACCGGGCGAGCGGCCCGTCCAGCCCGGCCAGCAGCGCCAGCCCGGCCGCCGGACCGTCCACCTCGGCCACCGCCACGGCCCGGTTGAGCCGGACCACCGGCGAGCCGGTCAGCCGCTCCAGCTCGCCGTACAGCGTGGCGATAGCCAGCCAGTCGGTGTCCTCGGCCCGGCGGGTGGCGGCGTGCTCGGCGGCGATGGCCGCCTGCAGGAGGTACGGCCCCGGCAGGCTGGCCGCGCCGGACGGCCCGCGCGATCAGCCCAGTCGCCTCGGCGATCTCCGCGGCGGGCCAGCGCGACCGGTCCTGGTCGGCAGCAGCACCAGCCGGCCGTCGGCGGCGAAGCGGGCGTCCCGGCGGGAGTGCTGCAGCAGCATCAGGGCCAGCAGCGCCGGCACCTCCGGCTCGTCCGGCATCAGCCCGGCAACGGTCCGGGCCAGCCGGATCGCCTCGGCCGCCAGCTCCCGCCGGATCGGTACGTCGCCCGACGTGACGGCGTACCCCTCGGTGAAGATGAGGTACAGGACGGCGAGCACCCCGGACAGCCGCTCGGGGAGCTCGGTGTCGGCGGGCACCCGGTAGGGGATGCCGGCCGCGGTGATCTTCTTCTTGGCCCGGGTGATCCGGGCCGCCATCGTGGGCTCGGCGACCAGGAAGGCGCGGGCCACCTCGGACGTGGTCAGCCCACCGACGCAGCGCAGGGTCAGCGCCACCCGGGCCTCCGGCGCCAGCGCCGGATGGCAGCAGGTGAACACCGGATGGCAGCAGGTGAACAGCAGCCGCAGCCGCTCGTGGGGGATGGTGGGCATCTCATCCTCCCCGTCGGTCGGCTCGCCGGTCTGGACCGGGTCGGTGATGAGCAGCGGCAGCTTGCGGGCGACCGTGGCCTCCCGGCGCAGCACGTCGATCGCCCGGTTGCGCGCGGTGGTGAGCAGCCACGCCTCCGGGCGGGCTGGCACGCCCTGACCGGCCCAGGCGGACAGCGCGGACACGAACGCCTCGGCCAGGCAGTCCTCGGCCAGGTCCAGGCTGCGGAGCTGGCCGGTGAGCAGGGCGAGCAGGCGCGCCCAGTGGTCCCGGTGCGCCCGCTCGACCGCGGCCGCGACGTCGGCGGTGCCGGTGCCGGTGGCCACGGCGGTCAGGACATGGCGGGACGGATCTCGACGGCGAGGCCGGGCGACCCGGGCACCAGCGTGGCCAGCGCCAGCGCCTCGTCCAGGTCCGCGCAGTCGAGCACGTACAGCCCGGCGAGCTGCTCGCGGGCCTCGGCGAACGGCCCGTCGGTGACCAGCGCGTCCGCGCCCTGCCCGCGCACGATCGCGCCAGCCGAGCTGTTGCCGAGCTGGGCGCTCGCGACGCCCGTCACGCCGGCCTCCTGCATGGCCCCGACGAACGCCTCGTGTGCGGTGTACATTTCCTTGCGTTCGTCCTTGGTCGCGTTGTCCTAGGCGACCTCGTCGGCGTGGATCAGCAACAGGAACTACATGTTCCCCCCTCGGGTTGTCTTTCGCGGGTGACCACAGCGGCTGCGGTCACTGTCATGACGAACGGGACGCCGGCGAATCGACACGGTGTCTCCCGCTGGCACCGCCCCATCCTGCCCGGCCCCCATCCGGCCCGTTCGCAGGCGGGCCCGGTTACGGTGCGGCGGGCCCGGGTGACCGGCCCGGGTGTTGGTCGAGCTCGTGGCGGACGGCGTCCAGGGCACTGGCCGGCTCAACGCCGAGCTGTCGCACCGCGCTGGCGTAGGCACGGGCGGCGTCCGCCAGCCGGCGGCGACGCTCGGCCGCGGGCAGACCCGGCCGGCCGGCGACCACGGTGCCCTGGCCGACCCGGCTCTTCAGGTAGCCCGCTGCCTCCAGCTCGCGATAGGCCCGGGCCACCGTTCCGGCGGCCAGCCCGAGATCCGCGGAGAGCTGCCTGATGCTGGGCAGCCGGGCACTGACCGGCAGCTCGCCAGAGCCGACGAGGGCCGCGACCTGCTGCCGGATCTGCTCATACGGAGGCAGCGGCGAGGCTGGGTCGATCTCGACGATCACGCCGAGACTCGTCGCCTGCGCACCGGCACCGCGAGCGTGCGCATTCCGAACCAGGCGACCACCCCGAGCGCCAGCAGGCCGACCACGAGACTGGCGCGCAGCCAGCCCAGCACCTGGCTGGCCGGAATCTGGTGCACGTCGACCGCGGTGAGCGACTGCATGAGAAAGCACATCACCGCCAGCCCGCCCCCGGACAGAGTCTGCATGGCGTTGGCCCGCAGCGCGTCGTCCGCCCGCCGGACGTCCTCCGCTAGCGCGGGCTGTCGCCGGGACGCGATCCAGCGGCGGGCGCAGACCAGCACCACGGCCAGCAGCACCACGGCCACCGTCGTGCCGACAACCTGCTGGTCGCTCGGCCAGCCACCGTCCCTCGGCGGCCAGGTCAGCCGGGCGGTCAGCAGCAGCGGGGCGAGCACGGCCAGCACGATCGGCCCCAGTCGGGCGGTCGGTGAGACGTAGTCGGCCACCCTGCGGGGCGTGAGGTCGGCCCGGGGCGGGCCGACCGGCTGGAGCGCCCGACCGGTCAGCTCCGCGAGCAGCGCGCCGACCAGGTAGCCCAGCACCGACCAGCTCGGCGGGTTCGCCGGCGGGAGGCCGGCTACGGCGGGCAGTGGTGCCAGCAGCCAGCCGGCCGCGGCGCACCAGCACCGGAACCGGCGGGTGCGGGCCAGGTGCCGCACCAGCATGGGGCCGTTCTCCTCCGTGACCGGGATCTGGTGGGCCACCGCGAAGGACTCCAGCCGGGCCCGCCGAACCGGTGCGCCGCCGGCCACGACCAACACGGCGGGCACCAGAAGGTAGGCCATGGTGTCGAAGAGTGCCAACATCCGTCTCTCCCTTGCCTGTCTCGACAGAATGTATCACCATGTTGATACATTCATACAGTGGACGGCGACGACAGAGACGGCAGAGTGACGGTGGAGTGACGGCAACCGAGCATGGGGGAGCAGCCGTGACGACGGCGAGGGCGGAGCTCGACGACCGGACCTGGGAGCGGGTCAGACCCGCCCGAGGCCGGTCCCGGCTGCCGCTTTTTGGCGGGCTCGCGGTGGTGCTGCTCGTCGGCGGCCTGGGGATCTGGTCCGGGCTGCTGTGGCCTCGCCTGTCGGTGGTTCTGGTCGGCCACGACGTCCAGCGAGGCGCGGGCCGGGTGACCGTCGAGGTGGACCTGCATAACGACGGGTGGGCGCCCATGCCCCTGAGATACCTGCTGTCGGAGCCGGCCGTCGGCGTCACCGCGGTATCGGTCGAGCCCGCCATCGCCGGCCGCCCGGCCTGGCTGGCCGGCGGACCGCTGCCCGGTGGGGCGTCCCGACGGCTGGGGATCGTGTTCTCGCTCGACTGCGGGGCGGCCGGCGGCCCCTGGACGGTGCTGATCACGACGGTCAACCCGCTCGGCGACGTACCGGTCCGGCTATCGGTGGACGATCCGACCGGCTCCCTGGCGGCGGCGGTCCGGACGGCCTGCGCCGGCCGGTAGCCGGCGGCGGCGGGTAGCATCCGGCTTGTCGCGACTGGCGCAACAAAGGTGGAGCCCACCACCGGGGAGCGACGCCACGGCCTGACCTTCACCGCGCGCCTGGGTGCCGGGTCGACGTCCCGCCACCCGCAGTACGACGGAGGTCCGATGCTGTCACCCGCCATCCCGCACCTGGCCCAGACCGACCCGGAGATCGCCCGGCTCATCGAGGCGGAGACCCAGCGCCAGTTCGAGAAGATCCGGCTCATCCCCTCGGAGAACTACGTCTCCGCAGCGGTGCTGGAGGCCACCGGCACGGTGCTGACCAACAAGTACTCCGAGGGCTACCCTGGCCGGCGGTACTACGAGGGTCAGCAGCTCATCGACCCGATCGAGACGCTGGCCGTCGAGCGGGCCCGGGCGCTGTTCGGCGTCGACCATGCCAACGTCCAGCCGTACTCTGGCTCGCCCGCGAACCTGGCAGTCTACCTGGCGTTCCTCCAGCCGGGCGACACGGTCATGGGGATGGCCCTGCCGATGGGCGGGCACCTGACCCACGGCTGGCCGGTGTCGGCCACCGGCCGGTGGTTCCGGTCGGTGCAGTACGGCGTCCGGCGCCAGGACGGCCGGGTCGACTTCGACGAGGTGCGCGACCTGGCCAAGCGGGAGCAGCCGAAGCTGATCTTCTGCGGCGGCACCGCGATCCCGCGCACGATCGAGTTCGGCACCTTCGCCGAGATCGCCCGTGAGGTCGGCGCCGTGCTGGTGGCCGACATCGCGCACATCGCCGGGCTGGTCGCCGGCGGCGCGCACCCGTCGCCGACCGGACACGCCGACGTGATCTCCACGACCACCCACAAGACGCTGCGCGGCCCGCGCGGGGCGATGCTCATGTCGACCGCGGAGCACGCCAAGGCGCTGGACAAGGCGGTCTTCCCCGGCCTGCAGGGCGGCCCGCACAACCACACCACGGCGGCCATCGCGGTGGCGCTGCATGAGGCGGCGACACCGGAGTTCCGCTCGTACGCGGCCGCCGTGGTGGCCAACGCCCAGGCGCTTGCCGCGGGGCTGGCCGAGCGGGGCTACGACCTGGTCTCCGGCGGCACCGACAACCACCTGATCCTGGTCGACCTGACCGGCAAGGGGATCGGCGGCAAGCCAGCGGCCAAGGCCCTGGACAGGGCAGGCATCGAGCTCAACTACAACACTGTGCCGTTCGACACCCGCAAGCCGTTCGACCCCTCGGGCATCCGGATCGGGACCCCGGCGATCACCACCCGCGGCCTCGGCCCCGACCAGATGGGCCAGGTGGCTGGCTGGATCGACGCCGCCATCCAGGCCGGGCAGGCCGACGACGAGGCGGCGCTGGCCCGGATCGCGGGCGAGGTGCGCGAGCTGCTGGCCGGCTACCCGATGCCGGGCTGGGCGCCGACGCCGTAGCGGTCCTCGGCGGTCAGCTCGAAGTACCGGGCGACGTCGTCGTCGCGCAGGTGCCGGAAGCCGGCGCGGGTGAGCACCCGCTGGGAGGCGAGGTTGCCGCGGTCGGTCTCGGCGGTCAGCACGGCGACCTCGGGCTGGTCGAGCGCCCAGCTCCCCAGGGCGGTCAGCGCCTCGGTGGCCAGGCCCCGGCCGTGGGCTGGCGCGGCCAGGCCGTAGCCGATCTCGACCCGGCCGTCCACCGGGGCGCCGTGGAAGCCGATGTCGCCGACCGCCGCGCCGGCCAGCACGATCTGGTATATCCCGAAGCCGGGCCGCCACGCGCCGGCCTCGGCCGAGCTGGTCAGCATGATGGCCGCGATCCGGGTGCCGGCCAGCGGGTAGCCGGCCGACCAGGCGACGCCAGGCACCGGCTGCCGGCCGAGCAGCAGCTCGCCGGCCTGGCCCGGGCTGAGCTCGTACAGCCGCAGCCGCGCCGTCGCCAGCACCACCGGCTCGAACGTCGTCACGTGCTCAGCTCCCGGGTCACAGGCTCAGCTCCAGATCAAGCTCGTCCCGGATCGCGATGCCGTGCTGGCCGGTCGCGGGGATGTCCTTGACCCGGCGGGACTCCTCCACCGCGCCCGGGCGCAGCGCGACCAGCCGGAATCCGCGCCGCTGGTAGAACCGCAGCCCGTCGGTGTTGTCGTTGGTCGTGGTGGCCCGCAGCCGGGTGCGGCCGCGGCGGCGGGCCTCCTCGACGGCGTACGTGACCAGCGCGGTGCCGACCCCCCGCCGGGGCTCGAACGCGTCGAGCGAGCCGAGCTCCATGGTCTGGCCCCACTCCCGGATGGTGAACGCGCCGACGATCCGCCCGCCGGCCACGGCGACCACCGCGGGCAGCGCCGTGAGGTCCCAGGTCTCGCCGTGTCCGACCTGGGTGACGTCACCCCAGGACCGGGCCAGCAGCCGGTGCAGCTCGGGCAGCTCGGCCGCGGTCGGCGGGCGTACGGCGAGTCGGTCCACGGACGCGACTCTGGCCACGTGCGGGGGTCCTGTCGAGCGAAATTCTCGCTCCGAGCAGGTGCGGACCCGGGATACGTGCCTTGGTCCGCACCTGCTCGGCGATGGTTGCGGTGTGACGGCGGTGCGGTGTAGCAGCGGGTCAGGCAAGCATGGTGATCCGGTTCTGCGGGCCTGGCGCGACCGGCTGTGCCGGGCTGCCCAGGTATGCGGTCAGCGCGTCGACGTCGAAGCCCGGTGCGGTGACCCGGTTGGTGCCGGCGGTCAGGTTGGTGAAGCCGTCACCGCCGTTGGCCAGGAAGTCGTTGGTGGTGACCCGGTAGCTGGCGGCCGGGTCGATGGGGGTGCCGTTCAGGGCCAGGTTGGAGACCCGGCTGCCCAGCGGCAGCGTCGTGTTGTAGGAGTACGTCAGGCTTGCCGACACCTGCAGGATCCGGGTGGTGCCCTGCCCGCCGAAGCCGGCGAACTGTTGCTCCAGCACGTTCTTGAGCTGCGCGCCGGTGAAGGTCTGGGTGACCACCAGGTTGTTGAACGGCTGGACCGCGAAGCACTCGCCGTAGGTGACCTGGCCGGGCGCCTCGCCGCCGGGAGAGCTGGCGTAGGTCAGCGAGGTGCGGATGCCGCCGGGATTCATCAGCGCGATCTGCGCCTGCGCGCTGGTTGCGGTGTAGGCGAGCTGGGCGTCGGCGATCACATCGCCCATGGCGCTCTCACCGGCCGGGTTGTTGGTGTTGGTAATGTCGGCGGTGATGGTGCCGACCACCCGGTTCGCGATCGGGAGGATCTTCGCCCGGTACTTGTCGGCGATGGCCTTGGCGGCGTGGTCGACCGTGTCCGGGTTGCGGACGAAGTTGCCGTTGGCGTCCTTCTGCCAGGTGCCGTCGGGGTTGCGGATGCCGTTCTCGACGATCACGTTGTGTGCGCTGATGGTGGCGAACCGGCCGGTCCCGCGGTCCAGCGTGGCGGCGATGTCGGTGACCAGCACGCCGAACGCGCCCGCGCTGGTGACCACCGAGCTCTGCCCGGAGGAGTTCGGCAGGGCGCAGCTGTAGAAGCGGTGCGTATGGCCGGACACCACGACGCCGTACTCCGGCCGCAGCCCAGCCACGATCGGGGTGATGTCACCGGCGAAGCCGGCGCAGCCGTCCACGGTGGGCGGCGGGGTGGTGCCCTGGGAGCCGCCCTGGTGGATCAGCAGCACCAGCGACCTGACCTTGAACACCCGGGTCAGCAGGTCGGCGTAGAAGTTCGCCGTCCTCACCTCGTCGAGGAAGTCGACGGTGGTGACGCCGGCCGGGTTGACGATGGTGGGGGTGCCCTTGAGGGTCAGGCCGACGAAGCCGACCTTGACGCCGTTGACGGTGCGGACCTGGAACGGCGGCAGGATCGGCAGGTGGGTCCGCTTGTCCACCACGTTCGCGGCCAGGTAGGGGAAGTCAGCGCCGGCGTACGGGTCGCCGTCCTGGCAGCCGTCGACCGGGTGGCAGCCACCGCGCTGGATCCGCGTGAGCTCGGCCACGCCCTCGTCGAACTCGTGGTTGCCCACCGAGCTCATGTCCAGGCCGAGCGCGTTCATCAGCTCGATGGTCGGCTCGTCGTGGAACGCCGCGCTGATCAGCGGCGACGCGCCGATCAGGTCGCCGGCCGCGACGGTGAGCGAGTCGGCGCCCTGCTCCGCGGCCTGCCGGCGCAGGGTCTTGACCGTGGTGGCGAGGTACTCCACCCCGCCGGCCGGGTTGCCGGCGACCAGGCCGCCGCTGCCGGTGGGCGGGTCGATGTTGCCGTGGAGGTCGTTGAACGAGAGCAGGTGCACCGCCCGGGTGCGCTGCGTCGAATGGCTGTACGAGACGGTCACCGGGGTCAGCGGTGTCCAGGCCGACGCGGCCGGCGGGGCCGCGCCCGAAGCCGGGCCACCGCGCGCGGCGGCGCCACCGGCGATTGGCGCCAGGGCGATCGCGCCCAGCGCCAGCACCGGTATGGCGAGCCGCCACGCCCCGGACACGCGGCCGCGGCGAGGGGTGTCGGACATGGGATCCCCCACTGGTGAGGTCGGTCGATGACTGGGCCGCATTCTGCTCCGCCCGCGTCGGGTAGGGACTGGTTTCACCCAATGGACCGGTACGGGCCATCTGCCGTCGGGCGGTGCGTCGCCCGGTGGGGTCATCCGCGCAGCCGAAGGCCGCGCGGGGTGGCCCGGAACCCGGCCGCCGCCAGCGCACCGGCCAGCACACCGGTCTCGGCGAGCACCGGGCCGCCGTCCGCCCGCTGCACCGCGATCGAGCCCAGGCTGCCCTCCCGCACGGCCAGCGCGAGCGCGTCGGCCGCCGGTTGGAGCACGTCCGGGTCGTCGCTCCAGGACAGCAGGCTCCGGCCGCCGCGTTCGACATAGAGCACCAGCCGACCGTCCACCAGCACGACCAGCGCGCCGGCCTTGCGCCCCGGCTTGTGCCCGCCACTGGCGGTTGGGCTGGCGGGCGGCCCACTGGTGGGGCGGATAGGGGACGGCTGCTCGGGAGCGGCGGCCGGCCGGTCCGGCCAGGGCAGCGCGGCGCCGTAGGCGTTGGCTGGGTCGGTCGCCGCCAGCACCAGCGCCGGACCGGTACCGGCTGGGCTGGCCTCGGGACGGTCGGCGGCGTACCCGCGCAGCCGGTCCACCGCGCCCGGCGAGGCGAACTGCGCGGCGCCGAGCCCGTCCACGAAGTACCCGCGCCGGCAGGTGCCGGACTCCTCGAACGCCCGCAGCACCGGGTACACCCCAGCGAAGCCGCCCGGCGCACGCTCGGCCAGCACTGCGCCCCGGATGACCACGCCGTGCCGGTCCAGCAGGACCTCGGCCAGGGCGTGCGCCCGCCGGGTCGGGTCCGCCTCCCGTTCTGGCAGCCGCCACCACCGCCCGGCCATCGCCGACGGTCCCGTCCGGCTCGGCAGCGTGGGTCGCGGTGGGCCGTACCGGCCGCGGGGAGCGGCGGGCCGGCGCCGGTGCGTGGTGCGGCCGGCGCCGATTCGGGCCCGCAGCGGCGCAAGCGTGTCGTTGGTGACCAGCCCGCCCCAGACCAGGTCCCATACCGCGCCGGCCAGCGCCTGGTCGTCCGGCGGACCGATGCCCAGCCCGGCTGGGCTGGCTGGGCTGGCTGGGCTGGCCCCCGCGTACACCCGGTCCGACAGCGACCGGAAGAAGTACGCCTGGTCGCCGTCCAGCGCGGCCAGCACCGCCTGGTGCAGCGGGGCCAGCGTGATCTCCTCCGGCGCGGGCAGCACCAGCGGCATGGTCTCGGCCGGAGCCAGCAGCACCCAGCCATCGTTGCCGGGCAGCCCGCCGGCCCCGGCCCATACCACCTCGCCGGCCGCGGTCAGCTCGTCCAGCAGGGCCGGTGCGTAGTCGGCCACCCGGGCCGGCAGGACCAGCGACTCCAGCGCGGAGGCCGGTACCGCTGCCCCCTGCAACTGCTCCACCGCACGCAGCAGGCCGTCCACCCCGCGCCACCGCCGGCCACCCGACCCCGAGCCTGGCCGGCCCGCCGACCCGGCCACTCCCTGCCAGGCCGGCAGGAACCGGGCCAGCACCTCCGGCGGCACCGGCTCCACCTCGCGCCGCAGCCGGGCCAGCGAACGCCGCCGGAGCCGCCGCAGCACCTCCGCGTCGCACCACTCAGGCCCGGACCCGCCGGGCCGGAGCTCGCCCGTCACCACCCGCCCGGCTGCGGCCAGCCGAGCCAGCACGTCGCCGACCACCGCCGGCCCGAGCCCGAGCCGGCGGGCGCAGTCGGCTGGGTGGAACGGCCCGTGGGTGCGGGCATACCGGCCGACCAGGTCGCCGAGCGGGTCGGCCACTGGCTCGGTGAACGCCTCCGGCACACCGACCGGCAGCGCCACCCCGAGCGCGTCCCGGACCCGGCCGGCGTCCTCGATCGCGATCCACCGCTGCTCCCCGGCGATCCGGACCCGCAGCGCCCGGCGGCCCGCCTCCAGCTCGGCCAGAAGGTGCGGGCTCGCGCCGCGGGCCAGCGCCTCCGCCGTAGTCAGGTCGCCGAGGATGCGCAGCGCGTCGTGCAGGCTGTCCAGCGTCGTGACCCGCCGTTCCGCCGTCAGCCAGGCCAGCTCGGCCTCGACCTCGGCCAGCGCGGCCGGGTCCAGCAGCTCTCGCAGCTCGGCCTGGCCCATCAGCTCGGCCAGCAGCGCCGAGTCCAGCGCCAGCGCCTGCGCCCGGCGTTCGGCCAGCGGCGCGTCCCCCTCGTACAGGAACGCCCCGACGTAGCCGAAGAGCAGCGACCGGGCGAACGGCGACGGCTCCGGCGTCTCCACCTCCACCACCCGCACCCGGCGGGCCGCGATGTCGCTCATCAGCGCGACCAGCCCGGGCAGGTCGAACACGTCCTGCAGGCACTCGCGCATCGCCTCGAGGGTGATCGGGAAGCTGGGAAACTGCGCGGCCACCGCGAGGAGCTGGGCGGCTCGCTGCCGCTGCTGCCACAGGGGCGTACGTCGCCGCGGGTCGCGCCGGGGCAGCAGCAGCGCCCGCGCCGCGCACTCCCGGAACCGGGCCGCGAACAGCGCCGACGTTGCCACCCCGTCGGTGACCAGCCCGGCCACCTCCTCGGCGTCGAACACGGCCAGCCCGGCATCCGGCACCGTCTCGGTCTCCGGCAGCCGCAGCACGATGCCGTCGTCGGAGTGCATGGACTGCGCGTCCACGCCGTACCGCTCGCGCAGCCGGGTGGCGATGGCCAGCGCCCACGGCGCGTTCACCGGGGCACCGAACGGCGAGTGCACCACCACCCGCCAGTCGCCCAGCTCGTCGTGGAACCGCTCTACGAGCAGCGTCCGGTCGTCCGGAAGCTGGCCGGTGGCCTGGCGCTGCTCGGCCAGGTAGGCGACCAGGTTGTCGGCGGCCAGCGGGTCCATCCCGGCCGCGTGCGCCCGTTCCCGGGCCGCGGCCGGGGTCATCCCGGCCAGCTCGCGCAGGAAGGCGCCGAGTGCCCGGCCCAGCTCGGCCGGCCGACCCGGCGCGTCGCCCTTCCAGAACGGCATCCGGCCGGGCTCGCCGGGCGCCGGGGAGACCACCACCCGGTCGTGCGTGATGTCCTCGATCCGCCACGAGCTGGAGCCGAGCAGGAACACGTCGCCGACCCGCGACTCGTACACCATCTCCTCGTCCAGCTCACCGACCCGGACCGGCCTGCCCTCCGCGGTGCCGGCAAGGTAGACCCCGAACAACCCGCGGTCCGGGATGGTGCCGCCGCTGGTGACCGCCAGCCGCTGCGCCGCCGGCCGGGGCGAGAGCAGGCCGGTGACCCGGTCCCAGACCAGCCGCGGGCGCAGCTCGGCGAACGCGTCGGACGGGTACCGGCCGGACAACATGTCCAGCACGGCGTCCAGCGCGCTGTCCGGCAGCTCGGCGTACGGCGCGGCCCGGCGGACCAACGCGGCCAGATCGGCGACCCGCCAGCCGTCCATCGCCACCATGGCCACGACCTGCTGGGCCAGCACGTCCAGCGGGTTGCGCGGGTACCGGATGGCCTCGATCGCACCGGCCCGCATCCGCTCGGCCACCACCGCCGACTCCACCAGGTCGCCGCGGTACTTCGGGAAGATCACCCCCCGGCTGGTGGCCCCGACCTGATGCCCGGCCCGGCCGATCCGCTGCAACCCGGCGGCCACCGACGGCGGCGACTCCACCTGCACCACCAGGTCGACCGCGCCCATGTCGATGCCCAGCTCCAGGCTGCTGGTGGCCACCACGGCGGGCAGCCGGCCAGCCTTGAGATCCTCCTCGACCGACAGCCGCTGCTCGCGCGACATCGAGCCGTGGTGGGTCCGGGCCACGACCGCCGGTGCGCCCGGCCCGGACCCGGACCCGCCCATGAGCTGGGCCGGCACAGTCTCCGCCGCGAGCGCCTCGCCGTGCCGCCGTTCGTAGGCCAGCTCGTTGAGACGTGAGGTGAGCCGCTCGGCCAGCCGACGGGAGTTGGCGAACACGATGGTGGAGCGGTGCTCCTCGATCAGGTCCAGCACCCGCTCCTCGACGTGCGGCCAGATCGAGGCCCGCCGTTGTGGGATGGCGTCCCCGTCCAGGTCGCCGGCCGGCCCACCCAGCGTCGGACCACCCAGCGCGGACATGTCCTCGACCGGCACCACGATCCGCAGCTCCACCGTCTTCGCTGACGGCGGCTGCACGGTTGTCACCACCCGTCCACCGGCCAGGAAACGGGCCACCTCCGCCACTGGCCGGACCGTCGCGGACAGCCCGACCCGCTGGGCCGGCCGGGGCAGCAGCGCGTCCAGCCGCTCCAGGGACAGGGCCAGGTGGGCGCCCCGCTTGGTGCCGCACACGGCGTGGATCTCGTCCACGATCACCGTGTCGACCCCGCGCAGCACCTCCCGTGCACCGCTGGTCAGCAGCAGGAACAGCGACTCCGGGGTGGTGATCAGCACGTCTGGCGGGTGCCGGGTGAGGCCGCGCCGTTCGTCCGCCGGAGTGTCACCGGACCGGACCGCGACCTGGATGTCCGGCGTGGGCAGGCCGAGCCGGCGGGCGGCCTGCCGGATGCCGGCCAGCGGGGCTCGCAGGTTCTTCTCCACGTCGACGGCGAGCGCCTTCATCGGGCTGAGGTAGAGCACCCGGCACCGCCGGGCCGGATCGGCCGGGGGTGGCTCGGCGGCCAGCCTGTCCAGCGACCACAGGAACGCGGCCAGCGTCTTGCCCGATCCGGTGGGCGCCACGACGAGGGTGTGCTCGCCGCGGCCGATCGCCGCCCAGGCTGCCCGTTGAGCCGCGGTGGGCCCGGCGAAGGCGGCGGTGAACCATGCGGCGGTGGTGGGGGAGAAGCCAGGCAGGGATCCGGTCACCGGTCCAGTCTGCTCACCGGCACTGACAGTTTCGCCGCCCGATCCCGCGTGTGGTCACCACAACGCCGAGAGGTGACCACAATTTCCGGGGCGACGGGGGTCGCGGTCACGCTGCGCTCTGCCACGATGACCCAGTGCCCCACCGGACCCGTGCCATCCGCATCGCGTTCGTCTGTCTCCTGACCCTGCTTGCCGCCGGCTGCCTGGGCTACGTCGCCCGCAGGTCGCCGGACCGGGCGGCCGGCTGGCTCACGGCCATGGCCGCGGCCGGCCTCGGCGCCCTGTTCAGTGGGTCGGCCGCGCTCTGGTGGGTCGGCCTTTCGACCCGCCGGGCCGCCCACCCGACGACCCAGCCGGGACACCTCGACGGCCAGCCCGGCCTCGGCTACCCGTACGCCGTCGTACCGCCCGGGCCTGGCCTGTCGCCGGACCGCACCCGCCTGCTGCCCGTCCTGCCCGGGCCGAACGACCCGCCCGTCGGGCGGGTCATACCACCCGGCCGCTGAACGCGGCGAGCTGGTCCAGGGCAGAGGCACCGGCGGGCGGCTCGGTCGGCGGCTGGAACCCTGAGCCAGGGGGTCGCTCGGTCGGCATGTTCCGCGTGACGAAGCCGGCTGCCGCGGCGACGGCCGCATCGTCGTAGCCCGGCTGCTGGCCGATGGTCCGGGCCACGTCCCAGCCGTGCAGCAGGATCTCGGCGAGCTGCCAGGCCAGCACCGTCGCCGCCGGGGTCGGCTGGCCGAACATGGTGATCTCCGACTCCAGCCGACCGGGCTGGTGCCAGGCCGCGCGGAGCGCCGCGGCCGACTCGTGGTACGCCGCGACCGGATCGGCGGCGACCTCGGGCTCGGCCTGGAAGTCCATCGGCAGCCCGTCGAGCTGTCGGGTGAACTGCCGGAGGCTCGTCGTCAGATGGGCCAGCAGCCGGCCCAGGTCCCACCCGGTGCACGGGCTCGGCCGGCTGAGCTGGTCGGCCGTGACCGCGGCCACCAGCCGGCCGGTCTCGTCCAGCGCCTCGTCATACAGCGTGATCTCGTCCAGCGTCGTCTCGTCCATGCCGCGAACCGTAGCGCCGGCCGCCGACACTTTCCTGGGTGAGCACCGCCTCCTGGTGAGCACCGCCTGTTGAACACCGGCGTCCTGGTGAGCACTAGCCTTGGCCTGTGCGACTGACCGAGTTCTGGGAGCGGATGCGGGCACAGTTTGGCGCGGCGTACGCCGAGTCGCTGGCCAAGGACCAGGTGCTGGCGCAGCTTGGCGGGCGGACCGTGACGGAGGCGCTGGAGGCGGGTGAGCCGGCCCGCGTGGTCTGGTGGGCGGTGTGCGAGGCCTTTGACGTGCCGGCTCGAAGCCGCTGACGGCGTGTCGCGATAACTTCGAACAGGTGTTCGGTAGCCTGTCCACACCCGCCGTGGTTTTCCACCGCTGGCCGCGCTACCGAGTTTTTGTCGGTGGTCCGGCCTAGCGTTCAGGGCACTACCGCAGACCGCAGACCCCACGAGGTGGAGATATGCCAGCACTGGACCGCGACAAGGCGCTCGAGGTCGCGCTCGCCCAGATCGAGAAGGCGCACGGCAAGGGCTCGGTGATGCGGCTGGGCGACGACTCGCGCCAGCCCGTCCAGGTGATCCCGACCGGCTCGATCTCTCTCGACGTCGCCCTCGGGATCGGTGGCCTGCCCCGTGGCCGGATCGTGGAGATCTACGGTCCGGAGTCCTCCGGCAAGACCACCGTCGCGCTGCACGCCGTGGCGCAGGCGCAGGCTGCCGGCGGCATCGCGGCGTTCATCGACGCCGAGCACGCGCTTGACCCGGAGTACGCCAAGGCGCTCGGGGTGGACACTGACGCGCTGCTTGTCTCCCAACCGGACACTGGCGAGCAGGCGCTGGAGATCGCCGACATGCTGATCCGGTCCGGCGCGCTGGACGTGATCGTGATCGACTCGGTGGCCGCGCTGGTGCCCCGTGCCGAGATCGAGGGCGAGATGGGCGACAACCACGTCGGCCTGCAGGCCAGGCTGATGAGCCAGGCGCTACGCAAGATCACCGCCGCGCTCAACAACGCCGGCACCACCGCCATCTTCATCAACCAGCTCCGCGAGAAGATCGGCGTGATGTTCGGCTGCCTGTCCTACGGCACCCGGGTCACCCTGGCCGACGGCTCACAGGAGAAGATCGGCAAGATTGTCAGCCAGCGGTTGCCGGTCGAGGTGCTCTCCTACGACCCCGAGCAGGGCAGGATCGTCCCAAAGAAGGTCGTCAACTGGTTCGACAACGGCGTGACCGAGGAGTTCCTCCAGCTCACCGTGACCCGGCCGGGGGGTAACGGTCGTGCTCAGCTCGGCCTGACCGGCAACCATCTGGTCCGCACGCCAGGCGGTTGGCGGAAGGCCGGCGAGCTGCTGCCCGGTGACCGGGTCATGCTCTCCCAGACCCACCGGCTGAGCCCGCAGCAGTGGCAGGTGGTCCTCGGTGGGCTGATGGGGGAGGCGGCGCTGTCCCCGAGCCGTGCCCCGGGCAGCCTGGGCACCCGGTTCCGGCTGGGCCACGGCGCCCGCCAGGCCGAGTACCTGGACTGGAAGGCGTCGCTGTTCGGCAACATCGAGCAGATCCGCAGCTCGTCCGCCAAGGGTGCGGTATGCGTCGACCTGCCGCTCCCGGAGCTGGCCGAGCTGCGGGAGGCCGTCTACATCGGCGGTGCCAAGGTGCTCTCGTGGGAGTACCTCAAAGCGCTCACCCCCCTGTCGCTGGCCATCTGGTACGCCGATGCCGGGTCGTTCACCGTCCGGGCCCGCAACGGCGACGTTCGCAGCGAGATCCGCGTGCAGGCGCTCAGCGAGGGCTCCCGGGAACGTCTGGTCGAGCACCTGGTCGGGCAGTTCGACCTGCGCCCGACCCTGGTGGTCAAGGGTGTCCGGCGGCAGGCGTTCCTGGTCTTCGCCAAGGATGAGGCGGCGAAGCTGCACGAGCTCGTCGCGCCGTACGTCCCTGGTTGCATGCAGCACACGCTGCTGGAGCGGTTTCGCGGCCGGTGCGCGGTCCGGCCCGAGCTCACCGATCCGGTCCTGCTGCCGGTGCCGGCCGTGGTGCGCGATGTCCGGGTCAAGCCCAGGACCCAGTTGATGCACCGCTATGACATCGAGGTGGAGGGCTCGCACAACTACCTGGCCGACGGCGTGGTCGTGCACAACTCGCCGGAGACGACCACCGGTGGCAAGGCGCTGAAGTTCTACGCCTCGGTCCGGCTCGACGTCCGCCGGATCGAGACGCTGAAGGACGGCGGTGACGCGGTGGGCAACCGCACTCGCGTCAAGGTGGTGAAGAACAAGATGGCCCCACCGTTCAAGCAGGCGGAGTTCGACATCATCTACGGGCGCGGTATCAGCCGTGAGGGCTCGTTGATCGACATGGGGGTGGAGCACGGCTTCATCCGCAAGTCCGGCGCCTGGTACACCTACGAAGGCGACCAGCTCGGGCAGGGCAAGGAGAACGCCCGGCAGTTCATGCGGGACAACCCCGACCTTGCCGACGAGATCGAGAAGAAGATCAAGGAGAAGCTCGGCGTCGGGCCGCGGCTGGACTCCGGCGATGCCGGGGTGCCGGTCGACTTCTGATCCGAGCCCACCCGATGGCGTACGACGAGACCGGCGCGCTGCGGGGCCGGTGTGCACCGGCTCCGCAGCCGCCCGACCATCCAGAGGACTCATCGGGCGACCCCGAGTCGGTGGCTCGCGAGATCTGCTTGACGTTGCTCGCCAGCCGTGCTCGCACCCGGGCCGAGCTGGCTACCTCGCTGGCCCGGCGGGGTGTTCCGGAGGAGGCGGTCGACCGGGTGCTCTCCCGGTTCGCCGAGGTTGGGCTGGTCGACGACCGGGCGTTCGCCGAGGCGTTCGTCGCCTCGCGCCATGCTGGGCAGGGGCTGGCCAGGCGAGCCCTGGCCACGGAGCTTCGGCACCGCGGGGTGGATCCGGGGACGGCCGCAACGGCGTTGGACCGGCTGGACGAGCAGGCTGAGCTGGCCACGGCCCGGGCGCTGGTACGACGCCGGTCCGGGGTCGACCAGGGCCAGGAGACGAGGGTGTGGACGCGTCGTGCAGTGGGGATGCTCGTCCGAAAGGGCTACTCGCCCGGTATGGCGTACCAGGCGGTCCGCGCTGAGCTGGCCGCTGAGGGCGTGGAGGTGACCGACGAGATGTACGTTGACACGGAGGGCTGGGACCCAGTTGATGTTGAGACCGAGTGACGCTGGACCGTCGGTGAGGGGTCGCTTGACCGGCGTATCGCTACGCCCGTAGCCTCGGATTCACGAGGAGTCAACCTAGGCTTAGTAGCGCACAACGGCTGCGGATAGATCAACCGAACACCCTCCACAGGCTCCGGCGCTCGTCGCGCGGGGCTTCGATACCGTCGCCTCTCGTCGGTACTGTGGTATCTCGATGGGATAGTGGCATCTCGACCACCGTCCTGGGCGGGTGGTTGTGCTCCCTGCTTTCCCCCGGCAGGGCTGCTCCGGGTGGCGTGCCCGGCGTCGGCGTGTTCGGTGTCAACGTGCTGCTGGTCGTGATGCCGCCGCGCTGTAGGGCCTCCTCGCCCACCGCCGTAGTCGGGCGGTCTGAAGGGATGGAGGTGCACAGGTGCGGGATGTGGTGATCACGCTGCTTATCCTGGTCGTCATCGGCCTGGTAGCTGCCGTGTGGCGGCTCACGGTCCGGTCCCGCCCAGGCAGCGCAGCGCCAGCCGCCCGCACGGCCGGTGGCGCTGTTACGGCCGGTCCGGTCGCCGCCGGGCACACTGGGCAAACTGGGCACAGCGATCCCATGATGGACGTCACGACGTCCGAACTTTTCCAGCCTGAGCTGACCGGGCCTGAGGAGCCAGGCTTCGCTCATGACGAGCTCCGCGCCCGGGTTCGCGCCGAGATCGAGCGAGAGCTGTCCGAGGACCGGTTGCAGGCTGTCCAGGCCGCCGCGGCGGTCCGGTCCGAGGCCGAGACGCTCGCCGCCTTCACCCGCAGCATGGCCGAGGCCGAGGCCGACACGCTGCGCCGGACCACCCAGACGGAGATGGACAACACCCGCCGGGCGGTCGAGGCGGAGGTGGAGAACTCCCGGCGCCAGGCCGCGCTGGAGGTCTCCACCCTGGTCTTGGACGCCCGCCGGCAGGCCGAGCGGGAGTCTGGCGAGATCACCGAGCGGGCGCGGGCGCTCAAGGCCGACGTGGAACGCCGCGAGGAGCGGCTGGCCGAGCGGGAGCAGCGGCTGGACGAGACGCACCGCCGGATCGAGCAGCGAGAGCGGGACCAGGCCGCCGCCGACCTGGCGCTGGACGCCAGGGAGGCCGAGATCACCGCCCGGCAGGCGCAGATCCAGGCCGAGCTGGAGCGGGTTGCCGGGCTGACCGCGGGCGATGCCAAGGCCGAGCTGCTGGCCTCGATCGAGTCGCAGTGCCGGCGGGACGCCGCGATCATCGTCCGTGACATCGAGGCCGAGGCGAGGCAGACCGGTGAGCTGCGGGCCCGCACCGTCATCGTCGACGCGATCCAGCGGGTGGCCAGCGAGCAGACCGCGGAGAGTGTGGTCAGCGTGCTGCATCTGCCGGGCGATGAGATGAAGGGCCGGATCATCGGCCGCGAGGGCCGCAACATCCGGGCGTTCGAGTCGGTCACCGGCGTCAACCTGATCATCGACGACACGCCCGAGGCCGTGCTGCTGTCGTGCTTCGACCCGGTCCGCCGGGAGGTCGGCCGGCTCACCCTGGAGAAGCTGGTGCTGGACGGCCGGATCCACCCGCAGCGGATCGAGGAGATCTACGAGCGCAGCCGGGAGGAGGTTGAGCAACTGTGTGTCAAGTCCGGCGAGGACGCGCTGGTCGAGGTCGGTATCACCGACATGCACCCGGAGCTGGTCAAGCTGCTCGGCCGGCTGCGGTACCGCACGTCATACGGCCAGAACGTGCTCAAGCACCTGGTTGAGACCGCGCACATCGCCGGCATCATGGCCGCCGAGCTGCGGATGGACGGCCGGGTGCTCAAGCGCTCGGCCTTCCTGCACGACATCGGCAAGGCGCTGACCCACGAGGTCGAAGGCAGCCACGCGCTGATTGGCGCCGACGTGGCCCGCAGGTACGGCGAGGTGGACGAGGTGGTGCACGCGATCGAGGCGCACCACAACGAGGTGCCGCCGCAGACCATTGAGGCGGTGCTGACCCAGGCGTCGGACTCCTGCTCCGGCGGCCGGCCGGGAGCTCGGCGAGAGAGCCTGGAGTCCTACGTCAAGCGGCTGGAGCGGATCGAGGAGATCGCCGCCGGCAAGCCCGGCGTGGACCGGGTTTTCGCCATGCAGGCCGGTCGCGAGGTGCGGGTCATCGTGCAGCCGGAGCAGGTCGACGATGTGACCGCGCACCTGCTGGCCCGTGAGGTGGCCAAGCAGATCGAGGACGAGCTGACCTACCCCGGCCAGATCAGGGTCACCGTGGTGCGCGAGTCGCGGGCCACCGAGATCGCCCGGTGAGCCAGCCCAACCCAGCGCGGCGGTCCCGCCAGAGCGAGCGGACGACGCCGACCCGCCACATCGTCTGGGACTGGAACGGCACCCTGCTGGACGACAACCACGCCGTCGTCGCCGCGGTGAACGCCGTCTGCGCCGCCTACGGCCGGGCACAGGTGACCCTGGAGGAGTGGCGGGTGATCTTCTTCCGGCCGCTGGACGTCTGTTATGAACGGCTGCTCGGCCGCCGGCTCAGCACGACCGACTGGGCGCGGCTTGACCAGATTTACCACGACGCCTACGCCGAGCTGGTGCCCACAGTGCGGCTCGCCGCTGACGCCGCGGCGGCGTTGACCGGCTGGCGGGCCGGCGGCGGCACCCAGTCGCTGCTGTCGATGTGGTTCCACGACGACCTGGTCGCCTTGGTGAGCGACCTTGGCCTAGCCGGGTACTTCGCCCGGGTCGACGGGCTGCGGCAGGCCACCGGCGTCGGCTCGAAGGCTGCCCACCTGGGCACCCACCTCGACGCGCTCGGCCTCGACCCGGCGGAGGTGACGCTGATCGGCGACGTGGTGGACGACGCGACGGCCGCCGCCTCGGTCGGCGCAGGCTGCGTGCTGCTCTCGACGGGTATCACCACCCGGGCGGCGCTGGCCGAGGCCGGCGTACCAGTAGTGGACTCCATCACCGCCGCGCTGGCCCTGGCCGCCCCCGACCCCCACCTGCCGCGACGATCCAGCGAAACACGCCAGCGTGTGGGACTGGATCGTCGCGACCACCAGCAGCGACAGCGCTAGCCGGCTCTGCCCATGGTGCTGGCGATGACGGCGTCCTGTGCGGCCACGGTCGCGCGGCTGAGCCTGCCCGGGGCGAAGCGCCGCTCCAGCAGGCGGGCGAGCTGCCCGAGCGCAAGGTTGACCACGATGTACACCGCGCCCACCACGATGGCCGCCTGCACCAGGTTGCTGAAGTTGGCGCTGATGACGTTGACCTGGGCGAGCAGCTCGGGATAGGCGATGATGTAGCCCAGCGCGGTGTCCTTCACCAGCACCACAAGCTGGCTGACGATCACCGGCAGCATCGCCCGGGCCGCCTGCGGCACCAGGATCAGCCGCATCACCTGGCCCTTGCGCAGGCCGACCGCGTACGCCGCCTCGGTCTGGCCGCGGGGCAGCGCGAGGATGCCCGCCCGGAACGCCTCGGCCAGCACTGAACCGTTGTACAGCGTCAGGCCGAACACCACCGCCCACAGCGCCGGCACGTCCCGGTGGAGCACGAACGGTGCGCCGTAGGAGGCGAAGAAGATCAGGATCAGCAGCGGGATGCCGCGGAAGAACTCCACCACGACCCCGCTCGGCCAGCGCAGCCACCGGTGCGCGGACAGCCGGCCAACGGCGAAGATCACCCCGAAGGCCAGCGCCAGCACGATCGCGATCCCGGCCGCGGTCAACGCGCTGCGCAGACCGGGCAGGATGAACGTCGTCCAGGTGCTCGCCTGGACGAACGGCTTCCACTTGGCGCCGTCCCACTGGCCGTGGGCGTCGAACCTGGAGTACACCAGCCAGGCCAGCCCGGCCACCAACAGCAGGCCGACGACTGACAGCACCCGGTTGCGGGCCCGGGCCCGTGGCCCCGGGACGTCGTACAGGACTGAGCCTCTCATCGCAGCACCGCGACCTTCCGGGCCAGCCAGCCGAAGAAGTAGCCCGTCGGCAGCGTGAGCACCAGGAACCCGAGAGCGAAGCCGAGGAAGATCGCGATCACCTGGTCGCCGTTGTCGTTGATCAGATCCCGCATCGTGCTGGCGGTCTCGGCCACGCCGATCGTGCCGGCGATCGTCGCGTTCTTGGTGAGCGCGATCAGCACGCTGGCCAGCGGGGTGATCACCGACCGCAGCGCCTGCGGCAGGATGATCAGCCGCAGGTTCTGGCCGAAGGTTAACCCGATCGAGCGGGCCGCCTCGGCCTGGCCGACCGGAATGGTCTGGATGCCCGCGCGCAGTGCCTCACAGACGAACGATGCCGTGTAGACCGACAGGCCGATCACGGACAGCCAGTAGTTGTTCCGGTTAAGGTCGTCCGAGATTCGCACGCCCAGGTTGGTGAACAGCCCGAAGTAGCAGAAGAAGATCACCAGGGTGAGCGGGGTGTTGCGGAAGACGTTCACGTAGCCGGTCCCGAACACCCGCAGCACCGGCACCGGCGAGACCCGCATCGCCGCCAGCAGGGTGCCGATCACCAGCGCGAACAGCCCCGACACCGCGGTCAGCTTGATGATCAGCAGGAACGCCGAGAGCACGGCGTCCCGGTTGTCGAGCAGTGCCTGCATGTCCGCGCCCTGTCGTCAGTCGTCATTCCCGGCTTGGAAGGTGTCCGGCGGTGCCGCCGGGGGGGCCGGGTTGCCCGTCACCCGCCCCGGCGGTGCCGCCGCACAGCTCAGTACCGCGCCAGCCAGCCGGTACCGCGCCAGTCAGTACCGCGCCAGCGTCGGCGGCTTCGGGGTCGGCGTACCGCCCTTGCCGAGGGTGTTGACCCACGCCGTCGCATAGCTGCCGTCGGTGAAGATCTTCTGCAGCGCGTCGTTGACCGCATCCCGACCCTTCTTGTCGTTCAGCGCCAGGCCGATGCCGTACGGCTCGGTGCTGAACGTCTTGCCGACCACCTTCAGCTCGCCGGGGTGCTGCGCGGCGTAGCCGGCCAGGATGATGTCGTCAGTGGTCACCGCGTCGACGTTCCCGCCCAGGAGCGCCGCGACGCACTTGGAGTAGCTGTCGAACTTCTGCAGCTTGGCCTTGGGGTAGTCGGTCTCGATCCGCTTGGCCGGGGTGGAGCCGGACACCGAGCAGACCGTCTTGCCGTCCAGCGACTGCGGCCCCGTGATCGCGGTGTTGTCCGCCTTGACCAGCAGGTCCTGGCCGGCGACGTAGTACGGCCCGGCGAAGGAGACCTTCTTCTTGCGGTCGTCGGTGATCGTGTACGACGCCACCACCATGTCGACCTTGCCCTGCTGCAGGAACGGCTCTCGGTTGGCCGACACCGTGGTGACGAACTCGATGTTGCCCTCGTCCACCCCGAGCTGCTTGGCCACCAGCTTGGCGATCTCGATGTCGAACCCGGCGTACCTGCCGTCGGTGCCCTTGAAGCCGAGGCCCGGCTGGTCCTCCTTGACGCCGATCTTCAGTGACTTCTTGCCGACGATGGTGCTCTCGGTGCCCTTGCTCCCGCAGGCGGCGACCAGCGTCAGCGTGGCAGCCAACGCGGCGACAAGTGCGAGACGTCGACGGAATCTCATTGCGGCCCTTTCTCGGTATCACGGAAACCCGGCACTTGCGGAAACCCGGTGCTGATGGAGCCGTGCTGGCAAGCCCGCACGCACCGAAACCCGGTGAGGGATGCCACCTCAGTGGGTGAGGATCTTGGACAGGAAGTCTCTGGCCCGCTCGCTGCGCGGCCGGGCGAAGAACTCCTCCGGCTGGCTCTGCTCGACGACCTGCCCGTCGGCCATGAAGACGACCCGGTTGGCCGCACGGCGGGCGAAGCCCATCTCGTGGGTGACCACCACCATGGTCATCCCCTCCTGGGCCAGCCCGATCATCACCTCGAGCACCTCGTTGATCATCTCCGGGTCGAGCGCGGAGGTGGGCTCGTCGAAGAGGATCACCTTCGGGTCCATCGCCAGCGCCCGGGCGATCGCAGCCCGCTGCTGCTGGCCGCCGGAGAGCTGTGCCGGCAGCTTGTGGGCCTGGTTCGCGATGCCGACCCGGTCCAGCAGCGACATCGCCTTCCGCTCGGCCTCAGCCCGGCCGAGCCTGCGCACCTTGACCGGGCCGAGCGTGACGTTCTGCAGGATCGTCTTGTGCGCGAAAAGGTTGAACGACTGGAACACCATGCCGACGTCCGCCCGCAGCCGGGCCAGCGCGCGACCCTCGGCCGGCAGCGCCCTGCCGTCGAGCAGGATCCGCCCCGAGTCGATCGTCTCCAGCCGGTTGATCGTGCGGCACAGCGTGGACTTGCCCGACCCGGACGGGCCGATCACCACGATGACCTCGCCCCGCCCGACGGTCAGGTCGATGTCGCGCAGCACGTGCAGCGCGCCGAAGTGCTTGTTGACGTTCTCGAGCAGCACGAGCGGAGCCGTGCCGCCCGCAGGGCCAGCCGCCCCGTCGCCGGTCACCCTCATGTGCGGCAGCGTAGGCCACGCCACAGACAGAAAGCCGGAAACGGCCCGTGTCCCATCGATCTTGTGCCGAACCGCCCGGGCTGGCGCCCGGCCTCGGCGAGGGTCCGCGTATCCTCGTTCGCCAAGATGAGCGCGCGCAGCTACCAGGTCCGCACCTACGGGTGCCAGATGAACGTCCATGACTCCGAGCGCCTGTCCGGCCTGCTGGAGGAGGCGGGCTACGTCCGCGCGGCCGACGGTGCCACCCCGGACGTCGTCGTGCTCAACACCTGCGCCGTCCGGGAGAACGCCGACAACCGGCTGTACGGCAACCTCGGCCACCTGAGGCCGGTCAAGCAGGCCAACCCGGGCATGCAGATCGCGGTTGGCGGCTGCCTGGCGCAGAAGGACCGTGGCGAGATCGTGGCCCGGGCGCCATGGGTGGACGTGGTCTTCGGCACCCACAACATCGGCTCGCTGCCGGTGCTCCTGGAGCGTGCCCGGCATAACGCTGAGGCACAGATGGAGATCAGGGAGGCGCTGGAGGTCTTCCCGTCCGCTTTGCCGGCCCGGCGCGAGTCGACGTACGCCGGCTGGGTGTCGATCTCGGTCGGGTGCAACAACACCTGCACGTTCTGCATCGTGCCCGCGCTGCGCGGCCGGGAGAGGGACCGGCGGCCGGGCGAGATCCTGGCCGAGGTGCGGGCGCTGGTGGCCGACGGGGTAAGCGAGGTCACCCTGCTCGGGCAGAACGTCAACTCCTACGGCGTCGAGCTCGGCGACCGGTACGCGTTCGGTAAGCTGCTGCGGGCCTGCGGGGAGGTGGCCGGGCTAGAGCGGGTGCGGTTCACCTCGCCGCATCCGGCGTTCTTCACCGACGACGTGATCGCCGCGATGGCCGGGACGCCGAACGTCTGCCACCAGCTCCACATGCCGCTGCAGTCCGGCTCGGACCGGATCCTGCGCGCAATGCGCCGGTCGTACCGGTCGGCCCGGTATCTGTCTATTGTGGACACCGTGCGGGCCGCGATGCCGGACGTGGCCATCACCACCGACATCATCGTCGGCTTCCCGGGCGAGACCGAGGCGGACTTCGCGGCCACCCTGGAGGTGGTCCGGGCGGCGCGGTTCGCCGGGGCATTCACCTTCCAGTACTCGCCCCGCGCCGGCACCCCGGCCGCCAGCCTGCCGCCGTTGCCGAAGGCCGTCGTGCAGGCGCGGTACGAGCGGCTGGCCGCGCTGGTGGAGGAGACCTCGTGGACGCAGAGCCGCGCTCTGGTCGGGCGGACCGTCGAGGTGCTGGTCGCGGTGGGGGAGGGTCGCAAGGACGCCGGCACCCGGCGGATGACCGGCCGTGCCCGCGACGGCCGGCTGGTCCACTTCGCCGGAAGCCCGGAGGTTCGGCCCGGCGACGTGGTACACACCGTGATCACCTACGCCGCGCCGCACCATCTGGTGGCCGACCGGCCCCTGCTGGCGCATCGCCGGACCCGGGCCGGCGACAACTGGGCGGCCGCCGTGGCACCCCGGCCCCCCGGCGTGCTGCTCGGCATGCCGACCGTAGGCGCCCCCGCTAGCTGACCTCCGCCGCAACCGGTGCGCGGACAGAAAGCGCAGTGGGACCACGCGATCTGTCCACTCACGCGATCTGTCCACTCACGCGGCCGAAAGCCGATCGAGGGTGGACCGGACCACGGCCACCACGTGGTCCGGCCGCTCGGTCAGGTCCGCCCAGGTGAAGCGCAGCACCGTCCACCCCGCGGTGACCAGCTCGTTCTGGCGGGTGCGGTCGCGCTGGAACCGGGCCGGGTCCACATGCCAGACCAGGCCGTCGACCTCGATCGCCAGCCGGGTCGTGGGGAACGCGACATCCAGCACCACCGACTGGCCGCCGAGGCGTACCGGATAGTTCGGTAGCCAGCCGATCAGCCCAGCCGAGCGGAGCAGCCGGTGCAACACCCGCTCGGCTTCGGAGGCTGCGCCGTCTGACGCCCGTCGCAACAGTCGCCGGAGCCGCGCATTGCCCAGCCGCTTGGGCGACCCAGCCAGCCGGTGGCTGGCGTCCGCGGGGGCCAAGCCGCACCCGGTGCACCATGATCGGCCCGCCCGGACGGGGCCGGGCCTCGGGCGGCACCGTCACGTGCGGCGGATGCCCGTTCACCGGGAGCCGCCATAATGCCGCGGCGGACAGGTGGCTCAGCACCGCTCGCGGGCCGCAGGCAAGGTACGCCGCCCACCGCCACGCCGGCTCGGTCATCGGCGTGGCCCCGGCCGAGAAGACGCCGTTGGCCTGGCAGCACCAGGCGCCGTCAGCGACCCTGGAGCGGACCTGCCAGGCTGAGTACCCGGCCGCGTACGCCTGCTGGAGGGAGAAGAGGCCGTGCTGCCGCCGGGCGAGCCGGACCAGCTCAGGTTTCATGCACGCCAGCCTGCCGGAACGACGGCGGCGGCCGGTTCGACCGTCCACAGGCACCGTGAGTGGACCGAAAGCGCAGTGGGACCACGCGATCTGCCCACGGACGGAGAGACGTACGTCAGCTCCCGGCGGAGCGCTCGGCCTCGGCCAGCCACTCGCGGCGGGCGGCCAGGTTGGCCTCGGCGTCGGCGATCCGTTTCGGGTCGCCGTTGGCCTGGGCCTTGGCGAGCTGGGTCTCGGCCTTGGCGACGGCGTCGCGGAGCTGCATGAGCACGGGGTTGCTGGTCACCGAGGCCCGTCGCCACTGTGCGTCCACGGCCTCCCGGATCCGCTGCTCGGCGGCCCGCATCCGGGTGTCCAGCCCCCGCATCGCCTCCCGTGGCACGTGCCCGATCCGGTCGTAGGCGTCCTGCAGCTCACGCAGCCGGGCCTGCGCGGCCTTGACGTCGGACAGGTCGACCGCCTCGGCCTCGGCGATCACCGCCTCCTTGCGCTGGAGGTTGTCGTGCTGCTCGGCGGACCGCTCGCCGTACACCTCCGACCGCCGCGCGAAGAACCGGTCCTGCGCCGCCCGGAACTTCTGCCAGAGCTGCTCCTCGGCGTCCTTGGTGGCCCGCCCGGCCGCCTTCCACTCGCCCATGAGCTGCTTGAGCCGGGCCGCGGTCGGGCCCCAGTCGGCGGAGTCGGCCAGCGCCTCGGCCTCGGCGACCAGCTCCTCCTTGCGCACCTTGGCGGCGTGCCGCTGCTTGTCCAGCTCGGCGAAGTGCGAGCCGCGGTGCCGGGTGAAGGTGTCCCTGGCCACCGCGAACCGCTTCCACAGCGTCGCGTCGGTACGCCGGTCCACCCCACGGATGGCCTTCCACTCCTCCACGATGGCCTTGAACCGGTCACCGGTAGCCTTCCAGTGCGTGCTGTCGGCCAGCGACTCGGCCTCGGCCACCAACCGCTCCTTGGCCGCCACCGCCTCCTGCCGGGACCGCGCCCGCGCCGCCGCTGCCTCGTCCGCCTTGGCGTGCGCGGACTCGGTGAGCTTGGCCAGCCGCCGGTCCAGCGCGCCCAGGTCACCGATCACCGCGGCGGTGGCCAGCGACTCGCGCAGCGTGGCCGCGTGCGAGAGCGTGGCAGCGGGATCTCCGGCCCCGCTGGCCAGCCGCTGCTCCAGCAGCTCGACCTCCGTGGCAAGATCCTCATACCGTCGCTCGTAGTGCGCGAGCCCGGCCGCGGGATCCCCGGCCTGCCATGAGCCGATCTGCCGCTCGCCGGACTCGGTCTTCACCCAGACCGTGCCGTCGGCGTCGATCCGACCCCATTCGCTGCTGGTCATGTCCGCATTCTCACAGCAGTGCGGCCCAATGGTCAGCCCGAGGACGGTGGTTCGGCTCAGATAGTCTCGATTAGTGCTTGTGGCCGCTGCGTTCTGTCCACATCCGCCGCTGTTGGTGCCTCGGGTCGCGGCCGGCGCGGCCGGCGAGCTCGACGGGCTGCGGGCTGCCTGCGACGAGGCGGTACGCCGGCTGCTGGCGGCGGAGCCGGAGAGGCTGTACGTGATGGGCGCTGGCGAGCGGGCGCGGTGCCACGGCCCGGGTGACCACGGGTCCTTCGCCGGGTACGGCGTCGACCTCACCGTGCGGCTGGGGCCGGCGCGGCACAGCGGCGCCGACAGCCTGCCGCTGCCGATCACGGTGGGTGTCTGGCTGCTCGGCCGGGCTGGAGATCACCCGCCGGCCGCGGGCGCGCAGGTGGGGCCGGACGGGGCCGCGCCGCCGCTGGATCTGCGCGGCCGGGTGGGGCTGCTCGTCATGGGGGACGGCTCGGCCCGCCGTACCGACACCTCACCGGGCTACGCCGACCCGCGGGCCGCGCCGTTCGACGCCGGTGTGGAGCAGGCGCTCGCGGCCGGCGACCCGGCCGACCTGGCCACGTTGGACCTCGGCCTCGGTGCCGAGCTGCTGGCCGCTGGGGTGCCGGCCTGGCGGGCGGCGGGGGCGCTGCTCGGCGGCGGCAGGTACGCTGCCGAGCTGTTGTACGCCGGGGCGCCGTACGGCGTCGGGTACCTCGTTGCCTCGTGGGTGCCGCGATGAGCCGGGTGGTGGCCGTGGTCGGCCCGACCGCGGCCGGCAAGTCCGAGCTGGCGGTCGAGCTTGCCCGCCGGCTCGACGGCGAGATCGTCAACGCTGACTCGATGCAGCTCTACCGGGGCATGGACGTCGGCACCGCCAAGCTGGCCGAGCCAGCGCGGCGTGGCGTACCCCATCACCTGCTGGACCTCTGGGACGTCACCCAGACGGCCAGCGTGGCGGACTACCAGCGGCTCGCTCGGGCGGCCATCGACGCGATCCTGGCCCGAGGCCGGACGGCGCTGCTGGTCGGCGGGTCCGGGCTGTACGTTCGCGCGGTGCTGGACCCGCTGGAGTTCCCCGGCACCGACCCGGCCATCCGGGCCCGGCTGGAGGGCGAGCTGGCCCACCTTGGCGCTGCGACCCTGCACACTCGGCTGGCCGTGCTGGACCCCGCGGCGGCCGGCGGCATCCTGCCCAGCAACGGCCGGCGGATCGTGCGGGCGCTGGAGGTCGTCGAGCTGACCGGCAGGCCGTACACCGCCACGATGCCGGCCTATGCCGGGCGGGACGACGCCGGGCCGGCCGGTGCTGTGCCGGCCGGTGCCAGGCCGGCGTACCGCGGGTGGAGCGCCGGGTACACGGCGGTACGGCTGGGGCTGGACCGGCCCGACCTGGACGAGCGGATCGGCGCCCGGGTGGACCTGATGTGGAGCCGTGGCCTGGTCGAGGAGGTGCGCACGCTCCTGGCGGCCGGGATCCGGGACGGGCTGACCGCGAGCCGGGCGCTCGGCTACCAGCAGGTGCTGGCCCAGCTTGCCGGACGCTGCACCGAGGCCGAGGCCAGGGCTGAGACATGCCGGGCGACCAGGCGGTTCGCCCGGCGCCAGCGGTCTTGGTTTCGCCGCGACCCCGGGGTGGTCTGGCTGGACGCCGCCGCGCCGGACCTGCTCACCGCCGCGCTCGACCGGCTCGGCGCGGCCGGCTGAGCGTCGCCTCTCCGGGCTCCGCCCACCAGCCGACCCGGACCGGGATCGCCCCCGTCCTTCATCGCCCGGCCCATCCGGACAGGTCGGAGACCTGCGCACCGCCAGCCCCAGCGGTGTGCCACGATCGACCGCGTGGAGCTGCGGTTCGTCAAGGGTCATGGCACGGAGAACGACTTCCTCGTGCTGCCCGACATCGCGGCTGCCGAGCTGACCCCCGAGCTGGTCCGGGCACTGTGCGACCGGCATGCCGGGATCGGCGCGGACGGCGTGCTGCGGGTCGCCCGGGAGGGCGCACGCTGGTTCATGGACTACCGGAACGCTGACGGCACGGTCGCCGAGATGTGCGGCAACGGTGTGCGGGTCTTCGCTCGGTACCTCGTCGACGCGGGCCTGGCTGAGCCGGGCGTCCTGGAGCTGGCCACCCGTGGCGGCGTCAAGCGGGTCAGCGTTCCGGCCAGCGGTGACATCACCGTGGCGATGGGCCAGCCGGAGCTCCTCGACGCCGCGCCCGTGGTGGCCGGTGTCAAGGCCATCGCGGTGGGCATGGGCAACCCGCACGTCGTCGTTTCACTGTCCACAATGGACGAGCTGGCCGCGCTGGACCTGACCCGGCCGCCCGAGGTGGACCCGCCGCTGCCGGCCGGGCAGAACGTCGAGTTCGTCGTGCGCCGCGGCGGGCGGTCGCTCGCGCTGCGGGTGCACGAGCGTGGGGTGGGAGAGACCCGGTCCTGCGGCACCGGGGTCTGTGCGGCGGTCGTCGCCACCGCGTGCGCCGACCCCGGGAGGGCCGAGTGGGGGGCGGAGTGGACGGTCGACGTACCGGGCGGCCGGCTTTCGGTGATGTGGACTGACGACGGTGTCGCGCTGAGCGGTCCGGCCGTCCTGGTCGCGGCCGGGCGGTGGCGGCCTGGGCTGGTGGCCCGGGAGCCGGCGCCTACTCGACGGTGACCGGTTCCAGCTCGACGAGATCGTCATCCCCGTTGTCGTCATCGTCGTCCGGTCGGGTGGGCAGCTCGCGCATCCCGCGCAGCGGCGACCAGAACACCCACCCGAACGCGACCGCTGCCCCGGTCGCCCCCACCCACAGCGTCGGCCGGACCCCGACCACGGATCCGAGCACGCCACCGGCCAGGCCGCCGAGCGGCATGGTGCCCCACACCAGGAACCGGATCGTCGCGTTCATCCGGCCGAGCAGCCGCTCCGGGCACAGGCCCTGCCGGAAGCTGACCTGGGTGATGTTGTAGACCACCGACAGCGCGAACGACGCCGCGAGGCCGAACGCGGCCAGCCAGAGCAGCCAGCCGCGCTGGGCCAGCGGCACGAGCAGCCCGAACGGTCCGGACACCGCGGTGGACAGCCAGATCGTCTGGCCCTGGCCGATCCAGCCTGCCACCGGCTGGCCACCAGCGCGCCGACCAGCCCGCCGACGCTGGCGACGCTGAAGACCAGCCCGATCAGGCCGGCCGACAGGCCGAGGTCGCGGGCCAGCAGCACGAGCAGCATCGCGCCGGACAGGCTGGTGAAGAAGTTGAACGTCGCGGTGCAGCCGCTGATCGCGCGCAGGATTCGGTGGCCGAAGACGAACCGCACGCCCGCGGCGACCTCCCGGCCCAGGTGCCGGTCGGGGGACCGCTCCGGCCGTGGCTCCCGGGCGCGGATCAGCCCGACGCAGCCGGCCGACCACAGGAAGCTCACCGCGTCCACCAGCACGGCGTACGGCGCGGTCAGCGCCTGGACCAGGAGCCCGCCAGCCGTCGGCCCGGCCACCTGGGACACCGACTGGCTGGCCTGCAGTGTCGCGTTTCCCTCGACCAGCCGCTCCCGCCCGACCAGGTGCGGCAGGTAGCTCTGGTACGCCACGTCGAAGAAGACTGTGAGCAGGCCGGTGCCCAGCGCCACGACGTAGAGCTGAGGCAGGCCCAGCACGCCGAACCAGGCGGCCAGCGGTAGCGAGCCGAGCAGCACCGCCCGGCCCAGGTCGGCGGCGACCATCACCTGGCGGCGCCGCATCCGGTCGACCCAGGCGCCGGCCGGCAGCCCGACCAGCAGGAAGGCCAGGAACTCGAACGTCGTCAGCAGGCCGACCTCGAACGGGGTAGCGTGCAGCGTGGTGATCGCGAGCAGCGGCAGGGCCAGCACGGTGACCTGGGTGCCAAGCTGGCTGATCGTGTCGCCCGCCCACAGCAACCGGAAGTCGCGGTGGCGCAACAGTGAACTGGGCACCCGTGCAGCGTGCCCGGACTGGTTGAGCTCTGTCAGTCGGTTTATCCTCACGGCGTAGCGGAGCCCGCACGCAGACCCGACCGGCAAGCCGGCGTTGTGGTCACCTCTCGGCGTTGTGGTGACCTCTCGTTGCTGTGGCGGCGCGTGTGGTCACCTCTCGGCGTTGTGGTGACCTCTCGTTGCTGGGAGACCCCAAGAGGTGACCACACGGGCGGCCAGCCTCTAACTTGCGTGCTCTTGTCGGTGGGCCGTGTCAGGATCGACGCGATGATGACTAAACCCATGTACGACGGCAGACGCCTCGGCGATGGCGGCGGGTTGGAGCTGGAGGAGCGGCAGGCCCTGCGCCGCATCCCCGGTCTGGCCACCGAGCTCGCCGACGTCAGCGAGGTTGAGTACCGCCAGCTCCGGCTGGAGCGGGTCGTCCTGGTCGGCGTCTGGACCGAGGGCACCCTCTCCGCCGCCGAGAACTCGCTGGCTGAGCTGGCCCGGCTCGCCGAGACGGCCGGCTCCGAGGTGCTGGACGGGCTGATCCAGCGCCGCGCCCGACCCGACCCGGCCACCTACATCGGCTCCGGCAAGACCGCCGAGCTGCGCGACATCGTGCTGGCCACCGCGGCCGACACGGTGGTCTGCGACGGCGAGCTGACCCCGGCGCAGCTTCGCACGCTGGAGGAGCGGGTCAAGGTCAAGGTGGTCGACCGGACCATGCTGATTCTGGACATCTTTGCCCAGCACGCCCGCAGCAAGGAGGGCAAGGCCCAGGTCGAGCTGGCCCAGATGCAGTACATGCTGCCCCGGCTGCGTGGCTGGGGCGAGGCGCTGTCCCGGCAGGTCGGTGGGCGAGCCGCGGGTGGCGCGGGCATCGGTGGCCGCGGCCCCGGCGAGACCAAGATTGAGATCGACCGGCGGCGGATCCGGACCCGGATGGCCAAGCTGCGCCGCGAGATCGCGCATATGAAGACCGCCAGGGACACCAAGCGTGAGCAGCGCCGCCGCCGCGCCGTGCCCAGCGTGGTCATCGCCGGCTACACCAACGCCGGCAAGTCCAGCCTGCTCAACCGGCTCACCGGGGCCGGCGTGCTGGTGGAGAACGCGCTGTTCGCCACCCTCGACCCGACGGTGCGGCGCTGCCAGACGGCGGACGGGCGAGTCCATACCCTGGCCGACACCGTCGGCTTTGTCCGTCACCTGCCGCACGACCTGGTCGAGGCGTTCCGGTCCACGCTGGAGGAGGTCGCCGACGCCGACCTGGTACTGCACGTGGTGGACGGCGCCGACGCCGACCCGGAGTCGCAGATCAGCGCCGTCCGGGCCGTGTTCGCCGAGATCGACGCGGCCGGCGTGCCGGAGCTGATCGTCGTCAACAAGGCCGACGCCGCGGACCCGGCCACGCTGGACCGGCTGCGGGCGGCGTTCGGCGAGGCGGTGTTCTGCTCGGCCCGCACCGGCGAGGGGCTGGACAAGCTGCGCGCGGTGATCGCCGACCGGCTGCCCCGGCCGCGCGCCGAGCTCCACCTCCTGGTGCCCTACGACCGCGGCGACCTGGTCGCCCGGGTGCACCGGCACGGCGAGGTCATCGCCTCGGATCACACCGCACATGGCACGGCGCTGCACGTGCGGGTGGATCCCGAGCTGGCGACCGCCCTGATGCCCTACATCGGGCAGCCCTCGGCCGACGTGACCGCGTAGGGTGGAGCCGGTAAGACCCCGTGACAGGAGGATCCGGATGGGCACGCTCAGTATCTGGCACTGGTTGATCGTTGCCATCGTCGTGCTGGCGTTGTTCGGCTACAAGAAGCTGCCGGACGCCGCGCGGTCGGTCGGCCGGTCAATGCGGATCTTCAAGTCGGAGTACCACGAGATGCGGCAGGAGGACGACGTCCGCCGCACCGAGCCGACCCGTCCGGCGGCACCGGCCGCGCCCGGCGTGATTGAGGGCGAGGCGGTACGCCGCGCGGAGCAGACCCGGGACGAGGCGCCCCGGCGCCAGGAGTGACGGCGGTCGCGGCAGAGGCCCCGACACCCGCCCTGGCCGACCGCGACGGCCCTGCCCATCGCGCTGCCGGCGGCCCGCCATGGTTCGTGGTGGTGACCGCGGGCGTGCTGCTCGCCTGGCTCACCGTCGACGTGCTGGTCGGCGGGCCGTGGACGCGGCTGGACCACCAGGTCGCCGGCTGGTCCTGGTCGACCGGCATCCGGCGCGGTTCCTTCGTCCGCAAGCTGGCCATCTACGTCTTCACCCTGCCGGGGCATCCGGCCGCCATCGCGGGGCTGGTGACGCCGTTCGTCGGTGTGCTGGCCTGGGTCCGGCGGAGCTGGCAGCCCGTGCTGCGGGTCGCGGTGGCGGCCGGGCTGCTGGTCGCGGTGGTCATGGCGTTCAAGTACGGCGTGGGCCGCACGGCGCCGAACATCGACCGGGTCCATTTCGATGGTGAGTCCTTTCCTTCTGGGCACGCCGCGCTGGCGGTGGTGATTTGGGGCCTGCTGGCCTGGCTGGCGGTCGACCTTGGGCTGCCGGCGTGGTCACGGTGGGGGCTGCGGGTGCTCGGCTACGCCGCCCCGGTGGTCACCGTGGCCGCGATGCTGCTGCTCGACTACCACTGGCTGACCGACCTGCTGGCCGGGCTGGCGGTAGGGGTGCTGGCACTGCGCGTCATTCACGGGCTCTTCGCTGGCCGGCTGGGAGACTGGGGCGGTGCGGCAGATCAGGGGCGGGGTGACGCTGGCCGGCATCGCGCTGATGCTCTGGCTGGGCTCACCGACGGCCGCCACGGCTGAGGCCACCGCCACGGCTGAGGCCACCGCCCCAGGGCCGGTCGCCGTACGCTGCGTGATCACCGACCCGAGGATCACCGAGTCGTCCGGCCTGGCCGCGGCGGGCGCCCGGCTGTTCACGGTGAACGACGGCGGCAGCGGGCTGGTCGTGTACGTGCTGGACGGCCGGTGCCGGGTGACCGGCGTGATCCGGGCCGGCATCGACCCGTACGACGTGGAGGACCTGGCCCGCTCCGCCGACGGCACGCTGTGGCTCGCCGACCTCGGCGACAACGACCGGCGGCGCCGTACCGTCGCGATCGAGCTGCTGACCGAGTCCGGCGAGGCGACGCTGCACCGGTTCAGCTACCCGGACGGCGCGCACGATGCCGAGGCGCTGCTGCTGGACCGGCAGGGCCGGCCGTTCATCGTCACCAAGGAGGTGTTCGGGCGGAGCGGGGTGTACACCCCGGTGGGCGTGCCGGCCGCTGCGCGGTCGACGCCGCTGCGCAAGGTGGCCACCGTGCGGTTCGGCCCGACCGGCACCCCCGGTGGCCCGGTCGGGACCGTGGGGCAGGTGCTGGTCACCGGTGGTGCGGTGTCCCCGGACGGCACCCGAGTGGTGCTGCGCACCTACACCGACGCCTACCTGTGGCGTGCCGACGACGCGGATGTGGTCAAGGCGCTGCGGGACGGCCGGCCGACCCGGATCCCGCTGCCGCCCACCCGGCAGGGCGAGGCGGTCACGTTCAGCCCGGACGGCCAGCGCCTGTTGACCAGCACCGAGGGGGTGCCGGGGGCGGTGCACGTCATCTCCCTCGGCACGCTGGCGGGCCCGCCGGCTCCGGATGGCACGCCGCCGTCCGGTACGGCGGCCCGCGCCCCATCGCCCGGCCGGAAGGAGCCCAGCACGGGGTGGACGACGTTCGGTGGGCTGGTGCTGGCGGGTGTGCTGGCGACCGTGCTGATGTGGGGCGGCGGCAAGGTCCGCGACCTGGCCCACCGCCGTGGCTGACCGGCGGCCTTGCCCCGCGCCAGCGGATCAGAGCCGGCGTAGCAACGCCACCACCCGGCCGAGCACCGTCGCGTCATCGCCGAGGATCGGCGGGTAGGCCGGGTTCTGCGGGAGCAGCCAGACGTGCCCGTCGCGGCGGCGGAACGTCTTCACGGTCGCCTCGCCGTCGATCATCGCGGCGACGATGTCACCGGTCTCGGCGACGGGCTGCTGGCGGACCACCACCCAGTCACCGTCCGCGATGGCCGCGTCGATCATCGAGTCGCCAGCGACCCGAAGCAGGAACAGGGTGCCCTCCCCGACCAGCTCCCGGGGCAGCGGGAACACGTCCTCCACGGCCTCCTCGGCCAGGATCGGCCGGCCGGCGGCGATCTGGCCGACCACGGGCACGTACGCCGGGACCGGCCGTTCGGCGATCTCCTCGGCCGAGACCGACGGCTCCTCCGGATCGGGCATCCGCACGTCAACGGCGCGCGGCCGGTTGGGGTCGCGGCGCAGGAAGCCCTTCTTCTGCAGGGTGGCGAGCTGGTGCGAGACGCTGGAGGTGGAGGTCAGGCCGACCGCCTCGCCGATCTCGCGCATGCTCGGCGGGTAGCCTCGGCGCTCCACCGAGTCGCGGATCACCTCCAGGATCCGCCGTTGCCGGGCGGTCAGCCCGCTCGCGTCCGGCGGGCCGTCCGGGATCTCCCGTACGGTGCCCGCCGTGCCCGGGCCCGCCGTACCGGCGCTCGTCCTCCCGGCATCTGTCGTGCCAGCCTCTGCCGTACCGGGGTCGTCGGCGTGCGTGCCGTTCGTCCCGGCCTTTCGTCGGCCGCGGCCGGTCCTGTCTGCCCCTGTCGCCACGACGCCTCCTTTGCCCGCCGAGCCGTGACCCGCTCGTGCGATCCCGCCCGAATGATCCACGGCGGACGCTAGCGCCCGGCCAGGACGGTTTCAAACAGGTGTTCGAAGGACACGCCGTACGGATCTCGATTTTGTCAGACCCCGATGGTTCACTGTCGCGCAGACGTTCGATCGAACAGACGTTCGGTCTGGTCGGATGGCCTGTGGGAGGTCCCGCCATGTCAGTCGCACCGGAGTTGCCGCCCAGGATCTCGTCGCCCACGACCGTGTCACCAAAGGCCGTGTCACCCGGGATCCTGTCGTCCAAGGCCGGCCGGCCGGCTGGTGGGGCAGTCGTGATCGCGTTCCCCAGCGCGCGGCCGGCCGCGTCATCGGTCGAGCCGCTGACCGAGGAGCCGGCCGGAGCATGCCGGATGGCGTGGCCAATCGCCAGGCCATACCGAGTGGTGCGGCCCGCGCGGCCGGCGCCCGCGGCGGTGGGCCCGATCGTCGCCCGCTCGGCAGCCACGGTCCCGGCTTGTGCGGATCCGGCTTGTGCGGATCCGGCAGCGGGCGTTGGGCGGCTGCGGCTCACCCGGCGCGGTCGCCGCGTGGTCGCCGTGGCAGTCGTGCTGCATACGGCGGCGTTCTGCTGGCTCGGCCTGCAGCTCGCGCATGTCCGGACCGCGGTGCCGCCGACGGCGCCGACGGTGGTGGAGGTGCGCCCGGGCGACACGCTGTGGAGCATCGCCCGGCGGGTCGCGCCAGATGCGGACGCCCGCGCCGTCGTCGACTCGCTGCGGCGCGGCAACGGGCTTCCCGACGGCACGGTCCACCCAGGCCAGATCCTGTACGTCCGCCCGTGAGTGTGCTGGCTGGGCCCGACGATGGGTGTCCGCCAGCGAGCTGTCGACGCCCGCTGAGCCCGGCGAGCGCCGCGGGCAGGCTGGCTGACGGACAGGTGAACGCCGGCCCGCCAGATCGCCTCGCGGCGCGAGGTCGCTCATGGCGACATGATTGGGAACCGGGGGTCATGAACGGGCCGGCGTCGCACCTCAACATAACCGATGCGTCCAGCGTTCCCGTGATCGCCGCGAAACTGTCCGCGGTGTCACGTACCGTTGACCGCATGACCGACCCAGGGCAGCCTGCCGGCGAACGTCGGCCCCGGCCGCACGTCGCCGCGGACGTGGAGCGGCTGGCCGCTGCCCGCTGGCACGGCGAGCCGCTGGCCCGGATCGAGCTGGCGCACGCCACCGCCGCTGTGGTGGTGGAGGCCGGGCGCAGTGGCGTTGGCCCACGTACCCCCGACCTGCTGGACCTGGCCGACACCGTCGGGCTGGACACGCTGGCCGAGCTGTGGCGGGAGGCCGCCGACGACTCGTTGCCCGGCGTGTTGTGGACGCTGTACCTGCTGCGGAGCTGGTGCCGCGAGCAGGGCTCCGCGCTGGCCCGGTGGTACGCCGCCGGCCGGGGGCTGGCGCCGGTGGCCGAGGTGGTGGCTGGGATGGCCGACGGCGTAGACCCGGCGGCGGTCCGGGCGCTCGCCGACGCCGTGCTCACCGGGGCCTACAAGGGCGACTTCGCGGTCGCGCTGGAGCGGGCCGCGGCGTTCTTCCGGATCGTGGCGCTGGGGCGCTCGGAGGTGGCCGGCGACCATGAGCGGGCCGCTGAGTGGTCCCGGGCCGAGCGCAACGTGCGGACCGCCGACGCCCTGGAGCGGGCCGCGGCGGCCTGGCGGGACGGCACTCTACGCTGATGGGCACGATCAGGGTCGGTACGGCGTCCTGGACGGACAAGACGCTGCTGGACTCCGGCTGGTACCCGGCTGATGTGACCACGCCGGAGCAGCGGCTGAGGTACTACGCCAGCCAGTTCCCGCTGGTCGAGGTGGACTCGACCTACTACACCCCGCCCAACGAGCGGAACTCTCGCGCCTGGGTCGAGCGCACGCCCGAGGGCTTTGTCTTCAATGTCAAGGCCTTCAGCCTGCTCACCCAGCATCCCACCCGACCGGCCGCGCTGTACAAGGACGTCCGGCCCGAGGGGACGAGGAACGTCTACCTCAAGGACCTGCCGGCGGCGACGGTGGACACCGTGTGGGAGCGGTTCCTCGCCGCGCTGGAGCCTCTGCACTCGGCCGGCAAGCTGGGCGCGGTGCTGTTCCAGTTCCCGCGGTGGTTTCCGATCGGCCGGCGCAACATGCGCTACATCCTGGAGTGCGCGGACCGGGCCAAACCATATCGGATCTGTGTAGAGTTCCGAAACAGGACCTGGCTGTCGCCGGAGAACCAGGACGAGACGCTCGACTTCCTCCGGTCCTACGCGCTGCCGTACGTCGTGGTCGACATGCCGCAGGGCTACCCGAGCTCGGTGCCGCCGGTGCTGGTCGCGACCGCCGACCTTGTCGTGGTGCGCTTCCATGGCCACAGCGAGAAGTGGGACAGCCGCGACATATACGAACGGTTCGGCTACGAGTACTCGAAGGAGGAGCTGGCCGGCTGGGCGCCGAAGATCGTGGACCTGGCGGCGACGGCCAAGGACACGCACGTGCTGATGAACAACTGCTGTGACAGCTACGCCCAGACCAACGCCCGCCAGATGGCCGACCTGCTGGCCGCGTACCTGGACGGGTAGTGGTAGTGGTACCTGGACGAGGTAGCGGTACCTGCTTACCTGGACGGGTAGTGCCGTGCGCGCGGTCTTCCCATGTGGCCGGCCGCGCGGGACGCTAGTTCCGGCACACACCGCGGGAGGTAGGCAGATGCGCGCTGTCGTGGGGAACCGGTTGCACGTGCACGGTCATGTGGTCGGAGAGCGGGACCGGCTCGGTGAGATCGTTGACGTTCGCGGGGAGGACGGCGGGCCGCCGTACCTGGTCCGCTTCGACGACGGGCACGAGTCCCTCATCTTCCCCGGCCCGGACGCCCTGATCGAGTCGGCCGACCTGTAGCAGGCAGGCCCCAGCAGGCCGAGCAGGCTTGGCCGGTTCCGGGTCTCAGCCGATCCGGACAGCGAGCTCGGGGAGGCCGAGCTCGACGCATACCTCGTTGACGATCTTGACATCGTCGACGAAGCCGTGTCGGCTGTCCAGGTCCGGAGTTTCGTCCCGGTTGAGCACGAAGTAGTCGACCGCGCCGCGGACGGCGATCTTCGCATCCTCGTCCCGGTCGGCCACCACGTCGATGAGGGACCAGAGGGCGTCGGCGATACGTGTGGCCAGACCGAGGTCGACGTTCTCGTTGTCCAGCGACTCTCTTGCGAGCTCCTCCAGGTGCCGGGTGACCTTGGCCTTGAGGTCCCGCACACCGTGTGCCGGCAGTCCGCGCTCCGTCATGCCGGGCAGCATGTCACGACCGGGTCGTGAGCAGGACCGAAGACTCGTTGCGACTTTGTCAAGTGACTGTCCACAGGGTCAGGCGTTATCCACAGCGGGGCGCTCGGGGGTGGTGCGACGCATGCTCGCCGGCCGAGGCTGTCCGGCATGACCGACGCGTTGACCGGGGCCGCAGGTCCCGAGGATCTGGTGCCGTTGACCCTGCGTGGGCCGGGTGACCTCGTTGATGTCGTGCCCTACCTGCTTGGGTTCCATCCCCGCGACAGTCTGGTCGTGGTCTCGCTGCACGCGGCCGGGGCGCAGGTCGGCGTGGTGGTCAGGGCGGATCTCGCCGAGCTGCGCGACCAGCCCGAGCTCGCTGCGCACCTGACCGCACAGCTCCTTCAGGCCGGTGCGGAGGAGATCGTGGTCGTCGTGTTCGGGGAGCTGGCCGACCCGTCGGCCGAGGTGCTGCTCGGCGTGCTGCCGGAGCGGGACCTGGTCGCCGAGATCGCCGCCGCCGCGGCCGGGTCTGGGGTGCGGATGCGGGAGGCGCTGTTCGTGGCCAGCGGCCGGTGGCGGTCCTACACGTGCGCGGACGAGGAGTGCTGTCCTGCCGCGGGCCGGCCGGTGGGTGGGGCGACGAGCCGGCTGGCGGTGGCGGCGGCCACGGTCGGCCTGGTTGTGCTGCCGGATCGGGCGGCGCTGGCCGCCACCCTGGATCCGGAGCCGGAGGACGGGATCGGGCTGGCTGCGGCCGTGGTACGGGCCGAGGGTGACCTGGCCCGCCGGGTGACCGCCGACCGCAGCGTTGAGCCCTGGCGGGCAGCGGCCGCCGCCCGGGTCCGCCGGTCGCTCGACAAGCTGACGGCCGCTGGCGCGGTGTCCTGGCCGAGCCACTCCGCGGCGGCGAAGGTGGCGGTCGGGCTGACCGACAGGGCGGTGCGGGATGCGGCTTGGCTGTGGATGGAGCGTTCTCGAGGGCTGTGCGGGGCGGTGCTCGAGCTATGGCGGGAGCTGGCCCGGCGGGTGCCGGCGGGGTACCGGGTGGCGCCGTTGTTCCTGACCGGATGGGCGGCCTGGCGGGATGGTGCCGGGCCGTTGGCCAGGATCGCGGTGGATCGGGCGCTGGAGCTCGACCCGACCTACAGCGCGGCCCTGCTGCTCGACCAGACGCTTTCCCTCGGTCTGGATCCCCGCACGACCCCACTGCTTGGCCAGGTGGTGGACGGTGCCCGGATGGTTGACGAGGCCCAGGTGGCTGGCGACACCTAGCGACGGGGGCATGCCCGCCTCGTCGACGCCCGGTCAGCCCCGCGGCGCGAGCGTCACGGCGACGGGGCGGTGGTCAGAGTCCGTCGAGGCCGGCACCGTGACATCGCTGGCGATCAGGTTAGGGGTGACGAAGACGTGGTCGACCTGCTTGCTGGGTCGTTCCGACGGATAGGTCGGCAGTGGTCGGCCTTTCGCCAGCGCGTCAGCCAGGTCCGGTCCGAGTGCGGCAAGCTGCGGGCTGCCCGGTTCGGCGTTCAGGTTCCCGGCGAGCACGACCGGCCGTTCCGGTCTGGCGAGCCCAGCCGCGACGGCCCGCAGCCGCTCCACCTCCGTCAGCGGGACAGCACCGCCGTCGGGCCGCAGGTGGGTCGCGACGACGCCGATCTCCTGACCGGAGCCCAACCCGAGCACAGCGGCCAGCGCGGTGGCGCCGACAGGCGACCCAGGCTCCGAGACAAGGACGCTGCGCACCGACCGGATGGGGAAGCGGCTCAGCATCGCGTCGCCCCACACCTCGTTCGCGGCTGGTGCGAACACGTAGCGCATGCCCAGGTACTCGGCGAGGAGCTGGAGTACGTCGTGCCCGCCGTTGGGCAGCCAGCCGCGGTCGGCGTCGTTGAGCAGTACGACGTCCGGGCGCTGTGCCCTGATGGTTCGGCCCAGGTTGCTGGGGTTGAAGCGGCCCAGCGGGTCGTAGCCCATCCCGACGTCGTAGGTGACCAGCCGGATCGGATATGTCGCGGGAACACGGCCCGCGCTCGGTCCGATCGAGATGGCGACGGTGACCAGCGCGGTGATCAGTGCCAGGCAGGTCGCCGCGACCACGCCGAACTCCTCCTGCCGGTGGCGGGCCCGGCCGCGGGCGGCCGCCCAGTTGTGTGCGCTGCCGGCACCGGCCAGAGTGCCGGCGCAGACGAGCACTGCGGCGATCTGCGGCAGCCAGACGTTCGGCAGGTCGGTGGAGACGTCGTAGGCCGTGAGGTAGCCGAAGACCAGCACGAGAAAGGCAAGCATGCCCGCTGCCGCGGCCAGGGCACGGCGGCCCGGTGGGCTGACCCGCTCGCCCTCGCCGGCCCACCCCAGGCAGGTGGCCAGCCCGAGCGCTGCGCCGGCCTGCGACCACACCGACCAGGCCGGCAGCAGGCCGGTGACCCCGCCGAGGGAAACCTTCGGCAGTGTCGCCCCGGTGATCAGGAGGAGCAGGCCGGCGGAAGCGAGCAGCGGGGACCGGGTCCAGGCGCGCGCCCGCAGGCAGCCGAGCACTCCCAGGCAGCAGGCGATGAGCAGAAGGAAGGGCGCGCGGTACTGTGCCCACCCGGCGGCGGCCTCCGCCCGGGCGGGCGAGCCGGTGACCGCACCGACCACCAGGAGGGCCGGGCCGACGCTGAACCACAGTCCCGGTGCGGCGGCCTCCCGGGCCGCCGTGTCGGTGGCCGCCCAGGTGGCCGCGGTGAGGCCGATCCCCGTGGCGACCAGGACGAGCCATGGTCCGGCGCCGGTCCACCACATCAGGTCGACGGTGCGCAGTGCGACGTGCACGGTCACCGAGCCAGCCACCCCGGCGGTGATCCCGGCCGCCACCGGCCGGCCGGCCACCGTGGTCGCGGCCATGGCCACCAGCCAGGCCACGGCGGCGGTGACCCCGATCGAGGCCAGGTACAGCTGGGCCGACCCGCCGTTCGTGCCCTGCAGCGCGATCCGGGTCGCGCCGAGCCCGGCCGCCGCCGTCACGGCCAGCAGGCGCGGGCTGAGCCGACCCAGCAGCGGAACGACCAACAGCCCCAGCGCCGGCCAGAGCACGGTGAACAGGCCGAGCCGGACGGCCGAGGCCGCACCGCGGTCGCCGTAGACGATGGTCACGGAGGGGAGCCAGACCCGCAGCACGTCGAGGAGGAGCAGCACGCCGAGCGCGAGCGCCGTGGCGGTCGACCACGGCCGTCGGGAGGTCACCGCCAGCGTGTACCGCACCGTGGCGTCGGGTGCAAGCGCGGCGTAGGTGGGGGGATGGGCTCCGAGCAGGCATGTTGCCAACCCCCCATCGCGGGCGGGTACTGTCGGGGGGATTCCACGGGAGCTCGGGCAACCGGGCTGAGAGGGCGGCTAGCGCGCCGCCGACCGATCGAACCTGGTCCGGGTAATACCGGCGTAGGGAGAGGATGCGCCATGACGGCGACCGATGCTCGCGTTTCAGTCACCACCGGCCCGATCACCGGCAGCCGCAAGGTGTACGTCGAGGGCAGCCGACCAGATGTGCGGGTGCCGGCGCGCGAGGTGCCGCTGACCAACGGCGGCACGTTCCGGCTGTACGACACCTCCGGCCCGTACACCGACGATGGCTACGTGCCTGACCTCGAGGCAGGCCTGCCCGCGTTGCGGGGCGGGTGGATCGACGAGCGTGGCGACACCGTCGAGTATCCGGACGCCGTCGACGGGCGGGTGGCCCGGCGCGGCGCCACCGGGGCGCCGGTCACCCAGCTCGCCTACGCCCGGCGTGGGGTGATCACCGCCGAGATGGAGTTCGTGGCGGTGCGCGAGGGGCTGGCGGCGGAGCTCGTCCGCGACGAGATCGCCAGCGGGCGGGCCGTGCTCCCGGCCAACGTGAACCATCCGGAGACCGAGCCGATGGTCATCGGCCGGCGGTTCCTGGTCAAGATCAACGCCAACATCGGCAACTCGGCGGTGCGCTCCGATGTCGCCGATGAGGTGGACAAGATGGTGTGGGCCGCCCGCTGGGGTGCCGACACCGTGATGGACCTGTCCACGGGCCGGCGGATCCATGAGACCCGGGAATGGATCCTGCGCAACTCGCCGGTCCCGATCGGCACGGTGCCCATCTACCAGGCGCTGGAGAAGGTCGGCGGTGACCCGGCGAAGCTGTCCTGGGAGGCGTACCGGGACACCGTGATCGAGCAGTGCGAACAGGGCGTCGACTACATGACGGTGCATGCCGGGGTGCTGCTCCGGTACATCCCGCTGACCAGCCGCCGCAAGACCGGCATCGTCAGCCGCGGTGGTTCGATCCTGGCCGCCTGGTGCCTCGCGCATCACCAGGAGAACTTCCTCTACACCAACTTCGCCGAGCTGTCCGAGATCCTGGCCCGCTACGACGTCACGTTCTCCCTCGGCGACGGGCTGCGGCCGGGCTGCACCTACGATGCCAACGACGAGGCCCAGCTTGCTGAGCTGCGCACCCTGGGCGAGCTGACCACGGTGGCCTGGGCGCACGGCGTGCAGGTGATGATCGAAGGGCCCGGCCATGTGCCGATGCACAAGATCAAGGAGAACGTCGACCTCCAGCTCGATGTCTGCCACGAGGCGCCGTTCTACACCCTCGGCCCGCTCACCACGGACGTCGCGCCCGGGTACGACCACATCACCAGCGCGATCGGTGCGGCGATGATCGGCATGTACGGCACCGCCATGCTCTGCTACGTCACGCCCAAGGAGCACCTCGGCCTACCCGACCGCGACGACGTCAAACAGGGCGTGATCGCGTACAAGATCTCGGCGCATGCCGCGGACCTGGCCAAGGGACACCCGCATGCCCACCAGTGGGACGACGCGCTGTCTGACGCGCGGTTCGAGTTCCGTTGGGAGGACCAGTTCAACCTGGCCGTCGATCCGGACACCGCGCGGTCCTACCATGACGAGACGCTGCCGGCCGTACCCGCCAAGACCGCGCACTTCTGCTCGATGTGTGGTCCGCACTTCTGCTCGATGAAGATCACCCAGGATGTCCGCCGGTACGCCGAGGAGCACGGCCTGGCCGAGCAGGAGGCGACGGCGGCGGGGATGCGGGCGATGTCGGAGGAGTTCATCGCGCACGGCAGCCGGGTCTACCTTCCCCTGGCCGGTCGGACCGACTCGTGACAGCTCGGCGGTCCCCACTGCGGCCATGAGCTGCTGGCGGTCAGCCGGGGTACGGCGTCCCCGGCTGGGGCTGGCCGTACTGCTGGCCCGGTGCCTGGCCCTGCGTGCCCGGCCCGCCCTGATAGCCACCCGGGCATCCGGGCGGCGGCCCGAACGCGCGGGTAACCTCGAAGCCGGGGATGTCGTTCGTGGTGACGATCAGCACCTGTCGAGTATGCCGGACGCGATCATCCCCGGCATCGGGATCGCCCGCGATGCCCTTGTCCGGCAGGCCGGACCACCAGCAGGGCGAGATCACAGCAGGGACGGGCGCTCCCACTTGTGGTCCAGGACGTGCTCGGCCAGAAAGGCCAGCACAGTCTCGTACCACACCTTGGCGTGCCCCGGAGTCAGGATCCAGTGGTTCTCGTCTGGGAAGTACAGGAACTTCGCCGGCACCTCGAACCGGCACAGGTCGAACCACAGCCGCAGCCCTTCGGCGATCGGCACCCGGTAGTCCTTGTCACCGTGGATCACCAGCATCGGGGTGCGGATGTTCCGTACCCCCAGGTGCGGCGAGTTGGCGAGGTACCGCTCCGGCTGGCTGAGCGGGTCACCCATCTCGCGCAGCCAGTACCACGAATGGTCGGTGGCCCCGCCGAAGGCGTCCAGATGCCACAGGCTGGCGTGGGTCACGATCGCCTTGAACCGCTCGGTCCGGGTCGCCACCCAGTTGGCCAGGTACCCGCCGAAGCTGCCGCCCATCGCGGCGGTTCGGCTCTCGTCGATGTCGTCCCGGGCGACCGCGGCGTCGGTCAGCGCCATGACGTCGGTGTACGGCCGGGCTCCCCAGGCGCCCCAGCCACGGGCGATGAACGCCGGGCCGTAGCCAGTGGACAGCGCCGGGTCGGGCAGCAGGACGGCGTACCCCCGGGCGACCATGAGCCACGGGTTCCACCGCCACGACCACGCGTTCCAGCTCGCCAGCGGGCCGCCGTGGATCCACAGCAGCAGCGGCGCCGGGTCGGCGGCCGAGGCGCCGTCCGGCAGGCACAGCCAGGCCCGCAGCGGCACGCCGTCGTCCGCGCTGGTGGTCACCTCGACCAGGGTGCCCGGCAGCGTGCCGAGGTCGCCCGGGCTGGGCAGCGGTACGGCGTCCTGGTCGGCCACCCTCGGGTCCAGCCGCACCGGCGTGGGCGGGCTGTCCACGGCCGACCGCAGCGCGTACACGGCCGAGCCGTCAGGAGCCGGCGTCACGTCCGTGTACGCACCGGACGCCGTCAGCCGGGTGATCGAACCGTCCGCGATGTCCAGCCGGAACACCGGCGAGTGCCCGCGCTCGTCCGCGATGAGGTAGACCGCGTCGCCCTCCGGCGCGAAGACCGGTGAGCACGGTGCGTCCGGAAAGCTCGGGGTGGCGTCCCGGCCGGCGCTGGTGGCCAGGTCGACCAGCCACAGCGTGCAGCGCCCGACCCCCTCGTAGGTGGTGATCTCCTCGCGCACGCAGGCCAGCGACCCACCGTCCGGGGAGAACACCGGGGTGACGAAGCCAGCGTCCGGCTCCTGCAGCACCAGCCGGCGGGCTCCGGTGGCGGTCTCGGCCACCACGATCGTGTGCCTCTCCTCGGCCCCCTGGCCGTCCACGGTCCAGCCGTAGGCGACCAGGCTGCCGTCAGGAGAGAGGGCTAGCTCCGCGTCGCCCACCCGGCCCTGCGGGTCGGGCGTGAGGTCGCGGGCTTCGGCGTAGCGCTCCTCGTCGGACGGCAGCGGGCCGGCGAGGAACACCCTGGCCTGGTCGGGGCCGATGTCGTGGTCCCAGTGCCGCACCGGGTACCGCTCGTGCAGGATCGCGGTGACCCCGGCATCCTTGCGGGCCTTGCGGGCCTGCTCGTCCTCCTCGACGGTGCCAGAACCTGGCAGCACGCCGGCCAGGAAGGCCACGTCGCCGGCCACCTGGGCGACCGCCACGGTACCGATCCCGCCCGGCCGGCTCGCGACCGCCCGGGCCTCGCCACCACCGGCCGGAAGCACCCAGAGCGCGGGCTTGTCGGCCCGATCGCCGGCACCGTCACCCGCCGTGGACCTCTCCGCCGGGTCGGGCCGGCGAGAGGTGAACACCAGCGAGCCATCCGGCGCGAACACCGGCTGCGACTCGCCGAGGGCGGACTGGGTCAGCCGCCGTGGGCGCCGTACGCCGGCCGGGTCGATCTCCCACAGCGCCGAGGCGTACTTCGTGCCGTCCGGGCCGGGGCGGGAGACCGAGGTCACCAGCCGGGCGCCGTCCGGCGAGACGACGAGGCCAGACAGCCGGGGCAGTGCGACGAACGCGGCCAGGTCCATGAACTGACCGGGTGCGGGTGTCCCGCCCGGTAGCTCCGGTGCGGGCGCCCCGCCCGGTAGCTCGGGTGCGGGTGTCCCGCCGGAAATGGTCCGATCAGTCATCGCCAGCAAGTCCCTTGGTCGAGAGAGTCCTTTGGAAGGCAAACTATCGTGCCGGGGGGACGTTCCGGCCAGCTCATCAAGTCACCGGACCCGGTTCCGGCCAGCCCGCTTGGCGTCGTACATCCGCTGGTCGGCGACGTCGATCATCCGCGGGCCGGAGCCGAGCCCGGTGTCCGCGCAGACCCCGAGGCTGATGGTGGCCCGCAGGCCGGGACGGATCACGTCCCAGTCGTGGTCCTCCACCAGTGCACGCAGCCGCTCGGCCAGGCTCCGCGCGCCGGCCACGTCGGTGTTGGCCAGCACGAGCACGAACTCCTCGCCACCGTAGCGGATCACCAGGTCACCGGGCCGGGTGGCAGCGGACAGGAGCTGGGCCACCGACCGCAGCACCGCGTCCCCGACACCGTGCGAGTACCGGTCGTTGATCTCCTTGAACAGGTCGACGTCGGCCACCAGCACCGCCAGCGGCTCACCGGTCCGCAGCGCGTGCTCGTACGCCAGCGGCAGCCGGGCGGCCAGGTACCGCCGGTTGCCCAGCCCGGTCAGCTCGTCCTCCCGGGACACCCGGTCCATCAGCAGGGCCTGCTCCTTCAACCGCCGGTTGGCCTCGGCCAGCTCGGCGTTGAGCTGCCGGTACCGCTCTGTCTCGTGGCGGGCGTGCTCCGCCTCCAGCCGGACCATCGCCAGCCGGGCGCGTTGCGCCGCGGCTTCGGCGGCGACGGTGCGCTCCAGCTCGTGGAACCGCTTGTAGTGCTCCAGCGCGCTGGTCGCCTCGCCGGCCTCCTCGTAGTCGCAGGCGATGTCGCGGTGGATGTCGCGCAGCAGCCTGCTCTGGCCGAGCTCGTTGGCCAGCTCGACCGCCTCGGCCCACAGCAGCTCAGCGGTGGCCCGGTTACCGGCCAGGAAGTGCGCCCGGCCGAGGTTGAACAGCGCCAGCGCCTCCTCCGGCCGGTCGCCGGTCCGGCGGGCAGCGGCCAGCCGGCCCGCGAAGACCGCCGGCGACGGCTCGTCGACACCCTGCGCCACCCGGGCGGCGGCCAGGTTGGCGGTCACGAACGAGCGCAGCTCCCGGTGGTCGCAGCGCAGCGCGTGGTCCACGGCGTCGGTAAGCAGGTCGACGGCCCGCTGCCGGTACCGCGCGACCCGGTCCGGCCCGACGCCGACCCGGGCGGCGAGCAGGCTGGCCAGGTAGCCCTTGTTGTTCAGGCTGACCGCGATCCACCGGGGGTCGCCGTGCTCCTGCCGGATCCGGTGCGCCCGGTCCAGCAGGTCCTCGGCCTGCCCCTGCTCTCCCTCCTCGTACAGGGTGAACGCGAGATAGTCGAGCACGGCAGCCTCGCCCACCACGTTGCCGACGGAGCGCTGGATGACCAGTGCCCGCTCCAGGTACGCCGTGGCCTCGGTCAGGTCGCCCGCCATCAGCGCGAGGTAGCCGAGGTTGGTCAGGCAGGCCGCCTGCACCGGCGGTACGGCGTACTTGTCGGCCAGGTCGGCGCCCTCGGTGAGCAGCGGGACGGCCCGGCCGGCGTCGCCGGCCAGCCGGTGATGACCGCCAAGCAGGGCCAGGGCACGGGCTGTCAGCGGCCCGTCGCCCAGCAGCCGGGCCAGCTCCACGGCGTCACGCGCCGGGTCGATGCCAGCCGCGGGGTCGTGCTCGTCGAACAGCCGCTCCGCCTGGTCCAGCAGGCTCACTAATCGGGCGTGGTCGGTGGTCGGGTTGTCAAGGGCGCGGCCGTTCTCGGGCTGGCTCCCGTGGGGTGGGCCGCCCTGGGATGAGCCGTTGCGGGGCTGGCCCGCGTCGTCGTCCCCCATGGTGTTCCCAAGGTTACCGGGCGTGTCCGGTCTGGTGCCTGATCCGACGCGGCTGGGGCCGGTGCGCCGCGGCCTCAGGGCACCGGCAGCCGGGACGGCCGCAGGATCGGCGGGTGCAGCATCATCGCCGGCCCGCGCCGGAACCGGGCCGCCGGCCGGCCGCCGTTCGGCCCGGGCACCGACCGGCCCGGCACCGGCAGCAGCAGGCCCGGCGTGGAGGACACCTTGCGCCAGAAGTTGCGCGGGTCGAGCGGCACCCCCCACACGGCCTCGTACACCCGGCGCAGGTCGGCGGCGGTGAACGGCTCGACGCAGAAGGCCGTGCCGAGCGCGGAGTACTCCAGCTTCGCCCGGGCCCGCTCGACCCCGTCGGCCATGATCCGGCCGTGGTCGAACGCCAGCCCCGGCAGCCTGGCCACGGGGTGCCAGCGCGCGTCGGTGACCTCGGCGTCTCCCCGCGGCGGCAGCTCGCAGGCCGGCGCGAAGGCCAGGTAGGCGACGGTCACCACCCGGCCGCGCGGGTCCCGGCCCGGCGTGCCGTAGGTGGCAAGCTGCTCCAGGTGCGCGGCCAGCTCGTTGACGCCGGTCTCCTCGGCCAGCTCGCGCGCGGCCGCGGCGGCCAGGTCCTCGGCCGGCCCGACGAACCCGCCGGGCAGCGCCCAGCAGCCCTGGTATGGCTCGTCGGCACGCCGTACCAGCAGCACCTCGAGCCGGTCTGACTGTACGGTGAGCGCCACAACGTCCACCGTCACTGCGGTCACCGTGCCGGTGCCCCATCGACGAAGACGTGTGACGCGACGAAGTCGTTCAGGTCGACGCCGTGCTCGACCGACCCGACCCGGACGCCACCGGACGCCTGGGTCAGCTCCAGCGACTCCCCGGGACGTACGCCAGCCTGCTGCAACAGGTGCATCACCGCGAGGTCGGGCTGGAGCTGCTCGCTGATCCGCCGTACCACAACCCGGACGATGCCCTCGCGGACCGCTCGCTGCAGCGTGGTCAGGCCCGGCTCCGAGATCGTCTCGGCGACCTGCGCGCAGGGCTGCGCACCGGTCCGCTCGCCGTCGGCGCACAGGTCGGCCAGGCCGGGGATCGGGTTGCCATGCGGGCAGTGCGTGGGGTTACGCAGCAGGGTCACCAGCCGGCGTTCGACCGCCTCGCTCATCACGTGCTCCCAGCGGCAGGCCTCGACGTGCACGTCCGCCCAGTCCAGCCCGATCACGTCGACCAGCAGGCACTCGGCCAGCCGGTGCTTGCGCATCACCGCGATGGCCTGCTCGCGGCCGTGCGGGGTCAGCTCCAGGTGCCGGTCGCCCTGCACGGTGAGCAGCCCGTCCCGCTGCATCCGGGCCACCGTCTGGGAGACCGTCGGGCCGCTCTGCCGCAGCCGCTCGGCGATCCGGGCACGCAGCGGCACGATGCCTTCCTCTTCCAGCTCGTACACGGTGCGCAGGTACATCTCGGTGGTGTCGATCAGATCACTCTGGTGACTCATGGCCCACCTCGCTGCGTTCCCGCCGGGGTTGAGCTCGATGCTACGTCGGCCCGGCGACACCGCCGATGCCGTGAGCCGCGATGCCCCGTATGAATGCAGTCTAGGGGCACCGCCTCCGCGCCCGCGGAAAGATCGACGTCTCGGCCGGGGGCGACGGGGCGGGTAGCGTTGCGGCGGTGAGCACGTCGGTGACCGTGGTGTGGCACGACGACTACCTGTCCTACAACCTGGGCCCGGGCCACCCTCTGCACCCGGTCCGGCTGGCGCTGACCATGGAGCTGGTCACGGCGTACGGCGTGCTGGACAACCCCGCGGTGTCCCTGCGCGCTCCCGAGCCGGCCGGCGACGACCTGCTCACCCTCGTGCACCGGCCGGACTACCTGGACGCGGTGCGGGCCGCGTCGGCCGCCGGCCGCGGGACCTGGGCCGGGGAGGCCTGGGGCAACGGCCTGGGCACGGCGGACAACCCGGTCTTCCCGGGGATGCACGAGGCGGCGGCGCTGATCACCGGCGGCAGCGTGCTGGCCGCCCGCCGGATCCTGCACGGGGAGGCACAGCACGCGGTGAACATCGGTGGCGGCCTGCACCACGCGATGCCGGCGCGGGCGTCCGGCTTCTGCGTCTACAACGACCCCGCGGTGGCCATCGCCTGGCTGCGCGCCGAGGGCCCCGCGTACGGCATCGAGCGGGTCGCGTACGTCGACGTGGACGTGCACCACGGCGACGGCGTGCAGATGGCGTTCTACGACGACCCGCAGGTGCTCACCGTCAGCCTGCACCAGCACCCGCTGACCCTCTTCCCGGGCACCGGCCTGCCGACCGAGGTGGGCCGCGGCGCGGCCGCGGGCACCGCGGTGAACGTCGCGCTGCCGCCGGGCACCGGCGATGCCGGCTGGCTGCGCGCGTTCCACGCGGTGGTGCCGAGCGTGCTGCGCGCGTTCCGGCCGCAGCTCCTGGTCAGCCAGTGCGGCTGCGACACGCACCACGAGGACCCGCTGGCCGACCTGGCGCTGACCATCGACGGGCAGCGCGCGTCCTATGCCGCGATGCACGCGCTCGCCCACGAGCTGTGCGACGGCCGGTGGCTGGTCCTGGGCGGCGGCGGGTACGGCCTGGTGCGCTGCGTGCCACGGGCCTGGACGCATCTGGTCGCCGAGGCCGCCGGTACGCCGATCGAGCCGGGCGCCCCGGTCCCGGCGGAGTGGGCCGAGGGGGTACGGCGCCGCGGGGTCGGCACGCCGCCGGAGCGGATGACCGAGAACGGCGCGGAGTCCTTCCAGCCGTGGCAGCCGGGTGGCGACGACAGGCTGGACCGGGCGGTCATCGCCACCAGGCGGGCGGTCTTCCCGCTGCACGGCCTGGACCCGGACGCCCCGGATGGCTGACCCTGCGGACGCGGGGCCGGTGCGGCTCGCGAACCGCCCACCAGGTATGGAAAGTTGCAGAGTATGACGTTGCGGATCGCCGGCCTGAGCGTGCTAAGCCCGGCGGACACCCTGGACGGGGCCCGGTCGCTGGCCGGCTGGGCGACCGGCCTGCCGCGCCGGGTCGGCCGGCTGCTGGACGACGCCGAGGGCCTGGTTGCCCGGATCTCGGCGGTGGTGGACCGGGCCGAGGCGGTGCTGGCCCGCACCGAACAGGTAGTGGCCACCGCGACCGGGGCGGCCCAGAACGCGCAGGCCGTTGCGGACACCGCCAAGGACCTGCTGGACACCTACGCCCCGATCGCGGTCAGGGGCGCACCGCTGGCTCGGCAGTTTGTCGAGGAGTTCTCCGAGCTGGAGGTGCACGCGGCGGTCCAGCTCGTCGACATGCTGCCCGCCGTGTACAGCTACATGCAGAACGACGTCCTGCCGATCCTGGCTACCCTGGATCGGGTTGGTCCGGACATCCACGAGCTGCTGGAGGTGTCCAAGGACGTCAAGCAGGCCGTGACCGGGATCCCCGGCTTCCGGTTCTTCGGCCGTCGCGGCGAGCGGCTGGAGGAGGAGGCCGCCGAACGGGACGACCGATAGCCGGCCGCTACGCCTCGACGTAGTCCCGGAGGGTCTGCGAGCGGGACGGGTGCCGCAGCTTGGCCATGGTGTCCCGCTCGATCTGCCGGATCCGCTCCCGGGACAGCCCGAACGCGCGACCGATCTCGTCCAGCGTGCGCGGCGTACCGTCGTCCAGGCCGTACCGCATCCGCAGCACCGCGCGCTCGCGGGCCTCCAGCGTGCCGAGCACCTCGTTGATCTGCTCGCGCATGAAGCCGAACTCTACCGCGGCCTCGGCCATCGGGGCGTCGGTGTCCTCGATGAAGTCGCCCAGCTCGGCGTCCTCGTCGTCGCCGACGGTCTGGTCCAGGGAGATCAGGTCCCGGGAGTGCTGGAGCAGCTCGCAGACCTTGGCCGGCTCGATGTCCAGCTCGGCGGCCAGCTCGTCCTCGGTGGCGTCCCGGCCGAGCTGCTGGTGCAGCAGCCGGCGGGTGCGCTGCAGCTTGTTGACCTGCTCGACCAGATGGACGGGCAGCCGGATCGTACGGCCCTGGTCGGCCATCGCCCGGGTGATCGCCTGCCGGATCCACCAGGTCGCGTACGTGGAGAACTTGTAGCCCTTGGCGTAGTCGAACTTCTCCACCGCCCGGATCAGGCCGAGGTTGCCCTCCTGGATCAGGTCCAGGAACGGCAGGCCATGGCCGGTGTACCGCTTGGCGAGGGACACCACCAGACGCAGGTTGGCCTGCAGCAGGTGGTCCTTGGCGCGGTTGCCGTCGGCGGCGACGGCGCGCAGCTCGCGGGTCTGGGTGACCGACAGCGTGTCGGCCTGCTCGGCCAGCAGGTGCGCGGCGTACAGGCCCGCCTCGACCCGCTTGGCCAGGTCGACCTCCTGCTCGGCGTTGAGCAGCGGCACCTTGCCGATCTCGTTCAGGTACACCCGGACCAGGTCGGCGGTCTGGGTGACCTGCTCGTCGAGGTCCAGCCGGGTCTCTTCGGTGTCTTCGGTGGGCTCGGCAGCCGGCGCGCTTGTCGGGTCGGCGACCGAGCGCTGCGTACGGTGCCGGCGCGAGGTGATGCGCGGCTCCACCGACGCCGAGGATCGCGGCGTCGCACGGTTGCTGCGAGGCAAGGTCACAAGTGGCTTCTTTCCCGTAGTACGGTGGCTCATACGGCATCTGTTCAACGCCTGGGAAACCGCGATGTTCCCGGTCGGCGGTGATTGGCGCCCGCTGCTGGACATGTGCAGCAACCCGTCCAAAGCCGGCAGGATCCGGTGAGCCCGGCAACCATCTCGTGGCGTGTGCGGCTTTGTCCTGACCGGCAGGGGAATCCGGGCCGTTCCGGTGCGGTTGTCGGCGGGTGTGAGAGCTATCGCGCTGACCGAGTTTGGTGGTCCTGAGGTCCTGTCCCCGCACGACCTGCCCGACCCGGTGGTCGGGCCTGACTTCGTCCTGGTCCGGGTCCGCACCGTGGGCGTGAACCCGGTGGACTACAAGATCCGCGCCGGCGCGATGCGGGGTGCCTTCCCGCATCACACGCCGCTCGTCCCGGGTTGGGACGTCGCGGGCGTGGTCGAGCAGGTCGGCCCGGGCGTGACGGCGTACGCCGTCGGCGATGAGGTGATCGGCTACGTCCGCAAGGACCACGTCCAGCACGGGACATACGCCGAGCTGGTGGCCGCACCGGACCGCACGCTGGCGCCGAAGCCGGCAGGGCTGGGCTTTGCCGCGGCCGGTGCGCTGCCGCTGGCCGGCCTGACCGCGCTGCAGTCGCTGCGCGCCGTGGGCACCGGCGCGGGCGACGTGGTGCTGGTGCACGCCGCGGCCGGGGGAGTCGGTCACCTGGCCGTGCAGCTCGCCCGGGTGCTGGGCGCCGGCCGGGTGATCGGCACCGCCAGTGAGCGCAACCACGAGTTCGTCCGGTCTCTCGGCGCCGAGCCGGTGGCCTATGGTGCCGGCCTGGTTGAGCGGGTGGCCGCGCTGGTCGGTGGCGACGGCCGGGTCGACGTCGCGCTGGACCTCGTGCCGGGTGGCGTCGACGCGCTGGCCGACTCGGCCAAGCTGGTCCGTGACGCCGCCCGGCACGTGTCGATCGTCAACGCCGCGCAGGTGCGCGCGCAGGGTGGGGTGTATGTCTTCGTCCGCCCTGACACCGCGCAGCTCACCTGGCTGGGCGAGCTGGCCGCCGCCGGGGAGCTGCGGGTGGAGATCCAGCAGGAGCTCCCGCTGGAGGCCGCGGCACAGGCACAGCGGCTGCTCGCCGAGGGACACGTACGCGGAAAACTTGTTCTCACAGTCAGGTGACGCTATAGACGGCGACCCCTCTACGGTGCGTAGAATCCCTGTCATGGCGAGGCTGGGTGAGCTGGAGCGGGCCGTCATGGACGTGCTGTGGTCGGCGGCCGCACCGTTGACCGCACGCGCGGTCGCGGTGGCCCTACCTGATCGTGAGCTTGCCCAGACCACCGTCCTGACCGTTCTGTCCAGGCTGGAGAAGAAGGGCGTGGTTCGGCGCAACCGAGACGGCCGGGCGCACACCTACGCCGCCGTGGCGACCCGTGAGGACCACGTCGCCGACCTCATGCGTGAGGTGCTCGGCACCGCGCCGGACAAGACCGCCGCGCTTGTCCGGTTCGTCGGGTCGGCGAGCCCGGAGGAGGCCGCGGCGCTTCATGCGGCGCTGCGGGAGGCGTTGTACCGGGTCGAACGGGGGCGCCGCGGGTTATGACCCTGGCAGCGGTGCTGCTGCTCGGGCTCGGAGCGCTGCTGGCCGAGCCGGTTCCCTTGTTGCTCGCCCGGGCTGGCTGGCCGCAGCGGGCGCCGCGCCCGGCGCTGGTGCTGTGGCAGGCGGTCGGGCTGGCCGCGGGGGTGGCCGCGATCGGTGCCGGGGTCCTGTACGGCGTGGCGCCGCTGGCCGGGTCGGTGCCCGCCGGGGTGTGGGCGCTGGCCGTGCAGGCCGGGCCCGGCAGTCCGTTCGCCGGGCTGGGCTGGCCGCACCTGCTGGCCCTGCTGGCTGCCGCTGTGCTGGCTGGCCGGCTGCTCGGCGTACTGCTGACCTCCACCGCCCGCACGCTGCGTGACCGGCACCGGCACCGGACCATGGTCGACCTGCTCGGCACGCCGTGGCCGGACCTCGGTGGGGCCCGGGTGCTGGCCCATCCCGACGCGGTGGCGTACTGCCTGCCCGGCCTGCGTGCCCGGGTGGTCCTCTCGGCCGGCACGCTGCGGCTGCTGAATGCCGAGGAGCTGGCCGGCGTGCTCGCGCACGAGCGGGCGCACGTCAGCGAACGGCACGATCTGGTGGTGCTGCCGTTCGTCGCCTGGGGCGCGGCGCTGCCGTTCGTGCGGGGGGTACGGCGGGCGCAGGCTGCGGTGGCCTCGCTGGTGGAGATGGTGGCCGACGACCGGGCCAGGATGGTGGCCGATCCGGGCGCCTTGGCGTCAGCGATCGCCCGGGTCGGCTCGGTGGGTGCGCCGCGGGGTGCGCTGGCCGCCGGCGGCCCGGCCGGCCCGGCCGGCCTAGGTGGCGCGGGTGACTCGGTGGTGCTGGCCCGGGTGACCCGGCTGCTTGACCCGCCGCCCCCGGTGCCGCGCTGGCTGCCGGTCGCGGTGTACGTGGGAGCGGCGCTGCTGATCCTGCTGCCAGCCCTGCCGCTGCTCCTGCCGGGATCCTGAAAGGCGTCGACCAACGGTTCGGCGACCGGGTCACGCCGAGCAGCACCAGCAGGCCGGGCTCGTCGACCGCCCCGACCACGGTGCCGGCCACCGTGACGCTCGCGTGGCTGACGCGCTGCACCACCGCCCTCATCCGGCCAGCTCGCGAATCGCGCCGGCCACCGCGTCGGGGGCGTGCAGGGTGAGCTCATGCTGCGCGCTGTCCACCCAGGTGACGGTCGAGTCGGCGAGCTCGGCGGCCAGTGCCTCGATCGTGCGTCGAGGGATGATCGCGTCCTCGGTGCCGGCGACGATCCGGACCGCGGCGGCCACCTGGGCCAGCGCACCGTCCAGCAGGGGAAGCTGGCGGACCAGCGCCCGCTGCTCGGTCAGGAACGTGCGCCAGACCGGCCGGCGGAGCTGTGCATCCAGCGCGGCCCTGGCCGCGGGCAGGTCGGCCGGGTCGAGGTAGGTCTCGAGGTCGCGCAGCCGGCGGTGGTGCAGCAGCGCTCCGGCCAGCCGGACCGTGCCGTACGTCAGCCCCTCGCCGAGCACCCGGGCGGCCAGCAGCCGGTCCAGCGGCAGCACGCAGTGCGGGCCGATCGGCGCGGCCAGCACCAGCCCGGCCACCCGACCCGGATGCCGGGCGGCGGCCAGCACCGCGATCCCGGCGCCCCAGCTATGCCCGGCGAGGACCGCCCGGTCGACCCGCTTGGCGTCCATCAGCTTGATCAGCCAGTCGACGTTGCCGGGGAAGTCGGTGCCGTGTGCGGGGTTGTGGCCGTAGCCGGGCCGGTCCGGTGCCAGCACCCGCAGCTCGGCCAGCCGCCGCCGTATCGGCGCGAAGGTGGCGGAGGTCGCGGGCTGCCCGTGCAACAGCACAACGGCCGGCTCTGTCGGCATGCCCTGATTCTGCCGTTGCCCGTTTGACTCCGACCGTTGAGGGCCAGCCCGCGGTAGGTACACGGGTTACAGCATGATCCACTCGTTCAGGACCGAGGCACGCGTCCGTGGTGCGGACGAGCAACCGGATCAGTCCGGCGGGGACCGGCCTGACCATGAACCACCAGACTTCTCCACCGGCACCATGCGCACCACGCCGTCCCGGCTGCTCAGCTCGACCGCGCGGCCAGCGGCTGTGGATGCGGGCGGAACTCCTGAAGGGCAGTCATGGTGCCGTAAGCCTGGAAAAGGCTGTGGGTCGGGATGGATCAGCCGTTGGAGCGGTGCGCCGGCTTGGATATGCACCGCGACACGGTGGTCGCCACAGTCCGCTCACCTAGGCCGTCGGGCGCAGGCCGGGCGGTGTGGACGGCGACGTTCGCGACCACGACCGCAGGAGCGATCGCGCTCGGTGACTGGCTGATCTACAAACGGGTCGATCGCTACAGGAGCGCCGGAAGCTTTGGCTGGATCCTGTCCAGAAAACAAGACTGGTCAGCAAGGCGACGTTCGCCAAGAACTACGAGCCTGGGCTGCCGCGGGATGGGAGGACATCAGCACAGCAGGGAACGGTGTGCCGCACCCAAAAGGGTGACCCCTTGGCAAGGGGCCGCGACGCGGCGCTGTTGTTGCTAGCGTGTCGCAAACAAGGAACGTCCGAAGAGAAACCCGCCTGTCACCCGCCTAGCTCACGCGAGGACTACGGAGAAGACCGCAAGCTGTTGGGATGGATGAGTGGTCGCCAACCGTACAAAGACTATCAATCGTCGCAAAGCATGCTACACTGGAGGGACGCATGACGGGGTCGTCACTACCGCGGCCGGGAGCCGCTTAAGGAAGACTGGCGGAACGACAATGTTGTTTAAGAGGAACAGGAAACCAGAAGAGGACCCTTACAAGGATACACCGTTGCACCTGGTCGAGCCGCTTCCGTTCGAGGTGTGGTCCAACGGACGGATAGTCGTGTTTACGGGAGGCTCGCGTACAAGTGACATCGCAAAGGCACACGTGTTGTTAACTGACGAGCAAGCAGCCGATTTTAATGCATCCTTCCGGAGGCAGGAACAGGAAGAAGTGCGGCTGCTGGACCTAGATAGGGTCGATAAGTCGCAAGCCTCTGCTGCCTTGGGAGATGTTGCTGTAGAGCCGGCGATCGAGTAATAAGTTGCGCCCAAACTTTGCTCCAGTCTTTCTCCCACCTCTTGGATAGCTAACGGGGTACTGTCTTGCGTAGGCACTTTCGCACCTTGGGGCTTGCCGCCGCCTTCATTGTGTCTCTGTTCTTCGCCGTCTTTGATACGGGCCTATCATACGATTTTAACTTGTTTCTGCATGGCGTGGGGGTTCTTGCGGCTCTTTACTTTGCTGTATGCCTGCTGCGCGGAACCAAGGAGGAAGGTCCTTCCGGCTGGCTCGGAAAGCCTCAGGACCTGCTGATCGACGCCGTCAAGCTGAGCGACGCTATGAATAAGGTTCTAGCAACCTACAGCGACTCGGCAAGGCTGTACTTTGCTAATGTTTTGTTCCAGCTTCCGCAGTATCTGGTGCGCGTTGACGAACGGGTGACGCCGGCGGTGCGTGGCTCCGAGATAAGAGCGGCGCTCACCCTGCGGGTGGACGGAAACATCTTCGACAGCGAGAAGAAAAAACCAGCAGGCAAACAGGCTGAGTTCCTTTTGGTTCCCGTATTTAGGACTGGCCGTAAAGTACGTATAGACGAACTCGAGATTGTCGATAACACGACAGGTGAGCACGCCCCCAGGTTGTCCCGGGATGACACGATCGCGCTTACCGCGCTTACCCTCAGGAGGCTCTTCAACTTTGAGGCGGAACAACGCGGTCTGCCCGCGCCCGATCCGACCGAGCTGCATCGGTTCTTGGTCGGCGTTTGTCAAGGAAGGCCGGGCAACATCCGGGCGCGCCTGAGGAAGATTCTTAGAATCAGTCAAGGCGTCTCGTCTGAACAACTTGAGTCGTCCGACCGACTTGAACAACTAGCGGGTCTCTGTGAGTACCTGTCCCAGGACTACTTAATTGTCGCTGAGGTAGCTCGTCCCGATGCCAGCCAACTGATTGTCACGTACGAGCACTTTACCTACAATGTTGCCTCGGGTCAAACGCCTACCGAGCGAATGCGTATACGGTTCGGGCTGGCTCCAAATACGATCGAGTTCCCGATGCAGTACGCATTCCAGGCGCAGATTTATCATCTCCAGCTCGCTGCACCGATGCACCAGTATGTGTACGACCACAGACTAGAAGTGCTCGGTGGAAATGAATCGATCACCCAGGAACATTTGGAACCCTATGGCCGTCCCTATGTTCGGGTGTACCACCAAAGTGGCAGAACAAACGCGCACTACTACATGCGGACGCGATCATTGACTAGCAGCAACGGCGCCAGTGCTCCCACCCCGCCAGACCTGAAATCAACAATCGAGTTTCGAGAGATTCCGCCGGGTGCGCTCGGTGCGGCTACTATCGTAGCTGTCGCCGCGGCGGTGCTGGTAGCCTTGTTTACTTTCACTCGTATAGGAATCGCGGGCCTGAACGCCCCCAACGCCGCCGCCGCAGCAGCTCTCAACTCGGACATACCGGCACTGATTCTGGCGCTGCCGGCGTTCACGGCGATCCTTTTAGGTCATTGGGCTGACTACACTCGCTTCCCGCGGTCTTCTCTTAGTGCGTATGGGGGCCTTTTAGGCACCATGGTTTTGTCCTTCCTAGCAGCCATCCTATTTATTTTGCATGCAAACAGAAGTTTCTCTGCCGGGGTGAACCTAACGGTTTGGAGGGATGGGAAGGGTACCGGCTGGACTCTGACGGGGGACTGGCTGTGGCTCATTCTTTGCGGTATTGCCGTAACTCATGCACTTTACCTTGTTGTGCGCCTGAGAGGTGAGGTCAAGTACTATCTCGGCCTTCCCAGGTCGCTAGACGGGTCGGAGCCTCGCTAGAGCGCACCCCCTCCCAACGGCGCGTCTTTAAGAGATCGTCATGATAGGGTCTTGGCTTGTGGTGGGGTTGAGGCGGGAGGAGAAGGCGGCGGGGGAGCGGCTGCCGGACCGGATCTCGGTTGGGGTGCTGGTCAGGACGTTCCCCGAGCAGCTGTTGGATGAGATGAGCGACGCCGCGGATGTGCGGGAGGTGCGGTACCGGACTTCTGCCCGCCCGGATGATGGTGTTCTTCGTGCTGGCGTGCTGGCTGTTCATGCGCTCGGACATCTTCAAGTCCAGCGCCTGGCAGCCTCCAGCGACCACGGGAGACCGGCCACCAATGCTAGCTTCCGTCATACCTCGCGCACTAATCCTAGCTAAAAGGCGACACGACCGGCACATCGGACACAAGACCAACATGATTACGGACAACGACGTAGATCAACCACCCTACCGACGTGTTGCCGACCTGCATCCACCCAGATCAACCCACCCCGTGAATGGACACGATGTCCCGCGAGGAGTTGGTCGTGCCATCGAGGGGACGACGACCTGGGTAGGACCGAGGCATCTCCACTAGACTGTATGGAGTGCCGCCTAGCGGGCTCGGCACTCCATACGGTCTAGGCCGCGGGCACCCAGTGCGTAGACCGTATTGGCAAGCGTTGGCTTCCGCGAGGTCACCGGATCAGTGCCATCGCCGACCCGCCGTAGCACAGTTAGCTGACGGTCGTTGATCGCGGGCCAGCGGCGCATGCAGACATATGAACCCGCGTATGGATACCTGCGCAAGGCATGAGGCAAGGGGTCGTCGCGGAGGTAGCCGCAGCTCAGTAGGGCAGCAGGGTGAACGCCGAGACGTGCTGGGGGCGCACCACGGTGAAGTGTCGCCGATCCAGCGTTGCGACCTCTGTGGCGCCCAGCCGCTCGGCCAGGGCAATGACCTCGAGCACAATCGGAGCCGGAACGAGGACCGGACCAGGATGTTGCCCAAGGAGAGCCATGCACGCTTCGTGCTGCTTATCGCGTTCGTTGGCAATCGCAACCAGTGGTCCGGTATTAGTGATGATCAACGTCGTTCCGGCGAATGATCTCGTCGAGGATCTCCTCCGAGCGCTCGGCCAGATCGGGCTCAGCGGCCATGCTGCCTGCAAAGGAGAACCCGCGGCGTGGCTGGTCCGGGTCGCCTTCGTTGGGCTCAGCGCGAGCTCCCATCGGACCAAACTGGAGGATGACAGCTCGTATGGCGGCGGCCTGGTCCGGGCTGAGCCGGTCGATCAGGCGGTGTAGGTCGTCGTCGTGCTGGTGGGCGGCAGCAGCCACGTGCCCAGTGTAGGGCGCAGTGGAAGGATGGCGGCATGACTCTGTGGCTGGCTCAGGACGCGGCGGCGGACGAGCTGCTGTCGACGGACCCGTTCGCGCTGCTCATGGGCATGCTGCTGGACCAGCAAGTGCCGTTAGAGCGGGCGTTCGGGGCGCCGTACCAGTTGCGCGAGCGGCTGGGTGGGACGCTGGACGTGGCGGCGGTCGCCGGGTACGACACCGACACGCTGGTGGCGGTCTTCAGCCGGCCGCCAGCGCTGCACCGGTTCCCGGGGGCGATGGCGCAGCGGGTGCAGGCGCTGGCCCGGCTGATCCTGGACCGGTATGACGGCGACGCGGGCGCGGTCTGGCGGACGGCGGTGTCGGGGAAGGAGCTGGTCAAGCGGCTGCAGGGGCTGCCCGGCTTCGGCGCGCAGAAGGCGCAGATCTTCGTGGCGTTGCTCGGCAAGCAGCTCGGCGTCCGGCCGGACGGCTGGCGGGAGGCGGCCGGGCCGTTCGGCGCGGACGGCGTGTACCGCTCGGTGGCCGACATCTCCGACCACGCCTCGCTGGACAAGGTCCGTACGTACAAAAAGGAGATGAAGGCCGCCGCCAAGGCGAGCGGTGGGCGGCTGGCTTGAGTCCCGTTCCAGATCACGACGGGGCACTACAACTCATCACGTGCTCGAACTGTGCCCGCGAGCTTGCTGGTGGCTCGGATGGCGCTTCGTGCCCAGATTGTGCAACACACGCCGGACATACTACATCTCCAGTGACGGCCTGTCGATCGGCATCGAGTATGCGCCGGAGCGGTCTTGGCGCGAGATGTGGGAGCGGGTAAATCGGCGTTTGCCGACCTCCAGGTCATTTACGGGACTGCTCGGCCGGCTGCGGTCGACAATGTGCGCACGCGGCCTCAGTGTTTTTCGTGTGCCGCTACCACCTATGCCTGGAAGGCCTTCTTAACGAGCTGGCAGCTCCGGTAGCTGCTGCCGGGTCGAGCGTGTGGGAAGCTGGAGCCGCGGGACTCGGGTTCAGGAACGGCCAGTCAGCCCATGAGACAGATCGGAAGTGTCTCCAGGCGGCGCCGATAGTGTTCGGCGAGGTCAGGATAGCGCGTTTTGCTCTCCTCGCTCGCCCCGCCTGCCCAGGCCATGCGAAGTCGATGTATGGCCTCCACCGCGCAGTCAACCGTCAGCTCCGGGTCTGCCCCGGCCCGTTCAGCCAGCCGGCGGAAGTCGTCGGGCCCGACTGAGGTCGCTAGGGTCTGCCCGTTCAGGCTCAACGCCAACGGAGAGTACCGGTACCGGCCGTAGACCGTCAGTGAGTGGAAGTCGTAAATTGGGGCCATCTCCGCGGGTCTGCCATCGCGGTAGATCAGCGACCAGTTCTTCAAGTGTGCATCCACGTTGCCGGTGACGAGCATGGCTGCCAGCCGGCCGACGAAATCTTCGTAGCCCGGCTGGCCGACGAGGTACCGAATGGCTGCCGCCATACTGTCATAAGTTGCACCCGACTGGCTGTACTTGTGCATCGGCGGGACGTCCGCTACCTGCGCGAAGTCCTCGAAATGCACGCGCCCACCGGGCACCCGGTCGAAGCGTTCGGTGAGATACACCAGCTCGGCTGGGTCAACGAGGCCGTCCGGGATACCGCCGACCGCGGCCGCTGGCACAAGCTGAACGGCCGGCACGGAAAACCCGGCCAAGGCGAGCCACCGCATCGTGAGGTACTCGTTGACAGCCAGCTCGCGTAGCGAGCGGTCGGGCAGCTTTACCGTCCACCAGCCGCCGTTGCCATGCGCCGGAAAGGTGAGCCGGTCGCCGGAGACGGTGTATTTGAGCTGTACCCCTGCCTGTGAATGCCATATGGGGTGGTCCGGCTCCGGGTAGGAGCTGGCCGGAGCAGGGTCGTCGGCCTCGGGCTGGCTGTCGCCGTGGACAGTGACCGCTCCTGGGAGGTACGCGCCCAGCTTGAGGAGCAGGGTGAAGTCGCCGATGTTCCCACCGCCGAGCTCATGGATGATCTGGCGCCGAAGCTCTCCTTCCGGAAGCAGGTTCGCGAACCATGGGGGCAGTCCCACGCGGGCTCGCCGGAGCGTGCGCGGGTCGTCCTCGAAGACCTGGCCGAGCACGAGATGCTCCGGCTGGGCCAGATCGTCGTCGTAGCGGAAAACTGAGCCACCGCGATCGAAGCGAAGCTCGCCAACGCGGTGGCCCTGCAACCGCACCTCAGCGATGACAGCTTTGTCATTCAGACCGCTGGACGGATCATGTCGCTGACCGCTCGACCGTCGCGGGCACCCCACTCGGCCATCTGGTCAACGTGGGAGGCGATCGCCGTCGCGACTGTCCTTGCGCGCCGGACGAGAAATCCATCCACGTCATCGTCGCGCAGCATCTGCTGCGCCTCGGGGTCAACCAGATGGCTGGCGGCGATGTCCGGCGAGGCCACCGCGAGGGACAGGCGCAGCTCGCGACCGGCCTTCGCGCTCGTGAGGAACCGTCCGGCCAGCGTGAGGTTCTCCGGCACCACGCCGTCGGGAAAGATCGGCACCAGCGGGCTGCCGGACTCCAGGAGCCGCGTGATGTAAAGCGGTGTTCCGGTGGCCAGCTCCCGTGGCTCGCAGGCAAGCATCCCGAGCACATTGATCTTGGCCATGGCGTGTTTGAAGTACACCTTGTCTAGCTCGACAGCGAAGCCGGGGGCCGTCGGGACATGGCTCAACAGCTTCTGCGATGCGCCTACCTGGTCGCCACCGTCCAGGGCGTTCACCTGGCCTCTTAGGCTGGCGACGCTGATGCCGCGCGCCCTCGTTCCGGCCACCGCGCTGCGCCAGACCCAGCGGCGCAGCAGCGTGGCGGCTCGCCCGGCAGGAACACCGTGCAGGTGCACGAACCGCACCAGGATGGGGACGACATGGGAGTATGGCAGCAGCCGTACGTGCGGAATGGCGGCATCGTCCCGTAGAAAGGCCACGACCTCGCGCAGCACCGCGGCCACCTCGCGAAAGGTGTCGGCACGGTCGGCATCTGACGCGAACTCCTCGCGGAACTCCTCACGGAAGATGTCCCCGCCGCGGAACGCGAGGATGCCGCGGAGGACGAGCCTGTCGTCGAGCGCGCCGAAGTCGAGGTGAGCCGTCACCTGCCCGATGCTGTGGAGGTCGGTCGGCTCGTCGCCGGCCATACCAGAGTGCAACGCGTGGAAGACCTCTGCCTTGGTGAGCCGCTTACCCTGGGTGTTCATGCGCGCGAAGATCTCGACAAGCGTGTCCTCTTCGGTTGACCTGACCACATAGGTTGGGATCTGGTACTCCTGGATCGCCTTCGCTGCCTGGTCTGCCAGCGCGATCTGGTGCTCTGACAGCCACTCGGAGTTTTCTCGCATCCAGCCGAGCAGCGTTCGAGTGTCCAGCAAGAGACTTACCGGGATCCACGTGCGCTGCTGGAGCTGTCGCGGTCCGGCCGTGTGGAACGTTCCCTTGTCCAGATCGAGGTGGACCCGGAACCGCGTGTCAGGAGTCGACTCAGCGGCGACCAGTGCGCCCACGAGGCTGGTGATCCGCTGCTGGCCGTCGACCACCCACAGCGCGGCGTCCGTTGCGTCCGCGTCAACCTCTACCGGTCCTACTCGCAGGCTCTGGCGGGGAGCTGGTCGCCGCCACAGCAGGAGGTTTCCGATCGGATAGCCGCGAACGATGCTGTCGAAGAGCTTGACGACATCGCCGGCTTCCCATTTGAAGCCGCGCTGGAACGACGGGATCCGGATTCGCCCGCTCCGGACGTCGTCGACAAGATCCTCGGGCGTTCGGGTCTCCACCCGCGGCCGGTCAAGGGTTGGCATGTCACCTCCTCCCGATCGGAACTCCATCAGCCTAGACGCCGGGGCGCCACGGCAGCCGGAGGCGGGCCGGTGACCCAGGGTGGGTGCGCACCGGGCTGCTCCTCGTTGGCCGCGGGCCTACCGAAGCCTGGCCGTGTCGGTGGCACGGTGGCAGCATGGGGGAGTTGGCTGGCGCTCGGGAGGCGACTCATGCGACTGACTCGCCATCGGGACGACGGGCCGGTGCTGATCACTGCCGCCGAGCCCAGCCTGTCCGAGCAGCACGAGGCCCGCAAGCGCAAGTACCTGATCATGATGGGCCTGCGGGTGGTGTGCCTGCTGCTCGCCGGGGTGTTCTACCGGGTCACCTGGCTGATGGCGGTCTTCGCCGTGGGCGCCGTCGCACTGCCGTGGATGGCGGTGCTGATCGCGAACGACCGGCCGCCCAAACGGGCCATGCGGCTGGACCGGTACCACGGCGCGCCGCCGGCCGACCGCCAGCTCCCCCCCACGACCGGCAGCGGTGCGTCCGGTGGGTCCGGTGACTCGACGGTCGTGGACGCGGACGAGTAGCCGCCGGCCGGCAACTTTCGGAAACTTGCGGGGTCTTATGCGGGCTTGGCCCGCAAGGTTCCCAAACTTGCGGAGTCGGGCCAGCGACATTCGGAAAAGTTGCGGATCGCAGGCGCCGGTGCCGTCATGGGGCGGTGCCGTCATGGGGCGGACGTCGAGGCGGCCAGGGCGACCGCGACCTCGCCGGCCAGGGCGGCGTTGCGCAGGATGATCCGCACGTTCACTGCCAGGCTCTCGCCGCCGGTGGCCCGGTGGAAGTGATCCAGCAGGTACGGCGTCACGGCCTTGCCGCCTACTCCGTCCGCGACGAGCCCGGCGAGCCCGGCCGCGAGCACCTTGTCGTGCAGCGCCGGGTCGAGCTGCCCGGCGGCCGGCACCGGGTTGGCAAGCACCACCGCGCCACCACCCAGCCCGCCAACGCCCAGCTTCTGCCGGGCCAGCATCACCGCCGCGGCCTCGACCGGCGACTCGACCCGCCAGTCCAGGCCGAAGCCCGAGTCAGTCAGGTAGAACCCCGGGAACCGCTGGGTCCGGTAGCCGAGCACGGTCACCGACAGCGTCTCCAGCCGTTCCAGCGTGGCGCCCACGTCGAGGATCGACTTCACCCCGGCGCACACCACCAGGATCGGCGTCGTGGCCAGGACGGCCAGGTCGGCGGACTCGTCCCAGCTCTCCCGGGCCTGCCGGTGCACCCCGCCCAGCCCTCCGGTGGCGAAGACACCGATCCCGGCCCGGGCCGCCAGCACCGCCGTCGAGGCCACCGTCGTGGCGCCGTCCACCCCCGTGGCCAGCGCCACCGGCAGGTCCCGCGCGGACAGCTTGGCCAGGGCTGGCTCGGCGCAGACCCGGCGCAGCCCGGCCTCGTCCAGCCCGATCCGTACCGTGCCGTCCAGGACGGCGACGGTGGCCGGCACGGCGCCAGCGGCCCGGACGGCGGCCTCCACCTCGCCCGCCACCCGCAGGTTGTCCGGCCGCGGCAGGCCGTGCGCGAGCAGGGTGCTCTCCAGGGCGACGACCGGCTGGCCCGCCCGCAGCGCGGCGGCGACCTCGGGGTGGACCAGCATCTGACGTCCCTCCGACTCCCGGTGTGGGCCTGATCTGGGTACATGGCGCGACGCAGGCCGGCTGGTTTGGCACCATGGACGGGTGACTGACACCCAGGTACTCGAGACCCCGCAGCGCGACGACACCGACACCGGTGACCGGGTCTTCCACTACGTGCGCAAGAACAAGGTTGCCGAGAGTGCGGTGCTGGGCACCTACGTGGTCGCGCTGTGTGGCGAGACGTTTCCAGTGACCCGGACGCCGAAGCCCGGCTCGCCGGTCTGCCGGACCTGCCGGGAGATCTACGAGTCGCTGCCGGGGGGCGGGGACGGCGGCGCGTAGTCCCGCTGCCCATCCGGCTGCCTGGCCACCGGCCGCTCATCCGGCTGCCCGGTGGTCGCGGTGGCTGCCTTGCGTTCCCGGCGGCGCTCCCGCCGGGACGGCGGTGACGGCCAGGTTTGCTCGATGGCCGCGTTCAGCTCGGCGCCGAGCAGCACCGCGAAGGCCAGCAGGTAGAGGAACAGCAACGCCGCGATCGGGGCGGCCAGCGCGCCGTAGCTGAACGCCCGGGTGACCACGAAGGTGATGTAGTGGCGCAGCAGGACGCCGCCGAGGATGAACACGCCCATCGCCAGCAGCGCGCCAGGCAGCCCGGCCAGCCAGCGTAGCCGGCGCGGTGGGGCTAGGTGGTAGAGCGTGACGAGCCCGAGCAGCAGGAGCACGATCACCGACGGCCAGTACAGGTGCCCGACCAGCCACACCACATCGCCGCGGACGCTCTGCGGCGCCAGCTTGACCACCTCTGAGGGCCCAAGCACCAGCAGCGGCAGCAGCACCACGCCGATGACCACGGTCAGCAGGTACAGCCACAGTGCCAGCAGCCGGCTGCGCACCGCGCCCCGGACGTCCCGCATGTCGTAGGCGATGGTGATGGTGTTGACGAACGTCGAGGTGGCCGATGATCCGGCCCACAGTGACAACAGGAACCCGATGCTGATGACGTCCGGGCGGCCGCGCCGGAGCACCTCGCTGATGATCGGCGCGACCAGCTGGTCCACCACGCCGGGAGTGAACGCCCGACCGAAGACCTCGACGAGCTGCTGCTCGACCCGGTTGACCGTCACCGAGCCGAGCTGTCCGCTGATGTAGCCCAGGCTCCCCAGCAGGGCAAGGAACAGCGGCGGCAGGGACAGGAGCTGCCAGAACGCCGTCTCGGCGGACAGGCCGAAGATGCGGTCCTGCCAGGCCTTGCTCCAGGCCCGCCGGAGCAGGAGAACCGGGCCGCGCCGGGCCACGGGACGCACCGTCTCCTTCACGCTGTCGGTGAGCTGGGCGGCGGCGCGGTCGGCCCACTCCACCGCCCGGCGGGTCACGGGGCGGTCGTCGGCATCGGTGGGATCCCTGAGGGACGCCGTGATGCGGCCTCCCCGCTGGGGCTCAGCGGTCACGGCTCCCTAGCATGCCCGGTCCAGGTTCAGGCCAACCATCGGGGCACGCCGAAGCGCGGCTCTGGGCCGTGGAGCCGAGCCGGAGCCAGGTTGTCTGGGTCCGGACAGTCCGGACGCGGACAACCAGGCGATGCTGACTCGCCGTCCAAAAGATAGCACCATGTGATTACGGCAGGCGGACCAGCTGTAAACACCCGTGACATTACGAAACAGCTACCCCACCTGCCGAGATGCTCCGCGCGGAACCCGATGGACCGAAAACCGGGTGGATCTTGCGCGCGTTGACCCAGGAGGAGCACAACCCAGGAGGAGCACAGATGACGTCCACCAAGAAGCTGTCCGTGACTCTCGACGGCCAGATGATCCCGCTGGAGGCAACCGCGGACGACTTCGGCGAGCTGGTCCGGCTCTATGCGGCAAACCCGCTCTACCGGGCTGCCACGTTCGGCGACCGGGTCATCGAGGACGACCCATACCGGCGACCGGTCCGGCCTGACGACCTGGAATGGGTCGACTACAGCACACCGATCAACCGGGACAATGCCCAGGAGCTCTCCAGCCTCATCGGACAGCGCATTCTGCTCAACGTGTTCGACACCCGTAAGACACTGCTGCCGAAGGATTTCACCGAGGAGCGCCGGGAGGAGCACGAGCTGTTCTACGCCGAGCGAAACCTGCTGATCGGCGAGGCGGTCCGACCCTACCTGGAGCGGCACCTGTACGGTTTTGTCGAGGCCGAGGCGGCCGAGCGGGTCGGTGACCTCACCGCGGCTGGCCTGTATGCCCGGCTCAATGACCTGCAGGAGGCCCGCCGGGCGTCGGCGGCCCGGCTCGGGGCGCTGGTGTCCGGGTCGCCGGATGCGCGGCGGGCCAGCACCACAATCGCGATCCAGCTGCTCGGCCAGGCGCTCAACGGCCCGGCCCGGGTGCTGCCGGGTGGCTCGGAGGTGCTCGGCGGGACGCCGATGCGGATGCCCGCCGTCGGCACCGACGACCTGGCCGAGAATGCGCTGCGGGAGTTTTTCGCCGCCGCCGAGCTGCGCACTGAGCCACACGCCTACTACCAGTTCTACCTGCCGTCCACCATGGGCCTGATGAACTATCTCAACGCCAACGCGCACAACGCCGGGCGCGCTTACCGGTACCTCGGCGCGCTGTGCGCCCACGGCATCAACACCCGCGCCCAGCTCGGCCGGCTGGCCGAGTTCGCCGTCGGCGTCGGTGGTGTCTCGACGCTGGCCGACCGGGCCGCCGCCGGTGGCCCGCTACCGGCCGGCACCAGGGAGCTGGTGGCCGCCGCGGTCGACCGGTGGGGCGGGTTCGCGGCCGCCGAGCTCAGCCGTGGCCTGGAGGAGTACGCCATCCTGCTCGACGTGCACGACGAGGACGTGCTGGCCCAGCTTACCTGGGTCGACTCGGCGCCGGCCTGCAAGGAAAAGGCCGAGCGGCTGCAGCGTGGAATTGTCGAGAACAACGTCGAGGTCGACCTGGACACCTTTGTCGAGTCGTGGGAGGAATGCTCGACCACGCACGTTCATGACGAGGACCGGCTGCTGATCATCGAGACCGGCGAGATGGAGTTCTACAACAGCTTCGAGGGCACCCACCGGTTCTACCCGGGCGACAAGATGTTCATCCCGAAGCACCGTCTGCACGGCTCGGTCGTGCTGTCCGGTGAGTGCGTCTACCACCAGCCGGTCATCACTCCCGAGCTCGCTGCCCGGCTCGGCTGACCGCGCCGTACCGAGAGATCCGGAGACGTCATGAAAATCAAGCTGGTCCCTGCGGAGCCGGTCGACTTCGCCGCTCGCGGGGTGGTGCTGCTCGACCCGGACGTCGCGGTCGACCCGGCCGGGCCGGAATGGTTTGTGCGGGCCGCCCGGACCTTCCGGGAGAACGTCCGGAGCCGCGAGTACCCATGCCATTTCGGGCGGCAGTCGCTGGAACGGCGTGAGCTGATGGTCACCCACGCCGAGCTGGCCGACCTGCGGCCGCTGGCTGATGCGCTGGCCTTCTTTCTCGACAACACTCCCCGTGTCCGAGGCGGCCGGCATGTGCTGTCCGCCTTCCTCAGGCCATCCGCCAGCACGCTCAGCACAGGCGTCGGCGGGCCGAGCCACGACGACCACGACCGTGCGTTCTGGGAGGTGCTGCAGTACCTGCACGACCACGACCCGGAGCCGTGGCCGGAGGGCTTCCCGATGGACACCGAGGACCCGAGCTGGGAGTTCTGCTTCAACGGCGAGGCGATGTTCGTGTTCGGCGCGGCACCGACGCACGGCCTACGCGCCTCCCGTAACCTCGCTGACTGCCTGGTCCTGCTGTTCCAGCCGCGCAGCGTCTTCTTCGGGATCGAGGGCGGCACCGCCGCCGGGATCGTGGCCCGCAAGCGGATCCGGGAGCGGCTGAGAGCCTGGGACCTCGCCGGCCCGCACCCGTCCATGGGCAACTACGGCGACCCGTCGAACGTCGAATGGCGCCAGTACTTCATCCCCGACGACGACTCCGACCTGCACGGGGAGTGCCCCTTCAAGGCCGCCTGAGCCGGCGCCGGGCGCACGAGCCAGCCGAACGCACGGACCCTTACCCGGCGTCGCCTGCCCGGCCTCACCTGCCGAACGTCATCTGCCCAGCGTCTTGTACCGGGCCTCGGTGCTCTGCTTCTGCGGCTTCCACCACCACTCGTTGTCGCGGTACCAGTCGATGGTGGCGGCGAGCCCAGCGCGGAAGTCGGCGTAGCGCGGCTGCCAGCCCAGCTCGGTGCGGATCTTGGTGGAGTCGTTGGCGTAGCGTAGGTCGTGGCCGGGCCGGTCCGGCACGTGGTCGTAGGCGTCGCTCGGCTGGCCCATCAGCTCCAGGACCATCCCGACGATCTGCCGGTTGCCCCGCTCGTCGCCCGATCCGATCAGGTAGGTCTCGCCGATCCGGCCGTTCGCCAGGATCCGGTGCACGGCCTCGTTGTGGTCGTCGACATGGGTCCACTCGCGCACGTTCCGGCCGGCGCCGTACAGCTTGGGCCGGTCGCCGAGCAGCACGTTCGTGATCTGCCGTGGCAGGAACTTCTCGACGTGCTGGTACGGGCCGTAGTTGTTGGCGCAGTTGGACAGCGTGGCCGCGACCCCGTAGGACCGGACCCAGGCCCGCACCAGCAGGTCCGAGCTGGCCTTGGTCGCGGAGTACGGGCTGGACGGGTCGTACGGCGTCTCCTCGGTGAACCGCTCCGCCGCGTCCAGCGCCAGGTCGCCGAACACCTCGTCGGTCGAGATATGGTGCAGCCGGCGGCCGTGCCGGCGGACCGCCTCGAGGATCGTGTAGGTGCCGATGATGTTGCTGCGGACGAACGGCTCCGGGTCGTGCAGCGAGTTGTCCACGTGCGACTCGGCGGCGAAGTGGACGACGATGTCGGCGTCCGCGACCAGGCGGTCGACCAGGTCGACGTCACAGATGTCGCCGCGCACGAACCGCACCCGGTCGGCGACCCGGCTGAGGCTGCTCTGGCTGCCGGCGTAGGTCAGCGCGTCGACAACGCACACGTCGTGGTCCGGGTGGTGCCGGACCGTGTGGTGCACGAAGTTCGCACCGATGAAGCCCGCCCCGCCGGTCACCAGCATCCTGCTCATGATCGGACATCGTACGGAAACCTCGGTCGCCGCGTGGCCGGCCGCTCTCATTCGCCGGCGGGCGGGAGGTAGTCTGCGGGAGACCGACGACCCTGCCGGACTCCGTCTGCGCCGGGTCGTTTCGCGTGTCCGGCGGGGAGGATCGTGAGTACGGCGTCCAGCGCACGGCCCCAACCAGCCAGGACACAGCCAGCCGGGGCACAGCCAGCCGAGATGCGGGCTGATGCCGTGCCGCCGCTGCGCACCTGGCAGCGGCGCGCGCTGACCCAGTACCTCGCCCGCCGGCCGACCGACTTCCTGGCGGTGGCCACGCCGGGTGCCGGCAAGACCGCGTTCGCCCTGCGGGTTGCCGCCGAGCTGATCGCCGACCACACGGTGCAGGCGGTCACCGTGGTGACCCCGACCGAGCACCTGAAGACCCAGTGGGCGGCGGCCGGGTCACGCTACGGCATCGCGCTGGACCCGGCGTTCCGCAACGGCGTCGGGGCCGCCGCCCGCGACTTCCGCGGCGTGGCGGTGACCTACGCCCAGGTCGCCGCGCACCCGGCGCTGCACCGGGCGCGTACCGAGAACCGGCGCACCCTGGTCATCCTGGACGAGGTACACCACGCCGGCGACGCGCTGAGCTGGGGCGATGCGGTGCGCGAGGCGTTCGGTCCGGCGGTACGGCGGCTGGCGCTGACCGGGACGCCGTTCCGCTCCGACGACAACCCGATCCCGTTCATCGGCTATGAGCACGGGCCGGACGGGCTGCTGCGGTCCCGCGCCGACTATGGCTACGGCTATGCCGAGGCGCTGCGGGACGGCGTGGTCCGGCCGGTGATCTTCCTGGCGTACTCGGGGGAGACCCGGTGGCGCACCCGGGCTGGCGAGGAGATCACCGCCCGGCTCGGCGAGCCGCTGCCGAAGGAGCACACCGCCCGGGCCTGGCGGACCGCGCTGGACCCGAACGGCGAGTGGATCCCGGCGGTGCTGGCCGCCGCGGACACCCGGCTGGCCCAGGTCCGGGCCGGCGGCATGCCGGACGCGGCCGGGCTGGTGATCGCCAGCGACCACGTGTCGGCCCGGGCGTACGCCGGGCACCTGGCCCGGATCACCGGGGACTCGCCGGTCGTGGTGCTCTCCGACGAGCCGAAGTCCAGCGGCCGGATCGCCCGGTTCGCCGGGTCGGCCGACCGGTGGCTGGTCGCGGTGCGGATGGTCAGCGAGGGCGTGGACGTGCCGCGGCTGGCGGTGGGGGTGTATGCGACCAGCGTCAACACGCCGCTGTTCTTCGCCCAGGCGGTGGGTCGGTTCGTGCGGGCCCGGCGGGCGGGGGAGACGGCGTCGGTGTTCCTGCCGAGCGTGCCGAGCCTGCTGCTGCTGGCCGGAGAGCTGGAGAACGAGCGCGACCACGTGCTCGGCGCCCGCTCCGGGTCGGACGGCTGGGACGACGACCTGCTGGCCCGGGCCAACGCCGAGCGGGACGAGCCGGGGGAGGAGGACCGCGCCTTCGAGGCGCTGGAGGCTCGCGCCGAGCTGGACCAGGTGATCTTCGACGGTGCGTCGTTCGGGACGGCGGCCACGCCGGGCACCCCCGAGGAGGAGGACTACCTCGGCCTGCCCGGCCTGCTCGCGCCCGACCAGGTGGCGCTGCTGCTGCGCGAGCGGCAGGCCAGGCAGCTCGCCGGGCAGCGCCGCGGTACCTCGGCCGGTGCGGCTCCGGCCGGGGCGGCTCCGGCTGCTGCCGCCGAGGCCCAGCCGCCCAGCCAGCCGTCCGGCGCGGCCCAGCTCGCGCCGCACGAGCTACGCCAGGCCCTACGCCGCGAGCTCAACGGCCTGGTCGCGGCGTACCACCACCGCACCGCCAAGCCGCACGGCGCCATCCACGCCGACCTGCGCCGCGCCTGCGGCGGCCCGCCTATCGCGGTCGCGACCACCGAGGAGATCCAACGCCGGATCGACCAGCTCCGCCGCTGGTAGCGGCAATAGCGAAATCGGTGATCTCGTGGTCAGGAAATCGTGAGATCACCGATTTTCGGGTGCCTGCCTGGCCTGGCTGCCGACTGCTCGGCCCACTGCCCGCAGGTGCCAGCCGCCACGGCGGTAGAACCCGACCGTGTCGATTCCGTCGCCGTTCCAGTCGCCCATGAACCGGATGCCGCCCTGCGCGCCCAGTATGAGCTGCTGGTTCGGCGCGCCACCGGACAGGCTGGTACGCGGCATCCAGGTGGTGCCGTGTACCACGCCGGGCAGGGCGCTCCGGGCTGCCCCACCGCGGCAGCACTAGGCAGTGTCGTCGCACCGAGCAGCGCAATCGACCCCAAACAGTGCCACGGTCGCCCGTCGCCGTCTGGTCATGTCGGCCTCATCTCCATCTCCGAGCTGCCACGCAGCCGTCCCCAAGGTGCTTCCCTGCCACAAGAGCCCGCCCGCGCGGCAGCTCAGACCAGGATCTTTCCGGACACCTGCGCTGGCTAGGGGCAGAAGTCCCCACTGGGACCACGACCACGACCTGGCGGACCGACCGGCCAGATCGCGACGTGCGGCAGGATCGTGCCATGCGGAGAGCGCTCGGCGAGGCGGCAACCAGGCGCCGGTTGGTGCGGGCAGGGCCGCGGTCCGTGGCGTTCGCGATCCGCGCTCGTCCAGTCGCGTTCGGCTTTACCGCGGCGTTCGGTGTGACCAGCGGCGTGCTGGGCCTGGTCGGGCCGGCGGGCCGGGACCGGGTGGCCGGCTGGGTCTCCACCTCGGTGGACAACCTGGGCCGGCAGCCGATCGGCGCACTGGTCGGCTCGGCGTTCGTGGCGGTCGAGGATCAGATGGCCTGGCTGGCGCTGTGCGTGCTCGGGTTGTTCGCGGCGGACCGGGCGCTGGGCTGGCGCCGGCTGCTTGCCGCGATCGTCACCGCGCAGGTGGTCGGCTCATTGGTCAGCGAGGGTGTCGTGTGGTGGCAGGTGGCGCACGGCGTGCTGCCGGCCAGCGCCCGCACGACGCTCGATGTCGGGCCGTCGTACATCGTGGTGGCCGGCCTGACGGTAGGCTTGCTGCGCGGCTCCTGGCCGGGCCGGCTCGGGGCGGCGCTCGGGTGCTGGCTGCTGTACCCGCTGCTGTACCCGCACCTGTTCGGCGGGCTGAGCCGGCTCCAGGTGGCCGCGGTGGGACACGTGGTCAGCGTCGCGGTGGGCGCATTGTTCACCGCGGTCGGCCCGCGTTCACCGGACCGGGCGGCGGCGGTCCGAGAGACGACCGCTCGGACGTCGCCGGCAGTGGAGACGACACGGCCGGCGCCCTCGTCGGACGCCGGCCGGGCGGAAGAGTCCGGGGGCTAGACCTCAGCACCCGCGGTGTCGGCGTGCACCATCTGCACGGCGATCTCGCGGAGCTTGGTGTCGTACTCACGGGCGTGATGGCTGCAGAACACGAGCTCCCCGCCGCCGGCGAGAATGATGCGCACCATGCCACGCGCACCGCACCGGTCACAACGGTCGTGAGCGGTCGGCGGAACAGGTGTCATGGTCGGGGTCAACGTCGGTGTCACGGCGGGTCCCTTCTCGAGTCCTGCGTGTCCTGGTTAACCTATCTCCCAAACGGATCGTTCCCATGCACGATGACAGACAGTTCACACGAGTATGACGATCGCTGAGAGCGAACACGACCCCTCGTCATCACGACGACAGGGCATCCCGCGGCCCGATTCTGACCACAGGTTCGTCACAGTGCTGTAACAGGGCTGCGGTGCGGTAACAGGGCTGCTTAGTCGAGGTAGTCCCGAAGAACCTGCGACCGGGACGGATGGCGCAGCTTGGACATCGTCTTGGACTCGATCTGCCGGATCCGCTCCCGGGTCACGCCGTAGACCTGGCCGATCTCGTCCAGGGTCCGGGGCTGGCCGTCGGTCAGCCCGAAGCGCAGCCTGACCACACCGGCCTCTCGCTCGGACAGCGTGGACAGCACCGCCTGGAGCTGGTCCTGCAGCAGGCTGAAGCTGACCGCGTCGACCGCGACCACTGCCTCGGAGTCCTCGATGAAGTCGCCGAGCTGGCTGTCGCCCTCGTCGCCGATGGTCTGGTCCAGGCTGATCGGCTCCCGAGCGTACTGCTGGATCTCCAGCACCTTCTCGGGCGAGATGTCCATCTCCTTGGCCAGCTCCTCCGGGGTGGGCTCGCGGCCCAGGTCCTGGAGCAGCTCGCGCTGGATCCGGCCGAGCTTGTTGATCACCTCGACCATGTGCACCGGGATCCGGATGGTGCGGGCCTGGTCGGCCATCGCCCGGGTGATCGCCTGCCGGATCCACCAGGTGGCGTACGTGGAGAACTTGTAGCCCTTGGTGTAGTCGAACTTCTCCACCGCCCGGATCAGGCCCAGGTTGCCTTCCTGGATCAGGTCCAGGAACGCCATTCCGCGGCCGGTGTACCGCTTGGCCAGCGAGACCACGAGCCGCAGGTTGGCCTCGAGCAGGTGGTTCTTGGCGCGCTCGCCGTCCCGGACGATCCACTCCAGGTCACGGCGGAGCTGGATGATCAGCTTCTCGCCGAGGTCCTCGGCCGAGCGCAGCCGCTCGGCCGCATACAGGCCGGCCTCGATCCGCTTGGCGAGCTCGACCTCCTCCTCGGCGTTGAGCAGGGCCACCTTGCCGATCTGCTTGAGGTAGGCGCGGACCGAGTCGGCCGACGCGGTAAGCTCAGCGTCCCGGCGGGCCTGCTTGAGCGCCTCGGACTCCTCCTCCTCGTCGTCCCAGGTGAACTCCTCGTCCTCCACGCCCTCGGTCAGCTCGACCGGCTCGTCGATGACGAGGCCCTCGGGGGGTGGCTCACCCTCGAGGGCCGGCTGGCCGTCCTCGGTCGGTACGGCGACCGGCGGCACCCCGGCCGCGGCACCGGGCTCGGTCATGGCGGCCCGGCGGGCCGATGCCTTCTTCGCCGCCCGGGCCGGCTGGCCGGACTTGGCGGGCTCGTCCCCTGCCGTGGCGGTCCCAGCCGTCGGTGCCTTCCCCCCCGTGGGCTTGGCCGTGGCTGGCTTCGCGGTCGTCGACCCCGCGGCGGTGGACCTGGCCGCCGTAGGTCTCGCCGCCGTGGGTCTCGCCGCCGTTGGGCTGGCCGCGGTGGGACCGGCGGCCGCGGGGTTGGCAGCGTCCTCGGCCGGCTCGGCGGCCCGGACCGACTTGCCGACGGTCTTCAGGGCCGGCGGCTTGTGCGCCGGGTCCGGGGTGCCGACCGCATCCATCGGCTTGGGCGCCTTACGTGTGGTGCTCTTGGTGACAGTGCTCCGCTTCGGCGCCGAGGCCGCGGCGGTACGCCGCGAACCGCGGCTCGTCGCAGAGGCATCCACCATGACGGTCACTCCCTGCTCCGACAGCGCGCGCAGCACGCGCCTGCCCTGTGCGGCGGGCACTCCCGCCTGGTCGAAAGCCTCGGTGATCTCATCGGCGCGCAGGTACCCCTGGGACCTGCCGCGCTCCACCAACCGATCGGTGACGTCCTTGATACTCGTGTTCGGAGTGCGGGACTCGGTGTAGGACCGGGACTCAGCGGGTGTCACGAACGCCCTTTCACACAGACGGTGCCAGCCCCCATGGGGAGGCCATGCCCACGACCGGACCAGGCAGCCTTCTCAGCATGCGCTTGGGATGTTGTACGGCTCGGGGCCGGGGCTTGCGGGCCGGCGGCTCGGACCGTGCGCATCAGTGTAACTTCGTGGCGGCGATCCGCGCCGCAACCCCCGCTACTCACCGCGTCGTTCCACGGCCGCGAGCGCCGCCCCGACGATGCCGGCGTCGTTCTCCAGCAGCGCGGGCATGACCGGGGTGCGCAGGTCCAGCAGCGGGACCCACTTCTCCGCCTTCTTGCTCACCCCGCCGCCGACCACGATCAGGTCCGGCGAGAACAGGCCCTCCACCCGGCGCAGGTACCGGTGCACCCGGGCCGCCCACGCCGACCAGGACAGGTCCTCCCGCTCCCGGGCCGACGCGGCCGCCCGGTGCTCGGCGTCGTGCCCGTCCACCTCGAGGTGGCCGAGCTCGCTGTTCGGGACCAGCCGGCCGTCGACGAACAGCGCGCTGCCGATGCCGGTGCCGAAGGTGAGCAGGATGACCACGCCGTCGACACCACGGGCCGCGCCGAAGCGCACCTCGGCCAGCCCCGCCGCGTCGGCGTCGTTCAGCACGATGACGTCGAGTCCGGTGGCCTGGGTGAACACCGCGTCGGCGTCGGTGCCGATCCAGCTCTTGTCCACGTTCGCCGCGGACAGCGCCACGCCGTGCTTGATGACGGCCGGGAACGTGGCCCCGACCAGGCCGGTCCAGCCGGCCTGTCGCACCAGCTCGGTGACCACTGTGCTCACCGCAGCCGGGGTGGACCTGGCCGGGGTCTCGACCCGGCGTCGCTCGGTGACCAGCTCACCCGTCGAGGTGTCGACCACCGCACCCTTGATCCCGCTGCCTCCGATGTCGATCCCGAAGGCTCGGCTCGCCTCCGTCACGGCCACCGCTCACCCCTCCCGGCCGGTCTCCCATGTTGCCGCGACTGTAGTCGGCTGTGGTCGGATAGGAGGCGTGACGACGGAGTTGGTACGGATCGCGGTCGGGCTGGCCCAGCAGGCCGGTGCGCTGGTTGCGGCCGGCCGGGACCAGGCCGGCGGCGACCCGGCCGCACTGGAGGTGGCCGCCAAGACCACGCCGACCGACGTGGTCACCGCGATGGACCGGGCCGCCGAACGGCTGCTGGCCGGTGAGCTGCGCAGGCTGCGGCCGGACGACGCGATCCTCGGCGAGGAGGGCGCGCAGGCCCAGGGCAGCAGCGGCGTGCGCTGGCTGGTGGACCCCATCGACGGCACCGTGAACTACCTCTACGGCCTGCCGCAGTACGCCGTGTCGGTGGCTGCTGAGTCCGGTGGCGCGGTGCTGGCCGGTGCGGTGCACAACCCCGCCTCGGGCGAGACGTTCTGGGCCGGTCGCGGCACCGGGGCGTGGCTGTCGGTGCCGGGCCGGGCCGACCAGCGGCTCGTGGTCACCGGCTGCGACCGGCTGGACCTGGCCCTGGTGGCGACCGGGTTCGGCTACGACGCCGCGCTGCGGGCCAGGCAGGCCGCGGTGGTGGCGGCGCTGCTGCCCCGGGTGCGGGACATTCGCCGGCTCGGGTCGGCCGCGCTGGACCTGTGCTTCCTGGCCGCTGGCCGGCTGGACGGGTACTACGAGACCAGCCTGCACCCGTGGGACTACGCGGCCGGCGCGCTGATCGCCGCCGAGGCCGGTGCGGTCCTGTCCGGGCTGCGGGGCCGGCCGCTCGGGGCGGCCGTCGCGGCCGCCGCCGCGCCGGGGCTGGCGCTGGCCCTGTTCGGGCTGCTGGAGGACCTCGGCGTCGGGTAGGTGGCCCGGTTGGGGACGCGGTCAGCAGCTCCTGTTTCCCGCGTCGGCGGCGCTGATCGCGGCCACCTTGGCCTCGCTGGCCTGCGTCTCGGTGGCGAGCTTCTCGTACCCCGCGCCGACGGCCACGTCGACCACAGCGTCGGTGCGGCTGTCCGGCACCAGCTTGCTGCCGGGCAGCCGGAAGCTGACGTACAGCGCCTGCTGTGCCCCGCTCTCGCCGTACCGGATCTCGCCGACGCCGGGGACCGGACGGCCGAGCGGGTCGTTGGTCGCGGTGAGGATGACGAAGCCGCGCCGTTTCAGCCCGTCCGCCACGGTCTTGGCCAGGCCGCTCTTGTCGGTGGCGTTGTAGACCCGGACCTGCACGTCCCGTGCGGTCAACGAGATCATGGCGTCGGACACGCGCGGGCCACAGGCGCTGGCGTCGGTCTTGTGACCCGAGCCGAGCACCTGCCACCACACCACGATCGCTACCAGCACCAGCACGCCGAGGAACGCAAGCCACGGACCAACCCGGCGGCGTTGGTACCCTCGGGCAGGCACCGGCCGTCGACGCGGCACGCGGCCCATCGGGCTGAGCACAGTCATCGGCTGTCCCCTCCAAGCCCCGGAATGTACCCGCGGCGGCCGCTCTGGGCGAGGGTTGCGGCATACCTGGGCCGGCATACCTGGGTGGTGTCGCGTATCGCGTCGCCGGCTCGCCGGAGGGTCGCGGCGGCAGCTTCGTCACTCGCCCGGCTCATCGACGGGGTGGCGCCCGCTGACGAGGTCGTTCGGCACGATAACCTTCCGCGCCCGCCCGGCCGGATCGTTAACGCCACGAAAAAACTCGCCGGAGCGGGCACAGATCCGAACTGACAAGCGTTACCCAACGCGCCACCCGCACCAGTAACAGGAGTGAACACATGGCTACCGACTACGACGCGCCGCGTCGGAGCGAAGCCGACGAGATCGGCGAAGACTCGCTGGAGGAGTTGAAGGCGCGACGCGCGGACGCCCAGTCCGGCATCGTGGACGTCGACGAGACCGAGTACAACGAGTCTTTTGAGCTACCTGGCTCGGATCTGTCCACCGAGGAGCTGACCGTCCGGGTGCTGCCGAAGCAGGCGGACGAGTTTACCTGTTCGCGCTGTTTCCTGGTCCACCACCGCAGCCGGCTCGCCGGCGAACGGAACGGCCAGCTCATCTGCCGGGACTGCGCCGCGTAGCGCCGGCTGCTGGACAGATCATGACTGTAAAGCGCCGACCGGTGCCAGGGGACTCCGCGGACAGCTCCGACAACGCGGACAGCTCCGACAGTGCGGACCGCCTCGCCGACCTGGTGGCGGCGACGGTCACCGAGACCGGCCACGCGGAGCGTGGCCGGTTGCTTGGCGTGCTCGCCAGGCTGCTCGTTGGCAGCGCCCGGGTCGCCGGGGTCCGGGCGGTGGCCGGTGGCCGCTGGCTGGCCGAGCAGCTCATCGAGGCGGCTCCGCGCATCCCGGTCCGGGACGCCGTGCTGCTGCGCAGGCACCACCCGGACAAGACCGACGACGAGATCGCCGACACGCTGGTCCGGCATGCCGCCCGGGCCACCGCGGCGATTGGCGCCGCAGCCGGTGCGATGGTGACGGTGGAGTATGCCGTGCCCGCTGCGCTGCTGGCGGTCCCGGCCCAGCTCGCCGCCGAGACCCTGGCGGTGGCCGCGGTCGAGATCAAGCTCGTGGCCGAGCTGCACGAGCTGTACGGCGAAGAAGCGCGGGGCACGCTGACCGAGCGCGGTACCGCGTACCTGATGAGCTGGATGCGGCAGCGGGTGGTCGAGCCGGCCGTTGCCAGCACCGGCCTGGCCGCCGTACTCGGCAGCGCCGCCCAGCGTGAGCTGCGCACCCACCTGCTACGCCGGGTCGGCCGCAGCTCCAGCTCGCTGGCCCCGCTGCTGGCCGGCGCGGTCGCCGGCGCCGAGGTCAACCGGCGGACCACCCGCTCGCTCGGCGAGAAGCTGACCGCTGAGCTGCGCGGTCGCCAGGCCGGCCGCTGACCAGCCCTGACCGCCCGGGTCACCGGCCGGCGGCGGCGTCCAGGGCGGCGGCCAGTGTGGCCGGCCGGCGGCTGCTGACCAGCCAGTACGGCGTCGGGTCGGTCGCGTCGTCCAGCCGCAGGTACACCGCGCCGGGCACCCAGCCACGGTGCACCACGAACGCCGCCGGGTCGCCCTCCGGACCGAGCAGCCTTGCCTTGCCGGCGGCGTCGAGCGGCACCACCTCGCCGACGTAGCGCACCGGCAGCCGTGCGTCCGCGACGCGGAGCTCCCCGCCGGTCACCCGGACCGGGGTGCGGCCGAGCGCGCCGAAGCCGAGCAGCACCGGCAGCGCGGCGGTCAGGTACGCCGCCCAAAGCGGCAGGCCGCGGGCGGCCAGGTGCACCTCCACCGCAAGCACTGCGGCAAGCCCGGCGCCGATCGGCCACCACCACCACGGCAGGGTCAGCCGTTCGGCGTACTCGGTGCCGTCACCGGGGTTGCCGCGGTCGGCGCTGTCAGGGCTGTCAGGGCGGGCCGCATCGGTCACCACGCCATTCTCGCCGGCACCGGCTGGGCACAGCCCAACCGGGGCCACCGAACCGGCGGCCGCCCGGCTCGCGGGCGAGGGTAGCCTTCGGCGCTGTGCCCGAAATCTACGACGTCGGGGTCCTGGTGCGGCGCCTCGACCCCGACCTCCCGCTCCCGTCGTACGCCCATCCCGGTGACGCGGGCGCCGATCTGGTGACCGCCGTCGACGTCGAGCTCGGCCCGGGGGAGAGGGCTCTCGTGCCGACCGGGATCGCGCTCGCGCTGCCCGAGGGGTACGCCGGGTTCGTGCATCCACGGTCCGGCCTGGCCGCCCGGCACGGCGTCTCGGTGGTGAACGCGCCGGGCACCATCGACGCCGGGTACCGCGGCGAGGTCAGGGTCAACCTGATCAACCTCGACCGGGAGCGGCCGGTGCGGCTGGCCCGGGGGGACCGGATCGCGCAGCTCGTGGTGCAGCCGGTCGCGCGGGTGGCGTTCCAGGCGGTGGACGTGCTGCCGGACTCGGCCCGCGGGGACGGCGGGCACGGGTCGACCGGCGGGTTCGACCTGCGGGGGGTGGGCTGATGGTCGGCCGCGGCAGGAAGGGGCGGCACGCGCGGCGCAACAAGCTCGACGCGACGCCACCGTGGGAGGAGACCCCGAAGGAGGCCGACCCGACGACGGAGGGCCCGTGGGACATCGCGGACGCACCGGCCGACGAGCTGCCTCGGGTCGACCTCGGCACGCTGCGGGTGCCGGCCCTGCCGGATGTCGACGTCCGGTTCGAGGTGAGCGCGGAGGGCCTGGTGGTGGCGGTCACCCTGGCGCACGGCGGGTCGGAGCTGCAGATCGGGGCGTTCGCGGCGCCGCGGACGGCCGGGATCTGGGACGAGGTACGCCGGGAGATCCTCGGCTCGCTGGGCAACCAGGGCGGCACCGGGCAGGAGGTGCGCGGCGTGTTCGGCACGGAGCTGACCGGCCGGGTTCCGGTGCAGGGAGGTCTCCAGCAGGCCCGGTTTGTGGGCGTGGACGGCCCGCGGTGGTTCCTGCGCGGGCTGTTCGTCGGCCCGGCGGCGACCGATGCGGGCCGGGCGGCGCCGTTGGAGGATGCGTTCCGCAAGATCGTGGTGGTTCGCGGCGGCGATCCGATGCCGGTCCGCGACCCGTTGCCGATGCAGCTCCCCCGGGACCTGGCCGAGCAGGCGGCCAAGCACGCCGCGAACCAGCAGCCGGAGCCGCCAGCGCCCTGAGCCGCCCACGTGTCGCGAAGATCCAGCGCGACACGTCGGCGTGTCCTGCCGGATCTTCGCGACAAGCCGGTGGCTGCTCGTCGACATGATCGACGTCGGCGGCGGCACGGATCACGTGCTTGGCAGGTCGTGGCGAAGTTCCAGTAGGTCCCGGCCGGGATGCTGGGCGGTGGCGTGCCTGTGCCTGGGGAAGTGGGGACGTCGGACAGTCCGGCCAGGACGGCGTGCCGGAGTTCGCTGGTCAGTGGGTCCCGGTGGCTGCTGGACTTGGTGAGTCTCTGCTTCCGGGCACGGTGCCAGGCGCGGGTCAGGCCACGCAGTGCGTGCTGGGCCTGGGCGAGCCAGATGGCGCCCAGGTAGCACTCGGCCGTGTCTTCGAAGTCCCTGGCCAGGTGAGCGAGACCTGCCTGATGTGCTCGCAGGTGAGTTCCGTCTCACCAACAAGATCTCCGATGATCTCACCCTAGGGCGCGGTCCCCCTCACCGTCAGAGCCACCGGCATCCGCGCCGGTGGCGGTATCCGTGCTAGTGGCGGTATCCGTGCTAGTGGCGGCAGCGACGCGGCCGGCGGCGCCCCCGAACCCGAAATGATTACCAGCGCTGCCGGCGGCGGCAGCGGCGCGGCCTGCGGCACCCTCGAACCCGGAATCACGAGCAGTACGGCCACAGCCCACATGGCCACGACCAACACCAACGTGGCCAACCCGATGGCCGGGACGACAGAGAGGGGTGCCTGCCCGTCGTCCGGCCGGATCCCAAGACGGCTCTCGCCTGTGTCCTGCGTTCTAGATCCCTCAAGCTAGCTACGTCTCGCTTCCTGCCCCGCAGCTTCCAGATCGCCGCGACGACATCCGACGCGAGCACGTCGGACTCGACATGGGTGAAGGCTGCCTTCTGCCGACGCGCAAGGACACGCTCGATATCCCGCCATCTGATGCCCCGTCGAAGATCATCGACGATCTTGTTCTTGACGACTCCCCGGACGTAGGCAAGCTGGCGCTCGTACGGCCACGCGCAGAGTTGGTCGCTCCACTTCTCGTAGGCAACGACCATCGCGCCCTGGGTCATGTCCTCGGCGGCATGCAGCGCGGTCCCTCCGGCGAGCAGCTTGGCGATCATGTCAAAGCCACGTACGTTCGTAGAACGCCACGAAGTCCGGTCTGTCGTGCTCGATGGGCATGAGAAATCCTGCCGAGGAGGAGGATTTGGCTGACCGGTTACGAGCGACGCTGGCCGTATCGAGATCCGAAGCCTCCCAGTTTGCAAGCACTCTAGCTGGATCTCGTTGGCCTTGAAGGTCTTCAGCCGGGGCGTCACACAGTTGATGGTCTTGCGCAGAGAGTGTTCGAGCAGGAGCCGATGAGCTACCCGAACCATCAGGAAGAGCAGGCCGACCAAGGGACCGCCCACCACGCGGTGCCGACCGTCCAAGTACTCACTCGACACGCTCCTCCCCATCCAGGCCACCAACCTGGCTCGTGGCGCTTGTTGGGAACTAGTCGAACGAACCCCGCCAGATCTCTAGTCTCCACGCGATCCGGGTGGAGTCGCAGGGCGAGGCCCGCTGCGCGAAGGACGCCGACCGGGCCTGCGGATAGCAATGGGCCAGTGACCCCCTACCGGGTCACCACCGTTTACCAGTCATCCCGAGCGCGGACCTCCCAGCAGCCCGGACGATGATCTGATCCGGCAGGAACCCTGGCTCCGTGTCTGCGTGGCTCATTCACCCGTGCGCCGCCCCGCCCAGTCATACAGACTGATGCGCTTAGTCTACAGAGCTGATGCACCGGCCAGGACGCGCTGGACCCGCTGCGGGGGAGACCCTGTTGGTTCCGATTGGTCTTTGGCACGATCATGGCCCTGGCCCCGATCCTCCGCCCCGTCGGCGTGCATGTGCTGAACCAAGCCGAGGGCCTGCACCGCGTACACCTGTCCCGGTTGGATCCGGGCACCCGGGCAGCCTGCGGTACCGGATCATGCACCGCATCCAGGACGAGGACCTGGTGGCCACGTCATCACCGCCAGCACGCTGCCGCCGGCCAGCCGGCGCCGGTAACCGCCCGGCCTCGTGCCCTCCGAGATCAAGGCAGGCCAACGGTATGTACTACCGCGAGCTCGACGGCCTCAGCTAGTCCGGTCCACTGGCTCCGGTCGAGACTCCCCGTGCCTGAGTCGGGCCGTCGCGGAGCAGGGCAAGGATCTCGGTCATCCCGGAGTGTAGCTCGGTCACCTCGGAGCGTAGCTCGGTCATCCCGGACCCCAGCTCGGTCACCTCGGAGCGTAGCTCGGTCATCCCGGACCCCAGCTCGGTCACCTCGGAGCGTAGCTCGGTCATCCCGGAGCGTAGCTCGGTTACCTCGGACCGTAGCTCGGTTACCTCGGACCGTAGCTCGGTCACCCCCGACCCCAGCTCGGCGAGCAGCGCGCCGTGCTGGCCGAGCAGCACGCCGTGCTCGTTCAGGGTGGCCGTGTGGGTCTCCTGGGTAGCTTCAACCCGGGCAAGGCTGTCAACAATGGCCGCCACGTCTTCGTCGAGCCGACGGACGGTGCGCTGAATCTCGGCCGAGGTGCTCACGCGGGACAGCTTGGCAGCAACCAACCTCGACCAACAACTATCGAAGACGCCGACACGGACATCGGCCGGCGGGATCTATGCCCGGCTGACCCGACGCCGCCCACCCACCCGCGCTACGCCGAGACCGTCCCCACAAGGTCGACAGCCTCCATGCCCAAGCACCTCGGCGAGTACCTCGACGCCAGGCAGAGCTGGGTCGCTCTCACCCTCTTGGCCTGTGACGGCGGAGGCTGCACCGTCGAGAAGGTAGATGAGCACGGCTACGGGCTGCCCGATCAAACGATGACGACCCCGCCCAAGCCGCACTGCGACCGGTCCGCCACCTCAGCCCGGTGCTCGCCGCGGACGAGGTCGCCGGCATGCTCGCCGTTGCCGACGTCGTGACGCTTTGGTCGTCGGCCTGCTGTTCACCGGACGCGCGGGTCCCCGAGACCACCTCCACCACTGACGACACCGCCGAGGAACGGCGGTCCAGGCGTCCGAGCCATCCAGGAACTGTCCAGATGCAGCGTGGGCTCCGGGGTCGGCGACCGGTACCTAGTCGACGCCCCCGACGACCCCGGCCCCCCCTTGGTGGCGCCTCAACCAGCGGGCCCGGCCCAGCCGGACGGCGACCCCTGCGGCAGTGCCAGCGCCCGCTCCCGGACCCGGACACGCCCAGGTGCCCGGGCTGCCGTGCCGGCCAGCCCGCACCGACGCTCGCCCTAGTCTTCAACACCGGGACGATCCGGCTTGAGCCGGGCGAGCGTGCCGAACTCCGCCGGTGCGCCCAGACCCCGCACGCAGCGCTGCTCGCCGCCAAGAACGTCTCCCGGCTCCATGCCGTGGCCTGGGTAGACGCCGACGGCACCTGCCGGGTTCAGGACACCAACTCGGCCAACGGCACCTGGCTCGACGGCCAGGAGCTGGCGCCGGGCAGACAGGTGAAGCTCACCTCCGGCGCCATGCTCCGGCTCGCCGAGAACCACTGGGCCAAAATCTACATCCGCGGAAGAGACCGATGACCCGACCGCCGCGGCCGACCTAGCCGAGCCGCGGCGCCGGGTGTCCACCGCGTCGGGGCAGCGCACCCCAGGCGCTCGTGGCCTCGGCGTCGCGCTTGACGGCGCGCTCCGTACACCACCAGAAGGTCACCACAGACTCACCAGAACCGCCGAACAGCCTCAACTCCCTGACGTTGCGCCTTGGGAGACGCTAGCCGGACCGGCGCTGTTCTCCGCCCGCGACGCCGAGACGGTGGCCGCCGCTGATCGTTCATTCAGCGGGTCGGCTCTCGGGGCCTGACTCGAGCCAGGCCGTAGTAACTGGTAGCTGGCCAAGGCTGTCGGGGCAATATGAACCACTCCATACCCCAGCCGAGGGGCCTGTTGTTGACCGACGCTCTGGATGAGGACGGTGGCGTCGTTCATCGTGACGACGTACTTGCTGGATGAGAACGCCCCGCGGGCGTGGCCGGCGGGGCGTTGGTGTTCAGGGTGTCGCGGTGGTGGTCTGG